>SXGT01727887.1_pt1 | contig 12725 bp, 12 predicted proteins | sample 3176221 | NCBI WGS metagenome assembly SXGT01 (sample SAMN11356862, study PRJNA531348) | freshwater metagenome | isolation source: freshwater sample F1-120 | place: China: Fuxian Lake, Yuxi | collected 2017-12-25
CAGTTCAGATGCCCATATCTTGCGACAGCCGGACGTCCGACTCATCGTCGATTTCCTCAAGGCAACTGAAGCAATGAAAGGGGAACCGGTCGACGGGGATGGCGCAGACTTCAGTCAAATGCCGCTGCTAAGCGCGTTGGTGCTGCGGCACGCTGGTGGCACTGCGCGGCAGAACAGTTGGTGCTGTTGCTTAGAATCAATCGCTGCGTCCGGCATCGAACACCACGAGCACATGCGCTACGACTGAAGCCGTTGCCGGGCATACCTGCTCAACCAGTCGAACAATCTTGCCCCGTTCGTGGACGAGTGCTGCAAGCGCGGTGATCATAAGGTGGCGCTGAACGACCTGCATGCGAAGTATGTGGCATGGGCTCGTGCGGCTGGTAGAGCCGCCTCACTGATTGGGGAGTGCCGCCAAAATCGCCTCATGCGTCGCGCGCTTGCGGTAGTCCGGATCGATGTAGCGCTCGAGCACGATCCCGTCACGTCCGACAACGAAGGTAGCGGGCATTGGCAGGACCCAGGCATCGTTGGCTTGTGACAGCGAGATGTCCCAGCCACTGGCGATCATGGCCCGCCGTTTTTCGTCGGGCACTTTGAAGGCGACGCCGACCTCGAGTGCATATCCGTTGTCGAGATCCGTCAGGATCGGGAAATCGGCCTTCACGTCCGACCGCAGCTCGGCGTTGAATTCCGCGACCTCCGGCGTGATCGCAATAATGCGCGCGCCGCCGGCGGCAACGGACGGCGACAGCCTCGCCAACGCATCGGCGTTGATGCGGCAATAGGGGCACCAGCCGCCGCGATGGAACGAGATCACGACCGGTCCGTTGGCCAGCAGGGTGTCGAGCGAGACGAGCCGGCTATCCTGGTCCGGTAGAAGGAACGCCGGCATCGGCTCGCCGGGCCTCGGTGCGCCCCTGCCGGCTTCAGTCGCGCGCAACTGGCCGATCATCCGCTCGACGATCCCGGCGAAATCCGGTGCCAAGGCTGCCACATCGTCGGCGAGCGCCTGCAGGCGTATCGCCAGCGGAGCATCCATGCTGCGGCACCGTGCGGTGCAGCGCTCCAGCTCGTGCTTGATCGAGCTTGCCGTCATGACGCGCCCTGTAATGTCAGTGTCCTCGTTCAAGCAGCCATGCTTTGGCTGATGTTGCCCGCGAGGATCTCTTTCCAATTGGCCGCCCGTAAGAGCTGGATCAGCGCGGACGCCGCGGCGGAATGCTGGCGACCGATCACGGTATAAAGCAGCGTCGGGCACTCAAGTTGGAAGTCTGCGATCGGTATAGATCTCAACCGCTCGTCGAGCTGCGTGGTTGCCGGCATGATGCTGACGCCGAGATTGGACTTTATGAGCTCCAGCACGTCCTGGTCGGCAGCGAGCATGTCGCCCGGCACCTCGCGGATATCGCTCTTGGCCAGCAGCTCGCCGAAGCGGGGATGCATCTCGCAATAGGGCCGGCCGAGCAGGCGCTCCTGCATGACGTCCCGCAGTGTGACGGCGCCACTAGCTGCCAGCTTGTGAGTCTTGTGCACGACGAGGTGCAGCGGGCTGGTGAACAGCACCCACGTCTTGAACCGGTCCCAGTCCTCGTCGAGCAGTCCGGCGAGACCGAGCTCGAACTCGCCGCCCTTGACCTGCTCGGCCACTTGCGGCGCTGTACCCCGAAAGAACTTCAGCTCGACGCCGGGCAACGCCTCCATCAGCCCGCTCAGCGGCCTGATCAGCAGCCGCATATCGACCGTCGTCGAGAGCGCCAGCCGCAGCGGCGCCACCCCACCCTTGCGGTAGGAGGTGGCGAGCGTTTTCGCAGATGCAGCGGCGTCGTAGGTCTGCTGCAGCAGCGGCTGCATCATCCGGCCAAGCTCGGTCAGGTGCGTGAGCGAGCGCTCGCGGCGGAACAGGTCGCCACCCAGCTCCTCCTCGAGCTTGATGACGGCGCGCGACAGCGAGGGCTGCGAGACGTTGCACTCGTCGGCCGCTTGCGTGAAGTTCAGTGTGCGCGCCACCGCCAGAAAATAGCGGATCTGGTGCATCTCCATGGGAGCCCCGCATCCAATTGGGATTTCCCCTTGGAGGTCTTTTTATACGTTGCAGCTTGACTAGTACACAATACTTGCTCGGATCAGCAAAGACTGGCGCTTTCGGCGCCGGCTAACCGCTGTGGGCGAGGCAGGGATACGATGCCCCAAAGCTATCGCCGCGGCTGTTATACGCATAAGCGAAAGTTCTGACCCGCAGTGCGGATCCGAACTTTCGCTGCGGCGCTCGCGCCGGGCCGCAGTCGCGGCCTCGGCCAGAGCGGACAAGGCAACGGGTCAATCTTGCCGCTCGGCGGTATTAGTATGGGGGTCTGGTCAGTTCGTCGTCCGAGGGTTGCGCATCCATGACAGATCCGAGCCGGCGAGTTGAAGGAGAGGCATAGTCGTGAGCGACCTGCAGCAACAACGACGGGAGCTGGCGCGCTGTTTCGCCGAGGCGGAAGGACTTGATAAGCCGCTCGACGAGAAGCTCGCCCATTATGTCGCGCGCTCCCGCGAGGTCATGCCTGACGTGCTCGCTGCCTACGATCGGCTGGTGGCGCAGGTCGAGGGGGCAACGGCCGGCGGCAGCGTTCCGGTCGTCGGCGAGGTGCTGCCGCCGTTCGCCCTGCCCGACAACAAGAGCCACATCGTCCATCTCGACGATCTGGTCGCGCGCGGCGACGTCATCCTCAGCTTCAATCGCGGCCACTGGTGCCCGTATTGCCGGCTCGAGCTTCGCAGCCTCGCCCGCGCGGCACCGATCCTCCAAGAGCGCGCGGCCGAGGTCGTCTCGATCGTGCCCGAGACCGGCGAGCATCGGGACAGGATGATCGCCGACAGTGGCCTGCCGTTCCTGGTCCTATCCGACGTCGATCTCGGCTACACGCTGTCGCTCGGCCTGGTGATGGCCGTAAACGCCGAGGTCATCGAGGTCTACCGGTTGCTCGGCATCGACCTGCCGCGCTTTCAAGGGCGAGAAGGCTGGTTCCTGCCAATCCCGGCGACCTATGTTGTCGACAGTAACCGGCGCATCAAGGCCGGCTTCGTCAATCCCGATTTCCGCAAGCGCATGACGATCGAGCAGATCGAAGCCGCGCTTCGCGCCTGATCACGACGCGCAGACAAAGGAAGTCGACCTCAGCGCCTCGGGAATTCAGCGCCGCTGGACGGCGGGCGACGCCCACGCGATGCGGGCGATCGAGCGCGCGCCCTGGAAAGGCATGTTCGACAGCCTCGACGGCGACGTGTTGCACGAGCTGGGCGCGGACCGGCAGACGAAGGCAGCAGACCACACCGCTCCCATTGCTCCTTCAATATAGGCAGACGCGCCTACAGCGGCTCCGCGCGCACGCGCGCCTCGATAGCTCCCGTGCATCGGTCCGTGAGCCAATCGGCATTTCATCGAAGCCAGGGCCGACGCTACCTTCAAGGCAACAAGAAGCCTGAAACCAAGGAGTTGGTCATGAGCAACAATACGAACATCGAGCGCAGCAACGAAGCCGGCAAACGGCGCCAGTCTCCCGCTGTCGTCGCCGCCGCGTTGCGAGAGTTGGATCGTGCGCGATCTGATGTGATCGAGATCATCGATTTGACCGAGCTGCTCGAGGAGGCCGTCGAGGCCCATCGTCATCGAGCATTCGAGCGGCGCATCCGCATCGCGTGCTGCGTCCTCGACGACCTCGCCGTGCTCGGCAGCGAGCGAGAGATTGCCACGCGCCTCCATACCATGCTGTCAGCTGTGATCGAAACCGCCGCCCCTGGAACGCGCATGGAATGCAACGCCGTCGCTGAGCGCAGCGGCGTGGTCGTGCGGATTCGCTTCATGCGCGCTGCGAAGCACCCCAAGGGTGATAGCGCCGAGATCGTCGGCGGTGAGATCGTAGCGTGTTGGCCCAGGATCGAGGACCTCTGAGCTTCGCGGTGCAGAAAGTAAGTCGAGCAATGAGCCGGACGCCGTTGATGATCGCGGGCCGCTCGGCATTTCTGTGTGCGATCCATCCCGCGCATGATCCCGAAAGAGCCGGCAAGCATGCACGGTGATTGTGCAAGAGGAGGACGACATGCGTCGAAGCTTCGCGATCACAGCAATCTGCCTTGGAGCCATCGCCCTTGGTGCGATCGCGCCGGTATGGCGTTCGGGGGTGTCTGCAAGCGCCGATGCTGCTCAGGCCGGCGTCGTCAGCCTGAGGAGCAGGTTCGGCTTCGACGAAACGGTCTCCCGTCTCAAGGCGAACGCCGCCGTCAAGGGCATCCTGTTCTTCTCTGAGATCGACCAGTCGCAGCTGGCAGCGAACGCCGGCATCAAGCTTGCGCCATCGACACTGCTCGTGTTCGGCAATCCGCCGCTCGGAACCCTCTTCATTTCCGCCAATCCATTGGCGGGTCTCGACTGGCCCGTTCGTCTTCTGGTGTTCGAGAAGGGTGGCGACGTATGGGTCGCCTACACCAATTTCACAACGATCGCCCGGCGGCACGGCATCACAAATCGCGACACCGAGTTCAACATGGCAAGCCAGGTGATCGGCTCGCTCACTTCTGCGGTCGACGCACGGTAATGCAGCTCGCGCCGATCGGCGATCGGCCTCGTGGGCAAACGGCCTCGATCCACTGATCGCTCGGACTGTCCTTTGCCCATGCCCTTCGATGATTTCGGCGCGCGGCCGACCGCCTGCTTCGTGAAGCGGAGCGAGCCGCGTTGCCGATCAAGCCGCGCTCGACGTCCGCTCATGGAATGGTCCGATGCCTCAAAGCTTGACCTGCCCCAGGCCGAGGTGTTTGTTCTCATGATCGCGGGTTCGGTTGGTTTGCACCGAAACATCCGTCGAGGGTCTGACGAGATGGGCAAATTGCGGGGCGTCGTCCCAAGACCCACTCGATCTCGGTTCAATGGGAGGACAGCATGCACGGCAATTCCAAGATCCGTTGGCTCGGTATCAGCGCCATCGCCGCAGCCTTGGCATCGGCTTCCGCGCTCGCCCAACAACCGCGCGGCAACCACAGCTGGGCGCAGAAGGCGCCGGTCGGCAAGCATCACACGCTCGGTGCCACGCTCGAGACGGTGCAGTGGGGCTGGCTCGATCCACGCGAGAAGCCGCGCCTCACCATCAACTCCGGCGACACGGTCTCGATCGAGACCATGATGCACGGGCACGACAAGGTGCAGCCTGGAACGACGATGGAGCAGATCGCCGAGCTGCGCAGAGCCAATCCCGGCGGCGGCCCGCACTCGATGACCGGCCCGATCTACGTCAACGGCGCGGAACCGGGTGACGTGATGGAGATCCGCATCATCAGGATCGAGCCGAAGGCGTGGGCGACGAACTTCAACCTGCCGGGCAAGGATTTCCCGACGATCGGCGAGCTCGCCAAGGAGTTCCCCGAAGGCCATATCAAGTTCTTCCCGATCGACCAGAAGCGCCGCCGCGTAGAGTTCAAGCCCGGCATCAACATCGACCTGGCGCCGTTTCCCGGCACGCTCGCCGTCGGCATCGATCCTGACGATCCGAGCCCCCGCAAGGGCGGCGTGAAGGACGACAAGATGGCCCCCGTCTCCACCATCCGCCCGTGGAAGAACGGCTCCAATATGGACATCAACGAGCTGCAGGAAGGCTCAACACTGTTCGTGCCGATCTTCCTCAAGGGCGGCCTGATCTGGACCGGCGACTCGCATTGTCGGCAGGGCAACGGTGAGGTCAACCTGACCGCGCTCGAGTGCTCCTACAAGGAGATGCGCATCCAGGCGATCGTGCGCAAGGACATGAAGCTCGAGTGGCCGTTCATCGAGACGCGCACGCACTGGATCACGGTCGGCGTCAACGAGGATCTCGACCTGGCCATGAACAACGCGACGCGCGAGGCAGTGAACTGGCTCGCCAACCAGAAGATGGTGCCGATGACGCGACATGAGGCCTATGGCCTCGTATCGATGGTCGGCGACTGCCGCGTCAGTCAGGTCGTGGACGTTCGCAAGGGCGTCCACTGCATGATCCCGAAGAACATCTTCACGAAACTGAAGCAGCCTTGATACGAGCCTTGCGCCTGGTGCTCGCCGTCATTCTGGCGGCGGCACCGACATCGAACGCCGACGCCCAGAGCCGGCTTCAGATCACCGCTACCTCGGCCGATCTGAAGTCGCTCGTGGAGGCCGTGGGGGGCGGGCGCGTCGCGGTCGAAAGCCTCAGCCAGCCCGAGCAGGACCCGCACACGGTCGAGGTCAAGCCGGCGCAGCTTGCACGCCTGCGCTCGGCCCAGCTTCTCGTCAAAGTCGGGCTCGACCACGAGCCCTGGCTCGCACGGCTGCCCATCGGGCAGACGAAGGTCCTCGACCTGTCGCGCTCCGTGCCGCTCTTGCAGACAACTGTTCCTCGCCTGCGCGCCGAGCGCAACGTTCACGTCCACGCGCACGGCAACACGCACTACTGGCTCGACCCGCGCCGCGCGGCGCCGATGACCGAGGCAATCCTTACTGCGCTTGCCGAGCTCAGCCCTGCCGACAAAGCCCAATTCGAAGCGAGGCGCGCCGCGTTCCTCGACGAGCTTGCCCACAAGATCACTGCCTGGGAGGAGCGGCTTCGTCCCCATCGCGGCACACGGATCGTCGTCATGCACGACAGCTGGTCCTACAAAGCGGATTGGCTGGGTCTGCAGGTCGTCGCGGCAGCTGAGCCGCATCCGGGAATCGCGCCTTCACCCGGTGAAGTTGCAACGCTGATCAAGCGCATGCGGGAAGCGCGGGTTCCGTTGATCCTGGCCGAGCCACACGCGAACGCCGCGCTCGTGCGCCACATTGCCGACAATACCGGCGCAAAGGCCGTCGTGCTGAACCCTTCTGGCCTCGACTACATCCAGTTGTTCGAGGCCAACGTTGCCAAGCTCGCTGCGGCGCTGAAGCGGGACTAGCAGCATGGTCGAGCTTCTGTTGTGGCCGTTCATCGCAGGTCTCGTGCTGACCGGCATCCACGCCTATTTCGGCCTGCACGTGCTGGCCCGCGGCGTTGTGTTCGTCGACCTGTCGCTGGCCCAGGTTGCAGCACTCGGCATGACAGTGGCGATTCTTGCCGGCCATCCCGCGCAGAGCGACGCCGGCTATTGGTACGCGCTAGCCTTCGCGCTTGCCGGCGCTGTGCTTTTTGCATTGGCGCGGCCATTCGAGGCCAAGCTGCAGCAGGAAGCCGTGATCGGTAGCGTCTATGCGGTGTCGGCTTCTCTGGCGGTGCTGGCGCTCGATCGCGCGCCGCAGGGCGCCGAGCACATCAAGCAACTGCTCATCGGCTCGATTCTGACCGTAACGCCAGCCGAGGTCGGCCGTCTCGCCGTGCTCTATGCCGCGGTCGGTGTGCTGCATTTCGTCTTCCGTCGGCAGTTTCTTGCCGCCTCGTTCAATCCAAGCGTAGCGCGCGGTCATGTCACTACGGTGGTTTGGGACGTGCTGTTCTATGCGTCGTTTGCCCTGGTCGTGACATCGTCGGTCAGGATCGCAGGCGTGCTGCTCGTCTTCACCTATCTCATCGTGCCGGCCGCCCTCGCTGGCTTATTGGCACGGGATCTGCGCGACCGCGTGCTGCTCGCATGGGCGATCGGGGCGGTGCTCACCGCGGTGGGCCTAGCTGCCTCGTGGGCCTGGGATCTGCCGACCGGCCCGGCGCTCGTCGTCGCGTTCGGCGTCGCGCTTGGGGCCGTCGCGTTGGCATGGCTCGGACGGCAAGCCACACGGCGAAACCTGGCCTGGATCGGCAGTATCTTCGCCCTCCTGAGTGGAGGCCTTCTCGTGCTCTTTCCACGCATGGACCATCCGTGGCTCGATGCGATCGAGCGCCTTGTGCCGCCGGTCCAGACGGTGTTCCTCGACGAGGGAGAGCGGGATACGCGCGAGGAATCACTGCAGTCGATCGCTCGGGCCAGTGCCGAGCTCGCAAGGCTGCGCGCTCTCGATCAAGACGTGCGCTGGGGCAAGATCGAGATGGAGGAAGAAAAGGTCGAGCGCTTGCGCCAGTATCTGGCTGGGCGCAGCGAGTTGTCGGCGGGCGATCAACTCGTGCTGCGCCATCTCAAGGGCCTAGCGCGCGACCGGCAGCAGCTCGGTCTGGGCCTGCCCCTTCTCGCGCTCGGCGGCTATGGGCTGTGGCGCCTGCGCAGGCGCGCCCCGCCAATCCCCACCGCCTGACGGCGCTGCAGGGGCTTTTCACCGCGGCTGCCGTACCGACAAGCCGAGCTTGCCGGGGGACTGCCTTGGCTAGGTGTCATGCCGCCCGGAGCACAATTGAGCGCGCCCAGGCGGTGTGCTTTGTTGGCTCTCCCTGCAGCCGTCACAATGCGCGGCGATTGTCGGAGGAGACCATGGCCAAGCTCGCGTCTGCTTTCGCAGTCGGCATCTCATGTCTCATGCACGCGCTTTGTAGCCAGGGTGCCGCTGCGCAATCCACCTATCCCGACCGGCCGATCAAGTTGATCGTGCCGTTCCCGCCGGGCGGCGTCTACGATGCCATCGCACGCCCGCTCGCCGATCGCCTCAAGGCTCCGCTCGGCACCGTCGTGATCGAGAACCTCGGCGGCGCCGGCGGCTCGCGCGGCTCGACGATTGTCGCGCGGGCGGAACCGGACGGCTATACGCTGCTGCTGGGCGGTACCGCGACGCACGTCATTACTCCGCTAGCTGCCCGCCGCCCGGTGTTCGATCCGGCGAAGGACTTCGAGCCGATCGCCCGCCTCGCCATCGTCGGCCTCAGCATTGTCGCCCACCCGGGCGCGCCGGTGCGCGATTTCACGTCACTGATCGCCTACGCCAAGGCCAACCCGGGCCAGCTCTCCTACGGCACACCGGGCGCGGGCACGACCAACCACTTCGCGGGCGAGTTGTTCAAGTCGCTGGCCCAGGTGCCCGGCATCGTGCACGTGCCGTATACCGGGGCGGGACCGGCGCTCAACGATCTCGTCGGCGGGCACATTCCGCTCGCGGTCGTGAACGTCACCGGACAGGTGCTCGAGCTGCGCAGCGCCGGCAAGCTCGTCATGCTGGCGATGACGACGCCGCAACGCATGCCCTACGCGCCCGACATTCCAACTGCAGAGGAGAGCGGCGTGAAAGGCCTTCTGGCGCAAACCTTCTTCGGCCTGTTTGCACCAAAGGACACGCCCAAAGCGGTCATTGATCGCATCGCCTCGAGCATCGTCAAGGCGCTCGCGGAGAAGGAGCTGCAGGATCTCTACGCCAAGGCTGGCTTCTCCGTCGATCGTGAGACCGGCCCCGCGCACCTTCGCGATTTCCTTGCCGCCGAGCTGATGCGCTGGAAGCCCGTCGTGGATGCCAGCGGCTTCAAGATCGACTGAGCACTGTCGTCTACCTCAACCACCCCATCAGGCGTCCGATCATCACGCTGAGGCCGAACAGCAGAAAGGCGTAGATCACCCACCGCAACCATAGCCGCTTCACGCGCGCCTTCTCGGGTGCGTCTGCGGGATAGACGACATCCACCTGCGTTCCGACCGGCGGTTTCGGCTTGGGCAAGCCGAGGCTGTCGGTGAACTCGATCCACCGGCCGTCGGCGGCTCGAAACCGCACCATCGCCATGAAGAATTCCGATCCGTCATCGACCCTGCGGCAATGATCGTAAACCGTGCCCCGCGCCCGAAGCTGTCGCGACATCACGAGCGGTACGTCCTCGCGCAGCAAATACGCAAGGATCGCCAGCAAAAAGGCGATGCCGACCCACAGTAGGATGTCCACGTTCCGCCTCCCTGATCAGCCCGGCCCGATCGGATCACTCCGCGACGCGCACGCCCTTCCCCTGAGCGTTCATTCTGGTCTCGAGCGCTTGGATCAGCCGCTCGCCGATATCCCCCCCTGAGCCTTTCCCTAGTCGCGCCAGCGCCGGGCGCGCCGAGACGTGCACGACCTCCGCACGCTCACCATTGAGCGAGATGTCGACCGCGGCGAGGCCGAGCCCCAGCGCACCGGCCGCGTCCTCAGCCAGCCGCTGCAGCGCGCGATACCGTGCGAGACTGGCCCTTTGACGCCGCTCGCCGGTGATCGTTGTCATCGCGAGCGCTTCCTGATCAACCACCAACACCCTCAACAGCCGCAGCTTTCCTGCCGCCAAGGCAGCATCGCCCGTCTCCGCCGCCAGCGCCTGGGGCAGGCGATCACGAGCCAGTGCCTGTGCCGCTGCGAGCCGGTTGGCGACGCGCTCGATCGCATCTCCAGGATTGAGCGACACGCTGCCGGTGAGCTCCATCTGTCGCACGATGGCAGCTCCCGCCGGACCTTCCTGGCGCCCGAGCCGCGGGATGACCGCATCGTAGTGCGCCAGTGCATTGCCGTCGCACAACAGCCCCGGCACATCGTCGTCGAACGACAGCGCGAGCCGCTCGAGTGCCAGCAGCTCGAGCACATGCCCGCGCGCTGCAGCGGTCTCGGCCAATCGCCTGTTGAACGGCGCGTCTGGCTCGCGTGCCACCAGCGCAATGCGCAACGGCCGCCGCACCGGCACATGGCGCGGCACGCCGCGATAGAGCTTGTAGGACAGTCGCGGCTGGCGGAACGAGGTCGCGACATCGACCATCATGTCGTCGCGGATCGCCTGCCGGCCAAGCAGCATCCGGTAGGACATGCCCTCCCGGTTGGTCAGCCCGATCTCGATCGGCCAGGTCCGCTCACCGAGCGCTACGTCAGTGCGGATGAAATACCGCGTCTCCCGCTCGCCGTTCGAGCTCATCACCTCGCGGCGATCCACGATCGGTGCGGAGCAGTACACCGCGACGTCGAGCCGGCCTGGAATAGGATGCACGCCGAAGCGCACCATCGGCGCCCCGGCGGGCCCGAACGGCTCGATCAGAAACGCATGCAATGCGCTGGTCCGCGCGCCTGTGTCGGTCTTGGCCTTGATGGCGGGCAGCCCAAGCTCCGGCAGCGCCAGCCATTCCTGCCAACCGATGATGAATGGCGAGGTCGTTGTCGTCATCTGCCGGGCCTCGATCGCGCGCGCGACCGGGTTAGCGTTTTCGCGGGCGTGCGGCAACCCTTGCCGCAGCAAGCCACAGGGCGATCAGGAGATGGGATGTATCTGTTGGTGGCACGCCAGGCAATCAAGACGCCGTTGGCGCAATCACAAGGGTTGGTAGGTCCGATCAAGCTACTGGAGGACATACTGCTGAAGCGCAGCATGTAGAAGCTACTCGAAGAGGTGCTGCTGCATGGCAAGGTGGGAGTGGCTATGGATCGTGCCTGGCCGATGGCAATGCAGGATGCGGCTCCCCATCCCCTGCCGAGGCGCAGGGCGTGTTGCAACAGTCTTTGCGCACGGCAGCAGCCAGGATATGTGTTCCTGCAAGTAGCCACATCCTCGAGGAGCAGAGATGGACACGTTCAGCCGCATGGAGACCTCGCAGGACCTGCGGGAATGGCTCCGCCTGATGCAGGCCGAGGGCGAGCTCGTCACGATCAAGGGCGCGGAACGCGAGCGTGAGATCGGTGGCATCGTCGACATCGCCATGCGTGGCATGGGTCGGCCGGCGGTGCTGTTCGAGGACATTCCCGGCTACCCGAAGGGCCATCGCGTCGTCTCGAACCTGTTCACGTCAGTGCGCCGCATCGCGCTTTCGCTCGGCCTGCCCGGCGACACCAGCGAGGTCAACCTCGTCAAGTTCTGGCGCGACTACATGAAGGAGGCGCCGACCATCCCGCCGAAGGAGGTCAACCACGGCGCGCTTCTGGAGAACACATTTAAGGGCGACGACATCAACCTGCTGTCGATCCCCACCCCGCGCTGGCACGAGGGTGACGGCGGCTACTACATGGGCACGGGTTGCCTCGTGATCATGCAGGATCCGGATTCCGGCTGGATCAATTACGGCTGCTACCGGGTGCAGGTGCACGATCGCAAAGTCGCGAGCATCATGATCTCGAAGGGCAAGCACGGCGACATCCTGATGCGGAAGTACCACGACAAGGGCAAGCCGTGCCCGATCGCGGTCGTGGTCGGCGTACACCCGAGCCTGTGGGCGGTGGCCGGCATCGAGATCCCCTATGGCAAGAACGAGTTCGATGCGGCCGGCGGCCTTCTCGGCCAGGCGATCCGCATCATCAAGGGACCGGTGACGGGCCTGCCGGTGCCGGCAGAAGCCGAGATCGCGTTCGAAGGCTACGTGCACAAGGACGACCTCATCATGGAGGGTCCGCTCGGCGAGTGGACCGGCTACTACGCCGGCGGGCAGGAGCTGCGTCCGCGCATCGATGTGCAGACGTTCTGGCACCGCAACGATCCGGTGCTGACGGGCGCGATCCCCGGCATCCCGCCCAATGACGACACGTTCTATCGCGGCACCGCGCGCGCCGGCGCGGTGTGGCAGGAGCTCGAGGCGGCCGGCGTGCCCGGCGTCACAGGCGTGTGGAGCCATGAGGCAGGCGGCAGCCGCATGTGGCTGACCGTGTCGATCAAGCAGATGTACGGCGGCCATTCCAAGCAGGCCGGCCTGATCGCATCCCAGTGCCATGCGGGGGCTTATGCCAATCGCGTGGTGGTGGTTGTCGACGACGACATCGATCCCGCGAACATGGACAAGGTGGTCTGGGCGATCTGCACCCGCTGCGACCCGAAGGACGATGTCGAGATACTCAAGGGATGCTGGTCCACCCATCTCGACCCGATGGCCTACGGCGCGCACCACAACTTCAACTCGCGCATGGTAATCGACGCCTGCATCCC
>SXGT01231967.1_pt1 | contig 12723 bp, 9 predicted proteins | sample 3176221 | NCBI WGS metagenome assembly SXGT01 (sample SAMN11356862, study PRJNA531348) | freshwater metagenome | isolation source: freshwater sample F1-120 | place: China: Fuxian Lake, Yuxi | collected 2017-12-25
CGATGCAGAGGTACATGAACCTCTGGTACTCGCTCTCGCTCGACCTCTTCGGCGGCGAGATCTCGTCGAACGCGGCGACCTTCTTCGCCTCCGGGCTCAAGGGCCGGGCCAAGGAGGAGAGCTACCCGGACCACGTGGCCCTCCAATCCTTCTACGCCATGGAGACCGTCAAGGACGGGAAGGTCTCCCGCGAGGAGGTGCCGATGCGCAACGCCATGAACGAGGTGCTGCGCGACGAGTACGTGGAAGACTGCCAGCGCGGCGTCGACAAGTGGAACCGCGCCATCGCGGCTCACGGCATCGATTTCCAGCTCCGCCTCCCTCACCGGCGTTTCCACCGCCACGTGGGTATCTACTCCGAGATCCTGGCCGATCCCAGCGGGCGCCTCCTCCGCCCCGAGGAGTTCGAGGCGAACAAGGGCGAGTGGCTCCCGCAGGAGGCCGACAGGGCCCACGTGCAGAGCCTGATGAAGAAGCCCGTCTACGACCCCGGGCAGATGGCCGGCTGGATCGCCCCTCCCAAGCACGGGATCAAGGGCCGCCCCGTCGACTTCGAATACGTGCGCCACGGCCTCTGAGAGGCAGTCCTGCCGGGTTAGCGAAGGGCTCAAACTTCGGAAGATCTGCCTCCGAGACCCGGGCCTTGCGGTCCTGCCTGGAGAGTGGATCTTCACCTTTGCTCGCTTCCGCGTAGCATCGACGATGCGCCATGCCCGCCCCACACCGTGACGAAGTGCTCGATGGTCGCTACCGGCTCGAGGAGCTCCTCGGGGAAGGCGGCATGGGGCTGGTCCACCGCGCCACGGATCTGAGGCTGGAGCGCGCCGTGGCCATCAAGGTGGTGAGGGCCGACGAGGAGGCCACCATGGCCACCCGGGAGCGCTTCCTCCGGGAGGCGAGGCGCACGGCCCAGGTGAGGCACCCCAACATCGTCGAGGTCTTCGACGTGGGCGAGACGGCCAAGGGCGAGCTCTACTTCGTCATGGAGCGGCTCGAAGGCGAGTCCCTCGCTGGCCGGCTCACCCGGGGCCGCCTGACTCTGGCGTCCTTCTCCCACATCGCTCCCCAGATCTGCGACGCCATAGGCGCCGCGCACCAGGCGGGCGTCATCCACCGCGATCTAAAGCCTGCCAACGTGATGCTGGTGCGCCACGGGTCCCAGGTCGACCACGTCAAGGTCCTGGATTTCGGGATCTCCAAGGCCGCCGACTCCAATACCAACCTTACCGCGGCGGGCGTGTTCGTGGGCACGGTCGAGTACATGGCGCCGGAGCAGATCATGGGCGCTCCGCTGGACGCCAGGGCCGACGTCTACTCGCTCGGGGCGCTCTTCTACCGGCTCCTCACCGGCACCCAGCTCTACCCCAACGCCAGGGTGGCGACGATGCTCTACCACCACCTCGAGGTCATGCCCGAGGCGCCGCGGAGCCGGGCCCCCGGCGCCGACATCCCCATAGCCGTGGAGCAGCTCATCCTCCGATGTCTGGCGAAGGAGCCTTCCCAGCGCCTCCCCTCGGCCATCGAGCTGGGGCGCGCCCTCGACCAGGCCCTCGCAGCGAAGCCCGCCGCAGCGAAGATCGCCGTGGCGAAGGTGGAGCCCAAAGCCTTCCCGACGACCACCGAGGTCATGGACTCCCGTCCTCTGTCCGCCGGTATGGCCGCCAGCGCCGAGCCCGGGGCGGCCCCCGCTGCTCCGATCTGGGGCATCGACACCATAAAGGACGTCGAATGCACCTTCGCCCCTCCGCCCCGAGCGCCCAGGGCGGTATCTGCTCCGCCCGAGGTGGGCCCCAGCTACGAGCAGACGGCGGAGCTCGAGATAGAGATAGAGCTCGACGCTCCCCCCAGGCGCTCCGAGGGGAGCACCCGCCCGGCGTCGGCCCAGGCGGGGCGAGGAGCCACGCGTCCGGCGCGCAGGCGCCGGACGCTCCCCTCGTGGATCGAGCCGCTCGGGGTGCTCCCCATCCCCGTCGCCAAGCGCGTGGTCCTCCTCTCGGCCATCGCGGCCATCCTCCTCCGGATCTTCATGGAAGGAGGCGGGATCTACGCCGGCGTCCTGCTCGTGATCTCGGCGCTGGCGTGGGTGGGGATCTACGTGCGAAGGCGCATGGAAGAGAGCGCAGGGTGACGCCCCGCGGCGAGGGGAGTCAGCCCCCCGCGGAGGCCTGCGGCGAGGCCGCGCAGTCGGCCTGGTCGAGCCGGCGCAGCTCTTCTTCGATGATGCGCTTTACTATCGCGATGCCGCACGCGTAGGTGCTGTCCACCCCGAAGAAGCTGAGGCTCTTCGAGAGGAGCGACTGGCGCCTCGAATAGGGAGTATCCGACGCATAGTGCAAGATGCCTATGTCGAAGGGGACATGGATGTTCAGGTTGACGATCTCGTCCGTGGGGACCCGCCTGGGGCTGGAGAGCTCGTGGATCGCGCCGAGGAAGGGCCCCGCCTCCATCTCGAGGACCGTATAGCTCTCCCGGTAGAAGGTCGCCATGTAGTCCTTGTTCTGGAGGAACGCGCTCTTCACCGTGACGGCGGACTGGTTGTCGAACACGCTGCCGTAACGCAGGTTGGGCGCCACGTACTCCGCGGTGAAGGCGTTGCGGAAGAGGAAGGTGTTCCCCGAGTGCTCGTCGTAGACCGTGCTCGAGAGCAGCACGTCGCCCACCCGCCCGTTGAGCGTGGCCGCCTTCCCCATCACGTAGACGCCGCGCAGCTCCCCCACCCCCTGCCCCAGCCTGGAGAGCAGGTGATAGGCGGCCATCCCCAGCGGATAATCGATGTTGATGAGCACCGCCTCGCTCCGGGCAAGCTTCTCGATCCCGGGGACGGCCAGGCGAGGATCGATCAGCGAGGGCTCCAGGGCCGCGAGGCGCACCAGCTGGGCGTCCACGTCGATGCGGCCGGGGCCCGTGAGGTGCAATATACCGCGTTGCCTCTCGAGCTCCCTCACCTCGTGGACGCGACGATCGCTCGGGTCGGAGTGGATGAAGGCCCGGAGCAGGTAATAGAGCAGCGAGCTCAGCTCGCGCTCGTCGCCCGAGGTCGTTGCCCTGGCGACCTGCGAGCCCAGGCCCTCGGGATCGGTCGCGATCGCCCAGTCGATCATGGCCTGGCGGTGGGTGCGGGCGTACCCGCCCAGCAGGTTGGCGATCGCGTGGGTGTTGGAGGACACGAAGTAGACGGGCGGCCGGCGAGCGCCGATCGTCTGGAGGTAAGAGGGCTCGATGCCGCTCCACCAGCGCTGGGCGGCCCGCTGGTACTGAGAGTACGAGGAGGCGAGCATCCTCGCCCGGAGATCGAGCGGGTGCTCGATCATCGCCTCGACCCCGTGGGCGAAGCGGCCAGGCCCGAACGCGTCGACCAGGCGAGCCAGGTCGGGGAGCTCGATGCCCAGGAGCCCCGCCAGGACCTCCGGCTCGTTCCATACCTCGCGCCCGCTCCCCCTGAGGCTCCTCAGCGAGGCGTGCATCTTGTTCCACTCGATCTGGTAGGCCACCAGGATGGGCACCAGATCGTCGATGTCGCTCACGCTGGCGATGAACGCCGCGAGCCGGTCGGCTCCGTCCCAGCGGAGCGGGCGGCGGCGGCCTCTCGTCTTCACGATCTGCCAGCTTCGCACGTCGAAGCCCGCGGCCTCGAAGAGCTCGTGCGACTGCCCCATCACCACCAGCCGCACGTCCGGCATCTCGGAGGGGAGCCTGCCTGCCGCGTAGCCGAAGGCCGACAGATCGACCGTGGGCTCGAGGGCGCCGACGTGCAGCGAGGAGCGAGAGAAGGCGTGGGCCTCCTCGAGCGCTCTGACACGGATCTCGCCGGTCGAGCGCAGGAGGGAGAAGTAGGTGCGGACGTAGAGGTTGATCTCTTCGGAGGCGAGCCGGGGGGGTTGCCGTTGCATCGCTGGCAGCTTAGCGAAAATTCCGGCGCTCCTGGCGAAGCGCAACGCCCATCACGAGGACGAGAGCGCTTCGTCGACCAGGCGCTTGGCCTCCTCCAGCCGGCGGAGCTCCTCCGGGGTCCTCACCTTCTTGGTGGGCGGGCGGGGGGCGAGCTCGGTCTCCGGTTTCTTGAGGAAGAGGCGCCCGAAGAAACCCCTGGGAGGCGCGATCTCGAAGGCGCCCCCCTCGAGGAGCTCGGGGGCCGTGCGGAGCTTGTGCACGATCTCGGGGTTGGAGTCGATCCAGGCGAGGGCGTCGACGAAGGCCTCCTTCTGGGTGACCTCCAGGTGCTTCTTCACTGTGGAGGGATCGTGGCCATAGACGCGGCACACCAGCGCGGTGAGCGCCGCGGTCTCCGGGACGGAGAGGTGGGTCGCCTGGTGGAGCTTGATGCCCCCGCAGCCCTTGGCATAGAGCGCCGCTCCATTGAGGAGGAGGATGCCGAAGCCCAGCGTGGCCGCGCAGACCTCCGACACCAGCCCCGCCTCCTCGGGTCTGGGCTCCTCGCCCCCCTCGGCCAGCACCAGGGCGCCCACGCTCCTGGCCAGCGTCGTGGTGAGCGTGACCGGATTCGCGACGTCGCGGGTGTCGACCACGACCCCGTAGCCGTCCCTCATCGGGACGACATGGCCACGGGCGCCCCCTCCGCTCCCCCCCTTGCCGCAGGCCGTGCTCCCGCAGCCTCCGGCCTTGGCGGCCTCCGGATCCTCCTCGAACCCCAGCTTCACCGAGAGCTCCTCGTCCAGCGGGGTGTAGCTCATGAGCCTCTTCAGCAGGCGCTCGACGCTGCCCCCGTCCAGGGAGAACTCGTCGGGGAAATACTTCCCCGTGGGCTCGACCAGCGACGGCTGCCCTATGGCCTCTCCGTGCGAGGCGCGCAGCCTGGCGACCTGGGTGATGATCCACGAGAGGGCTTCCTTGGTCAGCTCCATGGCGCACCAGTCTAAGTCGACGAACGGGATTGTCGAGCAAGCTCCTCAGCTCGGTTCGTCGAGTACCTCGGTGATCGACGCGGCGGTAGCGGCCTTCTCAAGCCAGCGCTCCAGGTTCACCCGTTCCTTCTCGACCAGGATGCGCTCGCGCGCAGCTCTCCCTGCCGGTGCGCCAGCGAGATCCTGCCCCGTTCGTCCTGTTCGGCCATCTTGGAGCGCTCGTACTCCTGCCACTCCGCGTCCGCGAACGCCGACTTCCGCGCGTTCTCGAGCGCCTCACGGAACGCGCCATCTTCGAGCGCGGCCGCCGCACGGGCGGGCATGGGCGAGCGCAGCGGATACGCGTGGCGGACAGGTCCGCTGCCGAGTGAGACGAAAGGATAGATCCAGCCATCAACGGGGATACATGAGGGACTCCCACTTCGTCACCCAGCGACTCGCGGAGATGATATGCGTCAGCTCGACCTCTGCTTTCGCATTCAGCAAGGGCGTCGTGGGCGACTTCAGGAGCTCGTAGGCAATCGGATACGGATAGTGCACCGGTCCGTCGGCCAGCATTCTGCCGTTAGGCACCACCACCACAGGCTGATTGCATATACCGTCGGGGTTCGATAGGCCAGACTGCGTCCACACTGGCATGACCTCCAGGAAGGTGACCAGCCTCTCTCGAATGTCGTTCCCAGTCAGAACGTCAATCCCCTGCGAATGCGCCATTTTCAAGCTATTGAAAATGGAGCGCATGCCAAGGTTTTGATGACCAAGGTCGCGACAGGTCTCCATGGTCAGGCCCGGCACGAACAAGGGGGTGGCCCAGTACGCGGCCCCACGCGTAGCGATCTGCGAGCTGGCAGGCATGACTGGCACGCCCGCGTCACTGGCTATGTAAATATAGGAAGGCGTATGCGTGATCCATCTAGCCAGAGCGCTGTCGAGCATCGGCTTGTCGCTCAACCAAATACCAGCAGCCACGTGCGCCTCGATGCGCGAGTGCAGCCAGTTGTTCGGTGCTCCAACCTTGTCGTTCAAGGTCAGCGGCAACATTCGGCGGATGAAAGCATCCATCGCGGCGGTGTGCCTGCTCTGCCAGCCTGGATAGATGAAGCGCAGGACCTCTGCGGCGTTGGCGAACCACGGGATCGTCCAGCCGTGCTGCAGGGGGGCGTTCAACCCTGCAGGATCGAAACCCATGAAATTGGCGGCGTTCGTCCAGGACTCGATGTAGGCAATTGCGAGATCGGAATACACGCTATTGTTGAGCAGGTAGCCAAGCAAAGCAAACGTGTATGCGTCTATTCCATCTCCAACTGGCCAATCGCAAGCAAGGACCTTGATACCGTCTCTCCCCAGGTTGTTCCCGCCGCAATAGATCAGCTCGGCCCCGCCGCCAGGAGTGGTATTGTCTACAGCGGGATTGTGCAACCTGATGTCGCTGCGGTTGATGAGCGCTTCCATCTGCGCGACGCGGGCAACGGTATAGGGCTCGCCGGCGCTGTAGCGGCGTTTGAGGTCCTCCATGTGCGGCAACGTCGTCATCATGCCCGGGTGCAGAATGCCGTTGATCAGCACGGGGGTCGGACCTGTCGGACCTGCATCCGCCGGCGGGGGAGGGGGGATGGGAGGGGGGACGGGAGCGGGAGGGCTGCTGCTCGAGGGGCCCGTGGGGGTGTTGCTTGGGGCGGGCGCGGGGGTGCTGCTTGGGGAGTCCGCGGGGGGCGCGTTCGTGACTGCAGGCTGGCCACCGCACGCGCTCGACCCAAGAGCGATGAGTCCCATGGCAAGAAGCTTGTTCAGCGGACCGCCCTCACGACTTCGGCGTGACTTGACCGCGATGGAAGGCATTCGGTCGATCGTAGCGTGGCTGAGCGGGCCGGACAAGCCAGCGAGCCGGGGGGCGTGGTCGGGCTGAGAGGAAGGAGGATTTTACAGGGAGCAGAGAAGGAGACGAGCGGGAGCATCTCAATCTCCACGGGAGCGCCTTCCCGTCCTATGCTCGGACCCGTGGACCTCACCCTGGCCACCTTCAACGTCAAGGATCTCTTCGAGGGGGGCGGGCGAGCGCCCGTGCTCCCCGCCAAGCTCGAGGAGATCGCGCTCCAGCTCCAGCGCGCCGACGCCGACGTGATCGGCCTCGAGGAGGTGGGCTCGGAGTCTCTGGTGCGCCAGGTGCTGGACCGGATGCCCTGCGGCGAAGACTACCGCGTCGTCTTCGGGATCCCCGATCGACGAGGGATCGCCAACGCCCTCGCCTCCAGGCTCCCCGTGCTCGAGCAGGAGCGGATCACCAAAGAGAGCCTCCCCTTCCCCCGCTTCGTGCAGGGCGATCCCGAGCCCTTCCCGGGGAGGCTGCCCCTGCGCCGCGCCGTGGTCCGGGTCAAGGTCACCCTGGGCTCTCACCATTTACATGTATTATGCACACACTGGAAGAGCAAGCTGCCCAAGAGGCTCGAGCTGGCGTCGGGGGGGGACGTGCCCTGGGACGGAGCCCTCGGGCGGGGCGAGGCGGAGCTGCGCAGCCTGGTGTCGAGGGGCGCCGAGGCGCTCTTCCTCCGCGGCGTGATCGACCGGCTCGCGGCCTCGGGGGACGAGGTGGCGCTCGTGGGCGATCTCAACGACACCGCGGACTCGCTCCCCGTGCGTATCGTGCGGGGCGAGGGCATGCCTCACGCGCTCCACCCCTGCGCCGAGCTGGTCCCTCACGAGCGGCGCATCTCCACCCTGCACCGGGGGTCACCCGAGCAGATCGATCATATCCTGGTCACCGAGCGCCTCCACGAGCGGCTGACCGGCGCGGGCTTCTTCAACGAGGCCCTCAGGGACCACGGCCCCTTCGACCCCGGAGCCCCGCCCACGATCGACTCGGATCATGCCCTCCTCTGGGCCCGCTTCAACCTGTGAGAGATTGGCTTACTGGAAGAGCTGGCCCACAGGGTTCTTGGGGTCGCGGGTGCTCACCTTGACCGTGCGATCGAGGTCCACTGTGCGCACCAGATCGAAGCGATCCTTGCCGGCGTTGATGAAGTAGGTCACCCGGTTGATCTGCGGATGAGCGTAGGCCCGGGCGTCGGTCTTCTTGTTGATGTAGAGCACCGAGAAGCCGTACATGGCCCGGCCCTGGTACTTCTGGCTGGTGCCGTCCGAGTTGGTGGTCAGCCGGAGGATGGCCAGCTCCCTGGGCTTGCCCGCGCTCTCGAGGGTGCGCTTGATCGCCCCGGTGACCCGCTCGTACTGCTCGGCGTAAGCCCTGACGCTCGCCTTGATGAGGGGCTCCGAGAGCTCGGCGGGATCGTAATCTACCCGGCGTGACACCGGGATCTCCTGGCCGCCGACGCGCACGGATTTTTTCATGCTCTCGGTCTCGAGGGTGGCAAAGCCGCGGAGCGGGTTCTCGATCTCGATGCTGGCAAACTTCTGCACCGAGAGATCGTCGATGGGGAGCTTGCCCGGGATGAGCTGATCGCCGGCCTGCCACATCTCGTACGAGTTGTAGTGGGTGTGGCCGAAGACCAGGGTGCGCACCTGGGTGTCCTTGGCGATGCGATCCAGCACCTGGAGGTTGGAGAACGCGAGGGGCTTCGCCCCGGGGCCCGTGAAGAGCGCGCCGTCGCAGCGGCCGTCGGGCAGGCGCTCGTCGTCCTTGCAGTCGAACTCCGGATCCGGGCGCATCCACTCCTGGAGCCCGTCGTGCAGGCAGGCCTCGCCCCTGTTGATGGCCGTGATCGCCCACCACGGGAGCTTGCAGATCTGGGGATTCAAGATCTCGCCGACGATGTAGTTGAAGGCGCTCTGCTGGACGCTCTGGTACTCGATCTGCTCGAACAGATAACCGAAATCCTGGCCGCCGTGGCCCCCTCTCGGATCGTGGTGAGCGAGGAGCAGGACATCCTCGCTGGCGTCCTTCGCCCGGGTGAGCTCCCTATCCAGCCAGTCGACCTGGAGATCGCTCATGGCGCCTCCGTAGTTGACCGTGTACATGCCCCAGCCCGAGCGGCGGTGCTGGCGCATCTCGTACGAGTTCAGGTTGACGAAGCGGTTCTTTCCGAACTTCCAGGAGGAGTAGAGGGGCCCGTAGGTCTTTTGCCACTGGTAGAAGCCGTCGTAGAGGAACATGTTCCTCTCGGCGCGAGGCAGCTCCTGCCAGCCCTTGGCGAAGGTGTCGCCGGGTCGGCGGATGAAGCCCCCGGTGAAGATGTTGCGGTGGAGGCCGCCCAGCGCGTTCTGGGTCCTGTCCAGGTAGGCCTGGTACTCGGCCCACTTGAAGTCGGGCCAGGCCTTGGGCGTCGCCTCCCCGACGACCTCCTGGAGCGTGGTGCCGACCGCGGTGTCCAGGGACTTCACCGCGCTGGGGACGTTGCCAGCGGCCACGTAGCCGTCGTGGTTGCCCGTGGTGAGGAAGATGGGGATGGTGAGCTTCCTCAGCGCCTGGACGATGACCTTGGCCTCGGCCGCGTAGGTGGTGGCCACGAAGCGCTGGCGGAGCCCTGCCGGCGATCCTCCGTTGTGCAGGTCGCCGTTGAAGGTGATGAACGCGGCCTTGCGTATGCCAGGATCGAGCGATGTGTTCACGAAGTAGACGAAGTCGTCCAGCTTGGCGAGCGTCATGGAGTCATAGACGGAGCCCGTCGATACCTGGGTGTCGGTCACGTTGACGGCCGTGTACTCGTCGCTCTCGGTGTCGAAGACGCGCAGCGCGTTGTACTGGTACTCGTAGACGGGGAGGCCGCGGAGGGCGACCAGCTGGTTCTCCCTGCGGATCTCCACGCGGAGATCGTAGAGGCCGGCGGGGACGCCGGCCATGACGTCCTGCCTGAACACGAAGCGGTACGTCTTCCTCCGCTTGAGCACGACAGGCATGTCCGGCGGCTCGTCGTGGACCAGCACCTCGCTCGGCTTGATGCGGAGGACCCCCGTCCCCGAGCCGTAGAGCGCCGGCGTCTTGATCTCGGTGGTGGTGGGCCTGGCCGCCCTGGGGACGAGCAGGAAGGTGACGTGGCTGGCGTTGGTCTCCGAGAGCTCGACGATCCCCAGGTCCGTCCCTGGCTTCTGCCCTCTCACCTTGGGCGAGAGGTGGGCTATCGCCTCGTCCTCCAGCCGGGTGACGACCATGAACGAGTCCTGCTTGTCCGCCTTGGTATAGAGGTTGGGGTTGCCGAGCGTGGGATAGATGACGCGATCGATCATCGTATGACCGTCGATCGCATAAGGCATCACCTGCTCGTTCTGCGCGGCGTCGGCGTAGAAGACGTCCGAGAGGTAGGTCTCCCCCTTGTCGCTTATCACCTCCCAGGGGCGGACCTTGCGCAGATCCACCGGAGAGGGCTGAGGAGGCGCGGGGGGCTCGGTCGTGGGGTTGGACTCCAGACCGGGACCGGGACCGGGACGGGGCGAGCCCATCCCTTCCGTGGACTCGGAGCCGCAGCCCTGGAGCTGCACGAAGAGAAACGCCAGAAGCCCCAGACTCGCCCCGCGAACGTGAACCGCCATGGTGCGGAGTCTTGCACGCTCGAGGCCGCTCTTCGAGCCTCCTGGCGGAAGAAAATGTGACCGTCCCTGGATTTTCCCTGTGAGGCTGTTCCTTCCTCGCCTCCTCTCCTGTGGGTTCCCCCTCGCCCGTCCTTGGCGAAGGGCACTTGGCAGGACAGCCTCTAGGCTCGCTCCATGGGCAAGGTCATGAGATCGTGGAGGAGCTTCTCGGGGGGCTGGCCTCCCAGGATCCCCTTGGCGACGGCGCGGAAGATCGGAGCGCGCACGCCCCGGGTCTCCGCCCAGGCGAGCACGCGCGGCACCAGCTCCACGGCCTCGACCCTGAGCCTGGCCTCCTGCGTCGCCTCCTCCGTGCTCTTGCCCATCGCCAGGGCCCGCCCCAAGATGATCTCTGGCCTGTCGTCCTGGATGATGGCGGCCAGCAGATCGCCGTAGCCCGCCAGGCCAAGGAGGGTACGGTCCTCGCCCCCCGCCGAGACCGCGATGCGAGCGGCCTCGTTCACCGAGCGTATCATGAAGGCCGCGACCAGCCCCGCGTTCATGCGCAGCCCCTGGGCGTAGCCCGCGGCCAGGGCCAGGCACCCCACCAGGGCCGAACCCCACTCCAGCCCCCGCAGATCATGTGTAGGATACATGCGAAGGTTGGGCGACGCGAAGGCCTCGACCAGGGCGTCGTTCACCTCGGGGAAGCGCGCTCCACACACCATGACGCTCGGCCTGCCCGCGGCGAGATCGGCCTCCAGGACCGGCCCTCCCAGGGCCCCCACCCGCCGGGTCGGGGTCTCCTGGCGGACCACGTCGCTCACGGTCTCGAGGGCAGAGCCCACGAGCCCCCTGACCCCGTGGACGACGAAGTGCTCGCCGCCGATATGCTCGCCGACCTGGCCCGCGACCTCCCTGGCCACCCTCGACGGCACCGCCAGCAGGACGATCTTCGACTCCCGGCAGGCCCGCGCCGTGCTCGCCGAGCGCACCACCCCTTCCGGGAGAGAGCCCCCCCGCCTGGAGACGAGCAGGACCCGGCTCCCTGCCCTCGCCGCCGCCCCGGCGAGCGCCACGCCCCAGGGTCCACCGCCGACCACACACACCCTTGCCTCTGCCATGGGCCGGGAGAATACGACAATCTCGGCCGCCCGCGTCGAGCGTCGTCGTGGCTTCTTCCGGGGAGCGTGGTAGCACCGAGGGCCGCCATGCCCCTCCTCCAGCCAGGAAAGAAGCGCCCCGGGGAGCCCAGGCGCTCCTTTCTCCCCACGACCCGGGAGGACATGGACGCCCGGGGCTGGTCCCAGCTAGATATCCTGATCGTCACGGGCGACGCCTACGTCGATCACCCCGCCTTCGGGCCCGTGCTCATCGCCCGCTTCCTCGAGGGCCGGGGCTACAAGGTCGGGGTGATCGCCCAGCCTCGCTGGGACTCCCCGGCCGACGTCGGGAGGATGGGGCGGCCCCGGCTCTTCGTCGGCATAAGCGCCGGCAACCTGGACTCGATGCTCAACAAGCTCACGGCCCAGAAGAAGGTGCGGGGCGAGGATCAGTACTCGCCGGGGGGAGCCAGCGATCGCCGCCCCAACCGCGCCACCATCGTCTATGCCAACCTCTGCCGGCAGGCCTTCCCGGGGCTGCCCGTGGTGCTGGGGGGCATCGAGGCCTCGCTCCGGCGGATTGCCCACTACGACTACTGGTCCGACCAGGTCCGCCGGAGCATCCTCCTCGATTCCAAGGCCGATATCCTGGTGTTCGGGATGGGGGAGCGCCCGGCCTGGGAGATCGCCAGGAGGCTCGACGAGGGGGAGCCCATATCCGGCCTCACCGACGTCCGCGGCACGGCCCACCCCAGGAAGAACCGGCGCTCGTGGGAGCCGCTCCTGGAGAGCGTGAGCCGGTACACCACCGACGGCAAGATGCTCGTTTTACCTTCCTACGAGGAGGTGAAGGAGGACAAGACGGCGTTCGCGAGGATGTCGCGGATGTTCCAGTACGAGACCAACCCCCACAACGGGCGCCCCCTGCTCCAGGTGCACGGCGACGAGGCCATTTACCTGAACTCGCCGGCCTTGCCGCTGGCCGAGCGCGAGATGGACGATCTCTACGATCTGCCCTTCCAGCGCCTGCCTCACCCCTCGTACGAGGAGAGGATCCCCGCCTACGAGACCGTGAAGCACTCCATCGTCACCATGAGGGGCTGCTTCGGGGGGTGCACCTTCTGCAGCATCACCGAGCACGAGGGGCGGGTCATCCAGAGCCGCAGCGCGGACAGCGTCCTCCGCGAGGTGCGCGCCCTCTCCCGCATGGAGGGCTTCCACGGGGTGCTCACCGATCTGGGCGGCCGGGTATATTCAGTCTTCGACAAGATCTCGAATCGGGAAGTTTTTTATAAAAA
>SXGT01471318.1_pt1 | contig 12723 bp, 6 predicted proteins | sample 3176221 | NCBI WGS metagenome assembly SXGT01 (sample SAMN11356862, study PRJNA531348) | freshwater metagenome | isolation source: freshwater sample F1-120 | place: China: Fuxian Lake, Yuxi | collected 2017-12-25
AGCTGGGCTTAATACAGTTTTTTCTGCAGTTGGAATTAAATCTTCATAAGCTTTAGCAGTTGATGAGATTGCTTTACCAACCGCCACAATCTTGCCATGAAGTAATGTAATATTTTTTAAGAAAGTATTTGCTACTTTTTGAATTTCATCAGCATTCTCAGCTAATTTATTGCGAGTAAAGATATAGCCAATGGTGCGAAGTAGCGCCATCATTGAGGTTGGGGTAGCAACAGTGACATTTAATTTAAAAGCTTTTTCTAAAAATGCTGGATCAATACAAAGTGCTTCAGAAAGTAAGGTTTCAAATGGCACAAATAAAACAACAAAATCTGGTGAGCCAGCTGACTTGTGGTAGCCACGTTTAGCCAGCGCCTTAACATGATTTAATAAATCCTCACTGTGTTGGATAAGAAACGTATCTCGCTCACTTTCTACCTGTGTGCTAAATGCTTCTAGGAAACGATCAAATGGAAATTTTGAATCAATAAATATTGAACTGCCGCCCGGCATCTTAACTGTTATATCTGGAATACCTGATGAATCAGCATCAGTTGTTGATTTTTGCCTGCTGTACTCATGTCCTTCGCGAAGACCTGCTGACTGCAGAAGTAGCTCTAGTTGGGCCTCACCAAATTTTCCACGCGCCTGGCTATTTGAAAGTGCGCCAGCAATTTTTTTAGTTTCATCAAAGATTGATTCACTAGCCCGCCGCATCTCATTAATTGTGGTCTCAAGCTTTGCCTCTGCCTCAGTTCGAACTCGATTAGCTTCATTTGATTGGATAGATAATTTTTCAACAGTTGATTTCATCGCACTTAACTCAGCAGTTAATTTAATTGAACTCTCAGTCTTACTTCGCTCCACCTCAAGTTGTTTTTTATAATCTTCTAATAGCGCGCCATCACTGCCGGATGATTTATGGCGTAGGGCAGATATTAGATACCCAATACCAGCACCTACTGCTAAGCCAATGAGCAAGGCGGTAATTGAGGCGGGCATGGGGTTATAGTGGCATTAAGTGCTGACAATCTTGCGTAGGCTTTACCCCTCGTGAGCCTTTCAATCGGAATCGTCGGTCTGCCAAATGTGGGTAAATCCACCCTGTTTAATGCACTGACCAAAAACAATGTCTTAGCTGCCAACTACCCCTTTGCCACCATTGAACCCAATGTTGGTGTAGTGGGAGTACCAGATATGAGGTTGGCGGTTCTTGCAAAAATTTTTACTGCAGAAAAGATTTTGCCAGCCGCAGTCTCCTTTGTTGATATTGCCGGAATTGTTAAAGGCGCCTCTGAAGGAGCTGGTCTTGGAAATAAATTTTTAGCAAACATCAGAGAATCTGATGCGATCTGCCAAGTTATTAGAGTCTTTAGAGATGGTGATGTGGTCCATGTTGATGGTGATGTTAATCCGAAAAAAGATATTGAAACAATTAATACTGAACTTTGTTTAGCAGACCTGCAAACCTTAGAGAAAGCTATTCCACGTCTTGAAAAAGAGGTTAGGACAATTAAAGAGAAGGTTCCAGTTTTAGCAGCAGCAAAAGAAGCTGCTGAAATATTAAATAAGGGGCAATTACTGAGGGGAAGTAAGGTTGATATTGATGTGATTTCAGAGTTGCAGTTATTAACTGCCAAGCCGTTTTTATATGTATTTAATGTTGATGCGGCTGAGTTATCAGATAATAAGTTACGAGATGAGTTAGCAGCGCTGGTTAAACCGGCTGAGGCAATATTCTTAGATGCAAAGACTGAGGCGGAATTAGCTGATTTAGATGAAGTGGATGCGCTGGAATTACTTAAATCAATTGGTTTAACTGAGCCAGGACTGAGCACATTAGCAAGAGTTGGATTTAATACATTAGGATTACAGACATATCTAACCGCAGGGCCTAAAGAGGCCAGGGCGTGGACGATTCATAAAGGTGATACCGCACCAGTTGCTGCTGGAGTTATACACACTGATTTTCAAAAAGGATTTATCAAGGCTGAGGTTATAGCCTTTGATGATTTAGTTACTGCTGGATCAATGGTGCAAGCCCGCGCCAATGGCAAGGTGCGACTGGAAGGTACGGATTACGTAATGGCTGATGGTGATGTAGTGGAGTTTAGATTTAATGTCTAAAAAACAAGCACACTTAAAAGATCTGCCACTTAAAAAGCGGGAGAACCTTAGAAACGTAGCGATTATTGCTCACGTTGACCACGGTAAGACCACATTAGTTGATGCCATGCTTTGGCAATCTGGTGCATTTGCTGCGCACAAAAAACAAGACGAAGGCCAAGATCGAATGATGGATTCAATGGATCTTGAGCGCGAAAAAGGAATTACTATTTTGGCGAAAAATACTGCGGTAAAACGTGGAGATACGATTGTAAATATTATTGACACACCAGGCCACGCTGACTTCGGTGGTGAAGTTGAACGCGGTTTAGAAATGGTTGATGGGGTTATCTTGTTAGTAGATGCCTCAGAGGGTCCACTGCCACAAACTCGTTTCGTACTTCGCAAAGCGTTGCAAAAGAATCTTCCAGTTATTTTAGTTATTAATAAAGTAGATCGACCAGATTCACGTATCGCAGAGGTAGTAGATGAGGCATACGCGCTATTTTTAGATTTAGATGCAAATGAAGATCAAATTGAGTTTCCAATTGTTTACGCATCCGCTAAAGCAGGAAGAGCATCTCTTGAGCGACCAGCAGATGGTGGGATGCCTGATAAAGAAAACTTAGATATTTTATTTGACACGATATTTTCGGCAATTCCAGCACCTGAATATCACGAAGGTGCACCGCTTCAAGCACATGTTACAAACTTAGATTCATCACCGTTTTTAGGCCGGCTTGCACTTTGTCGAGTTCGCGAAGGTGTTATTAAAAAAGGTCAATCAGTAACTTGGATTAAAACTGATGGCACAACTGAGCGCGTTAAAGTATCAGAGCTTTTAATTACTGAAGCACTAGAGCGAGTTCCAGCACTTGAAGCACATCCTGGCGACATCATTGCGGTAGCTGGAATTGAAACTATTACATTAGGTGAAACCCTTGCTGATCTAGAAAATCCACACGCGCTGCCGTTAATCACTGTTGATGAGCCAAGTATCTCTATGACTATTGGTATTAATACATCCCCTCTTGCTGGTAAGAGTGGAAATAAATTAACTGCTCGTCAGGTTAAGGGTCGCCTTGATGCAGAGCTAGTAGGAAATGTTTCACTTAGAGTTTTAAATACTGAAAGACCAGATACCTGGGAGGTGCAGGGGCGAGGTGAGCTACAACTTGCAGTTTTAGTTGAGATCATGAAGCGTGAAGGATTTGAGTTAACAGTTGGTAAGCCACAAGTTGTAACCAAAATTGTTGATGGCAAAATACATGAGCCGATGGAGCGATTATCAATTGACGCACCTGAGGAGTACTTAGGAGTTATTACTCAATTAATGGCGCTGCGTAAGGGCCGCATGGAGCAGATGGTTAATCACGGAACTAGTTGGATCCGTCTTGATTATCGCGTGCCATCTCGTGGGCTAATTGGTTTTAGAACTGAATTTCTAACTGAGACAAGAGGAACAGGATTACTTCACCATGTATTTGATGGTTATGAAGCCTGGCATGGTGAGCTGAGAACTCGTTCAACTGGTTCATTAGTTTCTGATCGAATGGGATCAGTTACAAGCTACGCACTTTATGGCACGCAAGATCGTGGCTCAATATTTGTTGAACCAGGTGATGAAGTTTATGAAGGCATGGTAATTGGTGAGAATTCGCGAAGTGAAGATATGGATGTTAACTGCGTTAGAGAAAAGAAGTTAACAAATATGCGAGCCTCCGGTACTGATGAATCTGAGCGATTAATCCCCGCTAAGAAATTAAACATGGAAGGTGCTCTTGAGTTTTGCCGCGAGGATGAATGTGTTGAGGTAACACCTGCAGTAGTTAGAATTCGAAAAGTTGTCTTAGATGGTTCGACTCGGGCAAGGCAAACCTCAAAAAATAAGCGAGCTAACGAGAACGCTTAAGCACTTCTTAGGTCAAAAGCAGTTATTGTCAGTCCGCTAGCGTTAAATTAGGCCGTGGCCGCCGATAAAAATACTCCAGAGTTAAAGCTAGTTAGAACTAATTTTGAAACTGACTTAATCTTAGATAGCCAGTTAACTCAGCAACAAAAGCAGGTTATAAATCATCGAAGTAGCCAACTATTAGTTTTAGGCCCCGCCGGTAGTGGTAAAAGCAGCACATTAGTTAAAGCAATCGCAAATCGAATTAGTAATGGAGAAGATCCAAATTCAATACTTGCAATAACTTATGGGCGATCTAGTGCGAATAAATTGCGAGATCAAATCGCATCAGTAAATCCAGAAAAGCACACCGTAAATGAGCCGATTGCTCGAACATTCCACTCAATTGCTTTTCTAATTTTAAATGATCAATTAGCAAATAATGATGGTGTTGATAAGAAATATGTGCTTCTATCAGGTGCTGAACAAGATGCACAGATTAGGCAACTTCTACTCCTAGATGCACAAAACCCAAGTGCAACCTCTTGGCCAGCAGAGTTAATACCAGCACTAACAACTAGAGGCTTTGCAAAAGAATTGCGTGAATTTATTTCTCGTGCAACAGAGCGAGGGTCTTCACCAGCAGAATTAAGAAAGTATACGGCTAAGTATGGGCAAAAATACTGGCCACCAATCTGTGATTTTTGGCAGCGCTACCTAGAATCCATGGCTCTTCGCGATAGCACAACCTCAGCATCACTTAATCGAATTGATCCAAGTGAAATCATAATCACCGCCCTAGAAAAGCTTGAGAGCAATTCAGCTTTACTTGATAAGTATCGCAAGTTATTTAAAGTCATTTATGTTGATGAGTTTCAAGAATCAGATCGGGGCCAGCGCAAGTTACTTCAACTTTTAAGTGGGCAAGATTTGGTAATTTTTGCCGACCCTGCCTCTGCGGTTGGCAGATTTAGAGGTGCTGATCCAGATAATTTACTAACTGATCTTGAAGAGTTTGGTATTAAAAATAAAGTTACACTTACCTCTACCCATCGCAAAGCAGATAAACCAAATGTGGCACTGCTAAGTAGCGTGAGTGATGAGGCAAATATCATTGCTCATCAATTTAGATCTGCTCATTTGTTAAAGGGTGTGCCATATTCACAGATGGCAGTAGTTCTTAGATCACCTGGCGCCCAAGTTTCAGCATTGGTTAGGGCATTTGCCGCTAGTTCAATTCCAGTTGAAATTGATGCTGCAGCCTTATCCCTTGCTGATAATCCAGCGATAAAGCCAATAATTATGATAGCTCAAATTGTATTAGGTGAACTTAAATTAATTCCAAGTAATTGGGAGCAGATAGAAGAGCTACTTAAAAGTGAATTTGCTGGCGCTGATGCAATATCTATAAGGCAGATGAGAATTGCATTAACAAAAGAGCAGAAAAATGAGGTGGTAAAAAGCTCAACTGAACTGATTTTAGATGCGCTAACCGCACCCACAACAGATCTACCTTGGGAGCAGTTAACTAGTCTTAAGCGAATTAATGATTTGATTAAAGAAGCTAAGAAAGTTTTAAGTAAATCACAAGATATTTCAGATTTATTGTGGAGTATTTATAGCAATGCTAAAAATTATGAAGGTGAATTAATTTCAAATTACTGGCGAAGCCAAGCACTAAGCGGTGGCGGGCGTGGTGTTATTGCTGATCAAAAATTAGATGCATTAATTACTTTATTTGAAGTAGGGCGCCGCTTTAGTGAGCGAATGCCGGGAAGTAAGCCTTCCTTATTTATTGATCAATTATTAGGTGAGAAGATTTTGGCAGACAGTATTACTACCTCAGCTCAGCGCGATGAGGTCGTTAAAATCATGACTGTTCACTCAGCAAAAGGTTTGCAGTGGCGATATGTGGCACTTGCCGGAATGCAAGAGGGTAATTGGCCAAACTTAAAGCAACGTGGTTCATTACTTGGTAGTGAGAGATTAGTTGAAATATTTCGCCATGGCATAAGTAATCCGGCTGAGTTAGAGGTGATATCAGCCTCTGGTTTAGCTGAAGATGAGCGAAGATTATTAAATGTTGCACTTTCAAGAGCTACTGAAAAGTTATTTATCACCGCAGTATTACAAGAGGATTATCAACCATCTAGTTACTTTGATAAATTTGCTGGTGAGCAAACTCAAATAACTCAAATACAAAGAAGGATAACCCAACCAGCAATAGTTGCAACACTTCGCTCGATTGCAAATAAAACAAATGATAAAGAGGAGTTAGATTTTGCTATTAGAGCGCTGAAAACTCTTGAAGTAAATGGTGTGAGTGCGGCAAATCCCAAAAATTGGGTTGGTGTTATTAACTTATCTACACAGTTACCGGTGGTCACCAATGAAGTAGTACTAAGAATTTCACCAAGCTCACTTGAATCCTTTACTGAGTGCTCACTTAAGTGGCTACTTGAACAAAGCGGTGGCAAAGATGCTGATTCAACTGCTCAAGTATTAGGAACTGCAATACATGTGATTACTGCGCAATTAAGGGAGCAGCCTGACTTAACACTTGATCAATTAGAGGGCAAACTAAAAGGAGCCTGGTCATTAATTGATATGAATAAAGGATGGATTAAAGATTATGAGTATCGCAGAGCTGCCAAAATGCTTGAAAAATTTTATAGTTGGAACCTTCAAAACAAGAATACTTTAGTGGGAGTTGAAGAGCGATTTGAATTTAAATTAGGAAATGCAATTGTATCGGGCTCAATAGATCGTATTGAATTAACTTCTGAAAATGAGTACTACATCGTAGATTTAAAAACTGGGGCTACCACCATTTCATATGAGAACGCAAAAGAAAATAAACAACTACAAAGTTATCAATTAGCTGTAGTAAATGATAGTTTTAAGAATAAATTAGATCACCAAGAGATATCAGGTGCTGAGTTAATTTTTATCGGTGATCATAAATCTAAAGCGGCGAAGCCCAGGCAGCAGGAAAAAATCGATAGTAAAGCGGTAACTGATGAATTAATTCAGATATCCGCTGGTATGAGTGATAAAACCTTTACCGCCACCATTAATGAGCGCTGTCGAAGCTGCGCGGTTAAATCATCATGTCCGATCCAACCTCAGGGAAGGTCGGTGATAAATAATGGAAATTAAATACTCAGCACTTGAAATAGCAAAGCGAATTAGCGCAGTTGATCCATCATTTAGGACGCCAACTAGTGAGCAGATCCCAATTATTCAATCACCGCTTGCGCCCTCAGTAGTAATAGCCGGTGCTGGATCGGGTAAGACAGAGACGATGAGTCAGCGAGTTTTATTTTTAGTTGCTAACTCAATTATTACTCCTGATCAATTACTTGGTCTCACCTTTACTAGAAAAGCAGCTGGGGATTTAGCAAAAAGAATTAAATATCGGCTGCGTCAATTAAAAAGTGCCAACTTATTGCCGGATCATCTTGATGAGAGTGAATCAACTGTTTCAACTTATCACTCATATGCCGGCCGAGTTTTAGCAGATCATTCAATCCGAATTGGTATTGACGCCGATAGTGATCCAATTGGTGAGGCAGCAGCCTGGCAAATAGCCTTTGAAGAGGTTAGTAGATTCACTGGAAATGATCTACAAATAAACGGCTCAGTTAATTCAGTAGTGGATGAGGTAATGGATTTATCAACTGCAATTGCTGAAAATGATCGCAGCGCAGATGAGATTATTGATTACACACAAAAATTACTTTCACAAATAGATCAATACACCGATCGCCAAACTATTCCAGTACTTGAGTTTAAGGAGGAGCTAAAACAGCGATTATCAATATTGCCTATTGTTGCCGCTTTTGATAACCGGCGCAAATCTCAAGGTTTATTAACCTTTAATGATCATATGTCACTTGCCGCCAAATTAGTATCTGAAAGTGCTAAAAATTATGGTGATGATATTGCTAGCCTTGAACGAAATAAATATAAAATAGTACTTCTAGATGAGTATCAAGATACATCTTTTAACCAAATTAAGTTTTTATCTAATTTATTTGGAAATAATCACCCAGTAACAGCTGTCGGTGATCCAAATCAAGCCATCTATGGTTGGCGCAGTGCTAGCTCAGAAACATTAGATACTTTTGCTGAATCCTTTAATAGCAAAGCAATTCGCTATAGCCTACTTACAACTTGGCGAAATGATAAAGCTATTCTTGATTTAGCTAATATAATGATTGATAACATTTCATCCGATAAGAAAATTGAGAAACTAATTGCTAGCCCAAATGCTAAAACTGGTGAGGTAGTTTGCGCAGTTTATGAGACACAGGTGCAAGAAGGTGAAGGGATAGCTGCTTACTTTGCTAGGTATTGGTTTGATGAAAACCGTGAAAAACTAGCACCCCAAGATAGAAGTACCTTTGCGGTATTAGTTAGAAGTAGATCACAGATTGAGACAATTCAAGCTGCCCTAAATGAGATAAATATTCCAACTGATGTTGTAGGCATTGGCGGATTAATTCATACACCAGAGGTAGCGGACATAATAGCTTTACTTCGCACACTAACAATGCCAGATGCTGGTACAGCTTTAATGAGAGTTCTAACTGGTCCTCACTTATCTCTTGGCGCTAGAGATTTAATGGCACTAGGTGCATTTACTAAAGCTTTTGCAAAATCAAATGATTATTCACGTGGTAAGTGGTTAAAACAAGCACTTGAGGAAGACCTTGAAGTAGTTGCAACCGCAGATGAGTTTGCGGCTGGTTCAATTATTGAATCCCTAGAGCAGTTATTAACTCTTCCACCAAGTGAGTTTAAAAAATATGAGAGCACACCAGCTTTTAGCGAAGAAGCCCTTAGTCGCCTGCGCAGTTTCGCACTCTCTCTAAGAGTGTTACGTCGTAATTTAAATGGTTTGATAACTGATGCAATAATTGAAGTTGAGCAGTTCTTATCCCTAGATACAGAGGTTTTAGTAAGAGATGGATGGCAAACGGGGCGGAAAAATTTAGATCGTTTTCTTGATGAGGCAGCTAGATTTGAGAAAAATGGTGGAACATTAATTGGCTTCCTGCAATGGCTTAAAATTGCCGAGGACGCCGAAGGTGGTTTAAAGCCTGCCGAAGTTGATGTTAGAAGTGATGCGGTGCAATTACTGACTATTCATTCAGCAAAAGGAGCTGAGTGGGATTATGTCGCACTCCCAGGCCTTGCTGATCGTAATTTTCCAAATGTCGGTAAGAAGTCAGATAGTTGGGTTACAAATGCTGGTTCTCTTCCAGTGAGTATGCGAGGTGATTGTGATCAATTACCATCAATTAATTTTGATAATTTTTCTACAAATAAGAATTTAAAGGATGGACTTGAAAGATTTAATGATCAGTGGAAAGGACGTAAGGGGCTAGAGGAGATGCGCCTTGCCTATGTTGGAATAACCCGGGCTAAAAAAGGTTTAATCTGTTCAACTTCACACTTTAGAGCTGGCGCAAATGCTGTAGCACCTAGTGAATTATTTGAAATATTCGCTACTGCTGCAAAAAATATTGCCGGCGCAGTTGTTTTAAATGATTCACCAACTCCGGCTGGCCGTAATCCTATGAAAGATAATCCAACTACTGGAATCTGGCCTAAAGAAAATACTCAGCAAAAGAATCTAGCAGAGTTAGCAAACTTGATGCAAAGTGCTACCCCCTTCACCCAAGATGAGGTTGAGAAGTTACTAACCACATTACCAAGAGATGGTGAACAGGTCAGCTTGCTATCTGATATGAAGGCAATTATTAATGAAATTAAAAGTAAAAAAGATCACTTAAAAATTAGATTACCAAATCGACTTTCAGTTTCAACTCTACTTTATTTAGCTAAGGATCCAAATGAGTTAGCGCTACGGCTACGGCGGCCAATGCCAAATCACATTGATAAATACTCAAGAGGTGGAACTGAGTTTCATCTTTGGCTTGAAAAGCATTTTAATCACCCATCATTAATTTCAATGGATGATTTGTTTAATCAAAACAATTCACTGGTTGCCTCAGATGTTGCATTAAATAGATTACAAACAGCTTGGCTAGCCAGTGATTGGGCTAAAAAAGAGCCGGTAGGTATTGAAGTTGGCTTTGAAACGATGGTGGGTAACATACCTATTCGAGGAAGAATTGATGCGATCTACCAAATTGATAAAGATCATTTCGAGGTGGTTGATTGGAAGACAGGTAAAGTAAAAGATGGTGAGGATCTTGCTAATGCCGCAATTCAGTTAGCTATGTATCGCTTGGCCTATGCAAAGCTTTCAAATCTACCAATTAAAAATATAAGCGCTGCTTTTCATTATGTGGCAGATAATCAAACTATTAGAGTCGCTGATGTTTTAGATGAATCTTCATTAATTGATTTAATTACAAAAATTCCACTAGAAGTTTAACTCAACTCCAATTGGTACATGATCTGAAATATCAGGTTTAATTGTTGACAGTGGCGTAGCCTGCACATCTTGCTTATTTGCCGCCATAATGTAATCAAATTGAATCTTTGGGTTCCAACTTGGGTAAGTCGATTGGGAAATAACTAATTTAAACCTGCTTAATTTTGAAGGAATATTGGCTGGCAGATTCAGATCACCAACTAACAATGATTTTCCCGGTAATTTCTTTAGAGTAGAAATCAATCTATTTAGTTGAAAGATATTAACAAAAGGAACAAAGGATAGATGAGTAGTAGCAATTGTTAGACCGTTTTCAAGTTCGGCGATTAACGCCACCCTGGGTTCATCTTTAACATAAATAAATCTGCCACCCTTACCATTATTTTTAGGTATTAAGAGAGGCATACCAATAATTGATCTGCCTAGAGCTTTTGTATATAGCTTTCTAATTGGCATACTTGTTGCAAATCCAATGCCGTAACTAGTCTTTGATATCTGATCATCACTTTTTTCAGTAATAATTGAATTTGTTAGTTCTTTAACTGCCTGCCATTTTTCACCCGGTGTGCCAATTAAGGCCGGCAAGTATGCCCAATATTTAAGTCCAAGAGTATCTGCAATAACTTTTGTTTGATTGATTTGACCTGATCTTAATTGCATGTGATCAACCTCTTGTAGGGAAATAAAATCAGGTTTGTAATTATTACCAACAGTATTTGCGGAATTAATTAATTCCATCTGCCAATCTGGCGCAGGTCTTGGTGGAATCACCTGACCATGTAAAAGGTTCCAGGAGATCACTCTCATCTTTTGGGCGGGGGCGACAACCATGACGACAGGCTAGTAGGGTCAGCCGACATGGCCCCTATTAAACCGCTAAAACTTCCGCTAGCAGCAGCTGAGGTTGATCGATCTGCTCATCTGCGAAGTGATGAGGCATACCTAAACTCTGCTTGGGCTAATGCAGCGGTACTGCAATTTAGTTCAGAGAAATTTGTATCACACTTGAATCAATTAACTTTTGTTAAAGGAATGAGTCTGGGTGAGTATGACTTCCAGAGTGATTATTTCCTAGGTGTTAAAGATGGTGAGAATTTTTTCCTTAGGCACCTTACTAACCAAACATCAAAGCTAGAATTTAAGAGCTTGCGCGAAATTGGCTCTTTTTTATCACCAAGAGATATTGGTTTAGCAGTTCATGCCCAAGGATTAGCTAACTGGCATAGTAAACATCCAAGGTGTTCATTATGCGGTGGCCCTACTATTGTAGTTTTGGCAGGCGCCGTTAGAAGATGCCCATCAGATCAAAGTGAACACTACCCACGAACTGATAGCGCAATTATTGTTTTAGTTAAAGATGATAAAGATCAAATATTGCTGGGGCGGCAGAAAGTTTGGCCAAAACATCGCTTCTCAACCTTTGCCGGTTTTGTTGAACCAGGTGAGTCATTTGAGCATTGCGTAATCAGAGAAGTTATAGAAGAAGCTGGAGTTGAGTTAACAAAAATAAATTACCTAGGTTCCCAGCCTTGGCCATTTCCAGCTTCCTTAATGATTGCCTTTGAAGCGATTACAAACACACCAGAGTTAGCACGAGCAGATGGGGATGAGATTGAAGAGGTTAGATGGTTTAGCCGAGAAGATATGAAGGCCGCTATTGCTGATAAATCTCTGATACTGCCACTTGAGATAAGTGTGGCACGGCAGATGATTAAAGCTTGGTATGGCGATGGGGCGGAAAAGGATTTAGTTGGTGATCAGTCATGGCAATAGATAATGCAGTAATACTCACTGATTTAGATCCTGATCAAATTGCAGTGGTTAGCGCCATTAGAGGTCCAGTTTGTGTAATTGCCGGGGCTGGTACTGGTAAAACTAGAGTAATTACAAATCGCATTGCTTATGCCATTAATGCAGGAGTAACTGATCCAACTAAGGTATTAGCACTTACCTTTACTGCAAAAGCAGCAGGTGAGATGAGATCTCGGCTAAGAACACTTGGAATATCAAATGCTGCAGCAAGAACATTTCACTCAGCTGCGCTAAAACAACTTTTATACTTTTGGCCATACGCATTTGGTGGGCAATTTCCAACCTTATTAACCACAAAATCAGGCTTTATTAGTCAGGCAATTTCAAGAGCTGAGGTGGCAATGCCAGCAAGTGTTAACGCACTGCGCGAGATTGCCGGAGAGATTGAATGGGCAAAGGTTTTAGAGATTTCACCTGATAACTATCAGCAAGAGGCGATTGCAAGTAGTAGATCAGTTAGATTGCCAAACAATAAAAGTGAGGATGAAAATCTGGCGATGATTTCCCA
>SXGT01044479.1_pt1 | contig 12721 bp, 10 predicted proteins | sample 3176221 | NCBI WGS metagenome assembly SXGT01 (sample SAMN11356862, study PRJNA531348) | freshwater metagenome | isolation source: freshwater sample F1-120 | place: China: Fuxian Lake, Yuxi | collected 2017-12-25
GATCCATGCCGGCGGTCGTGGCAAGGGCGGCGGTGTGAAAATCGCAAGGGGCATGGAGGAGCTCAAGAGTGTGAGTTCTCGAATTCTCGGAATGAACCTTGTAACGCCGCAAACCGGCCCGGAGGGCCGCAAGGTCAAGAAAGTCCTGATCGCGGAGGCTTGCGAGATCGAGAAGGAGTTCTACGCCGGCATTGTCCTCGATCGGAAGCTCTCGCTTCCCGTGCTCATGGCTTCGGCGGAGGGCGGAGTTGAGATTGAGGAAGTTGCCGCGAAGAGCCCAGAGAAGATAGTCAAGATGCCTTTCTCGCCGGTTGAGGGGTTGTACCCTTTCCAGGCCCGCGCCGTGGCGAGGAAATTGGGTTTTTCCGGCCAGCTCCTCGCCAGCGCTGCTGGCCTGTTCGTGAAGCTTTCAAAGGCGTTCCTTGACACCGACGCAAGCCTTGCCGAGATCAATCCCTTGGTGGTGACCAAGGACGGTCGCCTCGTGGCCCTCGACGCCAAGTTTGCGTTCGACGACAACGCCCTCTATCGCCACCCGGAACTGAAGGAGTACCGAGACCTGGATGAAGAGGATCCGCAGGAGGTCCGGGCCAGCCAGTTCGATCTAAGCTACATCAAGATGGATGGCACAATCGGCTGCATGGTGAACGGAGCGGGTCTCGCCATGGGAACTCTGGACATTATCACTTACTTTGGCGGCAAACCCGCCAACTTCTTGGACGTCGGCGGGGGCGCGACGAAGGAAAAAGTTACTGAGGCCTTCAAGATCATTCTGGATGATGCCAATGTCCGTGCGATTCTCGTCAACATCTTTGGTGGAATTATGAAATGTGATGTGATTGCCGAAGGTGTCGTCCTGGCGGCGAAGGCCATCGAATTGCGTGTGCCACTCGTTGTTCGGCTGGAAGGAACCAATGTTCAGAAGGGCAAGGAGGTGCTTTCACGCTCCGGGCTGAATATCACCCTGGCCGAGGGCCTTTCGGACGCGGCTCAAAAAGTTGTCAAGGCAGCATCGCAAGGAGGTCGGCCGTGAGCGTACTCGTTAACAGGAATACCCGACTCCTCGTTCAGGGTATCACTGGCAACACCGGCATGTTTCACACAAGACAGTGTGTCGAGTATGGCACAAGGGTCGTTGCTGGTGTGACGCCAGGTCGTGCGGGGACGGATGTGGATGGCATTCCCGTTTTCGACACAGTTGAAGAGGCGGTTGAAAAAACGAGTGCCAACGCCAGTGCGATCTTCGTTCCTCCTCCCTTTGCAGGTGACGCAATTCTGGAGGCGGCTGCCGCGGGCCTGCCGCTCGTGGTATGTATCACGGAGGGGATACCGGCGCTCGATATGGCCCGCGTCTTCCTTGAGTTGAACCGCGCTTACCCCGGAACTCGACTCATCGGGCCCAACTGCCCGGGGATCATCACGCCTGGCGAGTGCAAGATTGGCATTATGCCCGGCTACATTCACAAGCCTGGAGCCATTGGAGTCGTTTCCCGTAGTGGGACACTCACTTACGAGGCTGTCTTCCAGCTTTCAGCTCTCGGGTTGGGCCAGTCGACCTGCATTGGCATCGGCGGCGATCCAGTGATTGGCACGAGCTTTCTCGATACCCTCCGGCTCTTCGAAGCGGATCCGGCCACCAAGGGCGTCGTCATGATCGGTGAGATTGGCGGGACAGCGGAAGAAGAAGCGGCGGAGTTCATCCGCCAGATGAGTAAGCCCGTGGCGGCCTTCATTGCTGGCAGCAGCGCACCACCCGGAAAGCGCATGGGGCACGCTGGCGCCATCATTTCGGGCGGCAAGGGGACGGCCCAGGAGAAAATTCACGCCCTTGAGAAGGCTGGCGCCAAGGTCTCATCGACCCCCGACCGGATTGGAGAGACGATGCGGGAGATGCTCAAGTAGGGGCCACACGGCCCCCCTGGCGCCGAGACTTCTAACGCCCCACCTTCTGTTTTCCCTTCTTGCGGCCCCGGGGCAGGCCCTTGCGCTTGCTTTCAGGGTTTTCACTGGCCTCCGAGTTCGCGGCAGGCTGAACAGCCGGGCTGACGAAGAGAGCCTCGAAGCTCTTGAGGAATTGTTGCGACGGATTGATCGCTCTTGCGTGGTTTAAAATGAAGTGAACAAGGCGGAGGTGCTCGACAGGGGCTACCGGGATGGCCATGGCGGCGTCCCGGGCGATCTGGTTTGTCTTTCGCAAGGCTTCCAGAAACGCCTTCTCCTCGCGGGTAATGTCCATGCGTATCGACGCGCTTGGGTCAACGTTGCTGGCCAGGAATTCCTGCCTGAAATTGTAGCCTGCGTAGGGGTAAGGCATGTTCTCGTCGAGTAGGTACTCGACCGTGACTCCAAGATTCTTGGCAATGCGCCAGATGACGTTCGCTCGGGGGGAATTGATTCCTGCTTCAATTTTCGAAAGGGCGCTAGGGGTGATTAGGCACGCCCTGGCCAGATCCTGCTGGGAGATCTTCCGATCGCAGCGAAGATTGAGAATCTTGCGACCCGTCTGCATGGTGAGGACTCCTGTCTCTGCAGTGACTCGCCCGAGCGTGACTCAGGCTGTGGTCGGGCGAGCTGGCTGTCGTTTGGCCCCGCCTCGGCGGGGCCGGTTTGGTGAAACCCCAGGAGGCGCCGCTTGAGTCAGGTTCCTCATGAGGATTGTTCTCTCACATTCCAAAAAGGTCCCTGGGAGGGGCTGCTGGGCGTCGTCCACGTCAAGAGCAACCCTCGCTCGGACCTTGAGTCCTTCAACTTTACTTGACTTTGATATCAAAACAAGAGCCTTCCTCCAGTAATTTGAGAGCCTTGATAGCCGTGCACCTTTGGCATATTGTTGCGTTTCATGGCTTCACCCCCAGTCGATTGCCTCGAGCACGCTCGAGACGCCCTTTCGGGACGCCCCGCAAGCGTCATCCTCGAAGAAATCGCAGCGGAGATTGAAAAGTCTCGGACCCTTTGGATCACTGCCCACGCCAACCCCGATGGGGATGCGCTGGGGTCCGCGGTAGCTCTTGGGCTTGCGGCAACAGCCATGGGGAAGCAGGTCCAGGTGCTGTTTGACTCCCCTCTGCCGGAAAAGCTGGTGGGCCTGGTACCTGGAGGTAGCTTTCGGCGAGTCCACGACACCAAGATCCTGCTTCAAGGTGCCCAGATAGACCTTTTCGTTCTTCTCGACACGAGCGAGCCAGAACGCGCAGGAGGCATTGGAAACGTGGGCCTCTCCCGGGCGAGGCGCAGCGTCTGTCTTGACCACCACGTCCAGACGGCCTCCCGCGAGTTCCATCACCACCTCGTTGTGACTCAGGCGCCTTCAACAGGGAGTCTCGTCCTTGCCCTCATTGGACGGCTCGGAGTTCCCTTGAATCGGGAAATTGCCGAGGCTCTCTGGACCGCTGTTTCCTCTGATACCGGTTGGTTCCGGTTTGAAAACACCGGAGCATGGGCACTCAGGGATGCCGCCAGACTCTGCGAAACCGGGATCAATATTCCACGGATTTATCGCCAGCTTTACGAGGATGTTCCAGTCGCCCGGATGAGAATCCTCGGGACGGTCCTCGCGGGACTGCGGACGGAGTTTGACGGTGCCTTTCTCTACGGCATCACGCGAAGCTCGGACGTACTTGCCCAGGGGTTGTCACTTGCGGACCTCGATGGGGTCGTGGACCACTTGAAGTCGGTCCGTGGCAGCAAGGTGATTGCATTTATTGTCGAGACGGGTCCCAACGCCTTCAAGGTCAGCTTGAGGGCTCAAGGTGGCCATGAGGTGGAGAGCCTGGCCCGGAAATTGGGAGGCGGCGGCCACGCGAAGGCAGCTGGCGGGCGCTTTTCCGGTACCTTGGCCCAGCTTCTTGACCTGCTTCGTGCCGAAATCGCGGAGAAGCTGAAGGGATTATTGGAACGTTGATGGAGTACTTTCCACCTATTGCGTCGAGAGCCTATATTCTTCACGCGGCCACGAATGAGACACTTCGAAGCCTGCCCAGTGAGGGCGCCAGCCGTCCTGCTGGGCCGGGAGGTCTTCCTGCCCCGCGAGGAGTATATACCTCGCGCGCCCACACGTGAGACGTTCCGAATGGGCAGAGGGAGGACCATCTCAAGTCTGCTGCTCGTTTCTGCTGGTGGGGGAGGCGGACCCTCCCCCGCGTCGGCCGCGACACGCGGCCTCTCCCTCCTCGGCGCCTGAAGGGCGCCGGGCGCCTCTGGCGCGAGCAGCCGCAACCTTTCGCAGGCTGCAAAAGGTCTCATCAATGCCCGCGTGCGGTATAATACATGGGGTGGTGGATCGTCTCGCTCAGCGAAAGCTCCAATAGAAATGAGGTTCTGAAAATGTTGGACACACTCAAGAATGCGCTGTTTGCAAGCCTCGGGCTTGTCGCCATCACCCAGGAGAAGCTCAGGAATTTGGTGGACGAATCAGTCAAGCGGGGGGAACTGACTGCGGAGCAGGGAAAGAAGCTGGTGGAGGATCTGTTGCAGCGGAGCCAATCCGAGGGGAAGGCCCTCTCGGATCGAATCGCGCACGAGGTCTTGCAAGTGCTTGAGAAGTCACCCTTCGCGTCGCGTCGCGATATGGGTAGGCTCGAGGAGCGAGTTCGTGCGCTCGAGAGCAAGCTGGGAATGGTCCCAGAGTCCGGATCCTGTGCCTCGTCGGCTATCCCCAGCGATCCGACTTCTTGCGACGGAGCTTGTAGCCTCGACGAGGACGTCGGCGTATAGTCGCTGCCTCAGCCCTGGCGAATGCTCCCCATGTGGCGGTCCCTCCGTACCCTCCGAAGCATCCCTCGAATCAAGGACATCGCCCTGATTCTAGGGAAACACGGATTTCATCAGGTTTCCTCGGCGCTCCAGGCCCCCGTGACCGCGCGATTACGGCGCTTTTTTCACAGGGAAGCCTCGCACGTCATCCAGCAGCCGGAGAGGCTGCGGATGGTTCTCGAGGAGCTGGGGCCAACGTTTATCAAGTTCGGCCAGCTCCTTGGCACGCGGCCGGATATTATTCCGCCGGAGTACATCACGGAGCTTCAGAAGCTCCAGGACGAAGTTCAGCCGGCGCCTTTCACGGAGATTCGCTCGACGCTTGAGGCCGAGTTTGGAGCCGACGCTGATCGGCTGTTCCGCCAAATTCACCCAGTGCCCCTGGCTTCTGCGAGTATCGCCCAGGTCCATCGGGCGACCACTGTGAATGGCGAGGAGGTCGTCCTCAAGGTGCAGAAGCGAGGACTCCATCGGTTGGTCAGACAGGACTTTCACGTGCTCAGGCTCCTCGCAGAGTTTCTGGTTGGCTGGCCTGGCGTACGTCTCTTCGACCCTGAGGGGATTGTTCGCGTGTTTGAGCGTTCGCTCCAGCGTGAACTGAACTTCGACTACGAGCGTCAAAATCTTCTGCGAATCAAGGCGGACCTCGCTTCCGACTCGAACGTCTGCGTGCCCCGGGTCTTTCCTGAGCTCTCGACGCTGCGTGTGCTCACGCTCGAGTACCTTGAGGGCGAAAAATTGTCACACCTTCGCCTGCATCCGCTGGAGCTGGAGGTTGGTGCCAAGCTTGCCTCGAACATAGCTCTCTGTCTCCTCAAGCAGATTTTCGAGCATGGGGTTTACCATGCGGATCCGCACCCGGGCAACTTCATCGTCATGGCGGGTGGGCGGGTCGGCTTGATCGATTTTGGCAACGTGGGCAGGCTCACGCCGGAGATGGCCGATGACCTCTTCCAACTACTCCACGCCTTGATCCGAAGGAACTACAGGGACGTGGCTCGCTGGATCTTGAAGCACGGAAAGCCACTGCAAGAGACGGACGTGTCCATGCTTTCGATTGACGTCATGGACGCGATCGATCCGTACTATGGTCTCAAGCTCGAGGACATCCAGATCGGCGGGCTCTTCGATTCACTCTTTGGCATGATATTCCGCCATGGGATCACCATCCCATCGCAATACGTCCTCGTCGGGCGTACGTTCGTCGCCCTGGAGGGCGTTGTGCGGCTCTGCTCTCCGAGCCTCGAGGTCCTGTCGGTCATTCAACCCTACATGGTTGAGCTGGTCAAGCGCCGATGGTCGCCCGAGAAAATACTCAGGGACTTGCGCGTGGAGGCGTCGGACATCTTCGCCGCGATTCGATCCTATCCCGAGAACCTTGCGGAAGCGCTCTCGAATGCGGCTGAAGGACGCCTCAGGGTTGAAGCCAAGGTTCCCGACCTGTCTCGCATCGAAAGACGTCTGGATCAGGCATCAAGCCGTATTCAGCTCGCGCTCCTCATTTGTGGCCTGCTCGTGAGCTCATCCATCCTTCTGTTCAAGCAGACCGGCCAGGGATCTTTCCAGGACGTGATCGGAGTCCTCGGTTTCGCGGCGGGTCTTCTCCTCATCGGAAAGCTTGTTTTTAAGAGCTAATGGCCCGCTCAACGTTGCTCCGGAGGCTGTCTTCCCGTCCAAGCGCCTCGAAGTAGCGACGACGTGCAACATCGAGGTCCGGGGGGACCACTGCTGCGTTTTCCCGAAGGATTTGCTCGACTGCATCGTAAGCCGATCGGCCACCGTCCAGCGTGTAACGAAGGCTTGTCCGTCGCGCGAGGAAGTCTTCGGGATAGACCACAAACTCGTTGCGTATGCAGTGGACGACCTCGGCCCGGATCTCGGCATGGGCCGGCGAGAGCCGTTCCTTGAGCTCGGGGTGCAAGTCTGCCAGAAGTAGCACCTCTCCGAGTCGCGCTCCGTAGCGATAATAGAGGCGCTCGATTTCGGCGAGCGGCCACTTGCGCAAGGAGGGTTGCAGTAGGCGTTGGTATTCCGGCCATGTTCCGGCCTCTCCACCTGGAAGGGGTTTTCGGCTTGTCGTTGAGCGCGTTCCCGGGAAGATCCGATCGACAACCTCTTCGGCCACTGCTCGATAGGTCGTGAACTTGCCCCCGAAGACACTCAAAACGCCGTCCCCATCGATCACGATCTTGTGAACGCGAGAGACTTTGCCAGGGGAGGTACGACCCCAGAGGCCTGTTTCCCTGGCCAGCGGGCGAATGCCAGCGAAGGTGCCGAGGATGTCTGTGGAGGAGATCCGAACGCCAGGGAAGAGTCGACGCACCTCCTCCATGAGGTACGCGACCTCCTCCGGCTCGACTCGCACGTCGTCCGGTGAGCCATTGAAGGGGGTTTCAGTCGTACCGACCACCGTGCGGCCGAGCCAGGGGACCAGAAAGAAGACTCGGCCGTCCCGCGAGTGAGTCAGGAGGAGTCCATCCCGCAGGGGCAACTGGGGCAGGATAATATGCGAGCCCTTGGAGGGCGCCAGGCGGCCGCGATCTGTCCAGGGGCCCAGGGCCTTTACCACCCGGTGAGCGAGGATCCGATAAGTATGGGCAGTTACAAGGTCCCTTGCTGTGATTTGCGACGGGCAGCCAGGTTTGATCGAAACGACCTCCGCATAGTTGCGCAGGACCACATCGTCCCCGCCGCCCGCCGTAGCCTCCCGGGCAGCCAGGACGTTCGCAAGCACGAGTCGTGTATCATCCATGACGGCGTCGTAATAAAGACCTCCACCCAGGAGCCCTTCTGGCTTCAGTGCAGGCACTCGCGCGATGACCTCCCGGGCTGACAGCATCCGGCACTTTCCTGGCCGCCTCCCCAGAGCGAGCCTGTCATAGAGGAAGAGCCCGAGCTGAATGGCGCGTGGGCCACGCCTGTCCCCCTGGTAGACAGGGAGCACGAAGGCCTGGGGGTGGACAAGGTGAGGCGCGAGTTTCAGAAGGTAGTGCCGTTCCCGCAGGGCCTCGTAAACAAGACCGATCCTGAGTTGCTCGAGATACCGAATGCCGCCGTGAATCATCTTGCTCGAGCGGCTCGAGGTCCCCTCCGCAAAGTCATGCTTCTCGAGAAGCACAACGGACATGCCCCGGAGGGCTGCGTCCCGTGCGATCCCGGTTCCGTTAATGCCTCCTCCGACGACCAGCAGATCGAAAGGTCCTTCTACGAGTGGCTTCCGGGTGTTAGATATGGGGCTCATGTGGGCGACGAATTCTAACATCTACCTCGGCTGCGGCAGCTCGCGTTGTTCCGTGAAATCAGGGAGGTCGACGCGCCTTGTCTGAGTCTCTTGACCCTACCGCTGACGTGGCTGTGCGGCTCTGCTCGATGGGTGAAGCCGGTCTCTTGAAGGACGCCGTGCAGGCTCTCCTTGCGATCCTCCTCGCGCCCGACTCCGGCCCTGTCGAGCTCAAGGCGTCGATTCCGCTCTTGTTGGAGGCGGATGACGCGGAGGCGCTCCTCGTCGACTTCCTGAACGAGCTGATCTTTCTCCTTGATACGAAACGATTTCTTGTCGGACAGGTCGAAGTGGAGGAGATACGCCTCGGTGAACCCTCGCGTCTTCGGGTCGTGCTTCAGGGTGAGACTCACGATCCCTTGAGGCACTTGGTGAAGACGGAGGTCAAGGCGGCCACGTTTCACGGCATGCTGATCGTGCGAACGTGTCGAGGAGTTGAAGCGGATGTGGTTTTTGACGTGTGAACCGTCCCGAACGGCCCAAGCGGCCCAGTGAGAAGCCATGAAGCTCCAGAAGGTTGACGATTGCACCTGGCGGATCCCGAAGGAAGGGCGCATGAATGTCGACGGCATTGTCTTCGCCGACGACACTCTCATGAGCCAAATCAGTGGTGACAAGAGCCTGGAGCAAGTCGCGAATGTCGCGTGTCTGCCGGGTATCGTGGGGCCATCGATGGGAATGCCCGACATCCACTGGGGCTATGGTTTTCCCATCGGCGGAGTCGCGGGGTTTGATCTCGACGAAGGCGTGATCTCGCCGGGAGGCGTCGGGTATGACATTAACTGTGGCGTACGCCTCCTCTCGACAAACCTCCACATTGGAGATGTCCGAGACAAGGTCCCAGCTTTTATTTCCGCGCTCTTCAGGAATGTCCCCAGTGGAGTTGGAGTTGGCCGCAAGGACCTGAGGCTCTCCAGGGTGGAAGCCGAGAAAATGACGAAGCGAGGCGCGCGATGGGCAGTCGAACGCGGATTCGGTTTCGTGGAGGATCTGGAGTACATGGAAGAGGGAGGTTGTCTTGAAGGATCTGACTCCGAGCTGGTGAGCGATCGCGCGTTCCAGAGGGGCGCGACGCAACTCGGTACGATTGGATCAGGGAATCACTTCGTCGAGCTCGGATACGTCGAGGAGATATACGATGCAGAGCTTGCGCAGCGGATTGGCCTTCTCCCGGGTGGGTTGACGATCATTATTCACACGGGCTCGAGGGGTTTCGGCTATCAGATCTGCGAGGACTTTCTGCGCACGATGCAGAAGGCAGCGGACAAGTACGGGATCTACCTCCCCGACCGCCAGCTCTGCTGCGCTCCATTCAAGAGCGAGGAGGGCCGGAACTATCTGGCTGCAATGAAGTGTGGTGCCAACTTCGCTTTCGCGAATCGTCAAATCATCACGCACTTCGTCAGGGACACGATCGAACAGGCCTGGGGCCTATCCCCGCGAGAGCACGGCGTGAGCGTGGTCTACGACGTTTGCCACAACATCGCCAAGGTGGAGACTCACCCGATCGACGGCCAGAACCGCAAGGTCTGTGTGCATCGCAAGGGCGCTACCAGGGCCTTTCCGGCAGGCCACCCGGAGGTGCCGGAGGCTTATCGCGATGTCGGCCAGCCAGTGCTCGTTCCAGGCGACATGGGACGATATTCCTACGTCCTCGTCGGCAGCCCCGCCTCGCCGGCCTTCACGTTTGCGAGTTGTTGTCACGGTGCGGGGCGCCGTTTGAGCCGCAAGGCCGCCACCAAGGCAACCGCGAATCGAAATATCTTCAAGGAGCTTGCGGAGAAGGGAATCACCATAGCCGCCGCCAGCCGTGCGACGGTGGACGAGGAATTTCCCGAGGCCTACAAGGATGTGGCCGACGTTGTGGACGTGGTCCACCGCAGGGGCCTTGCCATCAAGGTGGCTCGATTGAAGCCGGTTGGCGGGATCAAGGGTTGATCAAGTGGCTTGGCACCAAGCCTGAAGTGAAGGGAGTGCGTCCACATGAAGAAAAGCCAGGTAAGCAAACGAAACGTGGACTTCACCGGCGTGCCCATCGACTACGGTGCGAACGCTCGAGGCGTTGGCATGGGTCCCATGGCGTTTCGTCTTGCGGGCCTTGAGGAGAAGCTCAGGAATGAGGGAATCCAGTTCCGAGATCTGGGAGACGTGCCCTTGCCCAGACCCACACCAGGGCCGAGGGGCAGGCGCAAGGACGATCATTCGCTGAACGAGATCAAGGCTGTTTGTGCGGACCTTTCCCTGCGCGTCCATGGCTCACTGCGGAGGGGTCATCTGCCCCTCGTGGTTGGAGGCGACCATTCCATTGCCATTGGGACGATTACCGGAGCGAGCCGCTTTTTTCGACAGAAGAAGCTGCGCATGGGGCTTCTCTGGGTTGACGCCCACGGTGACATGAACAACCCCGAGACCAGCCCTTCGGGAAACATTCACGGCATGCCGCTCGCGGTCAGCCTGGGCGATGGCATCGCCGACCTGGTCAAGCTCTCGGGGTTTTCTCCGAAGGTCGACGCCTCCCGTACCGCCCTCGTGGGGATACGTAACCTGGATGAGGAGGAGCGTCGCAACATCGCCCGCTTCGGAATCAACGTCTACACGATGAAGGACATTGACCGCCGGGGGATGGCCAACATCATGGACGAGGTTCTTGGCGTTGTCTCGAGGGGAGCGGATGGCGTGCACGTGAGCTTCGACATGGACGTCGTGGATCCCCAGACGGCGCCTGGCGTCGGAACGGCCGTGCCGGGGGGGTTGAGCTACCGGGAGGCACACCTCGTCATGGAGCTCATTCACGACTCGGGGATCATGACCTCGCTCGAGGTAGTGGAGACGAATCCCATCCTCGACTTGCGCAATGCGACGGCGCGGCTGGGCGTGGAACTGATCCTCTCGGCAATGGGAAAGTCGATCTACTGAGGACGGCTTGCCGTATTCCGAAATTCCGTGGAACGAGTCCTTGTTGGCAGCGCCAATCCCCAGCCAGGCGCCCGGAGAAGTATCCCCTTCTCCATTTAGCCGTTGGCCCTGCTTTCGCGCCTGCGGGCTTTCTCGTTCAGGATTTTTTTTCGGAAACGGTAAGTGAGCGGGGTTACCTCCAGGAGCTCGTCCTCCGCGATGTACTCGAGGCCCTCCTCGATCGACATCTTGCGCGGCTGCTTGAGAATGACGTTGTCGTCGGAGCCAGCTGCCCGGACGTTGGTGAGCTTCTTTTCGCGGCAGGCATTGACCGCAAGGTCGCCTTCCTTGCAGTGCTCCCCGACGATCATCCCCTCATAGATCTTCGTCCCGGGATCCACGAACATGGGGCCTCGGTCCTTGAGGCCAAAGAGCGCATAGGGAGAGGCTGTTCCACTCTCGCTCGAGACCAGCACGCCAACAGCGCGCTCCGGGAGGGATCCCTTGAAGGGCTCGTAGTTGTCGAAGCTATGGTGGATGACCGCCTCGCCCTGGGTGATGGTCATGAGTCTCGAACCTATGCCGATGAGGCCCCGGGAGGGGACCTTGAACTCCATGAGGATTCGCTCGCCCTGGGGCTCGTACTTGAGCATCTCTCCGCGCCGGCCGCCGAGGATCTCGATTACCTTCCCGGCCGTATCCTGTGGAGCTTGAACGAGCAGCCGCTCGATCGGCTCCTTCTTGACGCCGTCATCCTCGAGGATGATCACGCGAGGCTTGCCCACCTGAAATTCGTACCCTTCCCGGCGCATGTTCTCGATCAGGACTCCGAGGTGCAGAGTGCCACGGCCTGACACGTCGAAGGCGCCGGCCTCGTTCGTATCATCCACTCGCAGCGCGACATTCGACTCGAGTTCCTTGTAAAGGCGCTCCCGGAGGTGGCGAGAGGTGACGAACTTGCCATCTTGCCCTGCAAAGGGGCTGTCGTTCACGCGGAAGACCATCGAGACGGTGGGGCGATCCACCTCGGTGATCGGCAGTGGATCCGGGCTTTCCGGGTCAGTGAGTGTGTCCCCAATCGCTACGTCCTCGATCCCGGCCACTGCGCAAATGTCGCCGGCACCCACCCGTGGTGCAGGGGTGCGACCGAGCTTGTCAAAAATGAAGAGCTCCTTCACGGTCCACGCACGGTGACCCTGCTTGCCGCAGACGAGTAGGCGGTCTCCATGTCGTACGGAGCCGCGATAGACGCGGCCGATGCCGATACGGCCCAGGTAGTCGTTGTAGTCGAGGCTGGTGATTTGGAGCTGGAGCCCGCCCTCCAGCGTGCCGCCTGGCTGCGGCACATGCTCCAGGATAGCGTCGAGGAGAGGAATCACGTTCACCGAGGGGTCCTCGAGCTTGTGCTTTGCGAATCCTTGCTTTCCGGAGGCGTAAAGGACCGGGAACTCGAGGAAGTCTTGCCCCGTCGTGTCGACCCCAAGCTCCATCGCGAGCTCAAGGAAAAGCTCTCCGACCTCGTTGATAACCTCTGCGATCCTGGCGTCGGGGCGGTCGATCTTGTTGATTACGACGATCGACTTGAGGTTGCGCTCGAATGCCTTGCGCAGCACGAACCGGGTTTGCGGCATGGGGCCCTCGGCAGCATCGACCAGGAGTAGCACGCCGTCGGCCATGCGGAGCACCCGCTCGACCTCGCCACCGAAGTCAGCGTGGCCCGGAGTGTCGATGATGTTGATCTTGACGTCCTTGTAGAAGATCGAGATGTTCTTGGCGAGGATGGTGATCCCTCGC
>SXGT01465993.1_pt1 | contig 12721 bp, 16 predicted proteins | sample 3176221 | NCBI WGS metagenome assembly SXGT01 (sample SAMN11356862, study PRJNA531348) | freshwater metagenome | isolation source: freshwater sample F1-120 | place: China: Fuxian Lake, Yuxi | collected 2017-12-25
ACAGAGGCGTTCTGGTCGCGGAACCCCTCCATTGGAGAATGACATGCAATTCGTCGCTTTTGAGCGCGCCAAGCAGGGTACGGGTGCGAGCCGCCGTCTGCGCAACACCGGTCGCGCGCCCGGTATCGTTTTCGGCGGTGAGACGCCGGCTGCCACGATCGAGCTCGATCACAACGCCCTGTGGCACGCCCTGAAGAAGGAAGCGTTCCACTCGTCCATCCTCGATATGGAACTGGCCGGCAAGGTTCAGAAGGTGTTGCTGCGCGATGTGCAGTACCACCCTTACAAGCCGCAAGTGCTGCACGTGGACTTCCAGCGCGTGGACGACCGCACCCGCCTTCGCAAGAAGGTGCCGCTGCACTTCATCAACGCGGAAAACTCGCCCGCGGTCAAGACCGACAAGTGCGTGGTCAGCCACGTGATGAACGACATCGAAATCGAATGCCTGGCCAACAAGCTGCCGGAACACATCGAAGTCGATCTCGGTGAAGTCACCAAGGGCGCCACCGTGCACACCGGCGACATCAAGTTGCCCAAGGGCATCAAGCTGGTGATGCATGGCCGCAAGAACCTCACCGTAGCGACCGTGGTCGAGCCGGTGGAAGAGGTGGTGGCTGCGCCTGTCGAGGCACCAGCCGACGACAAAAAGGCCGCCGCCAAGGGCAAGGGCAAGAAGTAACGCGCCCCCTCGGGGAGCCGATCCGGCTTGGGGCGGCCCGGCGCCGGATCGCCTCCCTGTCCTCAGAAAGGCCCGCTCGCGCGGGCCTTTCTGTTTTCCACCTCGATAATCCCAACCCATGATCAAGCTCAGTGCCGGCCTGGGCAACCCGGGACCGGAATACGAACACACGCGCCACAACGCTGGCTTCTGGTGGGTGGACGAGGCCGCGAGGCTGCTCAAGGTTTCGCTGCAAATGGAGCGCGGGCACTTCGGTCTGGTGGCGCGCGCCAGCGTGGCGGGCCAGAGCGTGTGGCTGGTGGAACCGCAGACCTTCATGAACCTGTCGGGCAAATCGGTCGCCTCAGTGGCGCGCTTCTTCAAGATTGCGCCCGATGAGGTGCTGGTGGTGCACGACGAGCTGGACTTGCCGCCGGGTGAGACCAAGCTCAAGAAGGGTGGCGGGCATGCGGGCCACAACGGCCTGCGCGACATCCATGCCCAGCTGGGCAGCCCAGACTATTGGCGCCTGCGCGTGGGCATCGGACATCCGGGCAACAAGAACGAGGTGGCCAACTGGGTTTTGAAGAAACCGTCACCGGACGATCGCATTGCCATCGCGCAGGCACTGGACCGAAGCCTCAAGGCATTGCCTCAGTTGATTGCGGGAGAAATGGACAAGGCAACTGCGCTGATCCACACCAGCAAGCCGCCGCGGCCCAAGCCGCCGCGACCAGCCGTGGCGCCGCCTCAGCCGGAGGCCGGCGGAGGCACAGCCCCCGCGGAAGACAAGGGCTGACCTTCCTTCTGCAGACGCTGGTACTTCTGCCAGAGCGTCTCACGCGATTCGATGTGGTCGGGGCTGACCGGAATGCAGCTCACCGGGCACACCTGCACGCATTGAGGTTCATCGAAATGGCCGACGCATTCGGTGCAGCGCGCTGGATCGATTTCGTAGATCTCTTCGCCCATGTAGATGGCCTGGTTCGGGCACTCGGGCTCGCACACATCGCAATTGATGCATTCGTCGGTGATGAACAGGGCCATGAATCCGCTCCTGCTCAGGCCTGAAGTGGCCTTGGCAACAAGCGCCTTGCCACTGGCTCGCTGACCATCTGCGAGACGTCGCCACGCAACTGCGCAATCTCTCGCACCAGCGTGCTGGAGATGCACTGCAACTCCGCTTGCGGCAGCAGGAAGACCGTCTCCACCGCCGGGTTCAGCTTGCGGTTCATGGCGGCCATCTGGGCTTCGTAATCAAAATCGGTGAGGTTGCGGATGCCGCGCACCACGGCAATGGCGCCCTGCTGGCGGCAGAAGTCCATGATGAGACCATCGAAGGGCAAGACGCGAACGTGTCCCGGCATGCGCGCTGCCGCCTCGGCGACCATTTCCAGCCGCTCCTGCAGCGAAAACCGCGTCTTCTTGTGGTGGGCCATGGCCACCGCCACGATCACCTCGTCGAACAGCAACGCGGCGCGGCGTGTCACGTCTTCATGGCCGAGGGTGAGGGGATCGAAGGTGCCGCTGTAGACCGCCACACGGGCAGTCCCGGCTGGGGAAACGGGGGCTGGGCTCATCTGTCGGATTATGCGTGAGGGCCCTCGTTGCCCCCGCTATTGCGCCGGCAATGGCCGCAACAGGTGAAAGGCCACCGCGCCGGCCTTGCCCTGGCGGTGCAGCTGCAGGCCCAGGCGCGCCAGTTCGTCATCGCTCCACGAACGGGCCGCTTCGAGGTACACCAACCCATCCTCTCGAACCGCCTGTCGCGCGGCGGCCAGCGCCGCTTGCACCAGCGCATCGTTCTGCCCTTCGGCAAACGGCGGATCGAGAAACACCACGTCGAGTCCCTGGCCGGCGCGCTGGCGCAGGGCGGCCACACCGTCGCCACGCTCCACGCGCACGCTTGCCGCCTTGAGTTTCGTGACGATGCGGCTCAGGTTGCTCAACAGCACAGCGTCCTGCTCCACCAGCACCACCTCGGCCGCGCCTCGAGAAGCCGCCTCCAGCCCGAGGGCGCCGGTGCCGGCAAAGGCATCGAGGCAGCGCAGGCCGGTGAGGTCCTGGCCCAGCCAGTTGAACAGGGTTTCGCGCACGCGCGAGGGCGTGGGACGCAGGCCGGGCCTATCGGCCACGGGCAATTTCGTGCGCTTCCACAGGCCGCCGATGATGCGCACCTCATTTGGCGCGTTGACGGGCGTGCGAGGGGCGCCAGCAGCAGGTTTCTTCATGCCACCGAGCTTAACTTGCGCGCGTGACTCAAGGCCTGGCGCCCACCACCACGGTGACCATGCGGTCGGGCTGGAGCGTCCTTGCAAAGGCGCGCCGGATATCGGCCACGCTCACCTGCCGCACCCGCTCGGTCCAGGTGTCCAGATAGTCCAGAGGCAGGCCGTTCCAGGCGATGTTGGCCACGTTGTCCAGCAGCTTGCGGTTGCTGTCGATGCGCAGCGCAAACCCGTTGATGAGAAAGTCCTTGGCCGCTTGCAGCTCGGCCTCGGTGGGGCCTTGCGCCACGAAGTTGCGCACCACCTCGCGCGACACTTCCACCGCCTGCGCGGCCTGGTCGGGGCGCGTGGTCAGGCCGATCTGGAATGCGCCCGCGTGACGACCCGGTGCGAAATAGCTGTAGACGCTGTAGCTCAGGCCGCGCTTCTCGCGCACCTCGGTGGTCAGCCGTGACACAAAGCCACCACCGCCCAGGATGTAGTTGCCCACGAACAGCGGGAAGAAATCGGGATCGTCGCGCGCAATGCCGGGTTGCCCGATCAGCACCTGTGCCTGGGCCGCATCGAACGGCAGGCGCTCGTCGACGGCGCGCGGCAGAGCCGCCACCTCAGGCACCGCGGGCAGTGGCGCGCAGCCATGGGGCTGCACCGCCGCCATGAGCTGGCCCACGATGCGGTCGGCGCGCGGGCGGTCGATGGCGCCCACCATGGTCACTTGGGCACGGCAGGCCACCACATGCCGGCGGTAGAAGGCCTGCATGTCCGGAATACCGATGGCCTTGAGAGTGGCGGCATCGGTCTGCTGACCGTAAGGGTGGTTGCCGTAGACGGCGCGCGCAAACGCGCGACCCGCGTGCGTGCCCGGCCGCGTTTCGGCTTCCTTGAGCGACGCCAGCATGCGTTCGCGGTCGCGCTGCCAGACGCGTTCGGGCCAGGCCGGCGCGGCCAGCTGGCGCGCAGCCAGCGCCACGGCGCGCTCCAGCAGATCGGGCTCGGTCAGGGTGCGAAGCGAGACGCTGAAGCGGTCGGTGCCGGCCTGAGCGCCGAACTGCGCGCCCAGATCCACCCAGGCCTCGCTCAGCTGGTTCTCGTCCAGTGCGGGCTGTCCGTCGCGGGCGGCCACGCCACCGGACAGCAGGCCGGCCGTCACGCTGGCCAGACCCGATTGCCGCGCGGGTTCGCGCCGACTGCCGCCGTCGAAATCGACCTGAACGTCGAGCATGGGAATCGACGGGCTGGGCACCAGATACACGCGAGCGCCACTGGCGTGCGTCCAGTGCTCGATGGGAATGGCGGCCTGGGCGGAAAGCGCCAGCAAAAATGCCAGCGCGGTGGCGGTGCGCATGGCCCGGCGAGCGACGAGCGTGGTCAAGGAAGTCAATGGGAGGGTCATGTTCACTTCGGCGCCGTCGGGGTGGTCGCTGCACGCGAGGCCTCGGGCACCAGCACGGCCGTGGTGAGTTGTTGATCGGAAAAGTACCGCTGCGCCACCGACTGCACCTGCGCGGCCGTGACCGCGCGCAGACGTTCCATGAGGCGATCACCCGCATCCAGACCCATGCCGTTGATCCAGTAGCTGCCGAGTTCCCGCGCCTGACTGACGATCGAATCGAGCTTGTACACCTCGCTCGCGGTCCACTGGGTCTTGACGCGGCGCAACTCGGCTTCGTTGACGCCCTCGCGGGCAATGCGAGCCACCTCGGCCTTGAGAGCGGCAGCCGCCATTTCGGCGCTCACGCCGCGAGCCGGTACCGCGCTCAGCGTGAATTCCTGCGGGCCGCGTCCCATCAGGCCGAACGATGCGCCGGCACCGTCGGCAATGCGCTTGCCACCATTGCCCGAACCTTGCACCAGGGCGCGATCGAGCCGCGCACCGCTGTAACCATCGAGCACCGCGGAAAGCACCGTGAGGGCCAGCGCGTCCTGGCTGTCGCTGCTGTCGTCGGCTTTCCAGCGCGGCGCCTTGTAGACCAGCGCCACCACGGCCTGTTCGGCCACGGCGCGGTACTCCATGCGCCGGGGCCCCTGCTGCGGCGGTTCTTCTCTGGGCTTGCGGATGGGCACTGCCCGCGCCGGAATCGATCCGTAGTGCTTCTGCGCCAGCGCCAGCACCTGGTCCACGTCCACGTCCCCTGCCACCACCACCGCGGCGTTCGACGGGCTGTACCACTGGCGGTAGAACGCGCGTGCGTCGTCGGGGGTCATGGCGTCGAGATCGCTCATCCACCCGATGATGGGTCGCCGATACGGGCTGGCCTGATAGACCATGGCGTTGAGTGCTTCGAACATGCGCGCGCGCGGCGATTCTTCAGTGCGCTGCCGGCGTTCTTCCTTGATCACCTCGATCTCGCGCTTGAATTCTTCGTCGTCCCACTGGTTGCGCGCGAAACGATCAGCCTCCAGCTTCATCATGTCCTCCAGGCGCTCGGCAGGCACCTGCTGGTGGTAAGCGGTGGCATCGCGGCTGGTGAAGGCGTTCTCTCGGCCACCGAGTGCCGCCACACGGCGCGAGAACTCGCCAGGGGGCAGGTCGGGCGTGCCCTTGAACATCATGTGCTCCAGCACGTGCGCCACGCCGGAAGTCCCATCGACCTCGTCCATCGATCCCACGCGCACCCAGAGCATGTGCACCACCGTGGGTGCGCGCCGATCGGGCCGCACGATCAGCGTCATGCCATTGGCCAGTGTGAAGGAACGCGCCGGGTTGCCGATCTGCGAACCCGGCACCAGGGCAGCCGGTGCGGGGGATTGCGCGCTCGCGACACCTGACAGTGTGATGGCCAGCGCCAATGCCAATGAAGAGAAGGGAACACCGGGGCGGGCAAAAGACAGGCGAGGGAAGCGTTTCATAGAATGCAATGGATTCTAGAGATTCGAAAATGTTCTCGTTCTTCCGCAAAAAAACACCTCCACCCTCCCCCGCCGCCGAGTCCGTCGTCGAGTTGCCGCCCCCGCCCGTGTTGGCCGAGGTGCCGGCACCGGTACCGCAAAAGCCTCGCCAGGGCTGGATGGACAAGCTCAAGACCGGCCTGCGCAAGACCGGCAGCGGCATCGCCACCGTGTTCACCGGCACGCAGATCGACGACGCGCTTTATGAAGAACTGGAATCAGCCCTGCTGATGGCCGACACCGGCGTGAAGGCCACCACGCATTTGCTGTCCGACCTCAAGCGCCGCGTCAAAGAGAGCAAGACCACCGATCCCGCCGCCGTGAAGGGTCTACTGGCCGACGCGATTGCGGATTTGCTCCAGCCCCTGCAGAAGCCCCTGGTGATCGGCGAACACAAACCCACCGTCATCATGGTGGCGGGCGTCAACGGCGCGGGCAAGACCACCTCCATCGGCAAACTCACGCGGCACCTGGCCGATGGGGGCGCGAGCGTGCTCCTGGCCGCCGCCGACACCTTCCGCGCGGCCGCGCGCGAGCAGCTCGCCGTCTGGGCGGATCGAAACACGGTGGAAATCATCACCCAGCAGGGAGGCGATCCGGCCGCCGTGAGCTTCGATGCAGTCACCGCTGGCAAGGCGCGCGGGCGCGATGTGGTGCTGGTCGACACCGCCGGGCGCTTGCCCACGCAGCTGCACCTCATGGAAGAACTGCGCAAGATCAAGCGCGTGGTTCAGAAGGCCGATGCCACTGCGCCGCACGAGGTCCTGCTCGTGATCGACGGCAACACGGGTCAGAACGCGCTCCACCAAGTGAAGGCTTTCGACGAAGCGCTCGCGCTCACCGGACTGATCATCACCAAACTGGACGGTACGGCCAAGGGCGGTGTGCTGTGCGCGATCGCGCGCGAAAAGCCGGTGCCGGTCTATTTCATTGGCGTCGGAGAGAAGCTCGAAGACCTCGAGACCTTCGACGCGCGCGAATTCGCCCAGGCCTTGCTTTCCTGAGCGCAGGCGGGATCACTCTTCGGCGTAGTTGCGCCAGCGCCCCATGGCATTGCGCATGGTGAGCAACTGACGTTCGAACTTCGGGCAGGCTTCACACATCGCCATGTGCAGCCGCAGGGCCATGCGGTCCACCAGCGGCAAAGCGCGGTCTTCCCGGGCGATCAGCAGGGCGCTGACCTCCTTGCAAGTCCGGCGAAGTGGGTACATGGGTTTCATTTTCGGGCGAACCAGTTGAGTTCCAGGCATTCGCGCAGGCGCAGGCGCGCGCGGTGCAGCTGGACGTAGAGATTGGTCGGCGTGAGCGACAGTTCCTTACAGATGTCCTCACTAGAGAGCTCCAGCCACTCACGCATAAGGAACAGGCGGCCCTGCACCGCGGGCAACTTCTCGGTACAGGCTTCCAGAACGGCAAAGAACTGCCGGCTGTTCAGGTCCTGCTCGGGGTTGCCCCAATCGGCGGGCCTCTCTGCGTAGTGGCCGTCGGCTCGAAAGGCCATGTCCTCCAGCGGATCGGCCTGCTCGTCTTCGGAAACGCCGGAAGCACTCACCTCGCGCCGGTGGTGGCGCAGCGCATCGATGATCTTGTGCTTGAGGATGCCCACCAGCCAGGTCTTGAGCTGCGAGCGCTGTTCGAAGGCCTGCGGTCTGGAGATGGCTGCCAGCACGGTCTCAGACACCGCATCCTCGGCCCAGGCGTCGTTGCGGAGTTGCAGGCGGGCGAACTTGAAGAGGTAAGCACGCAAATCGGCAACCTGTTGCTCGAAGGGGACGGCGTCGGGCTGGGGCATGGGCGCTGAGTGTAATGAAACGGGGTGACGCACGACCAAAGGACTCCAAGGAGATGATCCATGCCCCACCCGTTGCTTCTTGCCATGCTCCGCCACGCGAGTGGCATGTTGACGGCATTCGTCCTTTCGCTGTCCATGGCCTCCGCGAGCGCACAGTTGCTTCCCGAACTCAAGGGCCCCACGCTGGATGGCCCCGCCTTTGACCTCGCAGACTCGCGCGGCAAGGTGGTGATGGTGTTGTTCTGGTCCACCGACTGCGCAGTCTGCCGCGACAAGATGCCCGAGCTTCGGGCCAACGTGAAGGGCTGGGAAGGCCAGGCGTTCGAGCTCGTGACGGTGAACACCGACAGAGACCGCCGTGCCGCCTCAACTTATCACCAGTTGGTGCAACTCACCGTCCCGCCTTCGCAGCGATTTGTCAGTCTCTGGGCTGGCGATCCAGCCTACAGCGACACCTTCGGCATACCCAGCACGCTGCCCGCGGTCTTCCTGCTGGACAAGAGGGGGTACCTGGTCCAACGCTACCAGGGCCGGGTGCCCGCCGAGGCTTGGGATCGCATCGCCGACCTGCTCTGATTTTTTTCTGATGCCAGTAAGAAAGCCCGGCAACAGCAGACCAACGAGCAACCAGCCAGCAAGGTTCCCGGCCTGCCGGACTTGCGGACTGGTTGTTGTGGCTTCTTCCTTCTTCAACCACCCAGGAGTTTTTCCATGAACCAACGCCAACTGATCGCCGCCGCCGCCTCCTCACTGATGTCGATGGCCCTGTTGTCCTCGCCCGCACTCGCCCAGAACGCTGCCAAGGAAAAATGCTACGGCATCGCCAAGGCTGGTCAGAACGATTGCGCCAACCTCGCAGGTACCCATTCCTGCGCGGGCCAGGCCAAGGTGGACAACGACAAGGGGGAGTGGAAGTACGTGGCAGCGGGCACCTGCAAACAGATGAAGGGCATGACGATGGACGAAGCGAAGATGGGCGCCAAGAAATCCTGATCGCAACCCTTCGCCGGACCTTTCCGTGACCGCCGCCGACAACCCCGTTGCCAGTTCCACACGGGCTTGCCCTACGGGCATCGGCTGGCGGCACGCGCACTACGCTGCGCTGCTCGAACAGCGACCGGACCTGGACTTCATCGAGGTTCATTCAGAAAACTTCTTCGCGCCCGGGGGCGCGGCGCGGGCGGTGCTGCGGCAGGGCCGCGCACACTACCCGGTGAGCCTGCACGGCGTGGGCCTCTCGCTGGGCTCGGTCGGCGGCATCGATGCCCGGCATCTCGAGCAACTCGCGATGCTGGTCGATGAGATCGAACCGGTTCGCGTGAGCGATCACGCGTGTTTCGCACGGGGCCCCACTTCACATGATGGGGTGGTGCACGCCTCCGACCTGTTGCCGCTGCCTTTCACCCAAGAAGCACTGGACGTGATGTGCGCCAACGTGCAGCGCGTGCAGGAGCGTTTGCGCCGCCCCGTGGCCGTGGAAAACCTGTCGGCCTATGTGCACTGGCAAGGCGCCGAGATGGACGAGCCCCAGTTTCTCAACGCGCTGACCCGGCGCACAGGCTGCCAGTTGCTCGTCGACGTCAACAACGTGTATGTAAACGCACTCAACGCCGCGCTTCCCGACCCCCTGGCGTCCTGCATGCAATGGCTGGACCGCATCGCGTCCCACGTGGTGGCAGAACTGCATCTGGCTGGCCACGCCGACTGCGGCGACATCGTCATCGACGACCACGGCAGCCAGGTGGCGGCTCCGGTGTGGGCGCTGTACCGGCATGCGCTGAGGCGCTTTGGCGCCGTGCCCACCCTGATCGAGTGGGACACCGACGTCCCCGGCCTGGATGTGCTGCTGGACGAGGCAGGCCGCGCAAGGCATCACGCCGCGGCCTCCTTGCAGCTTGCGGCACCCCTGCTGGAGGGAACATGACCACGCTCGCGGCCCAGCAGCAGGCCCTGCTTGACGCGCTTTTTGCGCGGCCCCAAAGGTGCGCGCAAGACCGTCTGTCCACTCTTCTGATACCCGACGCCACCCGGGGCCTGGCGGCCTACGCTGCCCATGGCCACGCGCTGGCCGAGCGTGCGTTGCAGGCAGCCTACCCCGTACTTGCGGAGTTCATCGGCCACGAGAACTTCTCGCCGCTGGCCAGGGACTTCTGGCATGCGCACCCTCCGCACAGCGGCGACCTCTCCCGCTGGGGCGAGACCCTGGCCGAATGGCTGGCTTCGCTCCCGGCCCTCGCAGACGAACCCTGCCTGCCCGATCTGGCGCGCGTTGAATGGGCCCTGCACCACGCGGCTTCAGCCGCCGACGGTTCCGCGGATCTGACCAGCTTCCAGCGCCTCACGCAGGAAGACCCGAAAGGCCTCGGACTTCGCCTCGCGCCCGGCGCTGCCCTCATCAGGAGCCGCTGGCCGGTGGTCAGCCTGGTGCAGGCACACCGCGAGCATTCGCCGAGCCTGGCCGAAGCCGCCCAGCGCCTCAACGACGGCGTGGCCGAATGCGCGCTGGTCTGGCGCCAGGGTCTGCGTCCCCGCGTGTCGGCCTGCACGCCCGCCGAGGCCCGGTGGCTCGAAGCCCTGATCGCCGGCGCCTCGCTCCCAGATGCCCTCGAGGGCGTCGCAGATCCATCGTTCGACCTCGGCAGCTGGCTGCCGAACGCCGTGCAACAAGGCCAGGTGCTCGGCGCCATATCTGTCCCCCTCACCCACCAGGAGTCGTCATGAATTCCCCCACCCTGCTTCAACGCGGCTTCGCGCTCTGGTCTGGCCTCACCCACGCGCTCGACCTCGCGCGCCCTGCGGCGGCACTCGCCGCCCGCGTCTATCTGGCGCAAGTGTTCTTCCTGGCAGGACTGACCAAGCTGCGCGACTGGGAAACCACCTTGCTGCTGTTCTCCGAGGAATACCGCGTGCCGTTGCTTTCGCCATCCATCGCGGCTTTCGCCGGCACCACTGGCGAACTCGTGCTGCCGGTGCTCTTGCTGCTGGGGTTGGCGGGTCGGTTCGCCGCACTGGGTCTGTCGGTGGTGAACGCGGTCGCGGTGATCAGCCTGTCCGAAATCGCTCCCGCCGCCTTGCAGCAACACATCACCTGGGGCGTGCTGCTGGCGGCGCTGGCGCTCTACGGCGTCGGCAAATGGTCACTGGACTGTGCATGGATTCACCGCACGCCTCGCTCGGACGGCACCATGCACTAAGCTGACGCACCGACGCATTCCACCGGACTCGCCACCATGCCTTCGCTCAAGACCCGAATCAATCGCCGCCAGCTGCTGCTGGCCGCCAGCGCTGGCGCGCTGGTGCCCGTGCAGGCCCAGACCCCAGCCAGCGCATGGGCAGCCGTCGAACAGGCCGCACGCGGCCAGACCGTCTACTGGAACGCGTGGGGCGGCAGCGCGCAGACCAACACCTACATCCAGTGGGTGGCGCAGCAGGTGGCCTCAGTGCATGGCATCACGCTGCAACACGTGAAGATCACCGACACCGCCGACGTGGTCAAGCGCGTGCGGGCCGAGAAGGCCGCCGGGCGCGGTGCCACCGAGGGCACCGTGGACTTGGTGTGGATCAACGGCGAGAACTTTGCCGCCATGAAGCGCGAAGGCCTGTTGTACGGGCCTTTCGCCGAGGCCCTGCCCAACTTCCGCTGGGTCGATACCGAGGGCAAGCCCACCACGCTGAACGATTTTTCGGTGCCTACCGAGGGCATGGAATCGCCCTGGGGCATGGCCCAGTTCACGCTGTTCGCCGACAGCAAGCGCCTGCCGCAGCCGCCGCAGAGCATGCAGGCCCTGCTGGCGCTGGCGCGCAGCAAGCCCGGGCGCATCACCTACCCGCGCCTGCCGGATTTTCATGGCACCACCGTCATCAAGCAGGCGCTGGTCGAATTCGCCCCAGACCGCGCCGCGCTGGCCAGAACGGTGACCGATGCAGCGCTGGCTTCGCAGACCACCGCGCTCTGGCCATTCCTCGACGCGCTGCGCCCGCACCTGTGGCGCGCCGGCAAGCAGTATCCCCAGAACGCGGCTGCCGTGCGCCAGATGATGGCCGACGGTGAACTGCTGCTGGCGATCACCTTCAATCCCAATGAAGCGGCCAATGAAATTGCCGCCCGGCGCCTGCCGAACACCGTGGTGAGCTGGCAATTCGCGAAGGGCACCATCGGCAACACGCACTTCGTGGCCATCCCGTACAACGCGCGCGCCAGACCTGCGGCGCAGGTGGTGGCCAACTTCCTGCTTTCACCCACCGCCCAGGCGCGCAAGGCCGACATCGCCCACTGGGGCGACCCCACCGTGCTCGACATCCCGCGCCTCCCCGCCGCCGAACGCGCTCGCTTCCAGACCGGCGCCCTGCCCGGCCTGGTGACAAGCCCTGCGCCGACACTGCCCGAGCCCCACGCCTCGTGGGTGGATCCGATCGAGAAGGAATGGACGCGGCGCTACGGTGTCTGACGCTGGACTCGCCCGCCGCCTGACGGCGGCCGCCTTGCTGGCGCTGGCGGCCGTGCCCATGCTGTGGACCGCACTGGAAGCGCTGCGCAGCGGCGCACAGCCCGAGGCCTGGCGCGGCCTGGTCCAGGAACCGGCGCTGTGGCATGCCCTGGCCCTTACGCTGTGGACCGGCCTGGCATCCACCCTGCTCGCCTGGTGGTGCGCGGCAACGCTGCTGGCACAAGGGTTCGTGCGGCGGCAGCTCGACCGCCTGTTGCGCGGCCTGCCCCTGATGCTGGCCACGCCGCACGCAGCCCTGGCCATCGGCTTGTTGTTCCTGCTATCGCCCAGCGGCTGGCTGCTGCGCGCGTTGTCGCCCTGGCTCACGGGTTTCGACAGCCCGCCGCCATGGCCGACCACGCAAGATCCCTGGGGTTTGGGTCTGATCCTGGCCTTGGTGGCCAAGGAAGTGCCCTTTCTGCTCTGGACCGCCGCCACCCAGCGGCAGCGCGACGACGTGCGCCAGCGCTGGCGCGCCGAACATGCGCTGGCGCAGACGCTGGGCTATGCGCCGCGGCGCGCCTTCTGGCTGGTGTTGTGGCCGCAACTGGCGACGCGCCTGCGCTGGCCCTTGCTGGCGGTGCTGGCCTACAGCCTCACCGTGGTGGACATGGCGTTGGTCATCGGCCCGGCGACGCCACCCACGCTGGCGGTGCTGGCCTGGCAG
>SXGT01223714.1_pt1 | contig 12720 bp, 15 predicted proteins | sample 3176221 | NCBI WGS metagenome assembly SXGT01 (sample SAMN11356862, study PRJNA531348) | freshwater metagenome | isolation source: freshwater sample F1-120 | place: China: Fuxian Lake, Yuxi | collected 2017-12-25
CGGGTTGCTGCGCACGTACTGGTAGCGCCCCAAGTTTCGTGCAGCGGGGAGCGCCATGCCATGCAGCGATTTGATGGGCGTCCATTCACCTTCACCCTGGCGCACTCTGTCGCGCCCGCGTATGCGTCCCACGAAAACCCACCAGCCCTTCACTGCGGATGGTGGTCAGGTCGTAGAAGACAACCGACAAGTCCTGATCGATCAATGGTCGCAACAGTCCGGCGACCACGCTATCGACTTCGATTTGGTGATCCATCAGCGCATCCATGCTGCGTAATACCGCACACCGCCCTTTTTCTTGACAACGCCTTTCGACCTGCGGGTCGAATATTCCACTCAGGCTGAACGGGCATCGCGTTTATTCCGTGTCGGATCCATAGCTTAACGGCATAGTGGCCGGCGCCGGAATCTTGCGCTGCTGCCGCGCGCTCATTGGGAAGGCATGGGCGGGCTGGTGTCGCGCTTTACCGGGTTGCTGGAAAAATGCAGCAGACCATCGCGGCGATCCGAATTGTCGAGCAGCATTTTTACGGTGCGGTAGTTAATCTGGTTGATGTTGGTGGTGTTGTATTCGTGGCGGTGTTCCGCGAAGCGCTTTTCCGCCTCGGCCAGACGGCGTTGCAGTTCTTCCACCTGGCGGTGGAGCCGTTCCAGTTGCCGCTCCACGGGCAACATCTGGACGGGGATTTTCTGTTTGTCCGCTGCGGCAAGTTCAAGCTCGGGTTGTGCCACGGGCGGCGGTTGCGGGGTGTCTGCGATCTTTATGCGCGGCACGCCGGTATAACTCTGTGCTGCATTGGGTGTCTGCATGACCGGGGCGGCTTGACGCATGCTGCCGTAGGCGGAACTCCCCAAGGAGGAAGGCGCGGTCAGAGGTGGCTCGGCAAAGGCCAGAGCAGGCAGGGCGAAGATCAGGGCAAGTGTTGTTTTCATGGCGGGGTCTCCGGGTTTAACGCAGCAGATCTTTCATGCGAGTGCGGGTGTTCGGTAACGTGCCTTTGAAGGTTTGCTCAGTCGGGCGCAGTTCAGGGGCCACATTGACGGGACTCATACCGGCCGGGGCGAAAACCAGAATTTCCACTCGGTAGAGCGCGGTTTCGCCAGCGTCGGCCACGCTCCAATTCAGATCAAGCACATAGGACTGCGGGCGGGCCAGATCAGCCAGTCGGGGTGACGCACCGCCGTTGAGGGTAAGTGTGGGCTCAGGCGTGTTGCGCGATGGGTAACCGGTTTTGCCGTTGCGATGCCCGGTGAAGCGGGTGACGACGGGAATTGACCACGCCGGCACATCCAGCCGGAAGCGATCAACACCCTTGGCCGATGGGCAGCCTTGCGGCGCGTCGCAGGTGTGGGCGCCAGCCAGGGAGTAGTGCTTGTTGTCGGGCGAGTTGGGGAAGGCATAGTCGTGGCGCGGTATGTAGGATTCCGCCCCGCCCCGGCAGGCGGTCAGCACCCCTGCAGCCTCGGCGCACTGCACCAGATGCGTGTAGCGCCGGGCTTCACCTGCGGTTACCCAGCGTGGCCAGAACGGCACATCGACGGCGTTGGAGAGTGATTCGCCATCTGCCCCGCGCACCCGGATGCGCAGGTGCCCGCCGGGAGGCACGCCAGTGAAGTCGGGCACGATGGCGTCTAGGCTGTTGCCATCGGTATTCCATGTCGGGTTGGTGGCCAGCAGACGCGGTGAGTTGAGGCGGACGCGCGTCGATAAGTCGTTGCCGCCGGTGCGGTCTGGCGGCGCGATCCATTCCATTTCCACCTGTCCGGCTGTGCCCAGGCACTCGCCTGTGAGGGTGAACCTTTGACCGGGTGAGAGCGCAGCGTCGGACGACTGTATTTGCCCCGCGTGGACGCCTTGTTGGCCATCGTTGAGAAACTCGACCTGTACCTTGGCGCTGCCTTGCAGTCGCACTTTGCGCGGCTTTGGCGGCTCGTCGCAACCGCTATGCAGGCCTGGTGCGGAGGTGCGCGGCGTATGCAACGGCGGTGTGTTCCAAGCCGGGGCCGCTGAAGGGGGCGTTTGCATCGGCACCGCCGCACCACCGGGCAAGGCGGACGGGGCGGTCAGCGGGGCGGCCTGGGCTGTGGTGGTGGCGAGCAGAAAGAGGGCGGGGGCGATGTGTTTCATGACGGGCTCCGATAAGGAATGACCGGTTTAATCCAACCGCAGGCCTACAGGCACCCAGGCCTTGAGGTTGAAAACCCAGTATTCGAGGAATCCGCGATGCCCCGGGGCGACCAATTGCCATTTGGAGGTGAGGCGCTGAGTGTTGGCATCCCACTCATGGCGCAAAACCTTGGTCTTGGGGCCGTTGGTCAGCCGGTGCCCGCTGGCCTGCCAGCTTTGCAGGTGGGCCCAGGGCGGGAGGTTGAGGGTAAAAGTGTCCCAGCCCACCTGATCTTCGGAGAGGAACTCCCTGCTGTAGCGGGTCACCCAGATGGGAACGCCACGCATCGGAGCGCCCCCGACATCGAATATCGCGGATGGCACCTCATAGCCGTTGGTTTTGACGTCGTGACTACCGGCAATACACCGGGCACGCACATAAGGCCTGGCTTGGAAGTCCGCGCACTCGATGACCTTGGCGAGGTGCATCGGCACATCCACCAGTACCCAGTTGGGCCAGAAGTCGTAAGCCTTGGGGGCAGTCATGCGCCGATCAGCGGTGATGGCGACGATCTGGATTGTGCTGGGCGGCACGCCGGTGATGTCGGGCAGTTCCACAAACACCTTGTCCATGGCCCAGTCCAGCACCCGGGCCTGCACCGTGCGTTCGTTGGGAAAGCGAATTTCCACAGAGCCCGGCTTGTCACCCAAGCACATCCCTTTCAGCACGAAGGCCATACCCGGGGTCAGGTGCGTGTCTTCGACGAGCAGTCTGGAAATTCGCGGCTGGTTTTGTTGATAAACCTGGCACCAATGATCGGGGTCGATGGCCAGCTTGGCCTTGCCGATGCTGCGGGCGTCGATGCGCGCTTCCTGCGGCGCGCTCTGCTGATCCATGAAGCGCCGGGTAGTCGGGGCCATGCGAGCGCTGGGGCCCCGCATATCAGTGGGGTTGCGCTGCCATTGAGCAAACGCTTCTGTGTCCAGTTTCAGCTCGACACGGTCGCTTTCATCCAGAGACAGCCCGGCAAAGCGCCCAGCTAGACTGCGGTGAATGCCGGGCAGATCCGGTTGGGCGAAGCGTGCGGCTTGTCCGCCCTCTGCCTCCACAGTTTCTGTTTCCATGCTGACCCATTGGCTGGGGTCTATCTGCCGTTTTGACTTTTGGTGGAGGGGGAGAGATGACGTTGAACCGGCCTGCGCAGGGCTTTGCATCGAGGCCGCTGGTGGCGAGGCAGGCAAGGGCACGGCGCTCGACTGTGCGGGCGCAGCGGCCGGCACGGGGCGCTTCCAGACGGGGGCCAATACCGGAGCCATGACGGGGGCGGTCTGCATGGGCACCGCCACACCGCCGGGCAGGGCGGAGGGCGCGGTGAGCGGGTTGGCGGCGGTCTGCAAGGGCAGAATGAGTGCAATCCACAGGGCGGGGGTTTGTTTCATGTCAGGCAACCTTTGTAGAGTGGGGTTCAGCCCAGAATGGCGCGTACCCGGATGGCGACAGCCTCCGCCAGACGGGTATGGGATTCAGAATCCAGATGCACGCCGTCGAGCGGGCTGACGGGGGCGACAGGGCCGGCATCCAGGAAGTGGCAGCCGCATTCATGCGCGACAGCTGCGTACAAGGGCGCGAGGCCGAGGGATTTTTCTTCCGCACCGACAAACATCTCGGTCAGCGCGGTGAGCCCGACAACATGCGGTGGGGCCATCAACAAGACCTGCGGCACCTTGCAGTTGCCGCCATACGGGCTGGAGAGCACGGTGTCGATCAGCACCTGCACGCTGGTCGCAACCGTCCGGGGCGAGAGTGCAAAGCGGTGCTTGAGGTCATTGGTGCCCAGCATCAGCACGACCAGATCGAGCGGTTGGTGAGATTCGAGACAGGGCGGCAGGTAGGTCAGACCGTTCTTGTGTGCCTCGTTCGGATCGTCGCGAACCGTCGTGCGGCCTGCCAGGCCTTCTTCGATAACGTGGTAATCGTCGCCCAGCCGCGCCGCCAGCACGCCCGGCCAGCGCGTGGCCCGATCATGGCGGCTGGCATCCACGGGGTTCAGGCCCCAGGTGTTGGAATCGCCGAAGCAGAGAATGTTTTTCATGGGTGTGAGTAAGGCAGCCAGGGTGCAGTGCCGCCCAGGCAGGGGCCAACCGGCCAGGCGAGTGCGGAACCGGTGGGCGGAGCAGCGAGGGCTTGCCAGCCCGGGACGGTGACAAACCAGTTCGGCCCGGTGTGAGGCAGCGGAGTCAGGGCATAAGCGGGCTGGACCGGGGGCGCTGCAGAGGGATACCCAAGGGGTAACGGCGTGTACCCGAATACCGGTAACCACAGGCATTGCGGCGGAATAGCGGAGGGGGCGATGGGTTGAGTGACTGGCGCGGACGCGGCGATGGAAAATTGGCTCAGCCAAAATAACAGCACTGTTGCGCCAGCGCGTAACAACCGGCTTTCCATCAGCCGAATCCGGGTTAGCGCATCTGGATGGCGCACACGAAAAATCCTTGCTCGTCGATTGCGCCGATTCGCCTCGACCCGTTTTTTACTGTGGCGGCATGGGCGATTTCCAGGAACGTAAACATCTCGTGTCAGGGCTTCGGAATGATCCGGCGGGGCGCAATGCGGTGCTTCGTCGAATCCAGGGCACGCTCGATGAAGGCTTTGTGACCACCGAGCGCTGACGGTGTGCTGTCGGTGGTCAACCCTGAAGCATTCAAGTCCAGTGCGGCCCGCACCCACATGGCATAGGCGCCCAGATTGGCCTGGCCGTAAGCCACCCAGGCGTATCCCGCTTCAGGCCCACCTGCCTTGGCACCCCAATCGGTGCCCCAGGAGTTTTTGATCAACCATGCCTGCCTCTGATCGTCCCACCCCACCAGCGTGACCACGTGGTTGGCGGCCAGCCACTCTTTCTTTAAGGCGTCTTCCTGCAAGGCGCTGATCTTTGCGCCATCGCGGGTGGCTCTCAGCACGCCGTTTTTGTCTACCTTGAAGAAGGTGGGCGCCAGATTGCCGGTTCCGTCGTTGTAGGGACCCTGAAAGCTGCCGCCGATGCCTACTCCGTAGGTAAATACATCCTTGCCGACCGCTGTGTTGTCGGGCACCTGGTAAGCCTGAAACGTGTTGTAGGCAAACATGGTCACGGCGAGTGGGCCATGTTCGATCAGCGCCTGCTTGAGTTTGCTATCGCTCGGGATAGCGCTGTTCGCATCTACAAACCCCCAGGCTACCGCGCGCAGCGGCCGCGCACCCTGCTGACGGAAGCACTGCGCGCCCTTCGCGGCCATGTAGGGCGAGTGATCGGCGTTGACGTACAGACCGTCTCCGGTAATGGCTTTATCGAACACCACACCACTGTTGCCGCCATTGCAACTGGCGGAAGTGCAATCAAGCAGTTCCTGTTCCGAGAGGTTGACCGTGATGCCGTTGCGCATGCGGTAGCTGCTTTCGAATGCCGCCGCGGCCGCGAAGGCCCAGCAACTGCCGCAAGGGTTCTGGTCGCCCACCGGGGTGACGATGTCGTAGTCGCGCCAGTCAAAGCGAGCGGCATCGGGCGACTTGATCATGCGCGGGTTGGCGCGCAGCACGCCCTCGGGCAAGGCCTTGCGGCTGAGTTGATGCTCCAGCATCTGGTGTTCATGCTGCAAAGCCTGGCTGGCTTGAATGTTCTGATTACGGGCATTGCGCCAGGCAGCCTCGACATCGCGTGCACCGGTCACTTGCTCAAGCGGGAAACTGAGCGCCTTGGTCATGGCCACCGGAAAGGTCAGCTTGAGTTCGGCGTGCAATTTCTGCACCTCGGCCAGGCGCTGAGTCGGGCTCAGGGCAGATGCGGACTGTTGTTTTTCGGCTGGCGGCAGCGACAAGGCTTCCTGCCCCGTGCCGCTTTGTCCCACAACCGATTGGCCTGAGCCGGGTCGGTTGACCCGCCACGGTTTCAGCGCCGGCATCGCCACCGGCGGCACTTGTTGAATTTGCACACTGCTGCTTTGCCCGGGCAGGGAAGACGGCGCGGCGAGTTGCGCAAACGCGGGATGACAGACAGTTGTCAGCGCAATCAGTGCGAGTATTTTTTTCATGGAATCAGCTCCCGAAGCGTCCGGCCAGGAGATGCACCGCTTCCTCCAGCGCCTCGCGCAGCGCCGCGTCGAGGCTGCCCTTGCGGGTGGACTGGTGGTTGATTTCCGGCGTGTAGGGCGAGGCGACTTTGCCCTTTTGCGCCAACACGGTGCTGGCAAGCGCGCCGATGCCGGTGACGCTGGTCGCGCCGCCGCCGATGTCCTTGCGCACATTGACGGCGTCGATGACGTCGCCGTTAGCGGCACTGATGATGCTCACGTCCAGGCCGATCTGGTCGCGGTTGCCGGCGCTGCCGATCTGCAGGCCGCCAATGTTGAAGCCCGTGGAGCGGGTTGCTGCGCCGGCGTTGATCTCGGTGATTTCCACCTGAAACAGATACTCCGCCCCGCGCAACTGGGCTTGCGCCACGCTGCCGCTGGTCTGGCCGGCGGCGTTCATCTGCTTTTCCACGGTGACGGCGCGGTTGAGCTTGGCGCGTTCTACCACGCGGAACTGGCCGGATTTCACCAGCGCGGTCTTGAACATTTCGGTGGCACCCCGGGGTTGCAGTTCCGGCACCGCGCTGGAGACTTCGTAGATCGCCACCGCCACCCGGCCTTCGGCAGATTTCTTGCCCAGGCTGGCGAGTTTGGCGGACACCGGCTCGGCGGCTCTGGAGAAATCTCCCGCGCAGCCGATCAGGGCAAATGGTGCAAGAACCAGCAGCGCAGCCAACGGGATGAACGCTCGGGCATCTGCCTTCGAAGCGCTCATTTCAGCCCCTTCGGCGCGGTGACGCCGCCATAGGTGGTGAGCGTGTACGCCCCGTCGCCGGTTTCCATTTTGGTGGGCAGCCCGTCAAACGCCACAGTCAGCTTGCTGCCCTTGTACACCTTGCCGCCCGCCTTCAGTTCCCAGCCATAGATGCTCGCAGGACGGATGCCGACCATGCCAAGGGACTTGCAGTTGTGCATGTCGAAACCCTCGGAGGCAAAGTTCTGCATTTTTTTCAGCATGGCGGGCGGCACGGTCATCCAGCCTTTTCCAGCCTTCATCCAGGCCTTGTCGCCAACCTTGATGAATTCGCCATGCGGGATTGTTGCGGCAGCGTTCTCGTACATCCTGTCGTGAAAGGCCGGCGCCGAGAACTTGGCGTTGCTGGCCTTGATGATCGGAGCGCAGGCAGCCTCCATTGCCGACGCGGGGGATGCGGCGACAAGCGTCAGAAGACCGGGAAATATGCAGGTGCGAAGCGGGTACATGTTGGGCTCTCCTGGATGTGCGGCTGGTCAGCGTCGGCCATAATTTCCTGCGTGGTCTTACGCTTGGATGCCTGGCTTGCCGCTTTTATCCAGTCTGATACCAATTTAACACCAAATCAAGAATGTTTTACGGAGACGTCGATGCGGGTATGCGTACTGGGCAATTACATGAACGCCCATTTCATTCATGTCGATCGGTTGCCGGTGGAGGGCGAATCTCTGGCTGCGCGGCGGGTATTCCAGGAGCATGGCGGCAAAGGCTTCAATCTGGGCGTGGGCTTGCACCGGCTGGGTGTCGAGGTGGAGATGCTGCTGCCCGTCGGCGACGATGCAGCCGGTGCCGCAGTCACCCAAGCCCTGGCCGCCGAGGGCATGGATACCCGCCAGGTGCTGACTTTGGGCGCGTCGTCCGGTTTCGGGGTGGGGTTCATCGCATCGGATGGCCGCAATTTTCTGGCTGCGAATCTCGGCGCCAATGCCTTGCTGACGCCGGCTCATGTGGATGCGGCCTGCGCCGGTCTGGGGCCGGACGACTGGCTGCTGGCACAGTTCGAGCTACCCTTCGACACCGTGCGGCATGCCTTGCAGCACGCACATGCGGCCGGTGCGACAACCTATCTCAACCCTTCTCCCTGGCGACCGCTGGATACCGAACTGCTGGGCTGGGTGGACGTGCTGGTGGTCAATGAGACCGAGGCAGCCGGCTTGTTCGGCGATGCGGCCATGGCGGGGGCCGACCGCGCCGCGTGGCGGGTCCGGCTGTCCGCCCTGGCTGCGGCGATCGGTTGGCGCGGCCGGGCCCTGGTGGTCACGCTGGGGCCGGCCGGCAGTGTGGCGCTGGATGCCGAGGGGCAGGTCTGGTCAGCCGATGCGCCGAACATCCGACAGGTCGATGCCACGGGTGCGGGCGATGCCTTCGGCTGCGGGCTGGTGGATGCACTGGCACGCGGTGCAACGTTGGTTGAAGCCTTGCGCAGGGGCAACCAGTGCGGCGCACACATCGCCGCCCGTGAGGGCGTCCTGGCGCATCTGCCGCGCAGGCATGAACTGGCGGCAAGTTAGGGACTGTCCATGAATAACCCGAACATTCTGGCTGCACTGGCGGGCGTGCTGCCGCGTTGCCGGCCGTTTGCAGGGAATGACCATGCGGCACGTCCGGCGCCTTGCATCGCATCCCGCCTGCTCAACCATAATTGTCCAGGTTATCCATCGACAGCCCCTTAATCAGGGTGTTGAAAATCGAGAACAACATCAAAATTCCGTCATGCCGGCGTAGGCCGGTATCCAGAAGATGTTGATTTTATTGAGCCTGCTGCACTGGACCCCAGCTTGCGCCGGGGTGACGGCGAGTTTTTCGACACCCTGTTAATCCAGTTTCAGGGTCAGCCGGTAGGAATAGGCGTCGCCCCGGAAGGTGCCTTCCACATATTCGACGATCTGGCCGGAGCGGCTGAAGGTCTTGCGCTTGAGCAGCAGGCAGGGCGCTGGCTCGGTGTAGCCGAAGGCGGCCATTTCTTCCGGGCTGCTCAGGGTTGCTTCGATGCTCTGTTCGCCGTGCGAGAGGGCAATGCCGCAGCGTTCGCTGATGAAGCGATAGGCGGAACCCTGTACGTCCCAGTTTTCCAGTTCAGCCGCAGCGGTGAGGTCATACCAGGCGACCTCCCGGGTAAGCGGTACGCCATCGCCCATGCGCAGTCTTACCAACCGTAAAAACCGGGCGGTGGAGGGGCGGCCAAAAATGGAAGCGATGGTGCGGTCGGAGGTAATGCTGCGTTCCAGCAGGCGGGAAGAGGGTTCCATGCCCAGTTCCCGCATCTCCTCGGTGAATCCTTTCAGACGGCCAAGCTGGGGAGTGAGCTGGGGCGGAGTTTTGACCGACACCCCGGCGCGGCCGTGGGTTTCCAGCAGGTTGTCGGCGCGGAGTCCCTCGTAAGCCCTGCGCACAGTGACGCGGCTGAGGTTGAGACTTTCCGCCAGGGCGCGTTCCGAGGGCAGGCTTTGCCCGTCAGCCATCTGGCCGGATTCAATCAATGCCTGAATCTTGCGGCGAAGCTGCTGATAGCTGGGCTCGGCAAGTGTGCGATCCGGCGCCAGGCGCGCCAGAAGATCGCTGCCGCTGGCGGCCAAATCAGGGGAGGTCATGCCGGCGTGCGTCCAAAGCGGATTTTCATCAGGGTAATGGCTCCCGTAAGCACCACCATCACCGCGTTGGCGACGATCAGCGGCAGGTCGTTTTTCAGCAGGCCGTAGAGCAGCCACAGCGCCAGGCCGATGGTGATGATGGCGTAGGTAGGCAGGGAAATACCGCTCACATCCCGGGTTTTCCAGGTGCGCCATACCTGAGGCACGAAGGAGGAAGTGGTGAAAGCAGTGGCAATGAAGCCGAGCAGGTCGAGCGAGATCATGGCAGCAAGTAGTGTTGTAAGTGGTATTTAATTGGTATTGTGTTGCACGCCCAGTTCCGCTTCGAATCAGGCAATCCATACCAAAAGGTGATGACCATGCTACCCAAATCTACGCTGCCACTGGCTGTTTTCTTGGTATTACACGCCGTTTCTATAAACGCCGCGCCGGATTGGTCGGGGGGCGTGGGCGTAAAAACCGTAGCCCCGGATCTGAATGGCAGCGCTGCGCGGGAATATCTCGCCGATGCGCTTTGGGAGCGTGTTGAAGGCTGCGCCAGAACCATTGCGGCGGGCGCACCGAATCAGGTCATGGTGGTGGGCTGCGGTGGTCAATATGCGGCGGACGAAATTTACGAATGGAAGAACGGGCGCTTTGTGCCCGAGCCTGCCGGCTCGGTCATGCTGGCGTTCCGGATGGACGGGATGTTTGTGAAGGAAACCGCACGCGCGGCCTCCCGTGCCAGTTGGCTGGCCATCGACGGCGTGGCCGGCAAGGTCTTCGCCATTGGGCCGGATTCAACGGTGTATTCACGGCCATGGGCATCCCCCTATGCCCATCATCAATGGAATCAGTTTGTTGGCGCCCAAAGCTATACGATCCCCGCCCAGATGACGGCGATTGCGGCTGGTGGCGGGCACAGCAATGGCGATCTCTGGGCTATCAGCGCCCAGCCCGGCGGCCCGGGCGGCAACAAGATATACACCTCGGAACCCTGTTCCGCCCGGGATCGCATTGTTTCGGGGCGATGCTGGAAAGGCGTGAACGGCGCCGCGCAAAAAGTCGCCATTGGCAAGGCGGTGTGGGTGACCAGCACCGATGGCGGCATCTTCCGTCGCGATGGCGATGCGTGGACAATAATCGACGGCTGCGCACGTGATATTGCCGCCAATGGCGAACATGTTTACGTGGTGGGTTGCGACGGAGACAACGGCGGGGGCATCGTCTACAAACGCTTCAACGACAAATGGGTGAGCACCCGCCAGAGCGCAAAGACGCTGGCGGTGGATGCAGCGGGCACCCCCTGGCTGGTGAAGGCAACGGGTCAGATTTTCCGCAAAAAATCAGCCACCCCGGACCCGATTCGGTGAATCGAATCGGACAACTCCTGGAAAGGAAATTCGCATGAATATTCGTATCGTCACGGGATTGGGGCTGTCGCTTTTGTTAGGCGCGTGCGGCGAATCAACGCCGCCAGGTACCCAGGTGGCAGTCGCACCTCAGGGCAAAGCGCAGGCTGTCGAGCCGGAGTGCGACCCCTATCTTCAGTTCTGCATCAAGGCTTCGGTCAACGGCGCGGCAACGGCCTCCGGGGTGTCGGGCTTTGGCGGGCGCATGCCGTGTGCCGAATGGGCGAAAGGCGGCGCAGCGCGGGTGCTTGAACTGCCCAACATGTTGCCGATGGGCGAAAAAAACAAAATCACCGTGGCGCTGACCCGCGTGGGTGCGTACACCGCTCCGGGTGATTACACGCTGGTCAGCACCGGCAGCGGACAGGGGCCGATTCCCGACATGCTGCCGGCGGTCGATACCGGCGAACAGAGCTTTGGCGAAGGCCCCGGCAGCCAGGCCAGTGTCCGCATCGAGGCGAACGGTTCGGGCCGACTGGAGGCCAACGGGCTGGTGGAGATCAAGGCTGCGCACCGCATGCGCGAACCCGACCCGGCGGCGCGGCTCAATCTCGTCATGCAGTGGACGTGCAGGGACGTGCAATAGTGCTGCTGCGAATTTTGGTGCGGCTGGGAATGCTGGGCCTTGCTATCTGGCTGATCCCGATGGGCGCCAGGGATGCGGCCCTGCCGGCGTATTACCGGATGACCGGCACGGTGGTCGAAGGCGAAGTCATCGGCTTTCTTGCCGGGCGTTACACGCCTTCGATCCAGCCCGAAAGCACGGCCATCCGCAACGGTCAGCGCATTGCACGGCGCCCGGCTTTTCGCTACCCCGCGCATCCCGGCGCGCCTGCCATCCATGAGGCGCGCGCGAAAACCGCCTTCACGTTTTCGTTTGCGCCCTACGCGCTGGGTGAAAAAGTGACTGTAGTGTTTCCGGTGGGGCGCCCGGAAGAAGCCAGGATGTTCGAGCCGGGCACACTCGCCGGCGGCGCGATGATGCTGGGGTTTGGCCTGCTGTGCGGGTATATCGGGCTGGGCGGTCGGCTATAGCACAGCTTCCCGTCTGCTTTTCTCCGGTCTCGGCGTCCTCTGCCAGAGTCTCGGCGCGATATCCGGGCTTTTGCGCACTGACGTGACCGGCACATCCAGTCCTGCCCGCCGCGACACCAACCTGCGCTGGCGTCGATCCACCAGCTTGCCGACCTCGAAGGCCCCCTTACCCGCCCGTCCGTTTGTCTTCCGGCAGCATGATGTTCAGTTCCAGCACGTCGTATTCGCCGTGTTTTTCCAGTTGCACCTTGATCATGTCGCGTTCGACATGGATGTATTTGGCGATCACGGCGAGCAGTTCTTCCTGCAGCGCAGGCAAATAGTCGGGGGAACTGGCGTTGCGGCCGGCGCGTTCGTGGGCGAGGATGATTTGCAGGCGTTCTTTGGCGACGACGGCGGTTTTCTTGGTATCGCCGCGCAGGTAGTCGAGCAGGTTGTCGATCAGGGACATCTCAGCGGCCTCCGAACAGTCGTTTCAGTAAACCCACCTTCTCGGCGGTGATAAAGCGCATCGGCACTTCATCGCCCATGAAGCGGGCGACGACGTCTCGATAGGCTTCGGCGACGTCGCTCTTGTCGAGGTGGATGGCGGGGGTGCCGGAGTTGGAGGCTTGCAGCACGGATTCCGATTCCGGAATCACGCCGATCAGCGGGATGCGCAGGATTTCCTGAATGTCGTCCACCGACAGCATTTCGCCGGCGGCGACGCGCTTCGGGTCGTAGCGGGTGACCAGC
>SXGT01367725.1_pt1 | contig 12719 bp, 10 predicted proteins | sample 3176221 | NCBI WGS metagenome assembly SXGT01 (sample SAMN11356862, study PRJNA531348) | freshwater metagenome | isolation source: freshwater sample F1-120 | place: China: Fuxian Lake, Yuxi | collected 2017-12-25
TGGAAAATCATCGCCAGGGCTTTGCCGCGCAGGGCGCGCAATGCGTGCGCCTGCAACTGCAGCAGATTTTGGCTCTGCAGAAAAACCTGGCCGCCGCGCACCGAGATTGCGGGCGGCAACAGCCCCATGATGGACAGCGCCAGCAGGCTTTTGCCAGAGCCTGATTCGCCCACCACACCAAGCACCTCGCCACTGTTGAGGGTGATGTCGACCGCGCTGAGAATCTCTGGCCCATCGGCACCAAGCCCAGTGCTCAGCTGCTGCACCTGCAGCATGGGCAGAGCGCTGGCCGTGCTCATCGGGTGTTCACCGACATGCGCGGGTCCAGCACATCACGCAGGCCGTCGCCCAGCAAGTTCAGGCCCAGCACACTCAATAGGATGGCCAGGCCGGGAGCTACGGTGATCCAGGGGGCGGCCACAATGAAATCACGCCCGTTGGCGATGATGGCGCCAAAAGTGGGCGCCGGCGGTGGCGGACCCACGCCAATAAAGGACAACACCGCTTCATTGAGGATGGCCACCGCAAATACATAGGTCATACGCACCATCAGCGGCGCCATGGCATTGGCCAGGATGTGGCGTAGCAAAATACGGGTGTGGCCGGCGCCCAGGGCGCGGGCCGCCTCCACGAACTCCATTTCTCGCACAACCATCACCGAGGCGCGTACGATGCGCGCGGTGTGCGGCGTGGCGGCAATAGACAGCGCAATGACCACATTCACGACAGAGGCGCCCAGAACCGAGCTGATGGCAATTGCCAAAATGATCGATGGAAACGCCATGAACGCGTCCATCAGGCGCATGATGGGGCCGTCCAGGCGCCGAAAGTAGCCCGATGTGGCGCCAATCAAGACCCCGCTTGCGGCTGTGATCAAGGCCACCAGAAAGCCAATTTGCAGCGAGATGCGCGCGCCGTGCAGGACACGCGACAAAATGTCGCGGCCAAACTGGTCGGTACCCATCCAGTGCTGGGTGTTGGGCGCCATCATGCGGGCGCGAAAGCTGCCCTTTAGCGGGTCAAAGGGCGCAATATAGCCTGCCAGCAAAGCCAGCAGCAGCACCAAGCCAACCAAGGCCGCGCCGATCGTGAAAGACCGGTTCGACAGCAGTCGACGGAAAAAGCTGGCGCGGTTTGTCAAGGCTCAGCCCAGTCGAACGCGCGGGTCAATCACGGCGTACAGCAGGTCGACCACCAGGTTGACCGTCAGGTAGATCAGCGCCAAAAACAGCAAGCCGCCCTGGATGACCGGAAAGTCGCGCGAAAGCACCGCGCCAATGATCAGCCGCCCCAAGCCTGGAATAGAAAACACCTGCTCTGTGACCACAGCGCCACCTAGCAAGGCGCCCACCATGATGCCCATGACCGTGACGATGGGCACCATGGCATTCACCAAGCCGTGGCGCAGCACCACATAGGGCTCGGGCAGACCCTTGGCGCGGGCGGTTCTTATAAAGTCCTGGCTCAGCACTTCGAGCATGCTCGAGCGGGTCATTCGTGCGACAAAGCCCATTTGAATGCAGGCTAGGGAGAAGGTTGGCAGGGCCAGGTGGCGGGCCCATTGCCAGGGGTCTTTGGCAAAGGCGACATAGTCGCCGGCTGGAAAGATCGGCACCAGCACCGCCACCAACCAGATCAACACCAGGCCCAGCCAAAACTCGGGCAGCGACAGTCCCAGCAGGGCCAGGCTCATCAGGCCCTGGTCGGCCGCCCTGCCATGGCGCATGGCGGCCAGCACCCCGGCTGCAACCCCCAGCAGCACTGCCAGCACAAAGGCCATGGCGGTCAGGGACAGGGTGATGGGCAGTCGCTCCAAAATAGCCTCGGTCACGCCCCGGTTGAGCAGCAGCGAGGTGCCAAGGTCACCCTGCAGCAGCCTGAGATACCACTCGCCCATGCGCACCAAAAACGGACGGTCCAGCCCGAGTTCATGACGCACCCGGTCTAGCGCCTCGGCCGTGGCGCTGGCATCCAGAAAGATCGATGCCGGATCACCCGGCACCAGCCACAACAGGCCAAAGGTGATCATCGACACCAGCAGCAGCACCGGGATGGACGCCAGCAGGCGCCGGATGATGAAGCGAACCACGGCGTAGTGGATCAGCTAAACCGGGTCGCCCTGACGCCTTGCCACACCTGTCCAGACGCGCGGGTGGGCATTGCGCCGCTTCAAAGTCAACTTGCTAGTCTGGCAGCTTTAGTCCAGCCAGACGCCCCACATGCGCGGAATGCGGTAGGCCTTGAAGTTTTTGAGCTTGGAGCTCGCCACCTGGAACAGACCGAAATTGCCCATATTCACGGCGATCGCTTGGTCGTTCATCTGGTTCTCGAAGTCAATAAAGATTTTCTTCTGCGCGTCCAGGTTCATTTCGGCATTGATCTTGTCAAACAGGCCATCAATCACCGGATCGGCCTTGCGCTGGCCCTGCCCCTTGACCCAGTGCGACATGGCCGATGCCGGGCCCTCGTAGGGTTCGATGCCAAAACCATGGGTCCAGAGGTTCCAACCCTGATCACTCTTGAGCCCGATATTGGAGGTGGTGGGCCAGTCGGCGACCTTGACTTCCAAGTTGACGCCGATTTGCGATACCTGCTGCTGGATCACAGTGGCCGTATCCACCGTGGGCCTGTCGTTGTGAACGATGAAGGTCAGCTTTTCGCCTTTGTAGCCAGACTTGGCCAATGTGGTCTTAGCCGCCGCCAGGTCTTGCTTGGGTGTTTTGCGGGCCGAGTGGTAGGCCGAGCCGCCATACACCCAGCTGGTGTCAATACGGTAATTGTCCGGGTAGGCCACTGCCATGATTTCCTCGAAATCCAAGGCCTGTGCTACAGCCCGGCGGAAGTTCAGATCAGTGGCAGCGCCCTGTGCCATGTTGAATTTGAGAATCATGGCCGAAAAGGGCAACACCGGTATCACTTGAAGGTTGGGGTTGCTTTTTTGGCGCTTGGCAGTGGGGCCGTCGGTGGTTTCATTGAAGTGAATCTGACCGGTCTCCACTGCTGCATCCCGCGCACTGGTCTCGGGCATGATGCGAAAGGTCACGCTGTCGACATAGGCAATTTTGGCGCCAGCAAAGCCGTCCCGCTCTTTGTAGGCCGGGTTGGGCTTGTAGCCATCAAAGCGGGCGATTTTCACGTGGCTGTCGGGCTTGTACTCGACAAACTTGAAGGGGCCGGTGCCAATCGACGTGGCTTTGCCCATTTCTTTGGCGGCCTCCTCGGCTGGCATGATGGCAATCGGGGCGCGGGGGCTGGAGAGGTTACCTAAAAAAGTAGACTGTACGGCCTTGAGCTTGATGGTCACCTGGGCCGGGCCGCTGGCAGTCACGGTGTCGATTTGGCCGATCAGGCTGGCCGAGGCGCCGGCCTTGCGGTAGCGCTCAAGCGAGGCCACGACATCGGCCGATGTCATGTCTTTGCCGTTGTGAAACTTGACACCGGTGCGCAGCTTGAACACATAGGTCAGGCCATCGGCTGAAACCGTGACCCCTTCGGCCAGGTCGGGCACCGGGCGGGCGCCCTCATCCCGTGCATACAGTGTCTCGAAAATATGCAGGTTGACATTGCGCGCCACCTGCGCCGAAGTGGCGTGGGGATCAAGCGAGGGCGGCGCCGCAACCATCCCGATCACGACATCGCCGCCTTTTTTCTGGGCCTGTGCCGGCCCCGCGACTGTCAATGCCAGCAATGCGGACATTGCAAGGCTGAGGTAAATTCTTTTCATCACATCGATCTCCTTGGATTATATCAGGGATGTCCGAGACGGACACTTTCTTTTCACTGGCTGTCTTTGCCGCCTGCTTCAGGCTGGCGTCTCTTCATAATCTTGCATGACCACGGCCACACAATCTCCGCGCAGCACCCGCCCCGGGCCTGCTGCTGCCCACAGCAGGCCCGGGGCCTGGTAGCGAATTTCCAAGGGCCCAGGGTCCAGCTCTTCAACAAAGTGCAGATAACCCGCAGGCTGGTCTTTTTGCACCAGTTCCCCGGCTGAATTGCAGGGCTCAAAGATGCCTGCGCCGGTCGCAAAGCTGTAGCAAGACGGGTCGTGCACCATCATGTGCCGGGTGCCGGAGGCACCATTTTTTTGAGTCGTCTGGGGTGTTCCGTCCAGCATGCCGAGGTGGCACAACAGATTGCGCAGACCACGCTCGCCGATGCGCAAGGCCTCCACACTGACCCGCCCCCAGCCGCCAATCTCGGTGCCAATGCACAGGATTTGTCGGCGCTCAATGGCTGCGGTGACGGTCGCGCCCTCGTCCACGCCCGAAAAGATCACGTTAAAGGGCGCTCCAAACGCTGCTGCTGCGGCCAGGGTTTTGCGGCGCAAGTCGGGGTTTTCTATGCTGTGCATGACGCTGCATGGCGCGAATTCGGCCGAGTGGCCGCCGGTGTGCATGTCAACGCACACATCGACATGGGGCAGGATGTTGGTATCGAGAAAATGCGCCAGCATCTCGCAGAAGGTGCCGGCAGGATTGCCCGGAAAACAGCGGTTCAGGTCGCGCCCGTCAATTGGCGAGAGCCGCACGCCGTTGTGCTGAGTGGCCGCCGGCAGATTGACCGCGGGAATCATGATGAGTCGGCCGCAAATCTCCTCTGCCTTGAGGCGTTGTGACAGTTTGTGGATGGCTATCTGACCCTCGTACTCGTCGCCGTGCACGCCGCCGGTGAGCAGCAGGGTAGGACCGGCGCCGTTCTTGAGCACATAAATTGGGATTTGTACGGTGCCCCAGCCCGAACTGTTGGTCGAATTTGGCGCCCGCAGGAAGCCCGCTTGTCTACCATCCCGGTCGAAATCGAGGTTACATTGAATGCGGCTTTTGGCAAGTTGCATGGCAGAAATTGGCTGGCGTGTCTGAAAATATTAGCATACTTTCTAAAAGTATACAATCTCCATTATTCTGCGTCTGCGCTCTGTCAGTGCCCTGCTCAGTGTCTCTATCTGCCAGGGTTCCGGTGCGCCTAATAGACAATCTCGAGTTAACCAGCCAAGAGGGTGTGCGCGTGGCTTTTGCGGTGAGAGTCATCAAAAATCTGCGCATCCAGATGGCCGATGGCATCACCTTAGCGGCCGACCTGCAGATGCCTGAGGCGCCAGGCTTTAGGGGTCCGGCCATCATCGAGTACACGCCCTACCACAAGGGCAACAACGCGGCCTACGGGCCGCGCGCTACCCGCTACCCGTTTTTTGCATCGCAGGGCTATGTCTTTGTGAATGTCGATATCCGGGGCACTGGCGACTCTGAGGGCTTCAACGATTCACCCAGCAGCCCGCAGGAAGTGCAGGACAGCCTTGCCGTCATCCGCTGGTGCGCTGAGCAGCCTTGGTGCGATGGCAATGTGGGCATGATTGGCATCAGCTACACCGCCGGGGTTTGCTATGACGCTGCTCGCTTGGCGCCACCCGAACTCAAAGCGGTGGTGCTGTGCCAGATGTGCTCAGACTGGTACGCCGGCATGGTCTGCCCGGGTGGCAGTTTGCGCTTGTTTGCGATGGAAAATTTTGCGCCTTTGATGGCCGCCTACAACTTTGCACCGCCTGCCCCGGAACTGCTCGGCGAGCAATGGGAGGCGGTGTGGCGGCAGCGGCTCGACCACTCCAAGCCCTGGAGTCTGGCTTACATCGACAACCTCCAGGACGGTCCGTTTTGGCAGTCCCGTTTGCTGCGCGACCAGCATGAGCGGGTCAAAGCGGCCACTTTTCTGATCGCCGGTTGGAGCGACTGGTATGGCGATGACATGCTGCACACCTATGCCAAGTTGCAGTGCCCCAAGCGCGTGATCGTCGGCCCCTGGACCCACAACTACCCCGAAAACGCCTGGCCCTTGCCGCGCATGAACGATCGCTACGAGTGCCTGCGCTGGTTTGACAAGTACCTCAAGGGCCTAGACACCGACCCAGCCCAGCCGCTTGAGCGCGAGCCACCGGTGGTCATCTTCGTGCGCGACTACACCGCGCCTGCGCCCTTGCGGCGCACCGATGCCGGCTACTTTCGCAGCGAACCGACTTGGCCGCCGTGCGCTGCCACGCAGTCCTGGGAGCTAGGCAGCCAGGGTTCCTTGAGCTTGGTTGAGCCTGGCATTAAAAAGCCAGTGGCGGCAGGCAGCGATTCCTTTGTCTACCGACCTGATGTCGGTATTGCCGCGGGGCGCTATGCGATTGGCCAGTTCACACCGGGCTGGGGCATGGCTGACGACCAGCGGCTCGATGAGGGCCTGTCTCTGGTGTACACCACGCCGGGCCTTGAGCGGTCGGCCGAGGTAATCGGCGTGCCGCGGGTCAGGCTGTATTACCAGGCCAGTGCCGGCACCGCCTTCTTGAGCGTGAAGTTGTGCGATGTTGCCCCCGACGGCACCAGTGTGCTGGTCAGTAAGGCGCTGCTCAACCTGACCCATCGCGATGCCCCGGCCGCGCCAAGCCCCTTGCTTGCGGGACAGGTCTACCCCCTGGACCTGCCGCTGCAAGCCGTGGCCTATCGCTTTGCCCCCGGACACCGGGTCCGTTTGATGTTCAGCGGCGCCGATGTGCTCAATGCCTGGCCCACGCCGCAGGCCTACACGGCAAGCTTGCATCACGGCTCGGGCCAGGCGTCATGCCTCGAGTTGCCGCTGGTCGGCCCGTCTAGCCTGAGCGGCCCAAGTTGGCGGCCCAGCGAGTTCGAACCCCTGCCTCAGGACCAGATCCCGGCGCCAGACTATGAGGTCAGCCGCGACCTGATTGGCGCAACGCTGACCTGTAGTTATAAAACCAAGTCTGGTGTGGGGGTGAACCGCTCGCGCTACACGGTGAGCTTGAAGCAGCCCGAAGCGGCCAGCGTGACGAGTGATTACACCTACGACATGCACCGGCCCGGTTGGCATTGCCAGGTTCACGCCAAGTGCATCACCGAGAGCGACGCGCACAACATGCGCCACACGGCCCAAACCCTGATCACGGTCAACGGCGCCGCTTACTGGCAAAAGACTTGGTCCACGAGCGCAGCCCGGGTTCACTGGTAAGCTGCACCTGAACCCCGATGCCGCCTGAGTCTGTTGACAGTCCAGCTTTTCAGCATACTATATAAAAGTATACAATATTCGCCTACTATGTCTGCTACCGACCGTCTCCAGCTCATTGCGGCATCAACGCCAGAGGCTTCTTCGACGGCCTTTGTCAAGTTACAACCGCGCACGCTGGCGCACCAGGTCATCGATGCCCTTGTGGCGGGTGCCGCTGAGGGCCTGATCCTGCCGGGGGACAGGATCATCGAAACCGAGTTGGCCTTGCAACTCGGGGTCAGCCGGGTGCCGGTGCGCGAAGCACTGCGGGTGCTCGAGAGCCAGGGCGTGGTGGTGAACGAGCCCTACAAGGGCATCCGTTTGACCCCCGTGACGCCCGAGCGCATCGACTGGCTGATCGAGGTTCGGGTGGCGCTGGAGACCACGGCTGCAAACCGTGCCATCGCCCGCGGCCTCAACATTGAGCCCCACCTAGGCAGCCTGGGCGCAATTGTGGAGGACATGCAGGCCAAGGCCGCGCGCAACGAAGTGTTCGGTTTTGCCACCGCCGACACCAACTTCCACCGCGCCCTGTGCGCGCTGGCTGGCAACACCGTGTTGACCGACATGTGGGAAATGCTGGCCCGCCAGATGACCATTATTTTCGGCCTGTCAACGCTGGGCAAGCCGATGTCGGCCATTGTGGAAGAGCACCGCCGAATGCTCGAGGTTTTTCGCTCAGGTGACCCGGTGGATATGGCGCGCGAGATCAATGACCATATTGATGTGCAAATACACAAGGTCGACATCGAAAAAATCGTGGCCCAGCGCCGTTCGCAAGCCGACCAGGCTGCCAGCCTGTAAGAAAGGTTCCCCAGGCCATGCCAACCCTGCCCACTGCCGAGTGCACCTCCCGCCCAGCCATCCGTATCCGTGCCGTCGTCGCCGTGCCGCTGTTTGGCGACAGCCCCAAGGGGGGGTGGTCGGCAGAAATCAAACCAGAGGATTCCATCCACGCCCTGGTGGCGGTCGAGGCTGTCCCCAAGTTCGTTCCGATGCGGCCCCACGACTGGACGTTTGCGCCGGCCGATCTCGAACGCGTGGTGACGGCGCGCACCAAGGGCATCATCGTCAATACGCCGGGCAACCCCTCCGGCAAGGTCTATAGCCGGACCGAACTGGACTGGATCGCCGCCTTTGCCGCCGCGCACGATTTGTTCGTGTTCACCGACGAGATCTACGAATACTTCCTCTTCGACGGGCGACACCATATCAGCCTGGCCACCCTGCCCGGCATGGCGGAACGGACGATCACCATCGGCGGCTACTCGAAGACGTTCAGCATCACCGGCTGGCGGATCGGCTACAGCGTGGCGGATGCCAAGTGGGCGCAGGCGATCGGCGCGATGAACGATTTGCTCTACGTCTGCGCGCCGGCGCCGTTGCAGTATGGGGTGGCGGTGGGGATCAACGAGCTGCCCCGATCCTTCTACGACGGTCTCGCCCGAGACTATCAGGGCAAGCGGGACCGGTTCTGTCGCTCGCTCGCCAAGGCTGGCCTGCCGCCGTCCATCCCCCAGGGGGCCTACTATGTCCTGGCGGATGTCTCCCGCCTGCCCGGCGCGACGAGCAAGGAACGGGCGATGCACCTGCTGGACAAGACCGGGGTGGCCGGTGTGCCGGGCGAAGCCTTCTTCTCCGGCGACACGGGTAAACGCTTCATGCGCTTCTGCTTCGCCAAGACCGACGCAGTCCTCGCCGAAGCCTGCCGGAGAATTGAAAAACTAGGCTGACAGGAACTGGGCCAAGAGCGGGTCCTGTCGCCGAGCTCGTGAACAAATCAGAGCGGCTGACGAACGGCGCGTACGTTCGGCGGCGGCTCGATGCGTTGATCCCGGACAGCTTCCTTCAACCCTACCGTTGGCCGCTTGCCTCATAGGAATAGAAGAGTCCGGCAAGCGGCACCTTCTTTGCTTCCGACAGGCAGTTTCTCGCCAAGCCGCGCGCCTCAGCACGCATCCGTTCCAGCCGGGTTTAAAAAAGAGATTAGCGGGCACAGGTCGCTTCACAAACCTGTGCCCTCACAAGGTGGCTTCGCCATTGATTTGTACGAAACCAAAATGTTCCTCATAATAGCGAAGCTAATTACCCTAGAGTTTGTTTGTCTTAGAAAGGGCGTTTACTTCGTGCAAGACTCATCCCCTCTGTTGGTCTACTTCGACACTAACATTTTTGATCATATTCAAAAGCGAATAAATGTAACGGACTTGGATTTAGAAAAGCTTAAGTCCGCAATAACATCGCACAAACTTAGCCTTGTGTTTAGTTTCCTAAACATAGAAGAAATTCTGTTTACTCTGAAATGCTCTCCATTGAACGGCAGATCGCAATTATCTCTTCTTTTAGAAATCGCAGATCCAAAGAAATTTATTGTTTCTCAAGATCTGGTGTTAAATGAGGTAATTCGTTCCTACGCGGCTAACACGGAACCACCAATACCATTTGGCATATGTGACCGTAACACCCGTCGCTTCCTCAAGAGGATGACGACCTGTAGATCACTGCCAAGAGACGTACTTAAGATTGTGGGGGAGACTCGCAAAGCAAAGCAAGACTTTAAGGCGCGCTTTGAAGAAGGGAAAAAAGTACTAGAACCGATGGCACGGTCAATGGGTGGCGGAAAAGCCTATCCTTTCCCAAAGTATTTCGCAGGCAATACAAAATGGCTTGCAGAATCGTTTGCAGAGAAAGCGGGGGTTCTTTCTGAGTGTCGATCCAGGGGAATAAACGGACTTATGGACCGAAAAGTCTTACGCATGGCAGTCGGGGCCAATCTTTCATTGATTTATTCGCATGATTTCGAAGGCCGGGCACCGAAAGATAGTGACTCAAGAGATATGTTGCACGCGGTCTTAGCGAGTTCAGCAGACATTTTTGTTACTCATGACTCCGAGTTGTCTAGGATTCTCCAACGTATAGAAGTGAATCAGTTCCGCATCGTAGACATTCACACTTTATTGGCAGAATTCTGATTAAGCTAAGCCGGGCAAGACGAAGCCACCCTCTAGCGGGCACAGGTTTGTGAAGCGACCTGTGCCCCATGTTCAATCAATAGCGTAGCCACCGCTAGCGTGGGACAAATCTACAAGCGATTTGTCCACGCCAAACCCTCTTTTTAAAGCGCAGACGTGGAGGTGTGGCGCGCCCTGGAGCGAACTTCACCGGAGCGGCGGGGTCCCCGCCCGCCGTTCGAGGCCGGAAAGCCGGTACTGACCAACGCAACATGATCGAAGATCATGGCGGCGGGAATACCGGAAGGCCGTTCCGGTTCGAACGGCGTGGAAGGGGTGCCATCGCAGAGGTGCGGGAGCGAAGGGTGCGCCACACCGACTTCTTCGGCCCACTGCTCGTCGTTCGTCAGCCGAGCTCTGGATCGTAAGGTGTCAGGCGCCTGCATCCGGCCGACCTTCGTCACCCCATCTGCTCGCCGTTCGTCATCCAGTCTTAGTCAGATCAGGCCAGTTGACTCGGCCGAGAGGAAAGCAGAAACTGACAGGGTGCGTGAAGAAATTTGCGCAGGCTTCCGCCCGGCCGAATCCGTCGGGGTGCGGTGGTCGAGCAAATGACCTTCGGGACGCAACCCATGTACCGCCCAGCCAACCAGCCATTCGCCGTGTCCTGCCCGAAGTGCGGCGGGGCGGGCGGCATCTCGAATCGGCTCCGGATCTTGAAGAGTGTGCTGCGGCGGATGGGCCTCTATGCCTTCCGGTGCCAATCCTGCAAGCGCCGCTTTTTCCGCTTCAAGCCGGCTCGAAAGGCGCCCTCATATCCGTCCCGGCAGGCTCGCTCTTTATAACATCCCTCCGCAGACTGAGTCGATCGTGAAACGAGCAGGATCATGCTGACCGCTGTCACCGCCGAGCAGGCAGGAGCGATTCTCCGCGCCATGGGCCAGGTGGCGACGGCCGGAAGAACAAAACCCCTGACCGAGGCAGGCTTCCGTTCGCTCCAGGCCGCCGCTCGGCATCTGTTCCATCTCGCTGACGCTCCCGACACCGACGCGCGCTCGCCGATCACCCCGCATGACCTGGGCGCCGTCCTCTCCGGTCAACCGGCGGCGATCATGGCTGCGCGGTTTTTGGCGGTCACGGCCCTGGTGGATGGGGAGCTGGATGCGGGCAAGATCACGCTGGTGCTGGACTATGCCGCGGCGCTCAGCATCCAGGAGGATTATCTGCAACAGCTCCAGGCGGCGATCAGCGGGCGGCTGAGCTGGGCTTTGGCCGACATGACGCGCCAGAATATCAAGAGCCTGTGGGATCAACCGTGGCGCGACGAAGACGATGTCATGGCGTTGCTCCTGCCCTATCAGGGAGACCGGGCCGATCCGGCCCTGGTGGCGCGGCACGAAGCTCTGGGTGTATTGCCGGAAGGCTCCTTCGGCCGGGCCTATTGGGCGATCTACAAGGCAAACGGCTATGCGTTTCCCGGCGATCCGCGCGGGGTCAATGCCGCGTTCGCGAGACCCCACGACTCGACCCACGTGCTCAGCGGCTACGATACCTCGCCGCAGGGGGAAATCCTGGTCTCGACTTTCACCGCCGGCATGCACCCGAAGCTGCCGATGGAAGGCCACATCCTGCCGGAGATCTTCAGCTGGCATCTGGGTATCGAGATCAACAAGTTTGCCGGATCGGCCAGGGGCGCCCTGGACCCGGAAAAATTCTGGGTCGCCTGGGCGCGAGGCGCCGAAGTCGCCGTGGACCTCTTTGCGCCGGGCTGGGACTTCTGGGCCGTCGCAAAAGAGCCGGTCGAAACCCTGCGGCGACGATACCGCGTACCGCCGCTCGATCCGCGCCACGCGGCGGCCGCGCGCTGACCGGCGCAGGCGGTTTGCATTCTTCTCCGCGGTTCCCCTACCATACGGGCCTGAGGCTGTTGAACCCATGATTCGACCGATTCCTTTTGCCAACGCCCTGACGCTGACCGCCACCGGTCTCTTCGTGTTTTTGATCGGCCTGCGGGAGGTCGCGCCGGCTTTCTTCGTCTATTTTTTCAACGCCCAGTTTTTCGGGGCGGACGTCGCCTCGCTGCTCCCCTCGCGACCCGGCGCGGCGAAGCTGCTGGCCGATCTCCTGGTCATGCTGGTCGGCGCCTGGCTGTTCGGTTGGTGCTGGGCGTTCTTCTACAACCGTTGGACGAAATAGACAGGCGATGAGGCAGGACACCATCGGCGGGCTCACCGTCCGCCTGACCGGAGGCACGGACGGTCACGGGGGCGGCCACGGCCCGGTCGTGATTCTTTTGCATGGGTTCGGCGCCCCGGGCGATGATCTGGTGCCGCTCTGGCAGTACCTGGATGCGCCGCGTGGAACCAGGTTTGTCTTTCCGGTCGGCCCCCTGTCCTTGTCGATGGGGTTCGGCGAGTCCCGCGCCTGGTGGATGCTGGACTTGGACCGCATCACGAAGGACCGGGAGGCGGGGCGTTCCCGCGACCTTTCGCAGGAGATACCCAAGGGCTTGGCCGAGGCCCGCGAGAAGGTCCTGGCCCTCTTGCATGACCTCGACCGGCGAGGAGGGACCGATCCGAAGAAGACGGTCCTGGGCGGTTTCTCGCAGGGCGCCATGCTCGCCTGTGATGTGGCGTTGCGGAGCCCCAGGCCCCTGGCCGGGCTGGTCCTGCTCTCGGGCACCCTGGTGTCGCAACGGGAATGGGAGCCGCTGATGCCGAAACGGAA
>SXGT01097663.1_pt1 | contig 12718 bp, 12 predicted proteins | sample 3176221 | NCBI WGS metagenome assembly SXGT01 (sample SAMN11356862, study PRJNA531348) | freshwater metagenome | isolation source: freshwater sample F1-120 | place: China: Fuxian Lake, Yuxi | collected 2017-12-25
GCGTCGGCCCGCGCGTCCAGGCTCGCGTCGCCGGTAGAGGCGTCCGAGGCGTCCGGCCGCGCCCCGTCGGGGGACGACGTGTCCGGGGCGTTGCCGTCAGGGCGGGGAGCCACGTCCGGCGAGCTCGCTTCGGGGGCGGCAGCCTCGGGAGCTGCGTCGCCCTCGACGACGATGTCCTCGCCTCCGCAGTGCACCACGCCGAAGCCGACGACAGCAAACATCGCAACGGAGAGGGCGCGTATTCGTCGCATGGAGACCTCCAGGAGATACAGGATGATTCTCTCGCGCCACAATGCAAGCTATGGGTTGTTTTGTTGAATTACGAGGATTTGACTTGCAGCTCACGGGATCTTGGCGTCGTCCGGCGTCCACTCCATGGCGGTGACGCCAGGCCATGGTTCGTCGTCACGCTCGCGCTCTGGGCCCTTGGCGCCGGATGCGCCGAGGGCGAGAGCCGCCCGAGGACGCCGACAGGCGAGGTACCCGCGGCGGTGATCAGGGTGCGCGACGAGGGGGTGGCGCTACAGACCAGCGCCTATCTCGAGCTCCACCTCTGGCTCCTCGAGCTGGCGACCCAGCCCGAACTCCACGCGCCCGAGCCGCTCGCCTCGGCGAGGGTGGCCTACGCCAAGGTGCTCGAGGATCTGAGCACCGACTCCTTCCCGAGGCGCACGTCTCGGGCGATCGCGGCGTGCGGCGACGAGCGCTGCGTCCTCGCTGTCCTCCGGCCTTCGGGGCTCGAAGAGGCTTACAGGGTGGCTCTGCCCTGGTTTCTCGCCCGGGCCTGGCCGGTCCTCGGGCGCGCCACCGACAAGGCGCTCGCCCGTCTCCGCGCCCGCCTCCCTGACGCCTTCCCTCGGCTGGCGTTGGAGCTCGCCAGGGAGCTCCTCGCGCCCCCTCCTGGGGCGGTGCAGCTCGATGTCGTCCACGCCAGCGCTCTGTTCCGAGGTGATCCCTTCGCCCCCCTCGCGCTCGAGGACTCCGAGCCGTGCTTGCGAGGCAAGATCGAGGATCGCTCGGCCCTGCTCGCCTGCTCGCTCTACCAGGTGGCGCTCGAGCTGGAGCCGAGGAGCGCCCTGGCGGCTGCCCTGGGCGAGGCGCTCTCGAAGGACGGAGACGCCGGAAGGAGGCGGGCGGTGCTCCTCTACCGGGTCGCGGCGGCGCACGCCGTGACCCAAATCCTGGGGCCGGTCGTGTCGAGGAGCTCGCCGGGGACGCTCGCTCACGAGCTGCTGCAAAAGCAGCGAGGCGCCTCGGACTTCCTGCGGGACCACTGGAGCGAGCGCGCCGCCGCGACCTTCGCGAGGCGCTACGCCGCCGCGACCCGGGAGCCTGGGCCTTGAAGCCGGCCGTGCCTCGCTCCGAGCTGGAGCTTCTGACCCGGGCCGAGGCGCTCGCAGGCCACACCCTTGGCGAGGTGGCCGAGGCGCTCGGCGTGCGGATCTCGGACGACTCGGTCCGAACCAAGGGCAAGTGGGGCGAGCTGCTGGAGCGGGCCCTCGGGGCCACGGGAGGCTCCTCGGCTCGGCGCGACTTCGCGCACCTCGGCGTGGAGCTGAAGACCATCCCCGTGTGCGCCGCCGGCGCACCGCTCGAGTCCACCTACGTGTGCCGTCTTGACGTGAACGAGGCCGAGCGCCTCGAGTGGGAGAGCTCGTGGGTGCGGGCCAAGCTGGGGAGGGTGCTCTTCGTGCCGCTGCTCGCCGAGGCGAAGGCCTGGCGCGACAGGCAGGTGGGGAGGCCGGTCGTCTGGTCACCCAGCGAGGAGCAAGAGGCTGTCCTCCGTCATGACTTCGACGATCTGATCGGCCTGCTGGGGGCCGGCCGCGTCGAGGAGCTCACCGCGCACCGAGGGCGCTGGCTCCAGGTGCGCCCCAAGGCCAGGGACGGGACGAGGAGCGCGCTCGTCTACGATCCTGACGGTGAGGCGATCAGCACAGTGCCCCGGGGGTTTTACTTGCGCACCCGGCTGACCGGCGCGCTGCTCCGCGACGTGAGCGCCGTCCCCTGAAGGTGCGCCCTCCGGAAGGGAGCTGTAGAGCCCGATTCACAGCCTGGCCCGTTCGAGCCCCGAATCGCGCGTGAGCGGCGGGCACGCGGGTTGCTCGTGGCGGTCCGATGCAAGCTCGGACCCCCGTCGAGAAAACATCCAGGAGAGCCTCGCCCCGGGCTGTCCTCTGTTCGGTCGCAGCGCTGGTTGTCCTGTCGGGGTGTACCCGGCAAGGCGCGCAGATGGGGGCTCTCGTGGGCACGCTCGCCGCAGCCGCCGTCCTGCAGGCCGCGGCGAGCGGCTCCCGGGAGTCGTCGAGCTTCCCTCGGGGGGGCAGCGCCGGGGCGCCGGGTCCGTGCCCCCGCTGCCCCAGCCCCGAGAACGGCAGCGGCGAGTGCTTCATCAACCAGTGCGAGATCCGGTGCTTCGAGGGCTACGTGCTCCAGGGCGACGCGTGTGTCGTCGACACGCGCCCGTCCAGGCTCCTGGTCGAGCCAGGGAACCAGGGGGTGGCGTATGACCGTCCGGAGCCCTCCGGCGTCGGGATGGTCCTCGCCACTCCGGGCGGCTGCCTGACCGACGGCGACTGCCCGCCCTCCGAGCGCTGCACGGGGGCCAGGGGCTCGTCGCGGCCTGCCACGTGCGAGCAGAAGCGCTGAGTTGACCGCCGTCCTTACTGGTGGAAGTCTCCGCTGCATGCCCGCGCGCCGTGCTCTTTCAGTCCTGCTCGCTCTTCTCGGGTGTGCCGCATGCGCGGACATCAGCCCGGTCGGTGATCCCGAGACCCTCACCCCGATCAGCAACGATCCAAAGCAGCCCGTGAGCAACGACGTCCTGCGCTACCTGGGCGAGCAGGAGCTCGACGGTGTCCTCCACCGTTACCGCTTCGTCGGCGGGAAGCTCGACGACACCAAGGGGGGGGCGACGCTCCAGCTGAGGGCCGGGCAGCCCGGCAACGGGCTGCTCGTGGGCGACGCCGTGATCCTCGACGGCAACACCCGGTTCATTTTTCCGAGCGCGAATGGCAGTTGGCTGAAGGCGAACACCGATTTTTCGCTCGAGGTGGTCCTGGCGCCCGGGCAGGGACCGCCCCCGGGCCTCGTGTTCGGAAAATACTGTCGCGGCGTATCGATCGAGCTCTCGACGGACGGCCAGAGCGTCACCGTTGCGTTCCGGAACGACCTCGCCGAGCGCAGTCTCTCGGCGCCGCTGTCCGCGGGTCCTCACCACGTCGTCCTCGCGGTGTTCCCCCGATCCCCCCCCGCCGAGACGGTCTTCAGGGGCGAGCTCTACGTCGACGGGGTCCTGGGGCAGAAGATCGACGATCCCAAGTTCGTCTTTGCCATGTGCGACGCTGACCTCTTCATCGGTGGGGCAGATGGCGTCACGCCGGTCCTGTCCAGGGTGGGGTACAAGGGAACGCTCGACGAGATCGCGTTCTATGGGACGCAGCTCAACGCGGAGCGCGTGAGCGCGCACGCGAGGGCGTTCAAGACGCTGACTCTGGGTCAGCCCGAGCTCAAGGGCCAGTGACGCTCTCTCGGCCTCGAGCGACGATCACGGCGAGCATCCGCCCGCTCGCGTCTCCGTCCCGGCGGTACGAGTGGTAGCGTTCGGCGTCGCAGCGCGAGCAGCCGCCCACGTCGTCGATGTCCTCGTCGCGGAGGCCGGCTCTACGGAGCTGGGCCCGGACGGCTGCTCGCAGATCCACCTTCGCTTTTCCGTCGCCGTGGCGGGACGTGATGATCGAGGGGGCCCGGGCCGCTCGGGCGATCTGCTCGGCGACGTCCTCGCTGACCTCGAAGCAGCAGGCGCCAATGCAGGGACCGATGGCGCCGACGCGACGACCTCCCTCCCGGCGCGACAGGGCCTCCCCGACGACGCCGTTCACGACGCCCCGCCAGCCTGCGTGGATGGCGAAGGCGTGCCCCGACGTCGTGTCGCCCACCAGCACCGGGACGCAGTCGGCGACCCGCACGCCGACGGCGATCCTGGGGCAGCTCGCGATCACCGCGTCGCCCTCGAGCTCGCGGAGGGCGAGGGGGTCCCCCTCGGCCTCCCGTACGGTGGACCCGTGGACCTGCTTCACCTGGAAGATCGCGGCCGGATCGAAGCCCACCGCCGCGCCCAGCCTGGCCAGGTTCTCGGCGAGCGCTAGCGGGTCCCGGAGGAGCGCAAAGTCCGCCGCGGCGTCTGGGGAGGCGCTCACGCCACCCCCTCGGGTGGAGTAACCGTGGGAGAAGCCCGCCAGAGTGAGGGCCCGGCTCGTTTCGATGACCATGGTGGGCACGACAATCGTGGTAGCATGGCCGCCGCATGCGTTCCCAAGACCCGTTCATCGGGCGGGACATCCTCGATGGTCAGTTCCAGATCTTGCAGAAGATCGGAGCGGGCGGGATGGGCTCGGTCTACAAGGCACTTCAGCCCGCCATGAACCGCATGGTCGCGGTGAAGATCCTCCATCCCAAGCTTACCGTACGCAAGGATCTCGCCTCTCGCTTCCGGCGCGAGGCCCGGGCCATGAGCCACCTCGCTCACCCGAACACGGCCAAGGTATTCCTCTACGGCGAGCTGGACGACGGCTCGCTCTACATCGTCATGGAGTTCCTGGAGGGCAGGAACATGAACCAGACGGTGCGAGCGGAGGGGCCCATGTCGCTCGAGCGGGCCGTGCCCATCCTGGTGCAGATCTGCGGCGCGCTCGAGGAGGCGCACCGCGCCGGGATCATCCACCGCGATCTCAAGCCCGAGAACCTCTTCCTCAGCCAGCAAGGTGGCATGAAGGACTACGCCAAGGTCCTCGATTTCGGCCTGGCCAAGGTGACCGAGCGGGAGATGCGCCCCGGCTCCGTGATGCTCACCCAGGAGGGCATGGTGTTCGGCACGCCGGAGTTCATGAGCCCGGAGCAGGCCCAGGGAAAGAAGCTCACGCCGGCGAGCGACCTGTATTCGCTGGCCGTCATCCTCTACGAGGCGCTCACCGGGAAGCTGCCCTTCGAGGCCAGGACCGGCATGGAGTACATCCAGCTTCATGTCACCGGAAAGCCGATCCCGCTCGCCGAGCGGGCCCCTGACAAGAGCTTTCCTCCGCTGCTCCAGAAGGTGTTCGACCGGGCCTTCGAGAAGTCGGCTGCCAACCGCTTCGCGTCCGCGCTCGACTTCGCCGCCGCCCTGGAGGCCGTCGTCGAGGGCAAGACCGAGCTGCCGTCCCAGCTCTCGGGCAAGACCACGGTCCCGGTGCAGATCCCTTCATCCCCCTCGCCTCCGTCGAACAACGGGCGCGCGTCCGGTCCTCCGGTCTCCCGCCCTCCCGTCGTGAGCCCGAGGCCTGAGCCCTCGCCCCAGTCCACGCCTCCTGGCTCCATGTCCCGGGGGAGCGACGAGCGGATGACCGAGACCAAGCGCCTGGTGGGGCTCCCCACCGGGGGGATCTCCATGGGCCTCCTCGCAGGGGTCGCGGTGACCTTCCTGGTGGTCGGCGTCGTCCTCGCGATCGTGGTCATGCGCTTCATGAGCCGCTGACGTGGCGGCGCTCACACCCCGGGCGAGCCGGGTGTTCGGATGCGCGCACGCCGCGACGGCCCTCCTGGTGGTGATCGGCGTGTTCTGGGCGCTCCCGGAGCGCTGGTGGCCCGTGGATCTCCCGGCCTCGCTGCTCGCGCTCGGCCTTGGCGCGTCGGCGCTGGGGCTCCTGCTCCGGACGTCCTGGGCCGAGCGCGTGGCGCGACTGGCCTCGCTCGCCGCGCTCGTGGTGGGGGCCCTGCTGGTGGGGCTCCTGGCCGTCACGGCCAGCCACCTCGCGGGGCTCTACGGCCCCGTGGGGCAAGGAGGAGCGCTCATCCTCGGCCTCGTGGCCGCGCTGGCGCTCCCCTACCTGATCGTGCTGCCCGCGGTGATGCTGGCGTGGCTCTCGGAGAGCAAGTGAGCGTCGCGCGTGGGCTCCTCGCCTACGCGGCGCTCCTCGCCGTTGTCTGCGTGGCAGTGTACCGGCGAGCGCGCCTCGAGCCCGTGGATCCGGCGAGAGCCGTCAGGATCGCCAGCGTATGGAGGGGAGGGATCGTCGTGGAGAGGGCCGTGCTCTCTCCGGGGCAGGTTCCAGCATCGCCGCAGGGGCCGGCGATGGGAGCGCTGGAGGTGCTCGAGGGCGAGGCGCCCCTCCCTAAACATCCGCTCCTCTTTGCCATCGGCCTGGTGCCAGGCAAGGACGGGGTGAGGGCTCGCCTGCGCGGCGAGGAAGCCTGGGTCACCGTCGACGATCTGCTCTCGGCGCAGGCCTACGATCATGCCTTTGTCGAGGGGAGCATCGGGCTCGGGGTGGGGGTCGATCGCCGCGTGGTGCTCTCGCTCTTCGCCGATCGACTGGGGACCACGACCAAGGACGTGCTGGAGCACGCCGAGCTCTCCCGGGTGAGGCTGCGCCGGGAGGTGTCCGAGGAGAGGCGCGCTCGCCCCCGCCTTGACGGCGCCTCTCTCACTGTCGACATGGTGAGGGCGCAGGTCCACGAGATCGCCCTGCGCCTGGCCGAGGGCGTCTCGGAGGCGGGCCACTACCGCTACCTGGTGGACGCCACGACCGACGCCGTGGTGCCCGATTACAACTGGCCGCGCCACTCGGGCGCCACCTTCTTCCTGGCGCAGGCCGCGAGGGTCACCCACGATCCCAGGATCGCGGGCGCATGCCTGCGCGCGGCCTCTCTCCTCCGCGCCCAGCTCCTCGTCGACTGTGGCGCCGAGAGGTGCATCGCCGACGGCGCCCTCGCGGATCTGGGCTCGTCGGCGCTCGCCCTGATCGCTCTCACCGAGATCGATCGCTCCGGCCTGGATGGGGGATACCGGCCCGCCATCGGGGCCCTCTCGAGCTTCCTCCGGGCGCAGCAGCGTCCGGACGGCGAGTTCATGCACTACTACGATCGCGCTTCGAAGCGGCCCGTCGACAAGCAGGTGCTCTATTACTCCGGCGAGGCGACGCTGGCGCTCTCCCTTTCCCACCGGGTGACGGGCGATCCCGAGGCCCTCGAGTCCGCCAGGAGAGGGCTCGCTCGCCTGGGGGCGTCGTGGAGCTTCTTTGGCAGCCGCTATTATTTCGGCGAGGAGCACTGGACCTGCCAGGCCATGGCCGATCTGTCCGATAGGGCGAGGGACGCTGGCGCGCTCGATTTCTGCGTCCGCTGGCATCGCCACCAGCGCAGGCTCCAGTACGGTCCGGGCGAGACCCCCTTCGACGCCGAGGGCGCCTTCGGCGTGGGCCCGGTCCTGGTCCCTCGCGTAACTCCTGCGTCCAGCCGGGGCGAGGCCGCCGGCGCTCTCCTCCTGGCGCTACGCAAGCTCTCTCCTCGAGATCCCGAGATCCCGCTCGTCGACCAGGAGCTGAGGTCCGCGATCGCCTTCGTGCTCCGTCAACGCCTGGGGCCGGAGCACGCCCACCTGCTGGCCTCGCCGGGAAGCACCCTGGGGCGGGTGCCGGGGAGCGCAGTCGACTGGAGGCTGCGCATCGACTACGAGCAGCACGCCGGGAGCGCCATGATCCGGTGGCTCGAGCTCCAGGGCGCCCCGTTCTAGCCTGGATGACACTTCCCCCGGTTTTCGGGGTACTTCCCCCGGCCTTCGGGTTCGTCGTCTCCGAGGTCCGATGGGAATGCACGCCTGAACGCGGCCAAGAGTTGTATGGTGTGCTGGGCAAGCATCTAAGCGACGAGCTCCCTTACGACAGCCACGACGAGTCGGGCCGCCCTGTCCTTGGCCCGACGTAGCTTGGCTTCGAGGTCGTCGCAGACCTTCATAGGGTGCTCGACCTCGGCGACGATCCGCTTCCGTTCGAGGCCGTTGGATGAGAACACGAAGGGCACGTCGAGCATCTCGGCGTAGCCGAGCGCCTGCTGCATGCCGTCCCCGACGCCGTGGGTGGCGAGTGCGGTCTGGGGTGAAACGACGCCAGCAAGCTCGGACCAGAGCCAGGCGGCGACCAGCTCCTCGTGCTCGCCCGCGGGGAAGTGGACGAGCCGGTAGATTCCACGGCGCACACGAACAGCCCGCCCGATGTGGACGTAGTGCACGAGCAGCTGCGGCGAGTAGCCTGCCTCGGCCGCCTGCTTGGTCGTGACTGTGCGAGGCGCGCAGTCTCTGCCCAGCGACCTCGGCATTTCTGGACGGGCTAGTGCCTCGTCGCAGGGGATGTGAAGGGTTGCCCCGCGATCACCGTTCACGAGCCGCGCCGTTCCCAACGGTCGCCCATCAATCCTTCAATTCCCCTGCGACGGGGGACTAGGGAGCTGACTGATCGCCCGGGACCGGCTCGGATCGGGCCGCGCTGTCCTGCCAGGCGAGGAAGCCGAGCAGGCCGACCATGAGCGCGACGCCCACGATGATGCCAGTGAGCAGCGCGACCCTGGGCGAGAGCCCGCCGGCGGGCGGCTGCGGGATGAGGGCCTCGAGCCCCTCGGTGCCCGCCTGGGGCTTCCACTCGTGGCGCACCCGATCGTCGGCCAGGGTCGTGACGCGGAGAGCAGGGGCCGTCCCGCACACCCGGGCCAGGCTCGAGGCGAGCTCCTCGACCGTCTGGAAGCGCTCGGCGCGGTCCCGGCTGCAGGCGCGAGCAAACCAGGCGTCGAACCCTGGAGGCAGGCTGTCCTTGAGGGCGGAGGGGACGGGGAGGGGATCCTTGCAGACCTTGATCACGATGTCGCCCAGCACGGTGCCAGGGAAGGGGATCTTCCCGGTCATGGCGGCGAAGACCGTGGCGCCCAAAGACCAGAGATCCGTGAGCGGATCAGGATCGCCTCCCAGGGTGAGTTGCTCCGGGCTCATGAAGTTGGGAGTCCCGATGACCAGGCCGTTCAGCGTGGGCCCGGAGATGGCGAAATCTTCGCTGTCGAGGCCCACGTCGAGCATCTTGGCGATGCCGAAATCCACCAGCTTTACCGAGTAGGGCAGCTCGTTGTCCGCGGTCTCGACGTTGGTGGCGAGGAAGAAATTGTCGGGCTTGAGATCGCGGTGGACGATGCCGGCCCTGTGGGCCTTGGAGAGGGCCTTGGCGGCCTGACCGACGATCTTGGCCACCTCGGGCGGGGCGATGGGGCCGGCGCGTTGCAGGGTCTCGGCCAGCGATTCGCCTTCGAGGAACTCCATCACGATATAGGGGAGTCCGGCCTCGGTGAGCCCGTACTCCAGGACCTGCACGGCATGGACGCTCTTGACGTTGGCCGCCGCCCTGGCCTCGATCTCGAAGCGCCTCCTGGCCTCCTCCCTCTCCACGAACTGGGGCCTGATGAACTTGATGGCCACCCGCGTGCCCAGGTGGACGTGCCGCCCTGCCCACACCGTACCCATGCCGCCCGTGCCGACGAGCTCGCCGACCAGGTACTTGTCGCCGATGATCTGGCCCTCGAAGGACTCTGCTGGCTTGGCTCCTCGAGGAGGGCTCATGGGCGGAGGAGAGCCTAGTGCCTCGGGTTCGTGGAGTCGAAGGTTCCGCAGGCTCAGGTTCCAGGGCGCGAGAGTTCGGCCCTGAGCCTCTCGATCCTGGCCTCCCTCGCCAAGGAACCCAAGGCCCTCCCGATCCTGTAGGGTGGAGGGCGCGATGCAGGCAGGGGACGGCCAGCTGCGTGTGGGGGACGAGCTGGCGGGGTACAGGCTCACCCACCTGCTGGGCGAGGGCGGGATGGCCACCGTGTTCCGCGGGGAGAACCTGCTGGACCCGGGCATCGTGCGGGCCATCAAGGTGATGCACCCGGAGCTTGGCTCTCGGCGAGAGCTGGTCAAGCGCTTTGCGGCGGAGGCCACGGTCCTCGAGAAGCTCTCCCACCCCAACATCGTCCGGTTCTTCGGGGTGAGGCAGGAGCGAGGTCACCTGATCATGGAGCTCGAGCTCCTGCAAGGGGGCACCCTGGCTTCCAGGCTCGAGCCCGGCCTGCCTCTGGGCGACGTGGTGGGGTGGATGCTCCAGGCGACCTGCGGCGTGATCGAGGCCCATGCTCAGGGCGTCCTCCACAGGGACATCAAGCCCGACAACCTGTTCTTGACCGACCAGGGCACGGTCAAGGTGCTCGACTTCGGTATCGCCAGGGCGCTCCTGGACACGGACAGGGCCACCCGCCAGACCGCGGAGGGCACGGCCCCGGGCACCGCGGAGTACATGGCGCCGGAGGTCTGCCGAGGGGCGACCGCGACGGCGGCTGCCGACGTGTATGCGCTGGGCTTGACCCTCCTCGAGCTGGCCATGGGGCACCACCCTTTCCTTTCTCCCGGGCAGTCCAGGTCGGCTCTTCAGCTGATGTTCATGCATGTCCAGGAGTCGGTCCCTTCGCTTCGAAGCGTGCGCCCTGACGCGCCCCTGCTCCTCGACCAGGTGGTGGCCAGGGCCACGGCCAAGGACCCGGCCTCCCGCTACGCCAGCGCCCTCGAGCTGGCCGGCGCGCTCCAGGCGGCGCTTGAAGTCCTCCATGGACGCGCTCCGGTGAGCGTCCCTCGCACCTCGTTCGAGCACCCCCACTTCGATCCAAAGCAGGCGCCTCCCCCCGGTTCGATACGCCCGGCGGATATACCTCGCTCCTACCCGGGGCAGGCATTGCCTCCTGGCTCGATACGCTCGACGGAAATGCCTCCCGTTTCTGCGACATCGTTCGAGCTCCCCCAGTTCGCGCCCCGGCAGGAGGTCTCCGCCCCTGCGTCCGACGTTGTCCGGCCCGACGTCGTCCGGCCCGACGCCGTCCCGGCGAAGCCTCGAGCGCTGCTCTATGCAGGTGGGGCGCTGGCCTTGCTGGTGGCGGCCGTGGCGGGGGTCGGGGCGATGATGCGCCATCGCGGTGACGTGGGAGTCAAGGTCGATGCGGCCGGCTCGGCTTCCGTCGGCCAGGTAGCGGTCCTCCTCACGACTCCGCAGGTTGCCGAGGGCGGGAGCTGCCCCGGAGGGATGGCGGCCATCCCGGCGGGGTCGTTCATGATGGGCTCCAACGAGAGCAGCGACGAGAAGCCCGTGCACCGGGCGGAGGTGGGCGCGTTCTGCATGGACGTGACGGAGGTGACGACGGAAGCGTACGCAGCCTGTGTGGCCGCAGGGAAGTGCTCCGCGGCCAGCACCCTCCAGTACTGCAACGCGGGGCAGGCGGGTCGCGGAAATCACCCGATCAACTGCGTGGACTGGAACCAGGCCACAGCCTACTGCGCCTGGGCCAGCAAGCGCCTGCCCACCGAGGAGGAGTGGGAGTATGGAGCTCGAGGGGCCGAGGGGCTCAAATACCCGTGGGGGAGCACGCCCGAGCCTGGAGCGGAGCTATGCTGGGACGGGAATGGTAACGATCTGGGAAAGGGCAAGAGGAAAAGTACCTGTGCGGTCGGGAGCTATCCAGCGGGCAAGAGCCCGTTCGGGCTGATGGATATGGCAGGGAACGTGTGGGAGTGGACAGCGAGCGGCTATTCGGACGATTACAGCAAGGGTCGCGTCAACGCGGCCCGTGTCAACCACGGCGGGGGCTGGAACAACGACGATCCCGCCGTCGTCCGCAGCGCCAATCGCAGCAGGGACGCGCCCGCGGTCCGTTACAACAACCTGGGGTTCCGCTGCGCCCGGTGATGCCCTGCCGATCCACGATGCTCACCCGCCGTGGGTCTCACGGCGAGGCCGCGCCCGCGCGCCGCGCGTATATCTCCAGGAACCTGGCGTACTGAGAGGGGGTATTTTACAGGGAGGGAGAGGAGAGAAAACCCTCTCCCTTCCCTTCTCTCCTCCCCTCTCCCCTCCCTGTAAAATCCAACCCGTCTCCGTCCGAGACGCGGTTCGGGTCCGAGGCAGCGCTGCCGTCCATGCGCGGTGCCATGGGCTACTGAACTTCGTACTCGTTTTGGGCGACTCCGACGGGACCGTCATTGACACCCGGAGCGCCGCCTTGCCCGCCGCTGCCCGGAGTGCCGAAGGTATAGGTGGCATTGCCTCCAGGCTTGGTTCCCTTGTAGAGAATGGCGGCCGAGAGTCCACCCGCTCCTCCGCTACCCGCCCCCCCTTTGGCGCCTTGCCCGCCGCTGCCAGCCTGACAGCCATTGGAACCCGCGCCGCCATTTCCACCGAGGCCGCCCCCACCCCCGTACCTCCCTTGAGGGTCACCTTGTCAAGCTGAATGCTCGAAGAAATAGAGAGCAGTGCGATGCTTGCGCCTCCGCCCTCACCGCCTTTGCCCCCAGTCCCGCCGCATCCACCCGTCCCACCCCCACCACCTCCACCCGCAATGCCTGCTCCGCCTCCTCCCCCTTGACCGGGACCTCCAGTCATGCCGTCAAGACCGCGTTGTGGGCGCCAGGCTGTGTCGAGGGTGCCCAGAACCGTCGGTTTCGCTGCGTGGGGGATGTCCGCTGCCTTTGCCCCCCTCCTTTCCAAACCCCACGAATCCACCCGCATTGCAGTTTATACCACTCACCCCACCCATTCCGTTGGAGCCAACAGGGTTCTCGGGGATCGCAGGCGCTCCTGCCTGGCCATTGCCTCCGGGCGCACCGCCACCACCGCCACTCGTTATTGCACCACACGTCTTGATCTTTATCGGACCAGGCAACGCACCGACAGCATCGTTCCCATTGTCTCCTGTCGTCCCCGTCGTTCCATCGTCGCCCTTCTTGCCCGCGAAGCCGGCCTTGGCCAAGATGCTCATGTTCGTGAGCTTCACGCTGGCGACCCCATCAACCAGCATTCCAACGCTGTTGGGACTCAGCTCCGTGCCATCTATCCCCTCCACATCGATA
>SXGT01296078.1_pt1 | contig 12718 bp, 8 predicted proteins | sample 3176221 | NCBI WGS metagenome assembly SXGT01 (sample SAMN11356862, study PRJNA531348) | freshwater metagenome | isolation source: freshwater sample F1-120 | place: China: Fuxian Lake, Yuxi | collected 2017-12-25
GGCGCGCCGGAGGTATGCGCTGTGTCCTGCGTGATCCGCGGAGTTTCCGGGGCACTCGCCGGCTCAAGTTCGGAGTTTCGGACGCAGATGTAACCCTTGCTTGGCCTTGGGATTCGGCGGATCGGGTTTTCGGTCCATACGGGCGGGCCAATCTGCTGCGCGACCGTGGCCGACGGGAGGAAGCCTCCGCGATATGGGCACGCGCCGCAAAGATCCAGCGGGCACAGCCCTCATCATTTGGGTGTGGTGCCCTCGCGCCACCAGTAGCCCTCCTCTGCGCGTTTGGGATCGTACTTCGGATTCGGCACGGGCATTTGTGCGTTCACCGATTTCCGCCAGGTCTCAAGCTTGGCGTGCAGCCGCCTGGTCTCGGCGGGCTTTGCCTTGGCCAGGTCGCGAGTCTCGCCCATGTCGTCCCGCAGGTTGTAAAGCTCGGTCTTGCCGTCCTCGTAAAGCTCCACCAATTTCCAATCGCCTTCGCGGACCGCTCCAGCCGGTTTGCCCAACTGGTTGCTGTAGTGCGGATAGTGCCAGTACAAATCCCTGGGCGGCAGCTTGGCCCCGCGCGCGATGAGCGGCATCAGGCTCACACCATCCACTGACGGCGGGCGAACACCGGCGGCATCGGCCAGCGTGGGCAGAAAATCGATGCTGCAGGCCGGCGTGTGCTCCACGCGTGGCTTTGCCCCGGGCCAGCGGACGATCAACGGCTCACGGATGCCGCCCTCGTAGACATGACCCTTGCCTTCGCGCAGTGGAGCATTCGAGGTCACCGGCTTCAGCTTCCATTCGGGGGCGGAGAGTCCGCCGTTATCGGATGTGAAAATCAGCACCGTCCGGTCAGCGAGTTTGGTTTCCTCCAGTGTTTTGGCGATGCGCCCCACGCTGTCATCCATGCTCTCGATCATCGCCGCATAAACCGGATCGTTCTGCAGCGCGCCCGGGGTCACGCGCCCGCGGTATTTTTCCACCAGCGCCTTCTTGGCCTCAATCGGTACGTGCACGGCGTAATGCGGCAGATAGAGAAAGAACGGGCGCGACGCATTGCCACGAATGAACTTCACCGCTTCATCGGTGAGCCGGTCGGTGAGATATTCGCCCTCGCGGCCCTCAATCGGCGGATTGCCCTTCCATTGGGGATAGAAGAAGCTCTTGGGCATGCCGCTCTGGGTGCCACCGACGTTCACATCGAAGCCTTGCCGCTCTGGCCAATGTTCCGCCGTGGGACCCAGATGCCACTTGCCGATGTTGGCCGAAACGTAGCCCGCGGGTTTCAGCGCCTCGGCGATGGTGACCTCCTCATGCGCCAAAAACTGCTTGCATTCGGGAGGCAGCAGCTTCGAATAAGGCAGTTGATGTTTGCCCGGCAGGTAGTTGGTGATTCCTACTCGTGCCGGATACTTGCCCGTCATCACGGCGGCGCGCGTGGGCGAGCAGACCGGACAGGCGGCATAGCCGTTGGTGAAGCGTACGCCTTGCGATGCCAGACGGTCAAGGTTGGGAGTCTGGTAGAAACGGCTGCCGTAGCAGCTCAAATCGGCCCAGCCGAGATCATCCATCAGAATCAGGATGAAATTGAGCTTATCGCCAGGGGCAGCCACCGCTGCCGCTGCCGCCGACCCCAGGAAATTACGTCTCGTCATCATGTGTGTGTCACCAGATCAGCTTTAAGGCCAACTGCGAAATGCGGGAATCGCGCGCGCTGCGCACCTGTCCGATGAACTGGCTATTGGCGTTCAGGTCGGGCTGCGAGAATTGCGCGTGGTTGAAGAAATTGAAGAACTCGGCGCGGAACTGCGCGGAGACGCGTTCGCTGATGCGCGTCTCTTTGAGAATGGAAACATCCCAATTGTTGATGCCGGGAATTTCGATGATGTTGCGTCCCGCATTGCCGAAGGTGCCGAGTCGCGTGGTGGTGAAACAACCCGTGTCGAAGTAACGGTCAATGGTGCGCGCGCCGCGATCAAGGTTGCCGTCACAGGAACGGTTGGCGCGCTGGAAGGGAAAGCCGCCCACGTTGGCGCGGTCGCCCGCTACGGTCACCGAAAAGAAATTGCCGCTCATTAAACTGGCGATCGTGTTGACCGACCATCCACCCACCACCGCGTTCGCCGCTCCACTCGCCTTGCCCAGAAACCGCTTGCCCTTTCCGAAGGGAAGCTGGTAGATTACGCTGGACGTGAGCCGCTGACGCACGTCGAAATCGGAACTGCCGCGGTCATCGCGCAGCCGGTAGGCGTTCTGATGCCACGATCCGCCGGACCCACGAGAAGCCGTGTCAATCGAGTGCGACCAGGTGTAGCCGGCCAGAAAACTCAGCCCGTTGGCGAAGCGCCGTTCCAGCCGTGCCTGCAAGGCGTGGTAACTGGAGTTTTCCTGCCAGTTCGCCGAGAGGATATCGCCAAACGACGGGAAGCGACGCCGCGACACCAGCGGCGAAATGTTATTCGGATCCGCGGGTAACACAGCCTGGTTGATGTTCACGCGTTCGGTCAGTTTGGTTCCCTTGCTGCCGGCGTAGGCTACCTCTACCAGCAGGTTCTGGCCCAGCGATTGTTCGATGTTCAGGTTCCATTGCTGTATGTAGGGCGAACGGTCGCGAGGGTCGACTGAAAACGGCGACAGCGTCGCCACGGGAAACGCGGGGGAAGCCGGGTCGGGGAACACATCGCGGTCCCACGTGAGATTCGGCACGCCCACGGCGTTGTTTAACGTCGCCGAGAACACCAGCGGCGGAGCGTTGATCTTGAACTGCAATTCGTTGCCTTGAGACTTGGCGTAAAACCATCCATAGCCGGCGCGTAATGCCGTGCTGTTCGTGAGCCGGTAAGCCAGGCCGATGCGCGGCGCGAAATTGTTGCGATCTGGAAACCAGATGCCGCGTTGCAGGTCGGGTCGATACTCCAGGCCGGGAATGTCGCGCTTGATCGGCGACTGCTCCCGCGAGATGCCCACCACGAATTTCGCCAGCGACGTGTCGAAATATCCTTCGCGGCCCCGGGCATCCGCCATTGGCGAATCGTACTCATAGCGCAGCCCGAGATTCAACGTCAGCCTGGATGTCAGCTTCCAATCGTCGGCCACGAAAAAGTTCAGGCTCTTGGAACGCCACAGGCCCACGCCCAACCCGATCTGCGCCGTCGCGTTATTGAAATGGCCCAGCAGGTAATCGCCCACCGGGCTGCCGGTGTAGCGGTCGTCGAAGGAGAACGATCCGTTGTTGCTCAGCCCCAGCCGCTGGTCGAACCGCACGTAGCGGATGTCGGTGCCGAACCGCCAGGTGTGCTTGCCGCGCACCCAGTTGATCGTGTCGCTGAACTGGAACAGATTGTCGGTGCCGCCCTGGTTGATGCCGGTGCCTCCGCCCACATAGAATCCGCCGGAAAGCCCCACGGCGGGCAGGCCGTACTCTTCGGGCACCTGCGGAATCTTGAGCCCCAGTTCGTTGGCAAGGCTGGTGGACGTGATCTCCCAACTGTTGAAGACCACTGCGCGGTTGTAGCCGAACTTGAAAACGTTCAACACCCGCGGCGAGAAGATGTGGGTGTGCTGCGCCACCACGTTGCGGCCCTTATACGGGAACACGTTGCCCGCGAGCGGCCCGATGCCGGGGCGGAACAGCGTCGATTCATAGTTGGTGTAGCGGCCGAACACCGAATCGGACGTCGAGATCTGATAATCCGCGCGGCCGCTGTACTGGTCATCGTCGCGGTTGGTTGACCGCGTTACCACATGATTCCGGCCGCCGATGTTCGTGTTGGGCGCCGGAGTGTACTTCGAGAAATTGCGCGTCACGCTCGAAATGCGCGAGGTGGGAATGCGGTTACCCGCGAACGGAGCGTTGCCGGTTGGATCGAGCAGCGCGCCGCCGGGCTTTGAGGACCGCAGCCCGCTGAGATCTCCGCCGAGTTGTTCCGCCGTCGGCACCAGGGCGGTAAGCGTGGCGCTGCGTCGGCTGCGCAGCGATTCGAAATTACCGAAGTAGAACAGTTTGTTCTTCACGATCGCACCGCCCACCGACGCGCCAAAGTTGTTCTGGCGGAACGGCGCCTTGATCGTGCGGAAATAGTTGTCGAAGAAATTCGCCGCGTCGAGCTTGTCGTTCCTCAGAAATTCATATGCCGACCCGTGGGACGCGTTGCCGCCTGACCGGCTCACCAGGCTCACTACTCCGCTGCCCTGTCCATACTCGGCCGAGAACAGGTTGCGGTCGATCTTGAACTCCTGAATCGCATCGACCGACAGCATCACGCTGGGCGAGTTGAACCACGAGCTTCGCGTTTCCACGCCATCCACCAAATAGCTGTTGGTGTCACCGCGGCCGCCGGAGATATGCACCGCCATGTCTGTGCGGCCGGATTGATTGGCGATGGTTGCCGACCGCGCGTTGTAGGCAGGCGCAACCCCCGCCGAGAGATTCGCAAGCTGCATGAAATTACGGCCGTTCAGCGGCAAGTCGACGATATTTTTCTGCTCGATCACCTGACCGAGCGATGAGGTCTCGCTTTCCACCCGCAGCCCCGATGCTTCCACCCGCACCTGCTCGGCGACGTCACCGACGGTGAGTTGCACATCGGAACGCAGCGTCTGATTTACCAGCACCACCAGGCCCGAGGCTTCATATTTCTTGAATCCGTTGGCGGAAGTCGAAAGCGTATAGGTGCCGGGCGCCAGTTGCGGAAACACGAACGCGCCGCCGGCGTCAGTCACCGCCGTACGCGCGATGCCCGTGTTTTGGTTCGTGACGGTAAGACTTGCTCCGGACATCACGGCGCCGCTCGCGTCGGTGACGCTGCCCACAATGCTCGAGGAGACGATCTGCGCGACGGCGGCGGCGCACAATAAGACCAGGGCGAATGTTCTCATATCGAGGCACAGCCTATCACATTCCGATGTGGTGTCAAAGGCGAGTCTTGTCTCATGCAAGCTGGGGACCGACTGAATCGGTCATGCCAAGGGTAAACTTTCAAACCAGCCCTGGCTTGGGCGTGGCGCGGCAACTGGCGTGTTCAGTGTGGCGTACGCTGAGACTAAAGCATTTAATTTGGCGCCCCCAAGGGGAACCTGTTTCTTATTGGAACTGGAGAATTTCAATTCCAGCCCTTTCGGGGCGCTACTATCCACGTGGAGCCGCTGCGAACGCTAGGTACGCATTCCCGTTCGGTCGCGTCTTCGACGTCAGGAAACGTGGGAATCGTTCGCGTGTTCGACCTCAAACTGGATAAAGTCCTCGTAAAGGACACACAACATCCGAGGGGCTTATCCAGTACCGACTGTGGCCTGGGCGCAACTGGTTCATGCACACCGGAATGACCACGGTCTTGATCAAAGACGATGGCACGCCGGATTGTCGCGCTATAATTCTACAAAGTGCGGAGCACGATCCATCTCGGTGTTGCTGTGAGCCTCGTGCTCGCTTTCGCCCAGGCTCCGTTCATGCATGTCCATGATCGCGATCCAGCGCATGAACATGCGCACGGGTTCGCCCACACACACTGGGCCGGTGAAGGTGCCGATGGTCTGGCGCTCGAGTCTGACGATCACGCCGGCGATGCTCGCTCCTTGAGTTGGATTGCCGGAGACGGTAAATCTCCCGTGAGACTTGCAGCCGCGCTTCCGGAGGCCGCCATCTCGATCCGGGAACCGATTGCGCAGCCCGCTCTCGTAACGGAACTGATCCCCCATAGCCACGATCCTCCGTGGCGGTTCGCTCTCAATTCCCGCGCCCCTCCTGCCTAGCCCACCCATCGGGCGCACCACTCGTGTGCGCAGACCCCCTGTTGTTCCAAACAGTTGATTTTATGAGGTGGCCCATGCATTTGCCCAGTCGCGCCGCCACTTCTCTGCTGTACGTGGCCGCATTTGCGGGGCTATGTTCGGCGCAGGAGTGGACGGAAACGAGCGTAGTCCAGAAGTTCCTTGAGCAAAGTCCATACGCGAGGGAGGCTCACGCCCGCGCGGCAATCGCGCAGGCGGAGGCCAAAGGCCGTTCTCTGTACGCAAACCCCAGCATTAACTACAGCCGGGAAGGGGCTGGACTCACCGAGTTCTTCCAGGCCGGGCAAGCCATCCCGATCAACGGCCGGTTGAAGCTGCTGCGCCAAGCCGGCGATTCGGCTGTTCGTGCCGTTGAAGCAGAGGGCGCATTCGACATCTGGCAAGCGCAGGAGCCAAGGTGCCGCTCGATTCCGTGGCCGACGTCTATGAGGATCGCAGCCCGAACTTCATCAGCCGTGAGGGAGTCCAGCGCAAGATCGTCGTACAGTGCAATATCGCAGGGCGCGACTTGTTGGGCGTCGTGAATGAGATTGAGGCGGCAGTGGGAGCGAAGGTAAAACTGCCCCAAGGATACCGCGTCGAGTACGGCGGGCAGTTTGAGAGCGAAGCGGAAGCCTCGCGCCGTTTGTTGGTCCTCGGCGGAGGCGTAATCGTCGCCATTTTGCTCATTCTGGCGACGGCGTTTCATTCCACCCGCGACGCTCTGATCATTATGCTTAATTTGCCCCTTGCCTTGGTTGGTGGGGTTGCCGGCGTCTACTTCGCTGGCGGCGTTCTTTCCGTCGCCTCCATCATTGGGTTCATCACGCTGTTGGGCATCGCCACTCGAAACGGCATAATGCTCGTGGCCCACATCCGCCACCTTCAGGAGGTGGAGGGTGTCACGGACCTCCGCCATGCCGTTGCGATAGGCGCGACTGAGCGCCTTGCGCCGATTCTGATGACGGCACTGGCGGCCGGATTGGCGCTCGTTCCGATTGCGGCCGGAATGGGCAAGCCTGGGAGCGAAATCCAGGCGCCGATGGCCATGGTGATCTTGTTTGGTCTACTTTCATCCACTGCCTTGAACATGGTAGTTGTTCCGGCCGTCTACTTCGCGGCTGGGCGACACAGGACGACCGCTTGAACTGGGAGCAGGAGAAATCATGAAGAGACGAGGATGTGTTGCATCTGCGTCCGGCCGACTGGCACTTTGACATCGGGCCGTCTCATTATCGACGACGCCAGGGATCATCTCCCGCTGTTCAAGATAGATCGAGTTTCCGCGCCATACGGGGAAGATTTCAGTCGGCCGGTCGCAGATGCAACACATCCGATCACAGGGACTGAAGTCCCTCGCTGGTTAAAGCCCGCCCTACTTCCTACGCGATCAGGTCGCGGACCACGTCACCCCCGATGTTGGTGAGGCGCATATTGCGCCCAGCGTGGAAGTAGGTCAGCTTCAAGTGATCCATCCCCATCAGGTGCAGGATCGTGGCGTGGAGGTCGTTTACGTGAACCTTCTTCTCCACCGCCGCGTATCCGAACTCGTCGGTTGCGCCGAGGCTTGACCACCCTTCACCCCGCCCCCGGCGAGCCAGGTGGAGAAGCCGCGGGGACTGTGATCGCGCCCTTTGGTGTTTTGGCTGGTGGGCGTTCGCCCGAATTCGCCCGCCCAGATGACGAGCGTCTCGTCGAGTAGTCCTCGCGACTTCAGGTCGCGCAGCAAACCGGCCATGGGCAGGTCAGTGTCGCCGCAGTGCTTTTCGTGGTTGCTGTCCACGTCACCGTGTGCATCCCAAGTGCCATCGCCGTGACCGCCGCCTGAGTAGATTTGCACGAAGCGAACGCCTCGCTCGATGAGCCGCCGCGCGATGAGGCATTTGCGTCCGAACTTTTCCGTGCGCGGATTGTCGAGGCCGTAGAGCTTTTGCGTAGCCGGGGTTTCGATGCCGAGGTCGACCGCTTCCGGCGCGGAGACTTGCATGCGATAGGCAAGTTCGTAGCTGGCGATGCGTGCCATCAACTCGCTGTTCTCCGGTCCGGCGGGGCCGTGGAGCTCATGCAGCTTGGCCAACATGTCGATCTGTTGGCGCTGCCGCTCACGGCTCACGCCCTCGGCGGGTTTCAGGTTGAGCACCGGATCGCCCGCGGTACGGAACTGCGTTCCTTGGAAAGTGGCGGGCATGAAACCTGAAGACCAGTTCGGCGGGCCCGAGATCGGGCCGCCGCGATGATCGAGCAATACGACGAAGGCAGGCAAATTCTGATTTTCGGTTCCCAAACCGTAGGTGACCCACGAGCCCATGCTCGGATAGCCTTGACGAATGAAGCCGGTGTTCATCTGTAACAGCCCGGAGCCGTGCGCGAAGCTATCGGCCCATGTGCTGCGGACGATGGCGATGTCGTCGGCGCATTGCCCGAGGTTCGGATAGAGATCGGAGTATTCAACTCCCGATTTTCCATACTTGCGGAAAGTCCGTGTCGAGCCGAGCAGGTTCCCCGGTTTGCGCACTTTGAGCAGTGGGTCGTTGTCGAGATTGGGAATGGGCTGGCCGTGATACTTCACCAGCGCCGGCTTGGGATCGAACGTGTCGACTTGGCTGGGGCCGCCGTACATGAACAGGAAGATGCAGCGTTTGACCCTGGTCGGGAAGTGAGACGGCTTGGGCGACAGCGGGTCAGCAGGTGCGGCGTTCGCGAAGAACCCGCTTTGAGAGAGTAGCCATGTAAGCGCTACCGACGGGAATCCGGCGCCAGTCTCCCACAGGAACTGCCGCCGCGTACGTCCACAGAATTCCATTGTTCTCCTCTCAGTTCAAATAGACGAATTCGTTGCTGTTGAGCAGCACCAGCGCGAAGTTTTCGAGCGCCTTCGGCCCGGCCGACTGCAGAAACTCCACGCCCGATCGGAGTTCGCCGGCCGAGGCCTCGCGGCCGAGCACGATGCGGAACAACCGATCGATCCTGGTGGCCGGCTCGGCAATGACACCCTCGACGCGCGCGGCAAGTTCACGCGCCCGGGCATGGGCGAAGTCGCCATTGAGAAACGTCAGCGCCTGCGGACCGGTTGTAGAGACGCTGCGCTGCTCGCAGCTCGCGGTGGTGTCGGGCGCGTCGAGTAATTCCAGTTCGGGGACGGCGAGGCTGCGCTTAACGTGAATATAGATGCTACGGCGGTTGGCGGCCGCGCCTTCTGAATTGCCCCAGTTCTGTCCGGGAACCGATTGCCCTTCGAGCACGGCCCGCGGTAGTTGGGGATAAATGCTCGGACCGTGCATCGCCGGGTTCAGCGTACCGGCCGCAACGAACATGGAGTCGCGGACGATTTCGGCATCGAGCCGGCGCGGCTTCCATCGCCACAAGAGCTTGCCCTCGGGGTCGCGCTTGCCTGCCGCCTCGCGCCATTCCGGCGACAGTTGGAACGTGTTGGAGTTCACGATGAGGCGCTGGATGTGCTTCACCCTCCAACCGGATTCGATGAACTCGCGGGCGAGCCAATCGAGCAGTTCGGGATGAGTCGGCCTCTGTCCCATCACGCCGAAATCGCTCTCACTGACGACCAGGCCTTCCCCGAAGTGCGCCTGCCAGATGCGATTCACCATCACACGGGCGAGCAGGGGATTGTCAGGATCCGTCAACCACCGCGCGAGCCAGAGACGGCGCCCAGTGGATTTGGTGCGCGGCTCGATGGAGGCTGCCGGAATGCCGAAGACGCCCGGTACGCCCGGCTGCACTACCTCTGCTGGCTTGGACACATCGCCGCGTTCGAGCAGGCGCGTCGCCGCGGACTCTTTGGAGTCCTCGTACCAAACGTAGGCACGCGGCGGCTCCGGAACACGAGCCGCATTGGCGAGGGCGATCTCGCTTTTCCATCCGTCGATTTGCGCGCGCTCATCGGGCTTGGCTTGTTTGTCGATTTCCGCGTCGAGGCGCAGGTTGAACTTCTCGACGAGTTCCTTTTGCCGCTTGTTGCGCCTCGCGGCTTCCACTTGAAAAGCCAGTACGGTTTCCAGGTGTTCTAGCCAACGGAGTTCGGGAGTATTGTTTTGCTTCGCCGCTTCGATCACGCGACGCTGGATCGTCTTTTTTACCCCGTCGATTTTCCGGTCGAGCACGGAAACTTCGGCGTCGGCCTTGGCCTTGGACTCCTCGAAGCGCCGGATCTCGGCCTCGGTGCCGGCTAGGCGGTCAAGGTCGGTACGCTTGTCTTGCGGGCGATTCAACGGCGAAAAGATCGCGAGCACCCGATAGTAGTCTTTCTGACTGAATGGCTCGAACTTGTGATCGTGGCAGCGGGCGCAGCGAAGGGTGATGCCGAGCAAGGAGGCGGAGGTCGTACCGAGGATGTCGTCGAGTTGATCGTAGCGATCGAGTACGGGCTCGGCGGGCTCGTCGTCCCACGTGCCCAGCCGCAAGAACGTCGTGGCTATCTGCGTTTCTGCGTCAGTTCCGTCGAGTTCGTCGCCTGCAAGCTGCTCGGTGACGAACCGGTCATACGGCTTGTCTTTGTTGAACGCGTCAATGACGTAGTCACGATAGCGCCATGCGTGCGGCTTGGTGCCGTCGCGCTCGTAACCATTCGATTCGGCATAGCGGACCACATCGAGCCAACGCCGCGCCCAACGTTCGCCGTAGGCGGGCTTGGCGAGCATCCGTTCGGTGAATCGATCGAGGGCGCCCTGTGCCTGATCGGCGAAGAATGCGACTTCGTCCTCGGGAGCCGGCGGAAGTCCGGTGAGGCTGAGGGCTACGCGGCGCAGCAGCGTGGTCTTGCTCGCGGGAGCGACGGGTGAAATCCCGGACTCTTCGAGCTTCGCCAGAACAAAAGCGTCCACCGGCGTGCGGATCCAGGCACGATTGCCGGGGCGCGGCACGACGGGACGGCGCGGAGGCTGGTACGCCCAATGCGACGAGAATTGTGGGGCGGCCGCGGGTCCTGAAGACTCGGCGCCAGCGTCGATCCAGGCGCGGACCTTCTCGGCCTCGAATGCCGGGAGCTTAGATGGGCCGGGAGGCATGGAGCGATCGGATATGCGCTGGTAGAGCAGGCTTTTGGCCGCGCCGCTTTTCACGAGAGCGGGCCCCTTGGAGCCACCGCGCAGCATGGATTCCGGCGTGCTTAGGTCGAGGCCGCCCATCTGGATCGCCTGGCCATGACACTGCACGCAGTAGCGCGCGAACACCGGAGCAACATCCTGTGCATAGGATGCAGCCATGAGCGCCGGCGCCAGCGCCGGGATTGCGAGCAGGCAGTCGGCTCTATATCTCATCTCAACGGCATCATATCACTGGACGCGAGTATCCTCGGCAGGCTCTGGTGCAACCTGGGAGGTGTTGCGGCCGTCGTCTCGATTGCAGGTGTCAGGGGCGGACCAACAGTTTCCTACCGGGGCGCAGCAAGAGGGGACCCTTTGGGCGAAGGAAAAGAGAGGACAATATCACGTTATGGGGGCGGCTGTAGTATAAGCGGCGAAGCAATAGTGGACCACGAAACGCCGCTTGAGGGGCGGATAGTGGCGGTCGAAGAGTAGACCACCACGGGTTGGAGACTACAGGGGCAGCGGGAGAGCTGTGTTTGCGGAACACCTTTGTCCGCCTTCGCCCATCCCGCTGGTTTTGCACCAGAGCCCCGACAGCGTCCGAAATTGAGGCAAGCCAGAATTTGCACCAGAGCCCAGCGGCAACCCGCTCGGCATCGCCGGCGCGTTGAACAACACGTTTTCGCTCGGCGGCGGGCCGCGCCCGAACTGGAGCGGCGTGAGCCCGAAGCTGGAAAATCGCATCTCGCAGCGCTGGTTCGACACCTCGCAATTTACCAATCCCCCGCCGTACACATTCGGCAACGCCGCGCGCACTTACACCGGCTTGCGTGCCCGCACGGCGCTCAACTTCGACGTGTCTCTTGTCAAGAACACGCGCATCCGCGAGAAGTGGAACGTGCGGTTCCGTTCGGAGTTCTTCAACCTCACCAACACCACACACTTCGCCCCGCCGGACACAACGCCCGGCAACGCGCAGTTTGGCGTCGTTAGCGCGATCGCCAATCAAGGGCGCGTAGTGCGGTTTGCGTTGAAGTCGTCTACTAACGCTTCGGCAACGCCTGATCGTACGTCGTGCGCCGGGTCGTTGGCGCTTCCAGTAACGGCAGCGCGCCGTTCTTTTCCGCTTCCGACCACCACAGCTTTTTCAGCTCCTCAAGCTTTTGCGGATGCTGCGCGGCTACGTTGACCGACTCCGAAAAATCGTTGGCTACGTGATAAAGCTCCCACTGATCGCTGTCGAACGTTGTGCCCGGCGTGTGGATGGCCACCGCCTTCCAACCCTCGTGCCAAATGCCGCGGCTGCCCCACAGTTCGAAGTATTGGCGGTCGCGCGGATGCGGCGCTTGCGCGTTGTCGATCGTCGCGCGGATGCTCTTGCCGTGCACCGGCATCTGGCACACGCCATTGAACACAGCAGGCGCCGTAATGCCCGCAATATCGAGCGCCGTCGGCGTGATGTCGATCACATCGACGAACTGCTTACGGATGCCCGGCTTCGAAATTGCCGCCGGCCACGACAACACGAACGGCGTCTGCACACCGCCCGCATACGGCCAGAGTTTGTAATATTTGAACGGCGTGCTTGACACCGCGGCCCAAGGCCGTGGATACAGCGGTTGCGTCGTTGGCGAGCCGAGCTCATCCAGCCGTGCGTACATTTCCGGCACCGTTGTTGGGTCGCGATAAGGCCGCAGGAATCCGCCTTTGTTGCCCGCCTCGGGCGCGCCTCCGTTGTCCGACATCAGAAAGATCGCGGTGTTGTCGAACAGATTGTTGTCCGAGCCTCTTGCAAAACCAATTGAAACAATAACTATTCTTTATGTTGCAAGGAGGGGCTTCTGGCTTAAAATAGGATTTCGAAGCCAATTCCAAACCAGAAGGATTCCCCTCCTTATGAAGCTTAGTCTTTTCGAGCA
>SXGT01399518.1_pt1 | contig 12717 bp, 9 predicted proteins | sample 3176221 | NCBI WGS metagenome assembly SXGT01 (sample SAMN11356862, study PRJNA531348) | freshwater metagenome | isolation source: freshwater sample F1-120 | place: China: Fuxian Lake, Yuxi | collected 2017-12-25
ACTCGGAACTTTCAGCCCTGGTTCCATTTCACTGCCATTGCCATCGTGATTTGCATCGCGGCGGTCTATTCGGTCGGCCGGATTGTGACGCACCGTTTGGGCGCATGGTTCGTCTTGCGAGTTGGCTCGTTCGTCACCGGCGTGCCGTTGGTTGGTGCCATTTACACGTCGGTCAAGCACGTTACAGATTTCTTCCTCGCCGAGAAGGATCCGAAGTACCGCCGCGTGGTGGCGATTGAGTATCCGCGCCCCGGCATCTGGACGTTGGCGTTCGTCACGGGCGATGGGATGTCCGAATGCGTGCAAGTCGCCGGCGAACCGCTGGTCAACGTGTTGATTCCCAGCGCACCGGTGCCGTTCGCCGGCTACACGATGAATGTCAAACAGAGCGAGTTGCTTGATCTCGATATGTCGCTCGATCAAGCCATTCAATACGTCATGTCCTGCGGAGTGATCGTGCCGCAACCGGAATTCCAAACGCCGGGCAATGTGAAGAACGGAATCGCTGAACCGCCGACGCACCCCGGCCAGTCGGCTCAGCCCGCGTTTTGATTTGGATTGCTGCAATCGAAAGCGACGACTTGGGGCGTCGCAGTCCACGTTGAGGTTTCACGGATGAAGCTCGCATGTTTTTGGCGATGGATGACGGCTTGGCTGATGGCCTCGCTGCTATTGGGATGTGGGTCGCCGGTGGTCAATCCCGGCCGAACGACAACACCGATCGCTCCCCCAGCCGCGACTTTACCGACGGGACATTCTTCTGGGCTGCCGACTCTGGATACGCCTGAAATCCAGCAGATTCCGGCCGAGTCCGTACTCAGCCTGCCGAACGAATCGAACTCGGCGACCTATCACAGCGTGAAGGCCGGCGAGACACTCGCCAGCATTGCCAAGCAATACGGTGTCAGCGCCGAAAAGCTCCGCACGGCCAACGGACTGGACGCTTCGGCCACGTTGAAATCACAGCAATTGCTGTACATCCCAAAGAATCGCTGATGGTTTGGAGTCCGATGATGTCGCACGAAACTTTATGGGCTCCCTGGCGGCTGAATTACATCGTTAACGCGGTGGACAAGGACGCCGCTGACAAGCCGCAAGCGGGTTGCTTTCTGTGCCGGTATCGCGACGACACGCACGACGCTGAGAATTACGTCGTCGATCGCTCCGAGCATTCGCTGATCGTGCTCAACCGGTTTCCGTACAACAACGGCCATTTGCTAATCGCTCCGCGCGAGCACAAGGGGACGTTGGAGGAATTGTCCGATGCCGTGTTGCTCGACCTGCAAGTCCAACTGCGACGCATGACCAAGTTGTTGAGCCTCGTGATGGGGGCGGAAGGATTCAACATTGGATTGAATCTCGGCCGCGTCGCCGGAGCCGGCTTGCCGGGGCATTTGCACTGGCACATCGTTTCGCGCTGGAACGGCGATGTCAATTTCATGCCCGTCGTCGCCGACACGAAAGTCATCCCGCAATCGCTCGATGCGCTGTATCAACTGTTGCGAGCCGATCTGGCCAGCGTCTCTTAGCCAGGATTTTTTTCAAGTCGGCGTAGCCAAGCTCGCCAGAGCTTGGAAGGTTGTGACGAGTTGCCCTCAAGCTCTGGTGAGCTTGGCTACGACTCTCCGCCGCCGTCGTTTTTGCGGCGGTTGCATCGCTCCGTTGCCAACGATTATCGTGTGCTCGAAGGTTTTTCAGGCTCTGGATTGAGGGCCGAATCGACTTCCCTCCGACATCGAATGTGACTCGACCATGTTTCTGATCGTCCTTCGGGCCATCTATTTTCTCATCTGCGCCAGCGCGATCGCGGCGTTCGTGAATACGTGGAGCGATCCCTACGAAGTCTTCAAAGGTCATCAGTTCATGGCGTTTCTGTTGATGTTGGCCGTGTCGCAAATTGTGACGCTGATCGACATCTTCACGCCGCGCAAACGGATTGAAGTGATCTCGGCCATCTACTTCGGTCTGCTGATCGGCGTCTTACTCAGCTACATTCTGATGCAGACGACGACGCCGTTGCTCGAAGCCCTGAAGCTGCTGAAGTACGAAGGGCCGATCAAATTGGTGCTGACATTGATGGTCACGTTCTTGAGCACATCGTTGCTGGTTCAGACGCGAGACGACTTCCGATTCGTGATTCCGTACGTCGAGTTCGCACGCGAATTGAAAGGGATCCGGCCGCTGGTTCTGGACAGCAGCGCGTTGATTGACGGCCGGATTGCCGACGTCGTAGAGACGAAAATTCTCGACTCGAAGATGATCGTACCGGACTTTGTGCTGAAGGAAGTGCAGGACATCGCTGACTCGCAGGACAAGAACCGCCGGATTCGTGGTCGCCGCGGGCTGGAAGTCCTGGCCAAGCTGCAACAGATGCCGCATGCGGAGGTCTCGGTTTACGACACGAAGAAGAAGGAACTCGATTTTCGCGGTCTGACTGTCGATCAGCGGTTGGTGGAGCTGGGAAAGGACTTGAAGGGCCGCATTGTCACGAGCGACTTCAATCTCAACCGCGTGGCCGCCGTGCAGGGAGTCGAGGTCATCAACCTCAATGACGTCGCCAGCTCGCTTCGTCCGAGATACCTGCCTGGCGACCCATTGAAGGTCCGCGTGATCCGCGATGGCGAGGGGCCGGGGCAGGGGGTTGGCTATCTCGACGACGGCACTATGGTGGTATGCGAACAGGCTCGCGAGTTGATCGGCAAAGAAATCGAGACAACTGTGACGAGCGTGCTGCAAAGCAGCACCGGACGCATGATCTTCGCTCGGCCGAATAGTCTGCCGCCGCGACCGTAGTGCAGGCGGCTCGCCTGCGATTGCGTAGGTTGGGAGTCAGTGCGTTGCGGCAGACTCACCGGGTTTGCCAGGCGTGGCTTTGACCGTCGGCTTGGGCTCAGCCTCTTTCTTCGGCTTGGGCACGAACGGGTGAGTCTTCTCCCACTCCATCCAAAACGTGGAAGGATTTGTCTTCCGCCACATGCAGAGTGCGTTGCCCACGTGCGAGAAGAACGTGTAGTTGTCCAGAATCTCGGATTCACTCATCGCAATTGTCTTTTCAATGATCCATGCGGCCGCTTGCCGAGTTTGTTCGCGCGGTGGATGCAGCGACTCCGGCGCGATCGACAACCATTCGAGATGGTGTCCGGTGGCGATGACGTGCCGGAACAGCGGGATCGATGGGTCGGGTTTCTTGACCGCGTCCGCACCCGCCGGCCAGTTGTATGGCCAATGGCCATCCTCGAACTGACTGACTTTTAGAATGTCGCGCACCGACTCCAGGTGTTTGAACACGGCCGCCTGCACGTCGTCGGAGAGAATGTCGAACTGCTCGTCCAGCCGCAGCAGGACCGTCAGCGAGTACAGCCGATGCGTGCCGCCGCACGTTCCTATCTTTTTGTGTCCGCGGAGCAGTCGCTGAGCCAGCATGTCGAACGACATCTCGCGGCCGTCGTTCAATCGCCACGACTTCGTGGGTGGCAGCCACAGGCCGAACGCCATCACCGACCATTCTGTCTCACGTTCGTCGTAGCGAAAGTCACGCAAGGCTTGCCGCAGGACATCGCGAAAAGTCAGGTCTTTGCGACCCGGCGTGAAGACCGGTTGAGATAACGGCAACCGTGCCTCGGTCAGACACGCCAGCAGGTGATCGTGATGCACGGAGACTGAATTTGAGTCGCGACCCCAGCGGATATAGATGCCGTTATCGGCACGATCTTCCAACAGTGGGACGGGGCTCGGGTCGCCTTCAGCTTCCGGTTTCCATGATTTCAGGAATTGATCGTAGTCGATCAAGAAGTCGCGCAGCTCAACGCCAGAGAGCGCCTCCGGGTCTTGGAATTTCGCATCGACGTGCCAGGCGCGAAGCGCGTGCTCGACGTGGTTCGGCTTCATCTTCTTGGGGGGAAAGTGCGGCACGATTTGACTCAGCACGGCCGCGAGTTGCTCGTCGCTGACCAGTTGCGGGTCGTCATACAGTGGCGAGATCTGCAACGCCTGATCGCGTTCCAGCGGGAGTTCGATGTTCTGCGATTTGGCCACGACCAACCGCTGCACCTGCCGCTGTGACTCAGGGCTGAGCGACGAATACGACCAGGCGAACGCCGCCACGATCGGCACTTGCAGGACGAGCAGAATCACGGAAGGAACACGACGCAGTTTCATGGGAGATCAACCTTAAATCGCTTTGCGGCGAATGTAGACCGCGCCGACATTGTCTGAGTACGACTGACGCCAATTCTCGTTCTCGCGCAGCCGAGCGATCAGCCCGGAGTACGTCGCTTCATCGACAGCGATGAGATTCACTCCGTACCGATCCAGCATTTCTTCCCAGCCGGAAGCTCCGTCGCTGATCGCGATGTAGTCATTCCAGACCTCGCGCGGCACAAGATGCACGTGGGATGCCAGAAAGACTTTCAACTGTGGCGGCCCTGCCCAGAGCAGGTAATCGCCCCACTCGTAAGTGTTGAACGTCTGCCCGCGCGGCAAGCGGTTTTGCTCCGCCAATTTCTTGAGATGTTGCGTGACGGCTAGCGGAGTTTGGTGCGAGACCATCTGTTCCACCTTGCCCTCCCTGCCGTGCAGCAATCGGGAACCGAACGGCGTAAACGCGAAGCTAATCCAAACCAGGCCGACGATGATGACGCTCCAACGACCGTTGCATACGACGGGAACTCGTCCTTCTAATGGAGCGAACCGGGCGTGCCAGACCGCGCTGGCATGTTGCATTCCGAACGTCACGGCCAGCGGAATCCACCAGACCAACATGCGCGATGACCACAACGCCGCCGCGCCGAATCCGAACAGCAGCAGAACCTCGGCCGAGGTCACTCGTCGACGACTCAGGCGATACAACACGATCAGCAACAACGCGACGACGGCCGTCGCCTGCCCTTGGACCATGCGCAATTGCAACGGAGCCCACTCGGTCAACTCCTGCACGTTGGAGTTGTTCGCGACGCTCAGCACTTCGGCATACAGCCGCAAGCCATAGGGGTTGAGCAATACGGCTGCCGCCGCCAACTCCAGCAGCATCACGTAACGGCGGACGTAGCTGTCGCGTTGGACGGCGCGAAACTCGCCGCAGCGTACCATCAGATCAATGGCTCGCCCCGCGGCCAAACCCGCCAGCAGCAGCAAGCCGACGATGAACGAGCCGTGCAAGTTCGCCCATGCGGCAAACAGTGCGGGCACCGCCAGCCAATGCCACGATCGCCGTTGCCGCGATGTCATCAGCGTTAACAACAACGTGAAACACAACATCCCCGCCAATTGCGGCCGCATGATGCTGAGATGTTGCCAGCAAGCCCAGAACCACAATCCCACACCGGCGAGCGCGATCCCCGCACTCTGTGAACGACGATAGCCAAGCCACAGCAGCATGGTCGCCATCGCCGTAATTGATGCCGAGTACAAAAACGTGAGCGAAGACACTCCCAGCCGATTCATCGTCTCGAAGCCAATCACTTGCGACAACCAGGCCGTGTCAACGAACGGGACACCCTTAGCCAGCGGCATCAGCGGTTCTGCGGCCGGCGCCGCCTTCGCCCCCGCGATCCAGCGACCATAAGCGAGGTGTCCCCACAAATCGGTGTGCCATAAGGGACGCACGCTGAGCACCACAAACAGCAAACACAACACGAACGCCAGTCCGGCCGTCGCCGCCGACGCCTTCAGATGCTGCGGAACTTTGTCCTCAAGCAGCGACGCATCCGCCATCGCGACAAGTTGCGGTTTTGGTTCCACTCGCGGTGGTTGTGGAGGATTCATCACGGTTGACATGAGGCGTCCCGAACGGAGTACACGGCAAAAGTCGGTTTTCCAGGTCGCTAAGTCTAGGAGACGCCCTCCCCCGAAGTCTCACACCACCTAAGCCAGCTTCGCAATCTCAGCCCATGCGAAACCAATCTTGCCGGTTGTGTGGAAGATTCGGAGATGTGTTCTTTCGGAAGTGTCGAACCGCGATACTGCTGAGACTGATCACCCCGGCACAGATCACTGGATAAATCTCGCCTCACTTTCCGCCGGGACAATCCCGTGGAGTAGGTTCTGGAGGAACTGAGCTGTTAGAAGTGGTTCTAAGGCCAGAACGACGCGACAGCGAGTGGTCGGTCTCTTGAGAATACAACCATTCGCTGCCGCGTTGTCCTGGTTTTGAAACTGCTCCAAGTGCGTTGTCAGAGCAAAGAATTTGGGTTGTGCAAATCAGCCGCAGGACGCTAGCCCCGGTTCGAGCGAGATTGACCGAGGCTAGCGCGCTGCGGCTGATTTAGGGAGCCCCAATTCTTAATCGCGACACGGCACTAGGCACGGCCTCGCTAATCAATTGAGCCGTAGAACGCAGGCCGAGATTGTTCATGGCCGCCCGTTGCTGGGAATAGACGACCGCGGACGAATACGACGTGCAAGCGAGGCTGAACCATCACGATAGCCTCGCTTGCGCGTCGGGTTGGTTTGTAGCCATGAATCATTCAGGCTTGATTCACGCGGCGAATTCTTGTGGCGCGGATGAGTCAGCTTGGAAAGCCCGACCTACTCCGCAAGCAGCGATTCAATCGCCCCTAGCAGTTCGCAGTATTCAAACGGCTGCGAGAAGCGGCGTGTCCCGGACGCAGGCTCGGTCACGCGGGCACGACCGATGACCACGCGCGGAATCCCCGCGAAGCGATCGGCCGCCGTAGCGTCCTCGGATTCGCTCGTGTGCCAGACGACTACGCGCGGTGAGCTTCCGCTGGGTAACTGTGATTGGCGGACGCGATCGACCGCATGTCCGCGCGGCTCGAAAACAGCTCGCAGTACTTCGGTGGTTTCCGAGGGACCATCCACAACCAATATGCTCGACGAGTGACTCACGATCCCTGCCTTCCTTGTCGGGCGATCGCTGCCGAGACTGCGGTGAGGCTTCACGATCCTTCGTGACCAACCGCGTCCGGCGCAAAGGTGCGGGACAATATCCACGCAGGCCGAACGTGTCAAAACGAGTTCTGTGACCACCCGCTAGTCCGTGATGGCGGGCGGTTCGGGCAGGGCAAGACGGATCTACGCGAGCGGACTGCGGTCTTCGATGCTCATGTCGATGAGTTGCCGAGCCAGCGTGGTGATCGCGTCAAAGTGAGCTTGGAATTTTTCGGGGACGGACTTCCGCGAAACGCCTTGCAGCAGCTTGAGGGCCGCTCGTGGCCGGCGTTGGATCATCTCGGCGAACCTTTTCACGGCAAGCGGTGGCGAGAACGAAACGAAGTCCTGATGAACAGGATGTCAAAACTCGATGCGGTTCTGCAATCGCTCGGAATCTGTAAAATCGACGCGCTCTGGCAATTGCTCGACGCTATATATATTGGCGACGCCATGTTCCCACCGGTTGATCACCTGCCATGCTTCGATCCTGCCTGCTCTTGCCGCTGACTTTGTGTGTGTGCGTCTGGGTGACGTCCGCGGAAGAACGTCTGCCGAAAGTCGCCGCGAACGCCTCGCCGCTGTTTGAATCGCAGGTGCGGCCGATCTTCAAAACGCACTGCTTTCAATGTCACGGCGAGGACGAGAAGCAAGAAGCGAAGCTCGACCTGCGACTGGCCCGATTGATCGCTAAGGGGGGCGAGTCAGGCCCAGCGGTTGCTGCCGGCAAACATGCCGACAGTTTGCTGTGGAAGAGGATCACCGCCGGCGAGATGCCTCCCGGTGAAAAAAAGCTGAGCGAGAAGGAGCGGCGCATCATCGCTGCCTGGATCGACGGCGGCGCGAAGACCGCTCGGCCAGAACCGGAGGCGATTGCCGATGACGATGTCACCGAGGAAGAGCGATCGTTCTGGTCGTTTCAGTCGATTCGACGAGCGAGTGTCCCGCGAGTGCCGCAATTCGATTTGGTCCGCACTCCGGTCGACGCGTTTCTGCTCGCGCGATTGCAGCAAGACAGTCTTTCGTTCTCGGACGAGGCGGATGCGGTGACGCTCGCGAGGCGGGCGTTCTTCGATTTGCTCGGCCTGCCGCCGACGCCTGAGGAAGTTGATGAGTTCTTGGCCGATCGCGAACCGGGTGCCTACGAACGGCTGATTGATCGACTGCTGGAATCGCCGCATTACGGCGAGCGTTGGGCTCGGCACTGGCTCGATGTCGCGGGCTACGCCGATAGCGACGGATTTGGCGAGAAAGACCTCGAACGCAAGTGGGCCTTCAAGTATCGCGACTGGCTGGTCCGAGTGATCAACGCCGATCGGCCGTGGGATGAATTGATTCGCGAACAACTGGCCGGCGACGAACTGTCACTTTCGCTCACCACCGCCCCCGGAGAAAAGCGTGCGTTAAAGGGAAAGGCACCGATTGAGTATCGCGGCCTCACCCCTCAGCAAGCTGACATGCTGATTGCGACCGGCTTCCTGCGCATGGGGCCGGATGGAACAGGGGATGCCGCGGTCAATCAAGACATCGCCCGCAACGAGTGCATCTCAGAGACAATCAAGATCGTCAGCACGTCGCTGCTGGGGCTGACGGTCGGATGTGCTCAGTGTCACTCGCATCGCTACGACCCGATTTCGCACGTCGATTACCACCGGATGCGAGCCATCTTCGAACCGGCGCTCGATTGGAAAGAGTGGCGGAACCCCAACGCGCGCCTGGTCTCGCTGTGGACCGCCGAGCAAAACCAACTCGTGACCAAGTGCGATCTCGAAATCAAACGGCTCGAACAGGAACGCACTAACAAGATCGAGGAACTGGCCGCCAACTTCCGTGAAGTGAATATGGAAGGGTTGCCCGACGAACTCAAAGACAGAATTCGCGAGGCGTACAAGACGCCGGTCGCCAAACGGACCAACGAACAAAAACAGTTGCTGGCCGATCACCCAAAGGCGGCCGTCGGCGTCAACTTGATTGATCGCAATCTCAAGGACGAGCACAAGGCGATCATGGATCAGTACGGCAAGCTGAGCGCCGATCAGCGAGCGATTCGCCCGGCGGACGACTTCGCGCACTGTCTGACCGAAGTCCCCGGCAAAATCCCGCCGACGTTCTTGTTCTTCCGCGGTGAGATCACTCAACCCAAGCAAGAGGTCGCACCGGGCGAGTTGGCAGTTCTGTGTTCTCCGAGCCGCGACCGTCAGGGAGTCGGATCGCCGCGATCAGAAGATAGACCGCTCCCTGACGGTCGCGGCGCGGAGGTCTCGCCTCGAATTCCTGTTGATGATCCGTCGCTGCCGACTTCCGGTCGCCGGTTGGCGTACGCTCGCTTGTTGACCAACGGCCAACATCCGCTTGTCGCGAGAGTTTTCGTGAATCGCATTTGGATGCACCACTTCGGCCGGGGCCTGGTCGCGACTCCCGGCGACTTCGGACGTTTGGGTGAGCTGCCATCTCATCCGGAATTGCTCGATTGGCTCGCGGATGAATTCGTGCGCTCCGGCTGGTCGCTCAAGCAACTGCACCGACTGTTGATGACTTCGACGGCCTATCGTCAGTCGTCGCGGCGACGTCCCGAACTGGATGCCGTCGATCCCGAGAATCGGTTACTCGGCCGCATGTCGATCCGCCGCCTCGAAGCCGAGACCGTGCGCGATGCGATGCTGGCTGTGAGCGGTGATCTCACAACAAAGTTCTTCGGAGCGCCGATTCCCGTCACGCCCGACGAGGCCGGGCAAATCATCGTTGGCGTCGATACGCGAGACACCGCCGGTCGTCCGACAGGGAAGAAGGTGCCACTCAACGGCGAAGAGTATCGTCGCAGTGTTTACATCACCGTCCGCCGCACGATGCCGCTGGCGATGCTCGAAACTTTTGATGCGGCCACGCTCGCTCCGAATTGTGCGATCCGCACGCCCTCAACCGTCGCACCGCAATCGCTGATGCTGATGAATAACGAATTCGCCTCGGATCAATCCGAAAGCCTCGCCGAACGAGTCGCTCGCGAAGCCGGCAGCGTCCCGGCCGCACAAGCTCGGCTCGCATGGAGACTGACGCTCGCTCGCGAACCGAGCGACGCTCAAGTGCAAACCGCCGTCGCGTTCCTGACCGAACACGCCGAGCAATTTGCCTCGCAACCGGCCGACAAGAAGAACCCCGTGACGCCGTCTCAGCGAGCATTGTCGAGCTATTGCCAAGCACTGCTGATTTCAAACGGTTTCCTTTACGTCGATTGAACGGAATCAGTTTCTGTTGCCCAATCTTCCGCCCTTCATTTGTTGCCAGCGGCTTTCTCGAATAAAGCTGGCGAAAAATGAAGGGCGAGAAATAAGACACTCCAAGACAGCGATTCCTGAGGGCGATCCCGATGTCCAAGTTCATATCCAGCCGTCGTCATTTTTTGGCGACGCAGAGTTTTTCCATCGGTTCATTGGCATTGTCCTGGCTGCTTCAGCGTGATGGCATCGCAGCCGCTCCAGCGAAGCCGACGCTTGAACGGCCGACCTACGATCTCAAGCCGAAGCAGCCGCATGCCGAGCCGCGTGCTCGCGCCATGATTTCGATGTTCATGCAAGGTGGCCCTAGTCATGTGGACCTATTTGATTCAAAAACGGAACTGACCAAGTATCACATGCAGGACTACTCCGGCGGCGACTTCAAGTTCGACAGCGTCGATCAAGCGAGTCGCAAATTGTTCGCCGGGCCGTGGAAGTTTCGGCCGCACGGCGACTGCGGAATGGAGCTGAGCGAACTGATCCCGCATCTCGGCACTGTTGCCGACGACATCTGTTTGATTCGGTCGATGCGCACTGGCGTGAACAATCACGGCCAGTCGATCTTGGCGTTGCAGTCGGGAGTCGTTCTGCCCGGCCGCCCGTCGCTCGGTTCTTGGATGACGTACGCGCTCGGCAGCGAGAACGATGACCTGCCGGCGTTCCTTGTGTTGCGAGACCCCGCGTCGCTGCCGGTGGAAGGGGTCTACAACTGGTCGAACGGTTTCCTGCCGTCGATCTTTCAAGGGACAGTCGCTCGGCCGACCGAGCCGCGGATCGCGAATCTCGATCTGCCGCCGCATATGCAGGGCAAGCCGCAGGAACGCTTTCTCGCCTACCTCGAACAAATCAACCGCGAGCATCTTGCCGATCGTCCCGGAGAGAATGACCTCGCGGCGCGCATCGCCAGCTATGAACTCGCCGCGAAGATGCAGTCCGCCGCGAAAGAGGCGTTCGACGTCTCCGGCGAAACGAAAGCGACTCAGGAGATGTACGGCCTCAATCGCGCCGAGACGAAGGAGTTCGGCTCGCGCTGTTTGATCGCTCGGCGTTTGATCGAACGGGGCGTGCGGTTCGTGCAGCTCTTCACCGCCAATCAGGAGTGGGACCATCACAGCGACATTGTCACAAGCCTGCCGCGCGTCTGTCTGAAGATCGACCAACCAGCCGCCGCGCTGGTGCGCGATCTCAAAGAGCGCGGGTTACTCGACACGACACTGGTCCACTGGGGGGGCGAGATGGGCCGTCTGCCGGTGATCCAAAACGCGGCCAAGGGAACCATCGGCCGAGACCACAACACCTACGGCTTTAGCCATTGGCTCGCCGGTGGCGGTGTGAAGGGAGGCCTCGTTTATGGAGCTACCGACGAGATTGGTCACAAGGCGGTCGAGAACATCGTCATGCACCACGACTATCACGCCACGTTGTTCCACCTCTTCGGTCTCGACCCGCAGCGTGTCAACTTCCCAAGAGCTACTGGCATCGGCCAACTCATTGAAGCGCAACCTGCTCGTGTCGTTCAGGAAATCCTGGCTTGATCGGCCGCAACGAGGCTCACGGAATCATGGTCAAGATAATTGCCGAACTTTGCGAAGAGCAGCAGGTCACTCTCGCCCAATTGGCCAAGCGATCCGGCCTCGAGGAATCGCGAGTGGCGGCGGTCGCCCTCTGTCGCTGGACTCCCTCGCCCGACGAGCGGCAGAAAATCGCGGCTGTGTTCAACGTATCCGTCCAGGAGATTCAGTGGGGCCATGTGACTCCGGTCCAACGCCTCTACGGTCACGGCCCCGGCGGTTAAACGAGTTGACCTGGACCGTGGCGGACTTCACGAAGACGCCTAATATCGGCAGACCGCGTCGAGCGAGAATTCTCGCTTTCAGCCGCGATTCGTATCGCTGGCGACAAACTCAGCCAGCTTGCTTGAATCTCTGCAACGAACCGTTACCGTTGCCAAAATTTGCGCGCGAAATTTTTGCGCCAAGGGAGTGTTTTGAAGTTCGACCAGACAAACTGAGGACGTCTCCGTGCCGCGACGAAATGACATTCACAAGATTCTGATCATTGGCTCCGGCCCCATCGTCATCGGGCAGGCGTGTGAGTTTGATTATTCCGGGACGCAGGCATGCAAAGCCCTGCGGGAAGAAGGTTTTGAGGTCGTGCTGGTCAACTCGAATCCGGCGACCATCATGACCGATCCGGAGACTGCCGACCGGACCTACGTTGAGCCGATCACTTGGGAATACGTCGCCAAGATCATTGAAAAAGAGCGTCCTGATGCGGTGTTGCCGACGCTCGGCGGACAGACCGGGCTGAATACCGCGATGGAACTGCATCGCCGAGGAGTGCTCGACAAATTCCGTTGTGAACTAATCGGCGCGAAGGCGGACGTCATTAAGAAGGCGGAGGAGCGCGATCTCTTCAAGCAGGCGATGCTGAAGATCGGCCTTGATGTGCCGCGATCGGCGGTCGTTCACAACTTGGACGAGGCTCGCGAGGCGCTCAAGCTGGTCGGACTGCCGGCAATCATTCGCGCCAGCTTCACGCTGGGCGGGACTGGCGG
>SXGT01077898.1_pt1 | contig 12716 bp, 11 predicted proteins | sample 3176221 | NCBI WGS metagenome assembly SXGT01 (sample SAMN11356862, study PRJNA531348) | freshwater metagenome | isolation source: freshwater sample F1-120 | place: China: Fuxian Lake, Yuxi | collected 2017-12-25
ATCTACACCGGCACCCCCGAGGGCGTGGCCGCCGTGGTGGCGGGTGATATCCTGCACGGCACGGTGAGCGGCCTGAGCCCCATCACCCTGCAGGTGCGTTGACCGTGCCAGCGGCGGCGCCCCAGGCCAAGCGCCTGTTTGTTTGCCGGGCCAGTGGCTTGGCAGCGCCCATGGTGGCCGGCAGTTCGTGCAAGCTTGCATGATGCGCCGTCGCAGGCTGATTCAAGCGGTGGCCGCGGTGGCCCTGGCGGCGCCTGGCCTGGCGATTCGGGCCCAGCAAACCGTCACCCTGAAGTTCCACACCTTCATGGCCCCTCAGTCGAATGTTTGGCTCAACATGCACAAACCCTGGATGAACCGGGTCGAGCTGGAATCCGGCGGTCGTATCAAGTTTGAGGGCTACCCGGCCATGCAACTGGGCGGCTCGCCAGCGCAACTCTATGAGCAGGTCAAGGACGGCGTGGCCGACATCGTCTGGACGCTTCCAGGCTATACCGCCGGGAGGTTCCCCCGTGTGGAGGTGTTTGAGCTGCCCTTCATGATGAGCAATGCTGAACCCGCGTCGCGCGCCTATTGGGACTATGTGCAAACCCAGGCCGGAGATGAGTTCAAAGACACCCAGGTGCTGGCCCTGCATGTGCATGGCCCGGGCGTGTTTCACACCAAAGAGCGGCAAATCAAAACCGCCTCCGACCTCAAGGGCCTCAAATTACGCGGGCCAACCCGGCAAATCACCAAAATGCTGGGCTACCTGGGCGCCACACCAGTGGGCATGCCGCTGCCAGGCATAGCCGACGCTCTCTCCAAGGGCACCATCGATGGCGCGGTGATCCCGTGGGAGGTGGTGCCATCGGTCAAGGTGCAGGAGTTAACCCGCTTTCATAGCGAGTTCGCACCCTCTGAAGGCGCGCTTTACACGGCCACCTTTGTGATGGCCATGAACCGTGCCAAATACCAGTCATTGCCGCCGGATTTGAAGAAAATCATTGACAACAATTCAGGCCAAGACGCCTCGGCCTGGCTGGGCCGGGTGCAGCAGGAGGGCGACAGCGCCGGCCGGCAGTTGGCCCTGGAGCGAAAAAACAGCGTGTACATCATTCCGGCCACCGACACCCAGGAGTTCCGCCGCAAAGCCGGTCTGCTCGAAGTGGAGTGGATGGAGGACATGAACAAGCGTGGCTATGACGGCCGCCAATTGCTCACCACCGCCCGTGCACTGATCGACAAACACAGCCGGGCCGACAAGCAAGGCGCTCAATCACCGCCCAAAAAGGTTTGATATAGCATGCAGCGCGCACCCATCAAACATTGCAAAAACTGCGGCAGCGCCGTGGAGTACCGATTGCCGGATGACGGCGATACCAAGCAGCGGGCGGTGTGCCCGGCCTGCGGCACGGTGCACTATGAGAACCCGCTCAACGTGGTCGGTACAGTGCCCTACTGGGGCGATCAGGTGCTGCTGTGCAAGCGCAACATCGAGCCGCGCTGGGGCAAGTGGACGCTGCCAGCGGGCTTTATGGAGCTCAATGAAACGGTTGCCGAAGGGGCTGCGCGCGAGACCTTGGAAGAATCCGGCGCGGTGTTTGAGTTGGAAGGCCTGTTCTCCCTGGTGAATGTGGCGCAGGTCGGTCAGGTGCATTTGTTTTACCGGGCCCGGCTGCTCAGCGAGCAATTCGACCCGGGCCATGAAACCCTGGAGGCACGGCTGTTTACCGAAGACGATATTCCCTGGGAAGAAATAGCCTTTCGGACCGTCAAAGAGACCCTGACGCGTTATTTTGACGATCGGCGCTCCGGCAATTTTTCCTTCCACACGCTGGACATCACCTGACTGGCAGCGGCTTGCCGCCTGCAACCCATGCTGCCCTGCTACCTGATGCTCGACTTGGAGACCACTGGCGGTAACCCTGTGCGCGACCGCATCACTGAAATCGCCGCGGTTCGCATCGAGCAGGGCCAAGAGGTGGCGCGCTGGAGCACACTGGTTCATCCAGGTGGACCGGTTCCTCCTTACATTGAGCGCCTCACTGGCATCAGCGATGCCATGCTAGCCGATGCACCCGGTTTTGACCAGGTTGCTGCTGCATTGCTCGCGTTGCTCGAGGGCGCTGTGCTAGTGGCTCACAACGTGCGCTTTGACCACGGTTTCTTACTCCATGAGTTTGCCCGCGCTGGCATCAAGCTCAAGACCCGAACCCTGTGCACAGTTCGCTTGTCGCGCCTGCTCTACCCACAGCACCGCAGCCATGGCCTGGATGCCATCATGCAGCGCCATGGCCTCAACACCCTGGCGCGGCATCGCGCGATGGGCGATGTCGAGATGGTGCTGGCCTGGCTGCACCAAGCCGCCGCCGAGCTGGGTCGCCAGACCCTGCGCGAACATGCGCAAGCACTGCTGCAGGGCAGCGCAGCGCTTCCGCCGCTGCTCGAAACCGCGGTGCACGACATACCGGATGGCCCCGGTGTTTACCTGTTTTACGGCGATGGGGCGCTGCCGCTTTACATCGGTAAAAGTGTGGGTATGCGCAGCCGTGTGATGTCGCATTTCCAGGCAGCGGCACGCCAGCCGCGTGAGATGCGCCTGGCGCAAGAAACCCGCTGTATTGAATGGCGCGAGACCGCTGGTGAGCTCGGGGCACTGCTGCTCGAGGCCCGCTTGGTGAAGCAATTGCAGCCCATACACAACCGTCAACTCCGCCGTGAACGCGGTTTGTGCGCCTGGTGGCTCGAAGACCAGCCCAAGTCCCGCCCGCTGGTCAAGCTGGTCAGCGGCGCAGACTTCGATCCGCGCGACTTCAATCGCCTGTATGGCGTCTACCGCTCACGCCGCGCCGCCCAAGCGGGTTTGCGTGAGCTGGCCAATACCCATGGCCTGTGCTTGCAGGCACTGGGCCTGGAAACTGGCCAGGGGCGCTGCTTTGCCCACCAGATCGGCCGCTGCAAAGACGTCTGCTGCGGCCAGGAAAAACCCGAACTGCACCGCCTGCGTCTGGAGCTCGCCCTGCTGAGCCAAAAGCTGCGCGCCTGGCCCTATTCCGGCCCGATTGGCTTGCGCGAGCATGACACTGCAAGCGGGCGCACCGAGGTGCATGTGTTTGACCAATGGTGTCACCTGGCCAGCGTACAAGACGATGCCGCTTTGGCAGAGGCCTTGGCCCAGCCAGCGTCGCTGGCCTTCGATCTAGACACCTACCGCTTGCTGCTCAAACACCTTGAGCCGCCTGGCAAAAAAAACTTAATCCTGTCGACCTACCACCAGCTGCACCGCAACAGCAGTCCGGACCCGACCTGACGAAGGGCACGGATGAGCAGCCTGATGCGCCCAGATGCCAGCGCGCAGCTCAGGCCGCAAGGGGCTCAGGGGGCAGCGGCTGGCCGGTGCGCAGTCCGGGGCGTTGCGACACCGGGTAGGGTGGTAAGCCCTGTAACATGCGCTGGCCATAGCCCTGCTGCAGCAGGCGCCGGTCATAGCAGATGACCACCGCCTGGTCGGTCTCGCTGCGAATGGCACGGCCAGTCCACTGCAGCAGGCGCAAGCCGGTGGCTGGCACCACCAACTCGGCAAACGGGTCGCGCCCAATGGTCTTGAGCCATTCGGCGCGAGCCTCCTCGACCGGTTCGCTGGGTGCATGAAAGGGCAGCTTGGCAATGAACACGGTCTCGCACAGCGCGCCGGGCAGGTCAACCCCTTCGCCAAACGACTGCAAGCCAAAAATCACCGAGGGCAAACCGGCCTCAATGCGGGCCTGGTGCATGGCGAGCAGGCGCCCGCGCGACTGATCGCCCTGCACCAGCACGCAAGGCCTAAGGGTTTGGTCCAGCGCTGCAATCGCGGCCTGCATTTGTGAGCGGGAGGTGAAAAGTACCAGGGCACCCCGTTGGACCCGGCGCAAATCAAACAGCAACTCGCTCACCATCTCAGCGGTGTAGCTGGGCGCATCGCGCGGGTCAGCGTTGGTTTGCACCACCACCAACTGGCCCTGGGCGCTGTAGTTGAAAGGGCTGGGCACCATCAGCGTGCTGACCTGGGCTTGGCCGTCGAGCCCGGACTCTTGTAAAAAATAGTCAAAGCTGCCGCAGCTCGTCAGGCTCGCGGAGGTGATCACAACCGCCCGGGCCTGGCGCCACAACTGTTGGCGCAACAGTTCAGCCGGGACCATCGGGCTGGCATGTGCGCTGACCAGCAGCAGGCCCGAGCGGGCATCGGCCTCGAACCATTTGGCCAGAGGCTGCGCTTCATGGGTGAGCAGCAAGCGACTGGTGCTCGCCACTGCCTGCAAGCGCGGGGCGATCTGGCCCAAGCGGGCGTACAACAACGCCAGGCCGGCGGCTGGATCCGTGTCTTCGCGCAACCGTGTTTTGATCTCGGAGCCCAAGGCCTCCAGGGCTTCCAGTAGGCCCCCAGCGTGGCCGCCGATCAGGGTCAGCGGCTCATGCAGCTCGGGCGGCAGCAGGCCTTGGCGCAGGCGATGCAAGGCCTGGTGCTCGCCCGGCCTGGGGCTCAGGCGGACCAGCAACAGGGCGGCCAGGTCACGCAATGCCTGCTTTAGTTGCACCCCCAGGGTATCGACGTCTTGGCTCAAGGCCAGTTGCAGCTTGCTGCTCACCTCGCGCAGTGTCTTCGGCAGTTTGTCGAGCCAACGCAGGTTGCTCAGATCCATGGCACTCGAAAACTGGCTCAAGGCAACCGCTGGCAGGTGGTGACCCTCGTCGAACACCAGCAAGCAGTTATCCAACTCGGGCAGGGTCTTCATGCCCACAGACGCCAGCACCAGATCATGGTTTGCCACGATCACCTGGGCCTCGGCGAGGCGGCTGCGGGCCTGGTAGTAGCTGCAGTCGCGGTAGCGCGGGCAGTGCCGCCCGGTGCAGGTGTGCCGCTCGGCGGCCACAGTGGCCCAGTCACGCGGGTCGGGCTGCTGGTTCAAGCTGTCCCGGTCACCATCCCAGCGGTCTGCCGCCAAGGCCTGCGCCAGGGCCGCGTAGAGACTGGATCGGCGCAGCTGGGGATCGGCGCCACTGAGCTGCTCAGAAAAGACACCGGGCGATGGCGCCAGATCTTCATCAGGCCCAAAAAAATCATCGTCGGGCTCACTCACCGCGCCAGCCTGCAGACGTTCGAGTTTGAATTTGCAGACATAGCGGCCCCGGCCCTTGGCCAGGGCAAAGGCAAACGGCGTCTCGAGCACGGCGGCCAGTGCAGGCAAGTCTTTGCCCATGAGCTGCTCTTGCAGCGCCACGGTGGCTGTTGAGATCAGCAAGCGCGTCTTGAGCGCCAATGCAAGCGCGACCATGGTGGACGCATAAGCGGCCGACTTGCCCACGCCGGTGCCGGCTTGAATCAGCGCAATCGCACGGGTGGGCTCAGGCTCTGCCTCTGCCCCCAGCGTGATGCCGGCCATGCTGCTGGCGATACGCTTGGCCATGGCCAGCTGTCCCGGGCGAGCCCGAAAACCAGGCGTGTTGCTAATCACCCGCTCAAAGGCGGCCAATGCTTGACGCTCCAACACAGACTTGCTCATGCCCCTATTACACTGCCAAAAATAGCGCCCAATCAACCCGACCAACCGCCGCACCGACGCTCCGACGCACCGAACCCGCATGCTCCCACTTCATCGTATCGCCCTGCAGGTCGGCCTGATGCTGCTGGCGGTTGGACAACCGGCCATGGCCACGCTGGGAGCAGAGCCCAGCCTGGTCGCAACGCCCAACCCGCCGCTGGTAGCAGGCCTGTACACACGGCATACCCGCACGCTAGAGAGCGGCACGCTCCTCCAGGAATACGCATCGCTGGCTGGGCAGGTTTTTGCTGTCACTTGGGAGGGCCCGGTTTTGCCGGATTTGCCTGGCCTGTTGGGCAGTCACTATGGCAGTTTCAAAGCAGCCGCCGAGGAAGCCCGTCAGGCTGGGTTTCGGGGCGCACCGGTGAACCTGGTGCGTGCCGGCCTGGTGCTGCGCGCCAATGGGCGCATGGGTCATTTTTTTGGCCATGCATACCTGCCGGCTTGGCTACCGGCGGGATTGAACATCGACGCCCTGCTGCCTTGACATGTTGATGCGCTGGGGCCTGTGGTGTGTTGTCTGTGCCTGCCTGCTGAGCTGTGGTGGCGGTAGCAGCCCCGGTTCGAACCCGACTGTGCCAGTACCGGCTGGCAACAATGCCATGGCGGTGAGCGTCGACCTCGGGCCCAATGGCAACAGCGTCAACCGGCTGTATGCCAGCGTCACTTTGTGCGAGCCTGGCAATGCCAACAACTGCCAAACCATTGAGCGTGTGATTGTTGACACAGGCTCAACCGGCCTGCGTCTGCTGGCCTCGGCGCTCAGGCCGGACCTGAACCTCGGCCGGCTAAAAGGCAGCCGGGGCCTACCCCTGCTCAACTGCATACAGTTTGTGGACAACACCCACGCCTGGGGGCCGGTGGCCACTACCGACATCCGGCTTGGTGGCAAGACCGCCGCTGCAGTTGCGGTGCAACTGATGGGCGACACCGCCACAGCGGCCTTGAGCGGGACCTGCGCTACCGGTGAGGCCCTCAATACCGTTGCCAGCCTGGGGGGCAATGGCGTGCTTGGCCTCGGGCTTCGCCGGCATGACTGCGGTGCGAGTTGCGTCGCGTCCTCGGGCAATGGCTACTATTTCAGCTGCACTTCGGCGGCATGCACCTCGGTACAGGGCTCAGTGGCAAGCCTACAGCAACAACTCAGTAACCCGGCGGCCCTGTTTGCCAGCGACAACAACGGGCTATTGCTGGATTTGCCGGCCGTGGCGGCCCCAGGGGCCGCCAGCCTGAGCGGTGCATTGATCTTTGGTATTGGCACCCAGGCCAACAACCAAGCGCCGTCGGCGACGATGCTGAGCACATCGGCTAACGGCTACCTGACGACTGTCCTGCAAGGAAGAAGCCTCAACCGCACCTTTTTGGACACTGGCTCCAACGCCTTGTTTTTTGATTCAACCCTGGCCGGATGCGCGGGCACGGGCAAACTGCGCTTTTATTGCCCAGACACACCGGGCAACTTTTCGGCCCAATTGTTCGGCCAGAATGGCAGCAGCAAAAGCGTTAATTTTGTTGTTGACAATGCCCAGGCCCTGTTTGCAAGCCCCCTGAAAGCGGCCCTGCCCAGCCTGGCGGGCACGCTGGGCGATGCGGCAAGCTTTGACTGGGGTTTGCCGTTTTTTTATGGCCGGCGCGTGTTCATGGGCTTCGAAGGCCAGACCACGCCGCTTGGCAATGGCCCGTTTTACGCCTTCTGATTCGGCCCGGCCGGGCCTTGGTGCATGTGCAAACTCCCAGCCAGGTAGACCGCGGCCAGACTGGCGCAAGCGCCGACCAAAGCCGCCACCCAATAGCCCTGCACCAGGTTGTTGGCATCGCGGCTAATGAGAAAGCCCCCCACAAAAGCAGCCACGCCCATGCCGGCCGACTGCACCGCAGAGTTCAAGGCCATAAAGGTTCCGCGCAGGGCCGGGTTGGCGCAAGAGGCAATGATGGCCATGCCGGGAATCATGCGACCACTCATGCAGATAAAAAACAGGGTAGAGACAATCAGCACGGCCCACATCGGCAGCCCGGCGGTGAGCGTGATGGCAATCAGCGGAAAAATCACCAGCACCGCCATGATGCGAAATAACGCTACCTTGCCGCGCCGGTCGGTCAACACCCCAACCAGGCGCGCACTCAGCAAAGTGGCCACGCCGCCGCACAGGTACACATAAAACACCTGATCAGTACGCCAGCCCACATTGGTTTGCAAGTAGATCGTGATGAAAGGAATCACGGTGAAGCCGGCAAACATCAGCAGCGCCGAGAACGCAAAAGTTTTCAGGTGGTTGCGGTCCTGGAGCACCTGCGCTATTGCCGCAAGCGCAGACGGCCGCGGCCCCGCTGTGAGGTGGGCGCGCAATGGCGGCAACGTGAACAAGGCCGCCAGGCACAACAGGCCGACCAGTGCAGCGATGCCAAAAAAAGGCGCGTGCCAGCTCAAATGGGCCGCCAGAAACAGACCGGCTGGCACCCCGGCCACGGTAGATACCGAAAAAGACGTCATCACAATGGCCACGGCCCGACCCCGACGCTCAAAGGGAATCACATCAGCCACCACGGTTTGCGTCAAAGCCGACAGCACGCCGCCAAACACGCCAGCCAATACCCGCGCCAACATCAGGCCGGGATAGTCTGGCGCCAAGCCGCAAGCCAGAGTCGCCAAACCAAACAAGGCGTAGAGCACCAGCATCAGTTTTTTGCGGTCAAATTTGTCAAGGTAGGTGGCCGCCAACAGACCAGACGGGCCGGCAGCCAAGGTGTATGCCGACACCAGCAGACCAAAACTGGCGTCACTGATTCCAAACAGCTGGGTGAACTGCGGGCCCAGCGGCATCATGATCATGAAATCAAGAATATGGGTGAACTGAATGCCCGCGAGGGTCAAGAGCAGCCAAAGTTCACGGCGGCGCGACAGCGCGCTTACAGCAATAGGGGGCATTGAGGCAGAGGTGGCGTGGATCGGGCAAGATGGCCCGTTTGCAGCAGCCGCACGAGCGGCGGCCGCTGGATGTTACGCCAGCGGCTACTCCAGCTGAACACCCGCACTCTTGACCACCTTGCCCCAGCGCTCGATTTCGCTCGCCATATAGGTCTGCAAGGCCTCGGGGGTCGAGGGCGCCACCATCACACCGGCATCGAACAGGGCTTTTTGGGTATCCGCCTGCGCCATCAGCTTGCTGATCTCGCTGTTGAGCCGGTTCACGATGTCGCGGGGCGTGTTGGCAGGTGCCAGCAAAGCCAACCAAACCGAGGCCTCGTAGCCCGGCACGCCGGCCTCTTGCATGGTTGGTACATCGGGCAGTTGGGGAATGCGCCGGGCAGTCGTCACAGCCAGTGCCCGCAAACCCCCCTGCGGCACCTGAGCCAGCGCATTGGGCACGCCGGCAAAACTGGTCTCGACAACCCCCGCGATCAGATCTGTGGCCGCGCCGCTGCTGCCACGGTAGGGCACATGCTGCATCTTGACGCCCGCCAGAGACTCAAACAGCCCGCCCATCAGGTGTTGCGAGCTGCCGTTGCCTGATGAAGCGTAGTGAAGCGTATCGGGCTGCGCCTTGGCCAATGCGATCAACTCTTTGACCGTGTTGGCCGGCAGCTTGGGGTTGACCAGCAGCACATACGCGGAGTCCACCAGTTTGGTGATGGGCACAAAAGATTTGATCGGGTCATAGGGCAGGGATTTGTAAACCCAGGGGCTGATGGTGTGGGTGGTGGAGATCATCACCAGCGTGTAGCCGTCGGGCGCTGCCTTGGCAACCTCGGCCGTACCTATGGTCGAGCCGGCGCCGGCCTTGTTTTCGACGACGAACTGCTGGCCCATGGCAGCCGACAATTTTTGCCCCAGGATGCGGGCCACCACGTCGGTGAAACCGCCGGGCGCAAAGGGCACCACCAGGCGCACGCTTTTGTTGGGGTAGGAGCTTTGCGCCAAAGCCTGCGCCATGCTGCAGGCCAACAGGGCCGCTGCCCACCAGCTTTTATAACTGCGGAAAAACCCGCACAGAGGACTCGGTGTCATGAAATTACCCCTTGTAAAAAGGCTCTGGCATGGTGAAAAAACTGTGCAAAATATGGTAAACCATCAAATAATTTTTTTGCTGAAAACTCGCATGCGATATGCCCCGCATGACGCTGAACTGCTTGTTGTTGTTGGGCAGCAGCTTGTAAAAATCAACCAAGTCGTCAAGGCCAGCAATGCCATCAAATTCTCCGCGCAATATAAGGGTTGGCGCGAGCAGGCGGGTCGGGTCGAGCAAAGGCAAATTAGCGCACATGTCCACATAGGTGCCCGTGGGCATGGAGTCATCCAGGCTCAAGATGGCGTCGGCAAAAGCCTCAACCGTGGCGGCATCGGCCGTGCCGGGATGGTCGCGGCTAAAGATGCTGCGTACAAAGTCTCGGTCTATCGGGCGCCGGTTGCGAGCCAAAAAATCAGGCAGCTTCTTGCGCCGCTGCGCCAGCGTGTGGCTGCCCTCACCGGTCCAAACAAAGGCATCCAGTGCGATCTTGGCGATGCGCGAGGCATGCCGCTGGGCCAACAGGGCCGCCTTCAGTGCTCCAGAGGAAATGCCGTACATCAGCAGCGGCTCGCCCCCATTGCGTTCGAGCACATAAGCGGTGCCGGCCTCCAGGTCGTCGGCTCCGTTGCTGATGTCGCAATTGATGTCGCGGTGCTTGTCCGAGCGGCCGTAGCCCTCGTTGTCCATGGTCCAGGTGTCAAAGCCGCGTGCGGCAAACCAGTCCATCACAGACGAGTGCGGGCGCCCGGGTACGCTCAAGTCAAAGGTTGGTTGGGAGGCCATGGACGAGCCATGCACAAAAAAAACAGTGCCCGCGTGCGCTAGGCCAGCAGCGGCTTTTTTATGCCATAAAAACAAACGCACATCGCCTTTTTGAGTCCAATGCTCCACGCCACCAGACCAAGTCACATCCACCATTGCCAACTCCAAAGAAAAAATTAAGCCCTGCATACTCAGCAAGGTTAAACTTGTCTGACCGACCAACGCAGGAGACTAACATGAGTGTTTCAGCCATCAGAGCCCCCGAGCCGGCCCCAGCCCCCAAGGTTAACCAAAATGTTCAAGCGGAACAGCGGGTGCGCGAAGCCGCTGCCGAAAAGCCGCAGCAGGCCAAGCAACAGCCGGTCACTAAAAGCCAGGATGAGACCCGTGGGCGACAGGTGGACACGCGGGCCTAGGCCCGCCGTGCTTGGTTTCTAGGTCACGCCCCGACTCAAAAATCAAATCAAAGGCTTCCAGTGGCGCCCGCTTGACTGCAGCAGCGCGTCTGACTCAGCTGGGCCGTCTGAGCCCGCTGTGTAATGGGCCAGTGCGGCGCTTGCGTCGCTTGCCCAGTAGTCGAGCAGGGGCTGCACAATCTGCCAGCCGGCCACCACATTGTCAGCCCGTTGAAACAGCGTGGCATCCCCAATCATGCAGTCGTAGATCAGGGTTTCGTAGCCTGTGCTGGGCGCATTCTGGAAGTAGTCCTTGTAATGAAAATCCATGTGCACCTGACCAATGGCAATATTGGGCCCCGGAATTTTTGCGCCAAACATCAGCGCTGCGCCCTCATCGGGTTGCAGCTTGAGTACCAACGCATTGGGCGTTAGCGCCTCGGTGGCGGTATCTCGAAACAGCGACAAAGGCGGGCGCTTGAATTGAATCACGATCTCGCTGCTGCGCTTGGCCATGGCCTTGCCGGTGCGCAGGTAAAAAGGCACGCCTGACCAGCGCCAGTTGTCAACCCCGAGTTTCATGGCGACATAGGTCTCGGTCATGCTGCCTGAGGCTACTGCGGCTTCTTGCCGGTAGCCGCGCAGCGCCTGACCGTCGCGCTGCCCGGCGGCGTACTGGGCGCGCACGCTGTCGGTTGCGGCGTTGACCCGGTGCACGGCATTGAGCACCTTGGTTTTTTCGCTGCGAACCGCATCGGCAGCAAAGGAGGTGGGTGGTTCCATGGCAGTCAAGGCCAGCAACTGAAACACATGGTTGGGCACCATGTCGCGCAGCGCACCCGTACCCTCGTAAAAAGCCGCCCGGCTTTCAACGCCCACGGTTTCGGCCACGGTGATCTGCACGTGATCAATATGGTCGCGGTTCCAAAGCGGCTCAAAGATGGCGTTGGCAAAGCGCATGAGCATGATGTTTTGCACCGTCTCCTTGCCCAAAAAGTGGTCCATGCGGTAAATTTGTCGCTCATACAGGTTGAGCCGCAATTGCGCATTCAGCGCCCGAGCCGAAGCCACATCGTTGCCAAAAGGCTTCTCCACCACCACCCGTCGCCATGCACCCTGGGCCTCGGCCAGCAAGCCGGCCTGGCCGAGGTGGTCAACGATACCGCCGAAAAAACGTGCTCCAACCGCCAAATAAAACAACACGCTGTCACTCACAACCTGGGATTGCCGCAACTCGGCGAGCTTGTGTTTCAAGTGCCCGTAGGCCTGCGGGTCGCTGAAATCGCCCGGCATGTAACTGATGCGTTTGAGTAGCTCACCCCAATGCGCTTCGTCGAGCGTCTGCGAGTAATGCTTATCGGCCGCAAAGGCGCGGACTGCAGCATCGAGGTGCTGCCTGTAGGCGTCGTCGCTCATCTCTAGCCGGTCAACGCCAATTAGGGCAAAGTTAGCCGGCAGCAACTCGGCACGCGCAAGGTTGTAAAGGGCCGGCAACAACAGTCGCTTGGTCAGGTCACCGGCAGCGCCAAAAATAACCATCGTGCACGAAGGTGCCTGCTCGCCATGCGTAATGGCCGGATGCTCGATTTCGCGGGTGTTGAGCATGGCTCAGGCCTTGTGGGATTCTTGGTGGCCACCAAACTGTTTGCGCATGGCCGAGAGCAGTTTTTCTGCAAAAGTGTGGTCTTGGCGCGAGCGAAAACGGGCGTACAGCGCGGCCGACAGCACATCGGCCGGCACCGCTTCTTCAATGGCTGCCTGAATGGTCCAGCGGCCCTCGCCTGAATCATCCACTCGGCCCGAGAAGGATTTGAGCTGCGGGTCTTCGGCCAGGGCATTGGCGCTCAGGTCGAGCAACCACGACGACACCACGCTGCCGCGGCGCCACAGCTCGGTGATCTCGGACAAATCCAAGTCGTAGCGCCGCTCCGCCGGAATGCTCTCTTGCCCCACGCCTTTGAGAATGTCGAGCCCCTCGGCATAGGCCTGCA
>SXGT01056250.1_pt1 | contig 12715 bp, 9 predicted proteins | sample 3176221 | NCBI WGS metagenome assembly SXGT01 (sample SAMN11356862, study PRJNA531348) | freshwater metagenome | isolation source: freshwater sample F1-120 | place: China: Fuxian Lake, Yuxi | collected 2017-12-25
CCAGTTCCGCTAAACTTCCCTTGTCTGCCCCGAAGGCTTCCAATAACTTACGACGCAAATCATCACCATAGGCTCGTGCCATGTTGTCGTCGCGCCGAGAATCTCCAGAGCAAATCCATTATATATGAAAATGCTCTAGCTATCGCTACTGGGGCGGTGGAGCCAAGCGCGTCCTTACCGTCTGCCAGTCATCTATCTGGCCGATCACCATGTTGTTATACTAACGAGTTCCATTCTTCCTCACCAATGGCAAAACGACAGAATCCTCGAAAGCCGCTGAAGGTGGTTGCAATATCCATGTACTGACGGTATTATTACCGACAGCACAATGTCACGGCCCCGCCCCTCCTCAACACCACGCGCGCTGGCCAAACACGCACAGCGCTTCCAAGAACTCAAGCGCGGCTTGGATCAACTGGAGTACTTCTGCAAGGGAACCGTGCAGAGGAGAATGACCCAGTGCGGCAAGTCATATTGCGAGTGCCGCTCCGACCCCGACAAGCGGCATGGCCCCTACTTCGAACTCACCTACAAGGTCAAGGGGAAGACCGTGAACGTGCGTCTCTCACCGCAAGCGGCGCCCCTCTACCGGGCCGCCTCCGCACAGTTCCGCAAGCTCAAGACCATGCTCCAACGGCTTGAGAAGATCTCTCAGGCCGTGCTCGAGCTCCAGTCGAAAATGGCCCAGCCCAAGTAGCCTGGCCCGGCACTTGCGCCGGGATTATCCTCATAACCCGGCTCCAAGTCCGCATCGGCAAGCGCCTCAATCGGCTCAACTCACTGATTCTACGACCGTTGGCCGTCGTTCCAAAGTAGCCGCACCCCTTCTCAATATCCCTGGCTCTGATAGCCGTCTTGATAGTTGGTGTCCTCGTCGTCAGGATGCGGGATTGGCGGGAACTCCAACGCGAGATTGATGAATTAAGGAAAATCGGCGATGCCGGGAAATAGTTAGACGCCGGCAGGGACTACGTTAACCCCGTGCCGGCCCGCCTCTTCGCTCGCGGCCAATTCCGCCCGGAAGCGTATGTGCCGGCGCCGGGCCAGTTCGATCAGCGGCCTCCACGCCGCCTGAACTAAATGGTGTCTGATAAGCAGCCTCCAGAAACGGTTTGACCGCTTGTACAAATACGACATCGCCATGTACGTCCCAATGGCGCGCCAGTCCGCAGGCCGGCGGCGCCAAATCGAGGCATGTGAGAAGAGGCGCTGATAGATCCAGGCGTACCCCTGTTCCAGTTCTTCGGGCGACATGTTCTTCGGCCGGAACACGGCGTGTGCCGTGTCATAGAGGGACCAGTCTCTGTGCAGCAAGCGCCCCTCCGCCTCCATTTGACGGAACAGGAGCGTCGCGGGATAGGGAGTGAGTATGTGAAATGTCGCACACTCCAGGCGGTTCTCCTCCACCCATTCCGCAGTCCGGGGGAAAACGTCTCTCTGGTCGTGATCGAATCCCAGAACGAAAGAACCATTCACCTGGATGCCGTTCTCGTGCAGCATGTGGACGCGACGGGAATAGTCGGCCGTCTTCGGTGTCTTCTTCCCTGCATCGGCGAGATTCTCATCCGTGAGAGACTCGAACCCCACGAACACGCCCGTACATCCGGCAAGCGCCATGGCACGGATCAACGCCGGATCGTCTGTGACATCGATGCTGACCGCGGCGCTCCAGATCTTGTTCAGTGGCCTTAGCACACGGCACAACTCCCTGAGGTACTCGCGGTTCGATCCCAAGTTGTTGTCGATGAATACGGCGTAGGGTTGCTCATCAGCGAGGAACTCCGCGGCGATCTGGCTGGGATCTCGCATTCGATACGGCATGCGCAAACCATCCGTTGCGAGGTAGCAAAACCCGCAACGGTTGTGACAGCCGCGGGTCGCAATCAGGCTGGTGGTAGTCAGGAAGCTCTTTCGAGGGAGAATCGAACGCCTTGGCGCTGGGTCCTCCCGATAGTCGTTTTCATACCCCGCAGCGTATTGGGATCGCAGGCACCCGGCTTCCACATCAGCGAGAATTCGCGGCCAGAGGCGTACTCCGTCACCGACTGCAAGCGCATCCGCGTGCGGCGCGCAATCTTCGGGACTGGAGAGTACGTGCAGTCCGCCCAGCACGACCTTGCTTCCGCGAATCCGGTACCACCGCGCAAGCTCGAAAGCCCGCTTCGCGAAGGTCAGGTGGACCGTGATCCCAACCACCTCGGGAATCACTTCGAAAGGCGGCCGTCCGTCCAGCAGGTTTTCGTCCCAATACCGGACCCTCCAGTGTTCCGGTGTGGCCGCCGCGAAGCTGGTTAAAGCAAGTGTCGGCGTAAGCACGTGCTTTCCGAAGCTCGCATTCGGGTCCTTGGGATAGAAAGGGTTAATCAGGAGCGCGTAACGCGGCTGTACCGCGCCGGCGGGAACCGCGGAATCCAGGGGCGGCGGGCTCGTCATCTCGGAAGGGATCCAAGGGCGTGGTGAGGTTTGGAACCACGGCTCATGCGTAATGTTCATGCATAGTACTCTATATTATAAAGTTCTCGATGTCAAGATCCTTGAATTCCCCGCGAGCGCCGCGAACAGGGCCCCGATTTCGTGGCCGACTGAAACAGGCTGTTGAACGTCCCGCCTGCGTTCGCGCAACACAATCTGGGAGATTGCGGTCTTTGGTGGCCGTTCGCTTTGGGCCAGGGAAGCCGGCTTGCTCTGGTGGGTGTCGCAATTGTGATTAACGCCCGGCTCCGTGGCGGAAATCCAGATCGCCGGGAAGAATGCGGGGCCCGTATGAATTTACCCCGCCCAATGGAGGATGCCGGCGTCCATCTCTATCCGACAGCAAAACGGGCTGACAACATCCTTGTCCGCCAACGCTCAGAAACGGCCGGGAGCTTCTTCCCGGTTCTCGTAGTAGCGCCGGACGAAAAAGGGCGAGTCGAGGGGCACTATCGGAAGGATAGAGCGCGCGTTGCTGATGGAAGACTTACTGGCAGCCAAGCGGGACCTGCGGCTAAGCCTGGAGATCAAACGGCTGAGCCGTTTTGACGGCTTGATCATCGACGATCTGGGCTACTCGCAGCGGAGCCAGGACGACATGGAAAGTGGTGTTCTCTCTATGTCCGAGCGTTACGAACGCGGAAGCGTTCCGATGACCAGCAATCTGGCCTACTCGAATTGGGAGGCTATCTCCAAAGACGCCATGATGACGGCGGCAGCCATCGATCGCTTGGTGCACCGGAGCGTGGTCATCGAACTGAACATCTCCAGCTACGGGATGAACACGGAAGGAATCAGCAAGCGGACCGGTTTCCCCACGCCGGGAGGCTCCCCCCACTTGAGGGCTGCCGCCCTCTTGTGCATTGCCCGCTGGGTTACCAGGCTGATACGCCAAAATCCTGACGAATTGACGATTAACCGGCCGCGCCCCATTCAGCTCGGGGCAACAGCAGCAGTGACCGAACGCTCAGAAACGAAGAGGCGTTCACATAAATACTTGACACTACCCCGAGCGCCGGTCTGGCATCGAGGTTCCAACCTTGAAAGCGTAACAAACAGAAAGGGCGCGAGCCGAGGCTCGCGCCCTTTGTCTGCTGTTGCCCCGGTGAAATCCCTTAGGCCGCTACGGGCTCTTCGAACAGCTCGGAAGGCTCGAACTCGTGGCGGTCGGCCGCTTCCTGGCACCGGATACAGAAGCGAGTCCACGGCACCGCAGCAAGGCGCTTCGGACTGATGTCCTCGTCGCAGTGCATGCAACTGCCATAACTTCCCTCGGCCATCCGGCTTAGGGCGACACGTACGTTGCGCAGGAGATTCGACTCTCGGTCCAGGTTGCGGATTGCGAGTTCGCGCTCGCCAGCCAATTGTACTTCGTCCAATGCGTCGGCGGTCTTTTCGATCGCAATCCCTTCGCGGTTGCGCAGTCCCTCGGCCAGATCGGCTTTCTTGGCTTCCAGCAGGTTCCTATAATGATTCAATTCGGTTTTGGTCATGGCCATTCACTCCTTACTTCAACGCGGTGTCGCGTGACAAGCTCAGTTGTTCTTTCTGCTCCTTTTCTCTGTACTTGATAATAGACGAGAAGTGCTGCGGAATGTTTCAAAAAATCTTAGTACCGGAGGCTCAGGACTTCCCATTACTTCTTCAAGCCCCGTGGTACTAGTTCTCCGCTCCCGACTACCCCTCGCGTAAGACAGCATCTATATCCTTAGCAATTTTGTGGCCGTTTTGTCAACTTTCACGCCGTCGCGAGTTCCACTTCCGGGCCATCGCACAATTTGAGTTATCGGCAGAACGCCAGAAAGGTTTAGCGCGTTCAGACTAGAAAAAACTACCCCAAACCGAGAGGTGGAGCCGGTTTTTCGACCACATTCGGATCAAGATGTTACCATCTGTCTTAGACGACCGAACCGGAGGCGTTGATTCAGAAGATCTCCACTGCCATTTCCAGTGCCCGTTGGGCGGTAATTTTCTCGCTGTATTTTCTCACGGCTGCTCTGACGTTGATTCCATATTTTGGAATTCAGAACGACGAAGCGCTGTTCGGCAGCGGGATCTATCCTCCTTCGGGGGTCATCTATTCCCAGGCCGTTCGCGGCCGCGAGTTGCCGGTGATGCTGATATCCTACCTTGGGACGCCGAAAACCTGGTTTTACATGGCTTGGTTCAAGCGCTGGGGACCCTCCGCGTATTCGCTGCGCCTGCCCGTTGTGTTGGGGGGGATTGGTTTGATCTGGCTTTTTCGGTCGCTGATTCGGCGCGCGGCCGGAGAGCGGGCTGCCGTGATCGGCTGCGCGCTGCTCGCGACCGACACCACGTTCCTGCTAACGAACACCTTCGATTGGGGACCCGTGGCCCTCCAGCATTTGACGTTGACCGGTGGCGTGGTCCTGCTGGTACGATTTCACCGGAACGGATCCATCGGTGCTCTGGCCGGAGGCTTTTTTCTTTTCGGACTTGGGCTTTGGGACAAGGCCCTCTTCCTCTGGACGCTTGGGGGCGTCGGAGTAGCCGGTCTTGTCGTCTATTGGACGGAGATCCGCCGCGCATTTTCTCCCCGGAATTTCGCGATTGCCCTCCTTGCGGGCTCGCTGGGCTCTTTGCCCCTACTGGTGTATAACTACGACACGGATCTGGCGACGATTCGCGGGAACGCCCGGTTGACCACTTCGAAAATGGCTTTCAAGGCTCACGTCCTGCACATCACACTTAACGGTTCGGCGCTGTTCGGGTGGCTGTCGAGCGAAGATCCGCGACTACTGGGCACCGTTGGGAAACCGCTTGAGCCCAGAACGCTCCTGGAGCGCGGTTCGGTCGCGCTTGGGGCGGCCTCGGGCAAGCCGCGCATCGGGTTCCTGGCCTTCGCCGTCGCCGCGGCGGTAATGCTGGTCCCCTTCCTTTGGAACACGCCCGCGCGGCGGCCCATGCTATTCGCGCTCATCTTCTTATCCGTCGCCTGGATTCAGATGGCGGTGACGAAGGATGCCGGAGAAGGGGTCCACCATACCGTCCTCTTGTGGCCTTTCCCACATTTTCTGGCTGCGGTCGTGTTCGACGCCCTCGCAACTCGCATCCGGCGTTATGGACCATGGATCGCGGCAGCCGTCGTTGCCATTGTCTGCGCGCAGGACGCGCTCGTGACGAACAACTTCATCGGGGAAACAGTCAGGCACCGCGCGACGACACAATGGACGGACGCCATCTATCCCCTCTCGGAAGACCTGAAGCATCGAAAGCCGGTGCATGTATTCGTGATGGACTGGGGCATTCTCGATTCCCTGCGACTCCTGAACCGGGGCCGCCTCCCGCTCCACGTCGGGAGCGATCCGCTGATGACTGCCCAAATGACCGCGGAAGATCGTTTCGCCATCAGGCAATGGATCGCCAGCCCAGAGAACCTCTTCGTAGGCCATACCGAAGGGAACGAATTTTTCACCGGCGTTTCGAAACGGCTGGTAGTCGCGGCCGCGGAATCGGGCCTGCGCAAAGACTTGCTGAAGACGATTGCGGACAGCACCGGCCGCCCGATGTTCGAGCTTTTTCGCTTCGTGCCCGCCCGCTGAAATCGCTATGTTCGCCGGGCGCTGGCCGCCAACCGAGCCGCGAGCGCAGGCAGGCGGTTGTAAGCCCCTCGGAAACACAATATGAGCCTGAGTCGGAGAAGTTCGGAGGCGTTCGCCCACAAAACCAAGGCGCCAACTTAGCTTAGCGCACATTCATTTTGCGGGTTCAGACTTCTTCGGGATCAGAACTCGATACGCAGTCCCAGGATGACGGTCCTGGGGCCCGTTTCATCCTGGCCCTGCAAGCTGCTGATCCGGCCCACAGTGTTCGGCGCGGAGAGGTTCGCCGCCGGCACGCCGAAGTTCGGATGATTGAACGCATTCGTGGTCGAAAGGCTCACTTCCACGCGCCCGCTCTCTTTGAATGGGATGTACTTGAACAACCCCAGGTTGAAGTTTACCGTGCCCGGACCTTCCAGCACGCCGATCCCCGAGGCGCCGAACCGCCCCGCATTCACCGGCGGCAGAGCGAACGCCGTGAAGTCGAACCAGCGGTCGATGGTGCGCTGGTTCTTGGGCAGGTTGCCGTTGGCGCTGCGGTCCGGCCGGCCGCCGATCGTATTGGTGTTGGACGGGTCGCGGCCTGCGAACGACGGTGTGAATCGCAATCCTGTTTGCAGAAGGGTCACGCCGGTGATCCGCCAACCGCCCGCCAGGATCGCCGCCGCACCGCGCAGGTTGCTTACCCACTTGCGCCCCGGCCCGAACGGAAGTTCCCAGATGTAGCTGGCCACCATCCGATGCCGCGACATGTACAAGTCGTCGCCGCGTTCCGAAGTCCGGTCGTACGTGTTGGCGATCTGCGCGCCCTGTTCGCCCGAATCGATTCCGTGCGAGAGCTGTTTCGCCCACGTCCAACCCACCTGGTAGTAGACGCCTCGGGACAGCTTGCGTTCGGCCTCCAGTTGGAAAGCGTGATACATCGAGTTGCCGCCGTTGTCGATGAAGGTGACGTTGTTGTACTGCGGAAACGGCCTCCGGTTGTTGTTGAATGGCGTGGTGCCGGCCACCGGTTGGTTGAGATTGCGGCGATACAGCAGGTTCGTGGAACGCGTCCCAAGATACGACGTGCGGAAACCCGTTCCGGCGAACTCCTGTTCGAGCGTGAAATTCCATTGCATCGTGTAGGCGTTGAACAGATTCGCCGCGATTCCCGTAGCGTTCTGCGCTCCGAGTGTGCCGGACGCAAGGAACGGCTCCGGGAACTGGAAGAGCGGGCGCCCATTGGCGATACTGTTGGTGAACAATTCGTCCGAAGTGAACGGACCGCCGCCGCTGGTGCTGCTAAAACTGCTGCTCGAAAGCTGATTGCGGTAAACGCCCCAGCCAGCGCGGACCACCGAACGCGCATGCCCGAATGGACGCCACGCCAGCCCGATGCGGGGGTCGAAGTTGTTCCCGTCCGCCTTCCGCAAACCACGTGTGGGGAAGCCAGCCTGTTCGGCCGTAACGACGGTGATCGCGCGCGGAAAAATCGGGCTCACCCGCCGCAGGCCCTGTTGGTTGGGTACCACCAGGTTGCCCGTGTTCCGATCGAAGCTGAACTGCCTCCCCGTCTTCTCGCTGTACGGATTCATCCATTCGTATCGGAGGCCGAGATTCAGCGTCATGTTCCGGTGAATCTTGAAATCGTCCTGAATGAAGCCTGCGTAGAACTGGTTAGTCCCGTCCACCCGATCCTGCGGCGTCGCCCGGCTGGTAGTGCGCGGGATGCCGAGCAGGAAGTCGGAGTACGAGAAGCCTGTGAAGGTCCCGGGGAAATCGTATTGCCCGAAAACGCGGTTGGGAATCGGCTGGTTTTGCAATTGCCCCGTGCGGAAGTTGAAGCCTAACTTGATTGAATGTTTGTTCCTGACGATCGTCAGATTTTCGATGAAGTCGTAGAACAGGTTCAGCGGTCCGCTGTTGAATTCGATCTGCGTGAGCGAGGAGAAGCCGGTGATGTTGAAAACCGGAACGGCGCGGATGTCCTGCGTGTTCGTCAGTCCCCGGATTCCGAGTTCGCGTACGATCGGCAACCCGCTCTGCGGCCCCTGCCGCGGGTTTTCGTGGCGCGCCATGCCGAAGCGGACTTCGTTCACCACCGATGGCGAAACGACGTGTGTGTCCACCACCGAGAGTTGCCGGATCTTGCGCAATTGATCGCGGAGGCCCACGTTGGGCAGTTCGCCTTCCGGAACCGGTGTCGGCATGTTGCGCCAGGTGTACCGCCCGTAGATCGAGTTCGCGGCGCTGAAACGATGGTCGCCGCGAACGTCGAAATGATTCCAGTACGGCGCGTTCGACACGGTTTCGCGCAGATTCTGGTTGAGCGCGTCCGGCGCGCCGAAGTTCGGCGCCGGATAGAAGCGCTCCTGCGCGCGCAGCGAAACTGGACTGATTCGCGCCGCCGGAATCACGTTCCCGGCGAACGGCTGATTGTTGGCGATCGGGTCCAGGATGGGGATCGGCGCGCCGCCGGCGGTGCGGACCCGCGAGAAATCACCCTGCCGTAGAAGCAGCGTCGGAACGCTCGAATTGAAGTTGGTCTGTGTGTGGTCGCGATTGCCTTCGAACGCGCCGAAGAAAAACGTACGATTGCGGCCGTCGTAACCGGGCAGAACCACCGGACCGCCGAAACTCCCGCCGAACTGGTTGTAGACCCTGAAAGGAACCCGCGTTTGAAAGAAGTTCCGCGCGTTGAGACTCCCGGTGGAATACTGCCAGAATCCGCTGCCGTGAAGTTGATTGGTTCCGCTCTTGGTCGTGACCGTCACCGACGCGACGTTGCTGAACTCCGCACTGGCCGTGACCATGTTCAGCTTCATCTCCTGCACGGATTCAAAGCTCGGCTGCATGGGCGTGATCTGACCGCCGCCCTGATCGCCCATGGTTACGCCGTCCATCACAAAGCTGTTCTGGTTGCTGCGCGATCCGCCGAAAGAGTGCGACGACGCGCCTTCGTAACGGAACGACCCCGGCGAAAGGCTCATGAACTTGAAGATCCCGCCGCCGAACGCGTCGCCGCGCACGAAGTTGAGCGGCAGCTCGCGCATCTGGCGGCCCGTACGGACGTCGCTCACAGCGCCCGTTTCCGACTCCACCACCGGTGCCTGCGATTCGACGTTCACCGTTTCTGTCAACTGGCCGACGGACATCGGAATGTCGACACGGAGAACCTGAGCCGTTTCCAAATTGACTCTGCGCTGCACATAGCGCTGGAACCCGGGAGCTTCGGCGGAGATCGTGTAGGGACCCGGCGGCAGCGCCGTCATCTCATAGTCGCCGGACCCGCTGGTCGCGGTCTCCTTGGAGACGTTCGTGCCTTCGTTGGTGATCGTGATCTTGACTTTCGGAATCATCGCGCCCGCCGGGTCGCGCGTGTTTCCGACGATAGTCCCGAACGTGGATTGCGCGGACAGCAGACCGGCCGCCGTCAGCAATCCCGCGAGGAGCTTCCCAAATCGCATCGATACCTCCCAGTGACCGAGAGAACCAACTCCCTAAGCGCCATTTATTATACACGCCCGTAGGCCCGGCTTCAGCCGCAGTATTGTCCAATGCAAGCTGGGGACCGACTGAATCGGCCATGCCAGGAAACTTGCTCGAATTATCTTTCACATGCTCACCTCCCGCCAACCCTATGATGAGACCGTCTTCGCCGGATGCGAAAAACAATCCCGCACACGCGCTGAATCGAAACTCAGGGCGCAAACGAAAGCCTTGGGTTTTCAACTCGTTCGACCACCCGTACGCTGCGCGCAGGAGAGTGTTCTTTAAGAGCGGGGCGCCCGCGTGGCGGGACAAACGGGAAAGAAACTTGGCGTTGCTCGCTAACAGAGGCACACTGGAAGTGCTCAGCCATGCGGAAGTAGGCCGGAATTACAAGTGGTGCTTTCAAACCCGAATAGGAGCTTGGTCCCAAGTCCCGTGCACGAAACAGTGGTTACAGTCCGAAGCACCGTTGCGGACTGATTCCGATTAAAAGAGTACCCTGCGCGGTTTGGCCGGTTGGCGGCTCACGCCTTGCATCGCGACCAGACGCCGATGGGCGATTACCTACGCCGCATGAAAGCCAAACTCGGCCCCGCCGCAGCTACCACCGCAACGGCGCACAAGATCGCTATCATTTTCGACACCATGGTCAGCAAGCAGGTCGAGTACGACGCTTCACTCTGGGCCAAACGCAACCAGATGCGGGAAAAACGCATCGAAGCCAGGCTCCAAAAACAGGCTACGCAGCACGGCTACAAACTCGTGCCATTGGAGCAGGCTGCTTAACCTATTGACAACTCAGCGTTGCCGAAGTGGTTCCTTAAATTAAAAGACGAGCCTGGAGGTGAGGGTGATTCCAGCGCAAGATGAGCCTGAGCGCAGCCGGATGAGCCAGAGTAGGGATCGCTCATCCCCATGGAAGAAAACGAGAACCCGAGCCTGGAGGAAATCCGCAAATTGCTGGAGGCGAGCCAGGACCTGCATTTTCACGCCGAAGGGCGGCAGGAGAACTGCGGATGGGTGGATCGAACCTCGAGGGCCATAGCGGCCCGGTTGGCGCTTCATGGCAACTCTCGATAATACAAGACATTGGAGGGATCGCAATTGGGGCACAACCGATACGCCGTACCCGTACAGCTCGCCGGATCGCTCCGATCCGGAAATGCGGAGCAGTTCTCTACTCAGAGAGCGAATTGGACGCGCGCGGCGACCGCCAGGCTATGCCGCGGAAGGGCGTCTGGGTCAAACATTGGCGGAGCCCTGGCCGCACGCCTACGCCGCGACGGCCGCTCCCTTAATGTCCTTCCAGTTCAGCCAAGCCAAGCTGATTGTCCGAAACACTTCGGCGGGCACGAACGGCTTCGCCAGCACATCGTAACCGCCAATATTGAGCACCTCCGCCCAGAGCCGTTCGTCCGCCAGGCGGGAGGTCACCAGCACGTGTGGCGGCCTCGGAAAGGAGCCCGCGCTCGCCAGAACATCCTTCCAGGTCCCATCCGGGAGATCCCGCTCGCAGATGACCACTGGGATGCTGTTGTAGCGCAAGAGGTCAACCGCCTCCGCCAGAGTGGTTGCCGTGTACAGCGTCCAGTTGGAATGTCCGAAGATAGCGCGCAGCAGTTCGAGGTCGCCGTCTTCGGGGCTAACCGCCAACACCTGAACCGGGGCCGGCGGGAGAGAAGACTCAAGAACGTTCGGGGCCATGAGAACTCTCCTTGATGAGAACCCTAATCTTCACCATTTTCTTGTCTGCACGTTACGTGCCGCTGAAGCCCCTTTGTTCTCAAGAAAATTTGCGCCCATGGAGAACGTGTGAGTACTATCACACAGCCGCATTCTGACGTATAAAGGAAGTCTGAGCAAACTCACCCAGTATCGGATCTTCGAAAACGGCACACTCATCACCGGGAGCGGCAGCGTTCGGGATGGCATGATTGTCACTCGCGCCGGCCGGATCGTCTATGCCGGCCCGCGCGCGGGAGTCGAGTGCCCGCCTGACGCCGAACGTATCGACGCCGAAGGTTGCCTGATTGCGCCGGGGTTCGTCGATATCCACGTCCACGGCGGCGATGGCAGCGACTTTATGGACGCCACCCCGGACGACGTCGCGAAAGTGTTTCGCTACCATCTGAGACATGGCACCACCTCGATGTGTCCTACCACTGCCACGGCCCCGATCGAAGAGATTCTCGCCTCCCTTGAAGCCATCGCAAGTTACCGGTCCGGTCCGCAGGCTTACGGCCGTGCGTTGGGGGCTCATATCGAAGGCCCATACCTGACGATGAGTAAGCGCGGGTGCCACTTGCCCGAGTTCGTTCGAAACCCCGCGCCCCGCGAATGGATGAGGATCCTCGAAAGCGGTCCCGTCGCGTCCATGACGCTCGCGCCGGAACTGCCCGGCGCGAAGGAATTGATAGAAGAACTGCACCGCCGCGGCGCGAACGCGAACGCCGGCCACAGCGAGGCGCTCTTCCACGAGATGCAGGAAGCCGCGGGATGGGGTCTCACTCACGTGACGCATCTCTACTGCGCGATGACGGATGCGATGAACAATCGCTGGCGGGGCACGCCGAACCCCCGCGTGGCGGGAATGGTGGAGGCGGTGTATCTCGACGACCGGCTTTCTTCCGAGCTGATTACGGATGGGAAGCATCTGTCGCGGGAGATGCTCCAGTTGGCGCTTCGCGTCAAGGGCTACGAAAAGCTCGCCATCGTGACCGACGCGATGCGCGGAGCTGGAATGCCGGACGGAGAGTACACCTTTGGTCCGCGTCATGGGATGATCGCGGTGGTGCGGGATCGCGAGGCGCGCATTCCGGATGGCACAGCGCTGGCATCTTCGGTCTATCCCATGGACGAGATGATCCGGACGTTTCGCGATCTGACGGGCTGCCCGCTATGGCAGGCTATCTGTATGGCTTCGCTCACACCGGCGAAGATTGTGGGCGTCGCGGACGAAATCGGGAGTCTCGAAGCGGGCAAGCGCGCCGACATCGTCATCTGCGATGAGGATGTGAACGTCAAAGCGGTTTATCCGGGTGCCTAGCCCAACCTTCGCAGTTGAGTGCATTCGGGCCAGGGAAGTCCTTTAGTTTCAGTAAAGGCATGCCCAAGGTCTCCACTACATTTTGAGTTGGGGAAAAGAAGAAGAGGAAGGGCCAACGCTGATACGGGGAGCCGGCTGCGGAGGCAGAATCAGCTTTAGG
>SXGT01456686.1_pt1 | contig 12715 bp, 10 predicted proteins | sample 3176221 | NCBI WGS metagenome assembly SXGT01 (sample SAMN11356862, study PRJNA531348) | freshwater metagenome | isolation source: freshwater sample F1-120 | place: China: Fuxian Lake, Yuxi | collected 2017-12-25
GAGCCGTGCACGCGCGGCAGCACGCCGACCTCGATCGTGATCGGACGGACCGTCGTGTGGTCGCGGCCGTCGGCGCGCGTGCCCTTCAGGATCGACTGGCGTTCGGCGTCCTTGACGATGTCACCGAGGATCTCCGAGACCTTGGCGCTCCATGCCTTCTGCTCGGCCTCGCTGGCGCCGTGCGGCGCGTGGAACTTCTTCTGCGCCTTCTCCTTGGCGGCCTTGATCGCGGCGCTGCGCGTCTGCTTGGTGCCGATCGTCAGCGGCGCCTTGCGCAGCTCGCTGCCGAACTCGTCCTCGATCGCGGCGACCAGCTCCGGATCGTGCGCCGGCGGCGTGAACGCCATCTTCGTCTTGCCGGCCTTCGCGGCCAGCTCGTCGATCATCTCGGCGATGATCTTGCAGTTCGCGTGCGCCAGCTCGAGCGCCTCGAGCATCATCTCCTCGCTGACTTCCTTGGCGCCGGCTTCGACCATCGCGATCGCGTCGGCGTGGCCGGCGACCGTCAGGTTGAGCTTGTTGTTCTCGCTCTGCAGCTGGCTCCACAGCGGGTTGACGACCAGCTTGTCGTCGACGCAGCCGATGCGGACCATGCCGAGCGTGCGGCCGTTCGGCACCGAGCTGACCGCCAGCGCGGCGAAGCTGGCGATCGCCGCCAGCACGTCGGGATCGTTCTCACGATCGGCCGACATCACCTGCGACAGCACCTGCACCTCGCGCTTGAAGCCGTCCGGGAACATCGGGCGGCTCGAGCGGTCGATGATGCGGCAGGCGAGGATCTCCTTCGTCGACGGCCGGCCTTCGCGCTTGAAGAAGCCGCCCGGGATCACGCCGATCGCCGAGGTCTTCTCGCGGTAGTCGACGGTCAGCGGGAAGAAGTCGATGCCGTCCATCGCCTTCTGGCTGTTCACCGTCGCCAGCACCATGGTGTCGCCGTAGCGGGCGACGACGGCGCCGTCGGACAGCTTGGCCATGCGGCCGGTCTCGAGCGTCAGCGTGCGGCCGCCGATCGTGCGTTCGACGACGACCTTGCCGGTCGGCGCCTTCACCGCCGGGGCGCTGCTCGCGGCTTCGGGCTTGTTGTCCTGCTTGCTGCGACCGGTGTCGCGCGGTGCCGCCGGCTTCTTGCTGCGCGGGGCCTTCGGTTGGGTCGGGTTCGAATCCTCTGCCTTCTTCTTGCTAGCCATGTTCAGACGTTTCCTTTCACTCACTTTCGTAGCTTCGTCGCTGGCCGCCGGCTGCCCCCACATGGGGCCCAAGCCGTCGGAGCGTTGGCGGGATCGACCCGCCGGGTGACATGGCGCACGTTGCGCCAGGTCGGGGGTGCCGTCCCCGCTGTCTCGCATGGCGAGATCGTCTCGCATGGAGAACTTGTCGCGGTTGCAAGACCGGCGACGCGGGATCGGCGAGGGGTGCCAGTGCACGTGCACTGGCTTTGCGGGGGCGTTACTGCGGCGAGAACCTGCATCCGCGAGGCCGGGCGACGACCGGGCCAATCTGCCCTGGTCGTCCCGTCGTGCCTCGGCGCCCTACTCACTTCGTCGCCTGGGTCACTTGCGCAGGCCGAGCTTGGCCGCGAGTTGCTCGTAGCCAGCCGCATTCGTGCGGCGCATGTAAGCGATCAGCTTGTTGCGGCGGTTGACCTTCAGCAGCAGGCCGTGCCGGCTGTGGTAGTCCTTCGGGTGCCGCTGCATGTGCTCGGTGAGCTCGACGATCTGGGCGGTCAGCACGGAGATCTGGACCTCCGGGGAGCCGCTGTCGGTCGGGTGACGCCGGTTCTCGGCAATGACTTTCTTCTTGGTTTCGGCGGAGATGGTCATCCCTGGTTCCTTTCTTCGATTCTGACCAGGCCACCCGAACAGGGTTTCCGGCGGCGAGGTCGGCCCAGCATTGGGCACGTGGTTGTGGAAAAGGGTGGGGAGGTTAGCGAGCGCCCACCGTCGGTCGCAAGAGCCAGGACGGCAAAGTCGGGAGGCGCAGCAGCACCGCGGCGGCTGCCGCCGACGCGGTCGCGGCCGGGACCTCGCTCAGCGGACGGTGCGGCGCGGCAGGCGCTGCAGCATCTCGGTGATCGCCAGCGAGGCGCAGCTGCGGGCCTTGCCCTCGTTGTCCAGCGGCGCTGGCCCGGCCCCACCGGCCTTGACCTCGCCCTGGATGGTGCCGTTCCACAGCGGCACGCCATCGCGCCCGACCATGGCCGCCTGGAACTGGAACTGCACCCGGCTCGTGGTGGCGATGCGGGTTTCGTCCCAGCGCACGATGCGCATCGCGAACACCGCATCCTCGTGGGCGTGGCCGGCCATCTTCTGCAGGTTGGCCGGCGCGAGCAGCGACTCGGTGGGCGCTGGCTTGCCGGCGCCGCGCAGGGCCGCGTCGACCGTCTGCGAGGTCAACGGCGAGTAGAGGCGGTCGATCAGCTGCCGCTCCAGTTCCTGGCGCATCATCGTCAGCAGGCGGGCCGCCCCGGCGTTCGGAGTGCCGTCCTCGACCGGCAGCACGGCGACGACGGCGGTCTTGCGGTCGTCGGGGGCCGACAGCGCCGGGGCGGCGGTGAACTTGGCGTCGACGGTCACCGGCGGCGCCGTCTGGCAGGCGGTGACGAGCAGCAGCGCGCCGACCGCGAGGCGGCGCCAGGAGACCAGCGGAGTGGAGAGCACAGGGACCATGACCGTTCCTCGCAGAGTTCGGCCGGACCATAACCACGCGGCGGAGCTGGCGGAAGCCGGAAGCAACGGCTCGCCAGGGGAAGACCGCGCGTGGTCCGGGCCTTGTCGCTCCGCGCCACCCCACTACCCTGCCGGTGCCCCTCTCCCCCACGCGAACTCCGGTGCGCGCAATCTCCCCGCTCGCTGCCGGCCTGCTGGCCGTCGGCCTCCCGCTGCTCGCCCAGGCTCCGCCCGCAGCCGCGACGCCCGCCACCGAGCCGCCGCCGGAGGCGTTCGGGCCGCTGGCCACCGCGGTGATCGTGCGCAGCTACGGCGAAGCCGAGCTGTGGTCGCTGCGCGCCGTCGTCGTGCTGTCGCTCGGCAGCGACTGGCATCCGGACGGTGTGCCGATCGTGCTGGCGACGCTGCGCGACCGCGACGAACGGCTGGTGCCGTACGGCATCGAGGTGCTGCGTTCGATGGACGACGCGTCGCTGCGCCAGGTGGCGACGCGCGAACTGATCGACGAGCTGGTCGACAAGCAGCTGAAGCGCAAGAACGCGCTGTTCACGGACCGCGTGCTGGCCGTGCTGGCGCGCATGCTGCCGCAGGCGAACCTCACCGATCGCAAGAGCGCCGAGACGTGGTGGCGCCACAACCGCGATCTCTACGTGGTCGAGCCATGGAGCGAGCCGCCGAAGGTGCAGGGTGCGCAGCGCGGCGCCACCGTCGGCACCAGCGTGCTGACGCGCGCGTTCGACCTGCGCGACGCCGGCCTCGACGTCGTCATCGTCGTCGACTCGACCGGCAGCATGCAGATCGCGATCGACACCGCGCGCGACGCGATCGACGACGTGGTCGCGCTGCTGAGCGGCATCGCGCCGAAGCTGCGCCTGGGCCTCGTCGACTACAAGGACCTCGAGGACGTCAAGGAAGGCGGGCGCCTGCTGGCGCCGCTGACCAAGAACCAGAAGGAGGTGCGCGACAAGCTGGCCAAGCTGCAGGCCGAAGGCGGCGGCGACTTCCCCGAGCGCGTCGACAAGGGCATCGAGATCGCGCTGTCGAAGGGCATGGGCTGGAACAAGGACGTCAACCGCCTGCTGCTGGTGATCGGCGACGCGCCCGTGCATCCCGAGCACGAGACGGCGCTGCTCGACCTGGTGAAGCGCGCCTACGAGCATCCGTTCGAGAACGGCAAGGGCGCCGTCACCGGCAAGAAGGCGGAGCTGCGGCCGTTCGTGACGTCGACGATCGGCATCGGACCGGGCCCGACCGAGCAGTTCGCGCGCATCGCCACCGCGGGTGGCGGTGCGTCGGTCGCGCTCGAACTGCAGGCTCCGGCGCTGCCACCCGCCAAGCCGCCCGCCGGTGGGCGCGGCGCGCCACCACCACCGCCGCCCGCGGCCGCCGGCCGCACCAACGCGTCGGTGCAGCAGATCGTCGAGCACGTGCTGGCATTGTCGTTCGGGCCGTCGCACCGCGCGCACCTGCAGCGCTTCGTGCGCACGTTCTTCGAGTACCGCGCCGCGGGCATGTTCCGGTGAGCCGATGCCGAACCCGCACCAATCCACCCGCCAACGCCACGTCGTCGTGCTGACCGGCGCCGGCATCAGCGCCGACAGCGGTGTGCGCACGTTCCGCGACCACGGCGGCCTTTGGGAAGGCCACCGCATCGAAGACGTCGCCACGCCCGAAGGCTGGGAACGCGACCCGAGCCTCGTCTGGCGCTTCTACCAGGAACGGCGCCGTCAGCTGCGCAGCGTGCAACCGAACGCGGCGCACACGGCGCTGACCGCGTTCGCGCGCGCCGCGGTCGCCGCCGGCCACGACTTCACGCTGGTCACGCAGAACGTCGACGACCTGCACCAGCGCGCCGGCAGCGACGTGCTGCCGATGCACGGCGAGCTGCAGAAGCTGCGCTGCGAAGCGTGCGAAGTCGTCGTCGTCGACACGCTGCACGTCGATCCGGGCCGCTTCGTGCCGTGCCCCGAGTGCGGCCACCCGCGCTTGCGTCCGCACATCGTCTGGTTCGGCGAGATGCCGTTCCACCTGGCCGCGATCGAACGCGCGCTCGCGCTCTGCACGCACTTCGCGGCGATCGGCACCAGCGGCCACGTCTATCCGGCCGCCGGCATGCTGCAGCAGGCGCGCGCGTCCGGCGCGATCACCTGGGTGCAAGCGCTGGAGGCGCCGGTCAACCTCGACCCGCGCGATCGCTTCCAGAAAGGCCGCGCCGCGATCGCGGTGCCGGTGCTGCTGCAGGAACTGGCGCAGGAGCTCGGGCTGCCGACGGTGTGAGCGCAGCATGCGGCTTCCGTCACTCGCGCCGCCCCGGTACGACGTGGCCATGAAGATCCGCCCGCTCACCCTGTTCGCCGGCGCCACGTTGCTGCTCGGCTCTTCGTGCAGCAACGCGCCGACGACGTCGCCGACCCCAGCCACCGCCGCGACCACCACCGCCACTGCCGCCACCGCGCCAGCGCTGTCGGCCGAACTGCAGGCGACGAAGGTCGGCAACCTGGCGATGCCCATGGCCGGCGTGCTGACCGCGGGCCAGCCGACCGAGGAGCAGATGGCGCAACTGGCGAAGCTCGGCGTCACCAAGGTCGTGTGCCTGCGCCCGGCGAGCGAACCCGGCACCGGCTGGGAAGAGGGGAAGGCCGCAGCACTCGGCGTGCAGTTCGTGCGCCTGCCGATCACCGGCGCCGACGACCTGACGCCCGCGGCCGCCGAGAAGCTCGCCGCCGAACTCGCCGCCGCGAACGGCCAGACGACGCTGGTCTGCTGCGGCAGCAGCAACCGCGTCGGCGCGCTGCTGGCGCTGAAGGCGTTCCACGTCGACAAGCTGTCGAAGGAGCAGGCGCTGGCGCTCGGCAAGGCGGCCGGCCTGACGAAGATGCTGCCGGCGGTCGAAGCCAAGCTGAAGTGAAGGCGGCGACCCCGGCCGGCGCCACGCCAGCAACTCTTCACCCGCGGCTCGCGAAGCCCGCATCGGCGTGAAGAAGCTCTCGGCGCAATGCACGGCAGGGTGGCAAGCCGCTTCGTCTCCGGCCCGCACCGCGAACGCGACCTGGGGCTCTTGCTGTTCGCATTGGCGGCGCTGCTGCCGAGCATCTGGTCCGAAGGCAGCATCTCGGGCCAGGACGAGTACTACCTCTCGTTCCGCACGGTCCTGGAGATGCGTGAGCGCGGCGAGTGGCTCGTGCCCTGGGTCAACGGCGAAGTGCGCCTGCAGAAGCCGCCGCTGCTCTACTGGGCCATGCTGGTCGCGATGGAGTTGCTGGGCCCGAACGCGTTCGCGGCACGAATGCCCAGCGTGGCGGCCGGCGCCCTGTTCGCAGTGGCGGCGGCCCGGCTGGCGCGGCGCTGTGGCGCCTCGGCCATGCTCACGGGGCTGCTGGTCGTGGCCGCCGCCGGCGTTGCCGTCGAAGCGCGGCGCGCCATGTTCGACCTGCCCGTCGCCTGCCTGGCGACGTGGTCGCTGGTGCTCGGCATGGATTGGTGGCGACGCGGGAGCGTCCTCGCACTGCAAGGAGCCGCGGTGCTGCTGGCCGCCGCGGCGATGACCAAAGGGCCCGTCGCGCTGTGGTTCGTCGCCGCACCAGCCCTCGCGGGCCTCGTCGTCCATCGTCGCCGTCCGGTCGGTCCATGGTGGCAGCTGCTGCCGGCCCTGGCCCTGTTCGCCGCGCTGGCGCTGCCGTGGCCGCTGTACGTCGCCAAAGCGCACCCGGAGTTCTTCGCCGTGATGTCGACGCAGGCGGAGAATCGCGCCTTCGGGCTCTCGAGCCTGACCGGATTGCCGGGCCTGGTCGGCGCCCTGATCGGACTGTGTGCGCCATGGTCGCTGCTGCTGCTGTCGGCCGCGTGGGCGTCGGCACGCGGCCGCACGGACGCGCTGCGAACGGGCCGATGGTTGCTCACCTGGGTGGCGATCGGGCTGGTGCCGTTCGCGCTGATGCGCAGCTTCGAACGCTACGTGCTGGCGTTCGTCGCCCCGCTCGCCGTGCTGACCGCCATGCACGTCGAACGGCTGTCGCCGCGGGCGCTGCTGTGGCACCTGCGGGGCGCCATGGCACTGCTCACCGTGCCGATGGTCGGCTTCGGCGCTCTCGTGGTGGGTCTCGGGCTGGCCGTGGTTCCAGCACTGCTCGGGGCCGCCGTTCTCGTCGTCGGCTGGCGCTGTTTGCGGCGCGAAGCACACGAGCCGGCGATGGCGTTCGCCGGACTCGGCCTCGTCACCGCGACGTTGCTGGGCGTCGTCTATCCGGCGATCGGCGTCAATCGACTGCCCGAGTCGCTGCCGAGTGCGGTCGGCAGTGCGCGGGTGGCGACGTTCGGCCGCCCGCAGCCGGGCATGCTGTCGTTGCGGATCGGCCGCAGCGCCGAACACATGGCGAAGGAGCCGGACGGACTGCCCGAGCGATTGCGCGGGTTCCACGGCCATCTGTTCGTGCACGACGACGACCTGCCGCTCGTGCAGCAGACCGCCACGACCGCCGGGTTGGCGCCACGGACGCTCGTGCGCTTCGGCTCCTTCTACTCGCGCAAGGCCTGGCTGCGCTTCTACCGCGACGGCGCCACCGCGAGCGACTGGTGGCAGGCCGTGGTCGAACGCGATCCGACCCGACTGCAGCCGCACTTCACCTGCCTCGAATTCCCATGACCCCCCAACCTCCCGCACAGCCGGTGTCGCCGCGAACGCATCCCCGACGTCGTTGGCAGCGCACCGTGGTGCGCAGCGTCGCCGCGGCCCTGCTGGCGCCGACGGTGGTGCTGGGCGGCATCTACGCGCACTGGGATCTGCGCGAGCGGCGGCTGGTGACGATCGCGCCCGGGACCGCCTACCAGTCCGCAGCCATGCCGGCCGCGCAACTGCTGGCGACGGTCGAAGAACTGCACCTGCGCACGGTCATCGACCTGCGCGACACCGAACCCGAGCTCGTCGCCGCCGAGCGGGACGCGCTGCACGCGGTCCAGGTCGAGCATCGCCACGTGCCGATGCCCCAGGAGCCCACGGCCGACGACCTGTGCCGCTTCTTCGCCGCCGTCGACGCCGCCACACCGCCGATCCTCGTGCACTGCAAACATGGCGAGGGCCGCTCGGTGTTGCTGTCCGCGCTCTATCGCATCGAACGGAGCGGCTGGAGCAACGACGCCGCCTGGCAGGGCACGGCGCGGCTCCCCGACTCCCTGCGCTTCCTCCGGCGTCTCTGGCCGGGTCTGCGTTGCTTCTCCCCGTCGAGCACCAAGGGACGCATGGTGCTCGACCACGTGCCGACGGCGCAGCGGCACGCGGACGCCGAGAGTGGCAAGTGAGCGCAGCCGCAGCCGTCAGGGCTGCAGCCGGCGCTGGAAGCGCGTCTCGCCGTGTGCATCGACGATCGACAGCTCGAGCCCACCGTCGGCATCCACCTGCAGCAGGCCGAAGTTCCACAGGCGCTTCACCTGGTTCAGGGTGACCGGCGGTGGAGTCGGATCCAGATAGAACCACGACGTCGGCCGCAGCGTCGGATCGAGCATGTCCCGCCCGAAGTAGCCCGCGTTCATCGGCCCGACGACGATCTCCAACGGACGGAAGTCGGAGTCGTCCGCGAACGGCTGCAGCTCGACGACCTCCGCGTGATGCACGTCGCCGCAGAGGAACAAAGGCCGGCGGATGCCGAGTTGCTGCATGGCGCGCAGCAGATCGAGCAGTTCGCGTTCGTAGCCGGTCGCCGACGCATGGTCGGCCCAACCGTCGCGCCCCTTGACGGGATCCCCGGTCGGCACGGTGAGCGGCACGCTGGACACCACGATCTTCCAGGTGGCACGACTGGCAGCGAGCGCCGCGAGCAGCCATGCTCGTTGCTCGTCGCCGAGCATGGTCTTGGGGTCTGGATCCCGATCTTCGAGGTCGGCTCGGCGCCGGTAGCTGCGACAGTCGAGCACGAACAGTTCGACGTGCCGCCCCCATCGGATCACCCGATGGAGCTGCAGTGGTGCCGACCGCGGGCCACGCACGGGATTCCAGTCGAGCATGGCCGCACGCGCCGTTTCGAGCAGGCCCCAGCTGTCGCCAGGTCCGAAGTTGTTGGTGCACTCGTGGTCGTCCCAACAGGCCACGTAGGCCGTCTCACCCAGCAGGCCGGCGAAGCCGGCGTCGTCGTGCAGGTAGCGCCAGTGCGCGTCGTAGTCGCTGCGGCCGAGCAGCAACCCGTTCCGCAGCGGCAGCTGGCGGTTGCCGTAGCGGCTCCGGCTCGGGATCGACCGGTCCCCGTAGATCATGTCCCCGAGCCCGATGAACACGTCCGGACGACGCGCCCGGATCGGCGCGCAGATCGGCAACCCCTCGACCTCGTCGCGCCCGAAGCCCTGGCCACCGATGTCGCCGCTGAAGGCGATCGACACCGGCGCCGCGGTGTCGTCCGCCGGCGCCGTGCGGAAACGCCGGGCCGGTCCGTCCGACCAGTTCGGCACGACCCCTTCGTATTCGGTGTCGGGGCGGAGACCTTGGAACCGGTGGCCGACCCCGCCGGCAGCGGGCGACGAGATGCGCACGCGCTCCACCTGCCCCAGGTGCACGGGCCGCACCTCGATGTCGATGCAGGGTGTCTCGGCACCGGCGACCCACACCACGACTTCGGTGGCGCTCACGTCGCCGAGCACGGGCCCGTAGAGAAGACGCGGCGAACCGGTCGGCTGCGGCTCTGGGCGGACCAGGAGAAGCGCCGACATCAGGGCGAAACTCGCGAAGCGGACGAGGCGGGCTCTCACGAAGCGGCAGGAAACGACCGCGGTGAGAAGGTCCTGTGCAAGCTCCGTGAAGGCTGCAGAGAAGACCGGCGGGCGCTGCCGCCTGATTCGCCGGTTGGGACGCACCAGTTGGGCGACTGCAGGCGGAGGTCCGCCGCGGCAGACCGACGCGCTGCAAGCCGTCCGACCAGTCGGGCCGGCTGTCAGCCGCTCACGCCAGGGCCGGACGCCGCACCGGGGACCCTCACCGCAGGGGCTCGCCGCCGCCGGCTTCGCTGCGTTTCATGGAGTCGCTGGGTCGCCTTCGCGCGCCCGCCAGGACCAACCCCATGACACGCATCCTCGCCCTTCTCGCTGCTGCGGCGCTCCTTCCCGCACTCGCGGCCCAGAACCTCGTGCTGCCGGACAACCACCACCTGATGGAGCGTGCGGACCAGCTCGCCAACACCGGCGACACCACCTACTGGCGCGCCACGTCGGGTGGCCGCTTCCAGATCCTCTACGACGCGAGCCACTTCGTGAACGCGGGCGTCAACGGCCCGATCCTGATCACGCACCTGCGCTTCCGCGGCGAGGACGGCGAGCCGAACCTCGGCGGCCAGGTCTACAGCGGCGTCTCCGTCGAAGTGGGCTCGACCAGCCTCGGCACGCTGTCGACGACGTTCGCGACCAACCGGCTGGCGGCGACGACGACGATGGGCACGCTCGGCACCACCACGGTCACCGTGGCCCCGTCGCTCGGCACCTGCCCGAACAACGACTGCATCGTGATCGACCTGCTGGCGATCGGCGCGTCGTTCCTGTTCGACCCGACGTCGGCGCAGCCGAACCTGTTGGTCGACATCACGATGCCGACCGCACCGGCGAACGCGGCGCCGCTGTACATGACGCCGATCCAGGACACGACGGCGCACGGTGCGGGCATCCGCGGCAGCGCCGTGTCGACGACGACGCCGACTTCGGCGACGGGCACCGCCGACGCGACGCCGGCCGTGCTCGGCATCGGCTTCGCCGGCAACGGCGGCTACGCGACGATCGTCCCGGCGCGCAACGAGGAGTTCGGTGCGGCCTGCGGCGGCAACTGCGCAGCCTTCTACCAGACGTTCAACCAGGGCCAGCCGTTCGACCTGCAGGCGGGCCTGACGCTGCTGCCGGACAACCCGACGGCGCCGAACTTCTACACGGTGATCGGCGGCGCGCCGGCGGTCGACCTGACGCAGCTCAACGCGACGGCGAACTCGGTCGCCGACGAAGCGCTGGTGACGTTCCCGCTGAGCTTCCCGTGGGCGTTCCCGGGCGGCTCGACGTCGACGATCAAGCCGTCGACCAACGGCCACGTCTGGCTCGACAGCGTGCCGACCGCGGCGCTCTACCAGACGAACAAGGACAACCTGCTCGGCGTCACCACCAACCACCCGGCGCGCTACATGCCGTTCTGGACCGACCTGCAGTGCGGCAAGAACACCGGCGGCAACGCGCTCGCCGGCCTGCACGTCAAGGAGGACACCACCGGCGGCCCCGGCAACAGCGTCGTCTACGTGACGTGGAACGACGTCGGCCTGTTCCGCCACGGTGCCGGCGCCACGCAGCCTGGACACTGCAGCTACACATTCCAGCTGGTGCTGCACCAGGCCTCGGGCATGGTCGAGTACCGCTACGGCGCGATGAACACGTTCGCGTCGGGCCTGTGGACGGTGTCGACGTCGATGTACTACGCGTCGATCGTCGGCTTCACCCGCGGCCGCATCGGCACCACGCCGTCGCTCGATCCGCAGTCGCGCGACCTCTCGGCCGAAGTGCCGTTCGACACCGCGATCGAGGGCTCGGTCGGCAACGTCGGCATCACCGCGGTGTCGACGCCGATCGCCGGCGGCCCCGGCTACCAGGGCCGCCTGTTCGCCGGCCAGTCGGTGCGCTGGGACGTGAAGAACATCCCGGCCGGCACGGTGATCGGCCTGCTGAACCTCGACGTCGCCGCCACCAGCCCGGGCTTCGGCCTGCCGGGCATCACCGCGCCGGGCTGCAAGATCAGCACGTCGCTGAACCCGGTCGGCCTGCAGTGGGAACTGTTCGTGCTGCCGGCGGCGAACGTCACCGGCACCGTGCCGCTGACGATGCCGAATCCGGTGCCGACGGCGTGGCTCGGGGTCGACATCGTCGTGCAGGCGATCGGCGTGGATCTGTTCGGCGGCGCCAACCTGGTGCCGTGGTCGAGCAACGCGATCCGCCACACGATCGGCCTGAACTGACGCGCGGAGCGGTGCGAGCCGCAGCGCGTCACGCGCGCGGCAGGCGCTGCAGCACGAGGCGCGCGGAGAGCAACGCGAAGCCCTGGCGACACGCGTTCTGCATCGACCTCGAGCCGGGCTGCGTCGTCATCACGCCTTCTGCAGCGCGATGCGCACCGGCTTGCCGTCGCCGCGGCCGACCTTGCCGGCAGGATCGCCGGCGAGCCCGGCCCGGCGGTCCATCGACTTCGCCAGCACCTGCGCGCGAATGTACTCTGCATGCTGCTCCAGCACGGTCGCCGTCGCGTCGTCGGCGTCGAACCCGAGCACGATGCGGTCGCTGACGTGCAGGCCCGCATCCTTGCGCGCCTGCTGGACGAGGCGCACGAAGTCGTTGCGCACGCCTTCCGCTTCGAGCTCCGGCGTCACCGTCGTGTCGAGCACGAGCACGACGTCGTTGGTCGACAGCGCCGCCGCGGTGATGCCGTCCTTCGGCACCAGCTGCAGCACGTACTCGCCCTTCTCCAGCACCGCACCGCCGATCTCGGCGCGCTCGCCGACGAGCTTCCACGCGCCCGAGCGCGTCGCTGCCAGCACGTCCTTCATCTTCGCTCCGAGCGTCGGCCCGAGCGCCTTGGCGTCGATCTGCAGGCGGAACGAACCGAACGCGGTCAGGTCGCTGGCGAACGCCACCTGCTTCACGTTCGTCTCGTCCTGCAGCAGGTGCACGAACGGCTGCATCGCCGCGGCGTCGGCGCCGGCGAGCACGACCTTCGGCAGCGGCAGGCGCGTGCGCAGCTTCTTGCCCTCGCGCAGCGACAGGCCGACCGAGCACGCATCGCGCACGCGGTCCATCTGCGCCACGAGCTGCGCGTCGAGCGGCAGCTTGCTGACGTCCGGCCAGCCGGCGAGGTGCACCGACTCGCCGCCGGTGAGGCCGGTCCACACCTTCTCGCACAACAGCGGCAGCAGCGGCGCCGCCGCCTGGCACAGCAGCACGAGGCACGTGTAGAGCGTGTCGTACGCATCCTGCCGATCGGCCGGGCCGGTCTCGCCCCAGAAGCGTTCGCGGCTGCGGCGGATGTACCAGTTGTTGAGCGCGTCGAGGTA
>SXGT01847119.1_pt1 | contig 12715 bp, 9 predicted proteins | sample 3176221 | NCBI WGS metagenome assembly SXGT01 (sample SAMN11356862, study PRJNA531348) | freshwater metagenome | isolation source: freshwater sample F1-120 | place: China: Fuxian Lake, Yuxi | collected 2017-12-25
AGCTGGTGCGGCTTGTAGTCGCCCATGCCGGGCAGACCCACCAGCGCCAGCGTGCGATCGGCCCGCTCACGCCGTTCCTTCTTGTCGACACCGCGCAGCTCCAGCCCGAAGGCCACGTTGTCGAGCAGCGTGCGGTGGGGCAGCAGGCCGAAGTGCTGGAACACCATGCTCACCTTGTGCCGACGCACCTGCAGCAGCTGGTCGTCGTCGGCCTTGGTGACGTCGGTGCCCTCGATGATCACGCTGCCGGCGGTGGGCTCGATGAGTCGGGTGATGCAACGGATGAGGGTGCTCTTGCCACTGCCCGACAGGCCCATCACCACGAACACCTCGCCGGGTGCGACGTCGAGGTTGACGTCGCGCATGGCCACCACGTTGCCGTGCAACGCCTCCAGCTCACCGCGGGGCAGGTCGGCCTCGGGCGACCCGACGATGCGTTCGGCACGCGGGCCGTAGACCTTCCAGAGATCACGAACCGAGATCATCGACTCCACTTGGCGTACTCCCCCTTGGTCACCCCACGCGACCGGGCGGAGCTTAGACCCAGGCCGCGCGACCCAGTTGTTCCACGATCCGGACCGCGAGGTCGAGGTCGTCGACGAGGGGCCGGTCGTCGGTGGAGGTGGGCAGCTCGTCGCACGCGGCCAGCAGCGACCGCACTCCCTCCCCCAGCTCGGACTGTTCGCGGCGACGCGCCGCACGCACCGCCGCTACCAGCTCGCACGCGGCGACGACCCGTGCCGCCTTCACCTGCTCCACCAACGCCACCGCACCGCGGGTGGCGAACGTGGCGTGGTCCTCCGTGCCCAACGAGATGGACGCGGTGTGCCGGCTGGTCGGATCGGCCAGCGTGCGCACGGTCTCGAGCGCCGAGCCGGCGGTGTACTCCAGCACCATCAGGCCCGAACTACCGGCCGGCCCGTCGGCCAGGAATCGCCCGCCATCGGTGTACGCCGGATCGTTGAGCTTCACCAGGCGGGCCAACGATGCCGACGACCACTGCACCAACGCGAGGCGCACCACGTCGAGCCGCAGACCGACGCTGGTGAGGTTGAACGATCCGTGGTGCACCACGCCCTGCTCGGTGTACCGCGGGTTCTCGGCGCCGGCGCCGATGGCGCTGCGGAGCTCGGCGGCGAGATCGTCGGCCACGTCGAGCGCCGGGCCGGCGAGAAACGGGATGACCCGCCACGACAACGGATCCTGCGTGCGTGCAGGCCGCCAGGTGCCGCCGTCGAGCACCTCGCGCATCGCACGGCAGGCCCGGTCGACTCCCGGCGAGGGCCGGGTTGCCACTGCACCGGGCGACCACTGCTGCGGGTTGGAATGCACTGCTGCGGCCCCCAGCGCCGCGACACGCAACGACGCATCCATGAACGAGCGCACCGCCACCGCGCCGTGTGCGGCGAGAGCGAGGGTGGCCGCGCTGGAGCTGATGAACGACAGCGCACCGCTGCCCTCGACGTGGTCGAGGTACTGCGCAACCGTGCCGTCACGCCAGGGCCGCTCGCCCAGCAGGCACAGCGCCAACTCGGCCAACGGTGCGATGTCGCCGGTGCCCATCGCGCCGAACTCGCGGACCACGGGCGTGCGGCCGTCGTTCGCAGCCCGCCGCAGCGCATCGACCACCTCGAACGGGATGCCCGAGCCGGGGATCGACAGTTGCGCGAGCCGGACCACCATCGTCCCGCGTGCGACGGCCTCGCCGAGGTCGTCGCCGTGCCCGGTGCTGTGCGAGCGCACGAGGCGCAGCCCGTGCCCGCCGTCGTGATCGTCGGCCGGCACATCACGGTTCGCACCCACACCGGTGGTGCGACCGTAGGCGACACCCTCCGCGGAGAGCGCCGCGGCGAGCGCCGAGTTGGCACGCAACGCATCCTCCACGCCGTCGGCGAACTCCAGGTGGAACCGGTCGCGTGCGTCGGCGACCAGCACGTCGATGTCGACGACGTCGGCCCCCAGTCGGAACGTCTGCATGGTCGGCACGGTACGCGTCGCGCTCACACCACGCGCAACTCCCCGGGGCGCAGCCGGTCTGCCATCGCCGTCGCCGGCGCCAGGTCGGTGACCACCACATCGCCCTCGCGCAACGGCGGCAACGCCACCAGACCCTCGGCACCGAACTTCGACGAGTCGACGGCGTAGAGGCGCTGTTCGGCGATCTGCCCCATCGCTGCCGACATCTGTGCCTCGGCGTGCTCCTGCACCATCAGCCCGCGGCGGGCATCGAGCGCCGACGCCGACAGGATGGCCACGCGCACGCGCATCGAACGCACCACGTCGAACGCCGACGCGTCGAACGACGCACCGTCGTGGTTGCGCAGCTCCACCCCCGCCATGTGCACCCGGTTGCCGGGGATGGTGGCGAGCGTGGTGGCGATGAACGTGGAGTTCGTCACCACCGTGAGGCCGCGGTGCTGTCGCAGCGCCTGCGCCACGAAGCCGGTGGTGCTGCCGGTGTCGAGCGCGATGGCGTCGCCGTCGTGCACCAGCGCCGCCACGGCGCCGGCGATGGCCACCTTCTCGCGCTGGTGCACCGTCATGCGCGCCAGGAACGGCGCCTCGCCCGGCCGGCTGCGGCCCACCACTGCGCCGTGCACCTTCTCCACCACGCCCCGCTCCACCAACGGTTGCACCACGCGACGCACCGTCTGCTCGCTCACGTGCAGCAGCGTGGCCAACTCACGCACGCTGATGGTGCCGCGCAGCGACACCGCGTTGAGCACTTCCTCCTCGTAGCGGGCCATGTGAGCATTCCAACACAAAACAACACTTCTGTCGGTATGCACTCGCTGGTGCGCGACAATCGCCCACGTGACCGCACTTCCCTCTTCTGCACGGGTCGTGGTGATCGGCGGCGGCATCGTCGGCTGTTCCACGGCGTACCACCTGGCCAAGCTGGGCTGGACCGACACGGTGCTCATCGAGAAGCACATGCTCACGTCGGGCTCCACGTTCCACGCCGCCGGCCTGGTGGGCCAGCTGCGCACCAGCGCCAACATCACCCAGCTGCTCGGCAACTCGGTGGAGCTGTACAAGACCCTGGAGGCCGAGACCGGTCAGGCCACCGGGTGGAAGATGAACGGTGGCCTGCGCCTGGCCTGCAACCAGGAACGCTGGACCGAGGTGCAGCGTCAGGCCACCACCGCGAAGAGCTTCGGCCTGGAGATGCACCTGCTGTCGCCGAAGGAGGCGCAGGAGCTGTGGCCGATCATGGAGGTGCACGACGTGGTGGGCGCCGCGTTCCTGCCCACCGACGGTCAGGCCAACCCGAGCGACATCACCATGGCCCTGGCCCGCGGCGCCCGCATGCACGGCGCCACCATCTGCGAGGAGACCGAGGTCGCGAGCATCGAGGTGGTCGACGGCGTGGTGAAGGCCGTGGTCACCGATCGCGGCCGCATCGAGTGCGAGAAGATCGTGCTCTGCGGCGGCCAGTGGACCCGCGAACTCGCCGCCACCGTGGGTGTGAACGTGCCGCTGGTACCCGTGGAGCACCAGTACGTGATCACCGAACCGTTCACCCCCGAGGTGCCGCGCAACCTGCCCACGCTGCGCGACCCCGACCGCCTCACCTACTACAAGGAGGAAGTGGGCGGCCTGGTGATGGGTGGCTACGAGCCGAACCCCATCCCGTGGGCGGTGAAGGGCATCCCCCGCCCGTTCCAGTTCCAGCTGCTCGACAGCAACTGGGACCACTTCGCGCCCACCATGGAACTGGCCATCGGCCGCGTGCCTGCGTTGGCCGAGGCTGGCATGCGCCAACTGATCAACGGCCCGGAGAGCTTCACACCCGATGGCAACTTCATCCTCGGCGAAGCCCCCGAGTTGAAGAACTTCTACGTCGGGGCCGGGTTCAACGCGTTCGGCATCGCGGCCGGAGGCGGCGCAGGGCAGGCACTCGCCGAGTGGGTGCACGACGGCACACCCCCGTACGACCTGTGGGTGGTCGACATCCGCCGGTTCGGCCGACCGCACCAGGACACCGATTGGGTGCGAACCCGCACGCTCGAGGCGTACTCGAAGCACTACACGATGGCCTGGCCGTTCGAGGAGCACCACAGCGGTCGCCCGTGCCGCACCTCGCCGCTGTACGACCGCCTGCTCGCCGCGGGTGCGGCGTTCGGCGAGAAGCTCGGCTGGGAGCGGCCGAACTGGTTCGCCGATCTCGCAGTGGGCGAGGCACCGGTCGACCAGTACACGTACGGCCGGCAGAACTGGTTCGCCGCCGTGGGGCGCGAACACCGGGCGTGTCGCGAGGCTGCGGTGCTCATCGACCAGACGTCGTTCGCGAAGTTCGCGCTGAAGGGTCCCGACGCGATGTCCGCGCTCGACTGGATCTGCGCGAACGACGTGCACAAGCCCGTCGGCTCGCTCACCTACACCCAGATGCTCGACGACAAGGGCGGCATCCAGTGCGACCTCACGGTTGCACGGGTGGCGCACGACGAGTTCTACATCGTCACCGGCACCGGCTTCGCCACGCACGACTTCGACTGGATCAGCAGCAACATCCCGCCCGACACCAACGCGCAACTCCTCGACGTCACCTCGGCGTGGTCGGTGCTCACGCTGATGGGTCCGAAGGCGCGCGACATCCTGCAGTCGGTCACGTCGGCCGACGTGTCGAACGAGGCGTTCCCGTTCGGCACGATGCAGACGGTGGGCATCGCCGGCTGCCCGGTGCGCGCACTGCGCATCACCTACATGGGCGAACTGGGATGGGAGCTGCACCTGCCCGTGGAGTACGCGCCGAAGGTGTACGACACACTCATGGCCGCCGGCGCCCCGCACGGCATGGTGAACGCGGGCTACCGGGCCATCGAGAGCTGCCGACTGGAGAAGGGCTACCGGGCGTGGGGCAGCGACATCGGCCCCGACCACACCCCGCTCGACGCCGGACTCAGCTGGGCGGTGAAGACGAAGAAGGCCATCCCGTTCAAGGGTCGCGACGCGATCGTGGCCCAGCAGCAACGCGGCCTGCGCAAGCTGCTCGCGGCGTTCACCGTCGACCCGTCGGTGGTGTTGCTGGGCCGCGAGACGATCTACCGCGACGGCGAACGCGTCGGCTGGCTCACCAGCGGCGGGTTCGGGTACACCATCGACCGCTCCATCGGGTACGGCTACGTCCGCAACCCCGACGGCGTCACCCGCGACTGGGTGCTGGCCGGCAGCTACGAGCTCGAGGGGGCGGGCACGCGCGTGCCGGCCGAGCTGTCGCTGCAGCCGCTGTACGACCCCACCAACGCACGAGTGAAGGCCTGACCATGACCGTTCCCGCACGCGCCCGCATCGTCGTCATCGGCGGCGGCATCCTCGGCTGCTCCATCGCGTACTGGCTCACCAAGATGGGCGAGACCGACGTGACGCTGCTCGAACAGCATCAGCTCACCGACGGCGCCACCTGGCACGCGGCCGGCCTGGTGGGTCAGCTGCGGTCGAGCCGCAACACCACCCGCATGCTCGAGCAGTCGGTGGAGATGTACCGCGGCCTCGAGGCCGAGACCGGTCAGGCGGTCGACTGGCACGAGACCGGCAGTCTGCGCCTCGCGTGCTCGCCCGAGCGCGTGCTCGAGCTGAAGCGCCTCGCCACGATGGCGAAGAGCTTCGGTCTGCCGATGGACGTCATCTCGCCCGAGAAGGCACAGGAGCTGTTCCCGCTGATGAGCACCGAGGACGTGCTCGCCGCAGCGTTCCTGCCCACCGACGGCTACATCGACCCGGCCTCGGTCACCATGGCCATCGCTCGCGGCGCGCGCATGCGCGGCGCGAACGTGTGCGAGCACACCCGCGTCACGTCCATCACGGTCGACGGCCGCCACTGCAGCACCATCCAGTACGTCGACCGCGACGGCGAGCCCGGCAGCATCGAGTGCGAGATGGTGGTGAACGCTGCCGGCATGTGGGGCATGGAGGTGGGCCGCATGGCCGGGGTGCGCATCCCCGCCACCGCAGTGGAGCACCAGTACCTGTTGAGCGGCCCCATCGAGGGCTACACGCCAGTGGAGCTGGGGAAGATGCCCACGATGCGCGACCCCGATCACCTCGTGTACTACAAGCCCGACGGCCCCGGTCTGCTGATCGGTGGCTACGAACCCGACACCATCGCGTTCGGCACGAATGGCATCCCGTCGCCGTTCCAGCGGCAACTGTTCGACCCGAACTTCGACCGCTTCGCACAGCTGGCCGAGCTCGGCGCGAAGCGCACCCCGTGCCTCGAGACCGCCGGCATCCGCACCCTGCTGAACGGGCCCATCCCCTACTCGGCCGACGCCGACTTCGTGATGGGTCGGGTGCCCGAGCTCGACAACTACTACGTGGCCACCGGCTTCCTCTACGGCATCGCGGCCGGCGGCGGCGCCGGGAAGATGATGGCCGAGTGGATGCTCGAAGGGCGCCCGTCGCTCGACCTGTGGCCGCTCGACGTGCGCCGCTTCTCGTTCCACCACACCACGCGCCACTTCATGGACACGCGCATGGTGGAGATGTACGCCCACCACTACAAGCTCGCCGCACCGGGTTCCGAGAAGGTCACCGCTCGCGGCATCCGGCGCAGCCCGCTGCACGACACACTCGCATCGCACCGCGCCGTGTTCGGCAGCCGCGGCGGCTGGGAACGGCCGCTGTGGTTCGCGCCCGAGGGCGTGGAGCCCGTCGACCGGCCGTCGTTCACCGAACCGAACTGGTTCCACCACGTCGGTGCCGAGCACCGTGCGGTGCGCGAGGGAGTGGCCCTGGTGGACCAGACCTCGTTCGCGAAGTTCGAGATCACCGGCCCGGGCGCGATGGCCGCGGTGCAGTGGCTGAGCGTGGCCGACATGGACAAGCCGGTGGGCAGCGCCATCTACACCCAGCTGTGCAACGAGCGCGGTGGCATCGAGTGCGACCTCACCATGACCCGCACCGCGCCCGACAGCTGGTACGTGGTCACCGGCGCGGCGTTCGGCGCGCACGACATGGGGTGGATCCGCTCGAACTCGCCCGACGACGGCAGCGTCATCGTGCGCGACCTCACGTCGGCGCGCGCAGTGCTGAACCTGTGTGGGCCGAAGAGCCGCGAGGTGCTGCAGGCCGCGTGCGAGGACGACGTGTCGAACGACGCATTCCCGTACGCCACCGCACGCGAGCTCACCATCGGGTCGGCACCCGTGCTGGCGCTGCGCATCGGCTACACCGGCGAGCTGGGGTGGGAAATGCACGTGCCCACGGAGTACGCCGCCCACGTGTACGAGACGTTGCGGGCAGCCGGTGCACCGCACGGCATCGTCGACGTGGGCTACCGCGCCATCGACACGATGCGGATGGAGAAGGGCTACCTGTACTGGAGCACCGACATCACGCCCGACACCACCCCGTGGGAGGCCGGTCTCGGCTGGCGCGTCAGCCTGAAGAAGGGCGACTTCCTGGGCCGCGACGCGCTCGTGGCACAACGGGAGGCGGGCATCACCCGCAGGCTGTGCACCTTCACCCTCGAGTCGATGGCGTACCCGGTGAGCGGCGAGGCCATCATCGCCGACGGCCGCGTGGTGGGGTTCACCACCTCGGCCAACTTCGGCCACACCGTCGGCAAGCCGGTCGTGTACGGCTACCTGCCCGTCGAGTTGCTCGACCGCACCGAGTTCACGATCGAGGTGTACGGCGAGCCCATCCCGGCGGTGCGGCACGATCGCCCACTCCACGATCCGGCAGGTGCGAGGCTGAAGGGATGAGCGACATCGCCGACGCGCTGGCGCGGGCAGGGTTCCCCGCCGGCACTCCCACCACCCGCCTGGCCGGCCTCACCAACGTGAACCATCTGGTCGAGCGCGACGGGGAGCGGTTCGTGCTGCGCATCCCCGGTGCGGGCACCAGCGAGTACATCGACCGCCGCACCGAGGAGGTGGCGGCGCGCAGTGCCGCGGCGGCCGGGGTGAACGCTGAGGTGGTGTTCTTCGACGCCACCGACGGGTTGATGGTCACTCGTTTCGTCGACGGTGCGGCCACCATGACCGCCGAACGGTTCCGCGATCTCGACGCCGTGGCCAGGGCCGGGCGGGCGTTCCGCGAGCTGCACACCACGGCCACCCCGTTCGCCACCGACTTCGACCTGTTCGGCATGATCGACGACTACAAGCGTCTGCTCGCCGAGAAGGGGGCGACACTGCCCGACGGCTACGACGAGCTGCAGGCCACCGCCGAGGCCACCCGAGTGGCCCTCGAGGCGACGGCGCGCCCGCTGGTGCCCTCACACTGCGACCCACTGTGCGAGAACTTCCTCGACACCGGCGAGCGGATGTACGTGATCGACTACGAGTACTCGGGCAACAACGACCCGATGTGGGACCTGGGCGACCTGTCGGTGGAGGGCGAGTTCGGCCCCGAGCAGGACGCTGCGCTGCTGCGGGCCTACTTCGGCGGCGATCCGCCCGCCCACGAGGTGGGACGGATGGTCGCCTACAAGGCGATGTGCGATCTGCTGTGGACGCTGTGGGGTGTGATCCAGCACGCCAACGGCAATCCCGCCGACGACTTCTGGGCCTACGCGACCGGCCGATTCGAGCGCTGCGCCCGGCTGATGCACGATCCGGAATACTCGGTACATCTGTCTCGCGTATCCGGGCGGTGATGTGCTAGATTTTCCATGATGCGGATTTGGTCCGCATTGTGGAACATGCGGAAAGGCACCTCATGAGCGACGGCGACGACCTGGATCTGGCAGCACTTCCTGACGACGAGCTCGTCACCCAGATGCACGAGGACCTCTACGACGGTCTCGCCCCCGAGATCGCCGAGGGCACCCTCATCCTCCTCGACCGTGGCTGGGCGCCCGATCGCGTGCTCAACGACGCACTCGTCGAGGGCATGCGCATCGTCGGCATCGACTTCCGCGACGGCATCCTGTTCGTGCCCGAGGTGCTGCTCAGCGCCAACGCGATGAAGGCCGGCATGGAGATCCTCCGCCCGCTGCTCGCCGAGACCGGCGCGGAGCCCATCGGCAAGGTGGTCATCGGCACCGTGAAGGGCGACATCCACGACATCGGCAAGAACCTCGTGGCGATGATGATGGAGGGCGCCGGCTTCGAGGTCATCGACCTCGGCATCAACACCGACGCCGACGCGTTCCTGGCCGCCCTCGAGGAGCACCAGCCCGACATCCTCGGCATGTCGGCCCTGCTCACCACCACCATGCCGTACATGAAGGTGGTCATCGACACGCTGCAGGAGCGCGGCCTGCGCGACAAGTACATCATCCTCGTCGGCGGCGCCCCGCTGAACGAGGAGTTCGGCGCCGCCATCGGTGCCGACGCCTACTGCCGCGACGCCGCCGTCGCCTCGGAAACCGCCAAGCAGCTCGTCACCGCCCGCCGCGGCAACGTCGAGCCTCCCGGCCCGTCCGTCTGAGTCGACACATGTCGCAGCCACTTGTGTTGGCCTGCGGGGCACTGGTCAGCGAGCTCCGCACGGTGCTCGCGGCCGACGGCCTGACCGAGCACGTGGATGTGCGCTACCTCCCGGCGAACCTCCACAATCGGCCCGACCGCATCGTGCCCGCGCTGCGCGAGTTGCTCGACGAGCTCGACCCCCACGGCGACCGCGACGTGCTCATCGGCTACGCCGACTGCGGCACCGGCGGCACGCTCGACGCACTACTGACCGAACGGCCGAACCTGCGTCGGCTGCCCGGCGACCACTGCTACGAGTTCTTCGCCGGCAGCCCGCTGTTCCGGGAACTCGCCGAGGCCGAGCTGGGCACCTTCTATCTCACCGACTTCCTGGCCAAGCACTTCGACGCCCTGGTGTGGCAGGGGCTGCGCCTCGACCGCCACCCCGAACTGCTCCCCGCCTACTTCGGCAACTACACCACCCTGATGCTGCTGTCGCAGACCGAGCGCGGCGACGTGCTCGCCGCCGGCCGCGACGCCGCCCACCGGCTGGGCCTGCAGTTCCAGCACCGCCACGTCGGGCTCTCCCACTTCCACGACGCCGTGAGCGTCACCCTTCGAAAGGTCGCCTGACATGTCACGTCGGTCCAAGGACGAGATCGTCGTCATTCTGTGGCGCGACATCCCCGCGCAGATCAACGGCAAGCTCGGTGAGGACAAGCACGGTGTCGTGCTGCCCCACCGCTTCCAGAAGGCCATCGACCGCGCCGCGATGGTGGCGGGCAAGAAGACCGCGCAGGAGTACGTCGCCGAGTGGCGCCGCACCAGCTACCCCGTGACGGGCGAGCTGGTGCCGACGGTGGAGGCCACCGCGGCCGCCATCGAGCAGGAGTTCACCAACGAGCGGCTCCACGCCCTCGTGGACAACGGCGGATGGGACCCCATCTCGCCCGAGCAATCAGCAGCACAGGAAGAACAATGACCCACACCGTCATCAGCTCCGCCACCAAGGAAGTGGTCATCGGTTTCGACCGGCCCTTCGTGATGATCGGTGAGCGCATCAACCCCACCGGCCGCAAGCTCCTCGCCGAGGAGATGAAGAACGGCGACTTCAGCCGCGTCGAGGCCGACGCCCTGGCCCAGGTGGCTGCGGGCGCACACATGCTCGACGTGAACGCCGGCATCCCGCTGGCCGACGAGCCGGCGCTGCTGGCCCGCGCCATCCAGTTGGTGCAGGGCATCACCGACGTGCCGCTGAGCATCGACTCGTCCATCGTCGACGCACTCGAGGCCGGCCTCGCCGTGTACAAGGGCAAGGCGCTGGTCAACTCGGTCACCGGCGAAGAGGAGCAGATGGAGCGCGTGCTCCCGCTCGTGGCCAAGTACGGCGCCGCCGTGGTGGCCATCAGCAACGACGAGACCGGCATCAGCACCGATCCCGACGTGCGTTTCAACGTGGCCAAGAAGATCGTCAACCGCGCCGCCGACTACGGCATCCCGGCCTCCGACATCGTGGTCGACCCGCTCGTCATGCCCATCGGCGCGATGGGCACCGCCGGCCGCCAGGTGTTCGCGCTGCTGCGCCGCCTGGTGACCGAACTGAAGGTGAACACCACCTGCGGCGCCAGCAACGTGAGCTTCGGCCTGCCCGCCCGCAACAACATCACCGGCACGTTCCTGGCCATGGCCATCTCGAACGGCATGACCTCGGCCATCATGAACCCGCTGCACCCCGAGGTGAAGACGATGGTGATGGCCGCCGACGTGCTGGCCGGCAACGACCAGGACTGCATGGCCTGGATCCGCGCCAACCGCGATCCCGATGCCCCCACCGGCGCCCGCGAGGGTCGCGCCGGCGGCCGACGCGCTCGCCGCGCGGAGTGATCGCCCGTGCCGCGCGTCGTCTTCACTCCTTCCGGCCTCGATGGTGAGGTCGCGCCCGGCACCACGGTGCTGCAAGCGGCGCGCGACCTCGGCGTCGATCTCGATTCGGTGTGTGGCGGTCGCGGCATCTGCGGACGCTGCCAGGTGGCGTGTTCACCGGGCAGTTTCCCGAAGTGGGCCATCGAGAACGACGAGCAGTCGCTCAGCCCCTGGGGCGAGACCGAGGAGGCCTACCTCCAGCGGCGTGGCATGAAGCCCGAACGGCGCCTCGGCTGCTGTGCCGTCATCGAGGACGACGTGGTGCTCGACGTGCCACCCGAGAGCCAGGTGCACCGTCCGGTGGTGCGCAAGAGCCTCGACCTCAGCGACGTGGTGCTCGACCCCGCGGTGCACCTGTACTACCTCGAGCTGCCGCCGTCGGTGCTCGGCGACGCCGAGTCGATGAGCGATCTGGTGGTCGCCGAGCTGCAGGCCGCCCACGGCCGCACCGTCACCCACCTCGCCCTGTCGGCGCTGCAGCAGGTGCACAAGGCGTTCGCCGGGCAGGACCGTGCCGCCACCGTCGCCGTGCGCGGCGATGCGGTCATCACTGCGTGGCCCGGCTACGTCGACCGTGCGTGCGGTATCGCCGTCGACATCGGCAGCACCACCATCGCCGGTCACCTGTGCGACATCAGCACCGGCGAGATCCTGTCGTCGGCCGGGCGGATGAACCCGCAGATCCGGTTCGGCGAAGACCTGATGAGTCGCGTCTCGTACGTGATGATGAACCCGGGTGGCGAGCGCAACCTCACCGAGGCCGTGCGCGGTGCCCTCAACGAGCTCATCGACGAGCTGTGCGAGCAGGCCGAGGCCACGCCCGGCGAGGTGCTCGAGATCGTGCTGGTCGGCAACCCGATCATGCACCACATCGTCGCCGGCATCGACCCCACTCCCCTGGGCCAGGCGCCGTTCACCCTGGCCACCGCCGAAGCCATCGAGGTGCCGGCCAGCGACTTCGAGCTGCACTGCCCGCACGCCCAGGTGTACCTGGCGCCGTGCATCGCCGGCCACGTGGGCGCCGACACGGCCGCAGTCATCCTGTCGGAAGGCCCGCACCGTTCGTCCACCGTGCAACTGCTGGTCGACGTGGGCACCAACGCCGAGATCGTGCTCGGCGACGCCGAGCGCCAGTTCGCGGCCAGTAGCCCGACGGGCCCCGCGTTCGAGGGTGCGCAGCTCAGCTGCGGCCAACGCGCCACGGCAGGCGCCATCGAGCGCGTCCGCATCGACCCGGCCACGCTCGAGGCGCGGTTCAAGGTCATCGGCAGCGACCTGTGGAGCGACGAGCCGGGCTTCGCCGAGTCGGTGGAGTCGCTCGACATCTCGGGCATCTGCGGCTCGGGCATCATCGAGGTCATCGCCGAGATGTACCTGGCCGGCATCATCGACCAGGACGGCGTGGTGCAGGGCGGTCTCGCCGAGCGCAC
>SXGT01087358.1_pt1 | contig 12714 bp, 15 predicted proteins | sample 3176221 | NCBI WGS metagenome assembly SXGT01 (sample SAMN11356862, study PRJNA531348) | freshwater metagenome | isolation source: freshwater sample F1-120 | place: China: Fuxian Lake, Yuxi | collected 2017-12-25
CGCCTTTGAAAAGTATTTCCTCCGCAAGATGCGCCATGGCACCAGTGAGACGCTCTACGAGAAGGCCATGATGGAGATGCTGGGCATCGATAAGCTGAAGAACGTTACCTGATTTCCAATGGGTTTGCAGGTGACGTTTCGGTGCAAAGCGCCTATTGATAGCGGAAGTCCATGCAGCCCATCCTGACCATTACGCTCAATCCCACCATCGACATGTCGGGGGTTGCGGAGGTCGTGCGGCCGACGCGCAAGACCCGGATGTCGTCGACAAGATATGAGCCCGGGGGCGGCGGGATAAATGTGGCACGCGTTATTGCGGTGCTCGGGGGCGATGCCGAGGCGCTGTATCTGGCTGGCGGCGAAATGGGGTCGTTTCTTGATCGCCTGCTGGACGAGCAAAAAATACGGCGGCGGCGCATTCCGGTCGCGGGCCAGACCCGCATTGCCTTCATGGTCCAGGAGCAATCGACCGGACTTGAGTATCGCTTCATTCCCGCCGGACAGCCGGTTGAACCCGAAGCGATAGACTTGTGCTTTGAGGCGCTCGCATCGTTGAATTCGGGTTATGTCATCGCCAGCGGCAGCCTGCCGCCAGGCGCGCCGGAAGATACCTTTGCACGCATGGCCAAGAGTGCGGCGGGCAAGGGCTCGAAATTCGTGCTCGACACGTCTGGCGCCGGATTGAAGGCGGCCCTGCAAGGATCGCGGCTCTTCCTGGTGAAGCCCAGCCGCGGCGAGCTTGAGCAGTTGATGGAGCGGAAACTGGATGAGGACGGCATTCGCCAGGCGGCCGCAGACCTGGTTGCGCGCGGCGCAGCGGAATTTGTTGCCGTGACATTGGGGGCGGACGGCGCCCTGCTGGCGAGTGCGACCGGAATCCTGAGATTGCCTGCCACCCATGTGAGGGTGCGGTCGGCGGTTGGCGCCGGCGACAGTTTCCTGGGTGCAATGGTCTGGGCCATGTCCGAGGGGAAGCCGCCCGAAGAGGCCTTCAGGCTTGGCATTGCCGCTGGTGCTGCGGCCACCATGACACCCGGCACAAAGCTTTGCCGGCGCGAGGACATTTTTGAACTCTTTCACGCCGGCCGCAAGCCATAGTTCCTGCGCTTACTTCTCGCGACGCCCAAGAACACTCCGCATGTGTGCCAGGATGAGTTCCCGGCCTTTCAATCCCAGTTCAACTGAAGCTTCCTTGGCATCGCGCGTGTACCACGTTTCCTCTGAAGCCTGCCCCATGTCGACAGCTTCCGGGCACAGCGCCAGCATCAACGATGTCTCGCCCTTGCCTGCATGATCGAAAGGATATTCCGCTATCGTCGCGGCGGTCATGAGGGGATGACCCTTGATCCAGTTGAACGGATCATCGCCGCCTTTCTGTTGGGCGTAGTAGTCCGCCATTTTGGCGTTGCCCCACCAGCCCTCGCCCCGCTCTTTTTCCAGAAAGGCGAAGATCGCCTGACGCGCGGCGAATTTGAAGGCCAGGTCGGTCGGCATGCCGACGGCAAAATTTTCCGTCTGGTGATGGATGAAGAAGTGAATGTTGCGAAAGCCAATGCGCAACAGGCCGGTGAACATTTCCTGGGCGAAGGGGAAAAGGGCCTGGGCGCCGACCTGCAGCGAGCCGTTTCCTTCGGGCGGTTCAACCGCATAGCTGCTGGCGCCGTAGTAGAAGGGCGGCAGTATGACCATGTCCATCTCGCCCTCGAGAATGTCCAGGGTCTTGACCACGGCCAGAGTATCCATGCCGACGGCGAGATGCTCGCCGTGGTATTCGAGAACGCCGAGGGGCAGGACGACGGGCCAGTTTCCGGCGATAGCCGTCCTGATCTGGTGCGGCAGCATGAGTTCATAGCGCATGGGGCCTCACTGCACTTTGCCGCGGGCGTCGACCTTCACGGCGCCCAGAACTTCCTGGCCGCGCACGATGACGACCTTGTCGAAAAGATTGGTGACTGGGCAGACGTGGTTGGGCGTGATGCGAACCAAATCTCCCACCTTGATCCCGCCGGAACAGGCCGAAATGTCGAGATAGCCATGCTCCTCGTTCACATTGTAGACCTGGGCGAAATCAAGATCCCGCACCACGCCATAGCCCTTGAGGCCCAGCAGATCGCTGGTCAGGGCCTTCGAGCCCGCATCGATCAGGGCGCGCTTGTCATTCGGGCGGCTTACAATGGTCGACAGGACGCTCAAGGCGCAGTCATCGTAGGTGCATACGCCGCGTTCGGCGAGCGAGCGGTCGAAGTAGATATAGGTTCCGGCGCGATACTCGGTGACGTGGGAAAGGCCTTCGTCCTTCCACATGTCGGGTGAGCCGCCGGAACTCACCACAGCCGTCTTGAGGCCGGCTTGCGCCGCAAGTTCCAGGGCCCTGGCAAGGAACCTGTCCGCCTCAGCGCGGGCGCCCGGATAGGTCATGAGACCGCCGTAGGCCACCCCCTTGCTGGAGGCGATGAACTTTGCGAGGTCAACCGCCGCCTCGGGCGATTGAACCCCGTTGCGGCCAGCCCCGGTATCGCATTCGACCAGCACGGGAATGTCGCGGCCCGCCGACTGTCCCGCCTGGCTCAGCCCTTCGACAACTTCCCGGCTGTCGGCAACGACAGAAATCCTGATGCGCCGGGCCAGGGCTGCGAGGCGTTCGAGCTTGTGGCGACCGACAATATTGAAGGTCAACAGCATGTCATCGAGGCCGGCATCGGCCATCACTTCGGCTTCGCCGAGCTTTTGCACGGTGATGCCCCGTGCACCAAGGGCAACCTGCGCCTTGGCAAGCGCCACGAGCGTGTGGGTCTTGATGTGGGGACGGTTGGCAATTCCCAGGGCATCGCAACGCGCCTGCCATTTCCTGAGATTGCGCTCGACGACAGCGATATCCACAAGCGGAACCGGCGTTTCAAGATCCTCTATCCGCCGCCCAACATCTTCAAGATTGAAATGGTCGAGAATATTCATCGGTGTCACTCCGGATTGAGCTTGAAGTCCTTGCCCTCCGGCAGGGTTTGGCCGCCATCGACAATGATTGTCGTGCCGGTAATATAGGATGCATCATCGGAGGCGAGAAACAAAGCCGTATTGGCGATGTCACGCGGCGTGCCCAGGCGCCCGAGGGGAACCGCCTCCTCCATGGTTTTGATGAAAGCCGGCGAACGGTGCATTTTCATCCCTTCGGTGAGGATGTTGCCGGGCTCAATTCCATTCACCGTGATGCCGTAGCCTGAAAATTCGAGGGCCGCTGCCCTGATGAAGCCGTTGATGCCGGCCTTTGACGCCGAGTAATGGCCGTGGCCGGGGCTAGTCACCCGCGGGCCGGTGATGGAAGACGTAAAAATCATCCGGCCGTACTTCTTTGCTTTCATAATCGGCAATGCCGCTCGTGCGGCGAGATAGGTGCCTTTGAGGTTGACCGCCATCACGGAATCCCATTCCTCGGGCTCGATATTCTCTATGAGCGTCCAGGGATAGATGCCGGCATTCTGAACGATGATGTCCAGCCCGCCGAAGGCCGTAACGGCCTCACCGACGGCGCGCTCGGCATCGGCTTTCCTTGAAATATCCGTCGCCACAAAGCGCCCCTTGAGACGTTCAGCGGTTGCGCGGCCGGCTTCCACTTCGGTATCCGCCACAACGACCTTTGCGCCTTCCTCGGCGAAACGTTCGGCAATGGCGGCACCGATCCCGCGCGCCGCGCCAATGACCAGGGCAACGCGGTTGTCGAGGCGGCCAGTCATGCCAACCTCTGGCGGATAGACAATTTCACCGTATCCAGCAGCACCGCCGCCAACACCAGTCCGCCGAGAATCATCTGGGTGTAGTGGGCGGGCAATCCCATGAGATTGATCGCGGTATGAATTGTGGAGAGCAACAGCACGCCAGCATAGACGCCTGGCAGCTGCCCGACGCCGCCTTTCAGGCTGACACCGCCGATCACCACCGCCGCAAAGGCGTTGAACAGCATGCCCGTGCCGAGATTGGCCGTGGCTCCCGAGGTGCGGATGGCCAGCAACCAGCCCGCCACGCCCGCTATGGCACCAGCCAGCACGAACGAGTAAACGACGAGCCTGTCAACCTTGATGCCGGCGCGGAAGGTGGCAACGGCGTTGCCGCCGATCATCGTCACATGGCGGCCAAAGGGCGTCTTTGCCATGATGAAGGTGAAGAGGACGAAACAGGCAATGGCGATCCAGGCGATGAGCGGGATGTAGGCCACCGTGTCAATCCCGATGAACCTCAGCGAGGGCGGAAGGCCTTGGGCGGAGCGCCCGCCGGAAATGGCAACGACGAGGCCGCGTACCCAGATATAGGCGGCGAGTGTCACGATGAAAGCATTCATTTTCAACCGGACCACGAGCCAGCCGTTGAGGGCGCCGATGACGCCGCCCACACAGATGGCGAGAAGCAATGACACGGGCACGATAAGCCATTCGGGCGACAGGGTGTAGCCGAGGCCGATGCCATGGGAGCAGAAGAGAATGCCGGTGACCATGGCGGTCAGGGCGGCGACGGATTCAACCGACAAATCCATGTGGCCGGCAATGATAACGATAGCGAGGCCAATGGCCATGACGCCGACGAAAGTCGATTGCTCGATGATGTTGGCGAAGATGCCGATCTGGAAGAAGTTCGGGATCGCCACCGAAAAGACGGCAAGCACGAATACAAGCAGGAACCAGACAAGATTATCGAGAACGAACTCGACAAGGGCTCTTTGGCGGGAACTCATCATGAGGGGGATTCCAATTGGGTTTCCCGGGCCACTGAGGGCCCGGGAGATTTGTAGGTTGGTTATTCGACCGGCACGATCTTGTCAGTCGGTGCCTTCAGGTTGCCCCAGAAGCGCGGCTCATCAATGTTGTCCTTGGTGATTGCGGCACCCGGGATCTTGATGTTTGGTCCCCACTTCTCAATCGAGACAGTGGATTCAAGGCCAAGAACCGTATAGGTGCCGGGCTTGATTTCCTGCTTGTTCACGACCTTGTCGGCAAACATGGCGATTGCCGCAGCCTGGGCGTAAAGCGGCTGCTCGACTTCAACCTGTTCCCAGCCCTTGCGGATGAGGTCAAGGCCGACCGGCGCACCGTTCGACGAGACAAGCATCACATCGCCGGGCTTCTTGCCCTTTGCTTCAAGGGAAGCAACGGCGGCCACGGCCAGATGGGCCGCATGCACGAAGATCAGGTCAATGTCAGGATTTGCCACGAGCTGGTCGGAAACAATGGTGCCGGCGTTCGAGGCTTCCCAGGCCATGGCGGGGAGCGAGATGATCTGCACGCCCGCGAATTCCTTCATCTTCTCTTCGAAGCCTTTCTGGATGTCGAGCGTGTAGGGGTCGGCCGGGTCGCCGAGAACCTGGAGAATTTTGCCCTTCACGTCGCCATTCTTTTCCTTGAGCAGGCGCTGGATTTCGCCGGCGGCCACATAGCCGATTTCGACGGTGCCTGCGACCGAGGTAAAGTCCGACATCGTGGCGGTGATCTGCCGGTCAAATTCCATCACCGGAATGCCAGCAGCGCGGGCCTTTTCGATTGATGGCTGAAGCGCGTTGAAGTCGACAGCCGCCAATACGATGGCCGCGGGCTTCAGGGTGATCGCATCATTCATCTGGCTTTGTTGCAGATCGGTCTTGTTGTCGGCATTGAGCGTGACAACTTCATAGCCCACGTCGGCCAGGAATTTCGTGAGGGCGCTGACGGATTCCGTCTGGAATTCGTCAAGCAGTGTTGGCACCATGTAGTAGATTTTTCCTTTGGATTGCGCGTAGGCGGGGGAAACCAGCGCGATGGCGGCCAGCGCCAGCACGCCAGCTATGGCAGTGAGTAGTCGTTTCATGGGACGTCTCCTTCTGTTATGATTTCTTGTCATGGGCCATTCGGCCTCGTTTCTTGGGCTTTGCCGATAACGGCTTCGCCGGTGATCATGCGGACAACCTCGTCCGGGCTGGTCTTTTCCCGTGCGACATCGCCAGCAACCTTTCCCTGGCGGATGACCACAATGCGGTCCGCCACCTGGAATGCCTGGGCCATGATATGCGTGATGATGACGACGCCAATTCCCTGGGCGGCAATCCGTTTGATCATCTCAAGGCCGCGGCGCGTCTGCTCCACGCCAAGGGCAGCAAATGGCTCGTCGAGAAGCACCAGCTTGCCGCCCCAATGCACAAAGCGGTTGAGTTCAATGGCTTGCCGCTGACCGCCCGAAAGGTGCTCGACATTTACCCGCAGTGACGGAATCTTTGTACCCGCATTGGCGATGGCTTTCGCGGTTGCTTCGTACATTTCCGCTTCTTGCAGGATAGGAATGCCGAAATAGCGCTTTACGATCTCGCGGCCCATGAAGAAATTGGCGACCACGTCAACATTCGTGCACAGCGAGAGATCCTGATAGACCGTTTCAATGCCAGCGGCCTTTGCCTCGGCGGGCGAGGCGAAATGGCACGGCTTGCCTTCAAACAGGACGCTGCCGGAGGTTGCTTCCAGGCCACCGGCAATGATCTTCACAAGTGTGGATTTTCCGGCACCATTGTCACCGAGCAAAGCCACCACTTCGCCCTGGTTAATGTCGAAGCTGACGCCCCGCAGGGCTTCGATGGCGCCAAAATTCCGCGTTATGTCTTGCAGGCTCAGCAGTGGAACTGTCTCTGTCATGCAGCCTCCACGCGCTTGAACATGGGATCGCGCAGTTCGCGGGCATCATCCTGGGTGAACTGGACGCCAAAACGCGGAGACAACGCGCCCGCAATGGCAAGTGCGGCGGCCCCGCGCAGGACGGCGTCGTTTCCAACACTTGAGTGCATCAGGCGCGGCGCCTTGCGATTTTCCCGCTTTGAAATCGAATTGGCCAATGGTTCCGAAGCGGCAACCAGCCGGGCCAGGAGTGCCTCATGCGTCAGCCCACCGATAATAATGGTTTCAGGATCGAAGAGGTTTTCTATGGTAACTATGGCAGACCGGAAAAGCGGTATCGCTTCGGCAATCCAGCCTTCGACGCCAATGAGTTTTGCCCGGCGTTCGTAGGCCTCCAGAGACAGGTAACGCTCAAGGCATCCGCGATTGCCGCATGGGCAGGGTTCGCCATCAGGAACCAGCGGCAAATGGCCGATTTCACCGGCATTGCGAAAGCTGCCACGCAGGGGCTGGCCATCCTGCACCATGCATCCACCGAGGCCGACGCTGAAATACAGATAATAGAAATCCCGGAAACTCTTGCCGGCGCCATAGAGCCGTTCGCCGAGTGCTGCGGCGGCATGATCCACCTCGATGAAGGCCGGCAGATTTGATCCTTCCGCAAGGCGCTGCTGCACCTCTACGCCTTTCCAGCCTTCAAGCGTCGTGGGACCTACAAAGCTCATGGATTCCACGTCAAAGGGACCGGGCATTGCCAGACCGATGCCCAGCATGCGGCGGCCGGATTTGGCGCTTTTGAACTCCTCTACAAGACCGAAGATTTCGCGAAAAGCCGTTTCAGGCGAAGGATGGGAAAGCTTGCGTTGTTCGTGCACGACCACTTCGCCCGCGAGATTTATGAGGGCAGCCTCAAGCCCAAGAGGCGTTATGCTGATGCCGATCGCATAGCCGCCGTCGGGATTGATACTGAGGCTGGTGGCAGGATAGCCGCGACTTTTCGGAGCCTCGCGGGCTCCGGCAATGTAACCCTGATCTTCCAGCTCGCGAATAATGTTGGATACCGTCTGGACCGTAAGCCCCACGCGCCCGGCAATGTCGGCGCGGGCGACTGGCCCATGCTGACGTATGGTTTCGAGCACAATCCGCCGATTATACGGACGCCCAAACTCCTGGTTCGTTCCCTTCAGAGCCATTTTCTGGTTCTTTTTCGTTTGCTTTTTGCAAGGAAAGCACGGAATAAATATAAAATCAAATGGATTTCAAAAAACCTACCGATTTTTGCCAATGGACTCCCAAGAGGATTCCTGACGAGATGGATCGAGACAGGCCGTGTACTTGACGATAGGGGGAGACATAGGATGAGCGTTGAAGCCCACATGAAACAACTCGGCATCATTCTGCCCGAGCTGCCAACACCCAAGGGAACCTATCTTCCCGGCACTCTCCACAACGGCGTGCTGTATCTCTCTGGCCAGGGGCCTATTCTGGAAAACGGTGAGCTTGCCTGCGGAATCGTCGGCCGCGACTTCACCCTTGAGCAGGCCAATGGCCATGCCCGGCGCACGGGTCTTGTACTGCTGGCGGCGGCGCGCAGCCTTCTCGGATCGCTGGACCGAGTCGAGCGCGTGTTGAATGTCTTGGGCATGGTGAATGCTGCCGCAGATTTCACCGAACACCCAAAGGTAATCAATGGCTGTTCCGATCTGTTCGTGGAGGTTTTTGGCGAAGCTGGGCGCCATGCGCGGGCTGCTGTCGGCATGGGGACCTTGCCTGGCCGCATTTCCGTTGAAATCACGGCAATCCTCGCGGTGAAGCCTTGAACCCGTTCGAAGCCATCGGCGTACGCCCCATCATCAACGCCAAGGGACCAGCCACACGTCTGTCCGGCGGCATCATGCGGCCTGAAGTGGCGCAAGCGATGGGCGAAGCATCGAGGCACTGCGTGGACATGGCCGAACTGCAGGCCGCCGCTTCGAGAGCGATTGCCGAAATCACCGGGGCGGAAGCAGGCTATGTGGCATCGGGCGCCTCGGCCTGCCTCTTGCTCGCGACGGCTGCCTGCATGACGGGGCTCGACCTTGGCCGCATGGCCCGCCTGCCCGATTCAAAAGGCATGAAAGATGAAGTCATCATGGTGCGCAGCCAGCGCAATTTCTATGACCACGCGGTTCGCGCAGCAGGGGTGCGCATAGTCGAAGTCGGCCTGCCGGACCGTTATGCCGGGGCGGGCGTTCGCGATGCGGAGGCCTGGGAGATCGACGACGCCATATCTGAGCGCACGGCAGCGGTTTTTTACGTGGCGGATGCGCAGGCGAGACCACGGCTTTCCGAAGTGGTGAGGGTCGCCCAGGCGCGTGGTGTGCCCGTCATCGTCGATGCAGCAGCACAATTGCCGCCACAGGCAAATCTCAGGAGGTTCATTGAAGAGGGTGCAGATCTTGTGGCCTTCTCGGGCGGCAAAGCCCTGGGAGGACCGCAGGCCAGCGGCTTTCTTTGTGGAAAACGCGACCTCATCATGGCCGCAGCCATGCAGCATCTCGACTTTGACATCTTCTGGGACATGTGGGAACCGCCAGCACTTCTCATCGACAAGTCACGGCTCAAGGGTGTGCCGCAACATGGCATTGGCCGCAGCTGCAAAGCTGGAAAGGAGGAAATCATGGGACTGCTCGCCGCACTTCGGCTTTTTGCCAGTGAAGGCGATGCTGCCCGGCATGGGCGCTGGCTGAAAGCGGCGCGTGAAGTTGCAAATGGATGTTCAGGTATTGCCGGTATCGAGGTGCATATCCAGGATGCCGACAACATTGAGGCTGTTCCTGTGGTGCATTTGTTGCTGGACCATGCCAGGCATGATGCTGCCCATGTCATTTCGCGCCTGCAACAGGCCAACCCGCCGATCCATGTTGATCCCTGCCATCGCGATCAAAACAGGATTGTCATCAATCCCATGTGTCTGGGGGATGGCGACCCGCCATTGGTTGCGGCAGGACTCCGCAAGGTTTTGACGTGAGGTGTGCGTAGGACCGGAATTCGCCCATCCGCAAGGGTACATGCCGTCAAACGGGCTCCGTCACTTTCTTGAGGAGCAGCGGCCTATCCGGGTCCCGGCCGCGGGCTTCGGCGTCCCACCGTGCCATCTGGCTCATGACCCATCAACCGGCATGAACTAGAGATCTGCATTGGCAATCATAATTGTCACCACGGCAGCCCAGGCGCCCAAATTCAACGGCACGGCCACCGGAAAGACGGATGTGGTTTCGGACAGACTCCCATAATCTATGTTCACGTCACGAACACAAATATTCCAAACAGAAGTGCGCCCGCCAGGCTCAGCAGAATCAAATAGAATGCCTCGCTGGAAATCCCAATACCGTCCCATTGCGGTTGCACAGGTGGGATGCCAGCGAGGCCGGGGGATTCTTCCGGACCCTGGCCGGCTTCAGCACCTGACCAAATATTGTCGATGGTCCTGTCAAAATCGGCCTGCCCCGGTTGGAACGGCACAAATTGAGGGATTGCAGCCCTTGCACCTGGGTGACCAGCAGCCGCGTTGCTGGCCTCGTGCGCGGGGGAGCGGGACTGCGCCGGTTGGGAGCCGATCTCGCCGAAGCTGGCGGCAGCGCCATAGGAGTCGTCAACACCTGCCGCCGTTGGCCTGATCCTGGCCAGTACGTCACTGATTTCGCCCATGGACCGCGGCGAAAGTTGAGCCGGTTTTTCGGCCGCATTCCCCGCCTCCTGCAGCAGGGCCGCGGCCATTTCCTCCGACAGGCCGGCTGACCTGATGAATTGCGAGAGATTCGCGGTGTCCTTGAGAAGGGTCGACAGAAGCTCCGTTCGGCCGGAAGCGGTTGCTGTCCTGGCTGTCCGGTTCAATATCCTGGCAACAAGTTCTGCCCGCTGGCTTTCGCCAAAGGATGCAACGCCAGACAGCGATTTCACCGGCTTCAGGATTTTTTCTTGACCCAATTGGTCCGCACTTCATCGCGCGGCACATAGTTGATTTCGTTCATGAGCACGTCTTTGACGATTTCCTTGCCCAATTTCTCGTTGACGCCCTGCGAAATCTTTTTTGACAGCGAGGTCAGATCCTGCGGCCTCAACTTCGAGAAATCCACTGCCGAGCTGTCATAGAGCGTGCGATAGGCCACATCGACCAGGTAGGGTGTGGGTTCAAACCCCAACTTCCCCGACTCGACCTTGTTCACTGCAAAGGACAGCTGCGCGACGAGATATCCCTGAACCTTGCCTTCCTTGATAATGGGAACGCTCACCATGTCGGTCTTGATGAATTCTATGGCCGCGGCTTCCTCTTCGGAAGGCCCATGAGCCGCGTTGCTGTTGTTTGCCTGGACAAAGAAATAACTCGACCCAAGCGCCACGATGCAGACCCAGAGGCCGACAAGAAGGGTCTTGATCATTGCATTGCGCGGCCCATGTAAGCGGTACCTGCGTATGTCCCGTCGGACTCATTGTGGCGCAATACCTCAAGTATGGTGTTGGAAACGTCGCGTGCCGCCGCAAGATGAACCGAAAGCAGCTTCTGATTTGCTTCCATGAGGGATTTGACCTGGCGGACCTCCCTTGCGAGATTGAGCTTGATGAAATCCGGACTGCAGCCCTTCTGGGCACGCATCAGTTCAAGCAGCAGCTGGCTTTTCTTGTAGATCAGCTGGTCAAGCGACAAGTCCCGCCGCTCCGCAAGGACATGGTTTTCTTCCTCAATTGTGGTTGAGAGACGGCCCATGACATCCCGCAGTTGATTGATGGTGGGCGAGGAAGCCGCCGCCGGGCCAGCTGCAACCGCACGATTTGGAGCATTCATGACTCAAGTCCTCCAATAGCGGAACGGCTGAAATAGGGCCACTCGCTCGCATGGACAATGGAATCGCGTGCGCCGTCGGCCCGCGGAGTTATCTCATTGAGGGTCATTCCTGCCTGGGCGCCAACTTTTGCCTCATCCAGCCTTGCCAGGGTTGCTGCAATGCCTATGCCGCCTGATTTCGCCAATTCCTGGCTCATGAAGTCAGCCTGCATTGAGCGCCAGACGTTCCCGGCGGTCCCTTCGCCATAGGTATTTTCTGTTGCCTTAGGAAGCATTTCTTCGACGAAATTGCGCAGAACCGAGGCCTCAAATTGCTGATAGGCCTTGGCCTTTGGATTGACAGCGCTGGCGAGGCTAGTGAATGCGTCAGGCGAGGTCTCATCGGCTCTCAGCACCAGACTTGCCATATCGATGGGCGCGGACTCCGATGGTCCGGCAAGCCGGGCGACGCCGCCTTCGAGTTTAGCCGGATCGGCCGCGTTAATCACCTCGCCTACAATGTCAGTTGAGAGGAAACGCCCAATACCCGCGTTGCGCCTGACGGCATTCTCGGTGCTGGCGAAACCCTTCGCGGCCTCGGCGACCGGCTTTCCGTGTTGCAGCCCTGCCTGGGCAATTTTGACGCGCTCCGGATTGGCGGCCTTGACGACATCCAAAACGAGGTCGGACACGATTGAAATGGCCATGGGGAATTAACCTCGAAATTCTGCTCCAAGCATGTTCCCAGCAGTCGCTTGTGGCAACCTTACGGGAATTCAGCGGCTTCTCTGCAGAAACACTTCGATCGTGCTTTCCAGCCGGGCGGCCTCCTCCTTCTGCGTAACGATGGCTTCCTGTCTTTCCTGAAAAATCTCGCATCGCCGGAGATTCATCGAATCAGTACGATAGACGGCCTTTGCCGATTCCATCTTCTTGGCCAGCCTTGCCTTTTCACCCCCGACCGCCGACAACCTCCGCGTCAAGAGGTCGGGGAAGTGGCTCAACGTTGCTATCTGGCCATCCAGGCCCTTTACCAGATGCTCCTCCTCCTCATGCACGCGGGAGATTTCCGCTGCAATCGCGGCTATCCGGTATTCCGTCGATTTCTTGCGCTGGGCCCAGGATTCACGCAATCTGTTCAATCTTCTCAGAGTCCGTTTCGAAAGTCATATTGAGCGGGCCAGGCGGCGGACAAGGATCATGACCGAGGCGGCGTAGAGGAAGGCTTGCGCTGAAGCAATGGTCGTTTCGAAATCTTTTGCCAAACGCCGGTTGCGGTTGATCCAG
>SXGT01253979.1_pt1 | contig 12714 bp, 11 predicted proteins | sample 3176221 | NCBI WGS metagenome assembly SXGT01 (sample SAMN11356862, study PRJNA531348) | freshwater metagenome | isolation source: freshwater sample F1-120 | place: China: Fuxian Lake, Yuxi | collected 2017-12-25
ATTTGATATCAAGCAGTATCGAGCCGCGGGGTTTACCTCGCTTCTGGCATGGGAGCCGGGCACCTACGAAGAGCTACTGCCCATTGTGTCCGCCGATCAATTGCCCTATCACGTGAACGTCGAGAAATGGGGGGACGAGGAGACAAACCGCGAAAACTCCAATGAGCAGACACTGCGCGATGCGCTGCGAAAGCTGGACAGCGAGGAGAACCGGGACTACATTCAGAAGCTGACGACGAACCCCGGCTGCATCGGCTTTCTCGTTAACGACGAGGCGGTTCGCCCCACGTACCTCCGGTATACCCGGCAGGTGCTCAAGTGGCTGCGGAAGCAGCACCCCGACGCGCTCGCCTACAGCAACGCGCATCCCGAAGGCTACGACGGCGACCTCGATCGGTACCTCGACGAATTCGCGGCCATCGTCGATCCCGACGTGTTAATGACCGACTTCTATCCACTCAGTCATCCCGATGGGACGGCGTACAACTACTTCAAAGTGATCGCGGCACTGAGAATCGCCGCCCTGGAACATGGCATGCCCTATTGGATGTTCATCCAGTCGTTCGAGACGCATCAATCGATTGATCGGCGTTTGCCCAGTGAGTCTGACCTGCGATTCCAGCTCTTTTCGCTGCTGACCTATGGATTCACCGGCGTGGTCTATTTCGCGTACGACGTCGGATTCGAACGCGGTGTCATTGAACCCAATGGCGAGCCGAATGCCCTTCACTTTGCCGCCGCGAAGGCGAACCCTGAGGTGGCAAACCTGGGGAAAGCCCTTCGATTCCTGACCAGCAAGGATGTGCGCATGGTGCAGGGGCGGCATGACGAGGGAGGTTCAATGACGCCGAACCCGCTTCCGATCGACACCTTGGCATGGAAGCCGGGCGCCGGCGGCGACAAGAATATCACCCATGTCGCAGTCGATTCGCCCGGTGAAGGAAAAGATGGTCTCATCGGAGTCTTCCAGGACGATCGGGGCGATCAGTATTTCATGCTCACCAACCTCTGGCACAACGCCGGCGCATCGGCTGCCGAACGGACTCTGAGCTTCACGATTAATTTTGCGCCCGAGGTGAAGAAACTTCATCGGCTCAGTCGAGCCACCGGATTGGCCGAACCTGTTGTGCTGACGGATGGCATCGTTCATCTTGAATTGCCCGGAGGGACCGGCGATTTGTTCAAGTACAGTGATGAAGCCTATCCCGGCGTGAAGTAGTCTGAGGAAACGTCATGTTGAGGCGATCCCATACCGCGGTGCTGGAAAAGAACGAAACCTACACCGCGGACTTCGAGACCGAACCTTACGAAACGGCGTGGGCCAGCGAAGCGCTGTGGTTTGTGCGCGTACTTGAGCTCACCGGCAACGGTGCCCGGCTGATCGCTCAGCCGCAGATTTCGCCCGATGGATTATTTTGGTGCGATATGCCACACTTTCCGCTGGAGATCGCCGCGCCCGGTCTGCACTCACTGGCGCTCTCGGAATTCGGCGGCTGGCTGCGGCTACGATGTCAACTCGTTGGAGACGACCCTAAAGTCAAGCTGATGATCTATCTGGCGCTGAAGGAGTAGTAGCAACTTGAAACGAGAGGCGGAAATGGAGCGACGAACTTTCCTTCAAGCGTCAGCCCTGACGGCGGCGAGCCAAGGGATCGCAGGCGCGTCGTTCTGCGTGGCAGCTGAAAGTCCAGCCGACGTGATCACCGGCGTCGATGGCCGGGTCGTGCATGCCGACGTTGAGTTTCACGGAGTCTCGGAGCTGCGACCGGTGGAGGGTTTGTCCGGTCTGCGACTGCAGCGCATTCCCGAGTCGGTTCGTCTGGCGATCAACGGCAAGGCGGCCGGTCGCATGCTGGCCCCCGACGGCACCGAAATTCGCTTTGTCAGCGACTCGCCGGAAGTGGAAGTGACGCTCTCATCGCCCACCGGCGATTGCGACTTGATTGCGTTCTGGGGCGGCTTTCAAGATGTCGAACGTCATGCGATTGGTTCGCAGCCAAAGACGGTCAAGTTCGTGTATCCCGAGCGTCTAGCACAGCTAAGGCCCGAATTTCGCCGCGGCTACTCGTTCTCGCCCGACGTCTGGCGATTGACTCTGATGGGCAAACGCAAAGACGCAACGCTCCATTTTCACGAGATTCGCGGACGAGGATTGCGTCCGCCGAAGCCCGAGGAACTGCCCTCAATCACGTATCTGGCGTATGGCACGTCGATCACCGACGGCCTGTCGATGGACCTTACGCATCCGGGCGACTGCGGGATGATCCAGATCGGTGCCAACCTGGCGTCCAAGATTGAGCCGCTGCTGGCAACGGCCGCCGGAGGTCGCGGATGACGAGTGCTCAAGCCGCGGAAGACGTTGTCGTAGATCGACCGCAAAAGTCTGCGACGTCACTTGCATGGTGGCGACGGTTGATAGTTGCGGGACGACTGTTCGTTGGACTGCGGCTGCACGACTTTCGCGCGGCCCGAGCATTTATGTTGCTAAAGTTTCCGGGCAGTTCGTTGCCGCTGCGAATGCTGCGATTCGGTCGCTGGGTGATGCGTGAATCGCTGGTTACGATACCAGACGCGGTTCGCGGGGTGGTCTGGACTCAGGAACTCTCGCGCCAGCCGGTTTGGTTGGCCGATGGCAACCCGCTGGCAAATCACCCCTGGCAAACCGATCCTTTAGCAGTCTTGCCGGACGAGGTCGATACGCTCGTGATTGGTGCAGGATTTACCGGCGCCTCGCTGGCCTACCATTGGTCGAAGCATGCGCCGCAGGAGCGGACGCTGGCCGTGGTGGAAATGGATGATCCTGCCTGTGGCGCTTCCGGCCGTAATGCCGGCACCGTTGTCATGGGACGCTACGCGGCGATGGTGCATAGCACATTAACGAAACACTGGGCCAAAACCCGGCCGAAGCTTTCGGAATCCCAGCGAGACCAGCTGGCGAGACAATTTGCCACGGTCTACGCTCGCGCCGCGTACAAGAATGCCGACCTGGTGGAGGAAACCATTCGCCGCGAGGGCTTCGATTGCGATTATGTGCGATCAGGTTGGGTTCAGTTGCGCACCGCAAGCGAGCAGAGCTGGCTCGACCGATCGGTGGAGATGGCCGCCGAAACGGGTTGCACCGACTGGAGCAGTCTGCCACCCCACGAAGTCGCGGCTCGTTGCGGCGCGGCAACCGATTATCGTGCTGGATTCTCGCGCGCGGCCGCCACGTTTCATCCAGCCAGGTGGGTCTGGTGCTTGTTGCAGGTTGCTCTGCGCTCCCGCAACGTGCGACTGTTCACCCGCACGAAAGTGCTGGGAGTTGAGGACTGCGGAGATTTCTATGCCGTCCGGACATCGCGGGGCGTCATTCGCGCGCGACATGTTGTCAATGCCACGGAATCCTACACCGCGCTGTTGCATCGGCATCTGCACAATTTCATCGCGCCGGTGCAGAGCCAGGCGGCTTTCGGCATCGGCGGCCCGCGCGAACTTCGGTCCGGAGTCAGCGTCAGCAGCAATGTTGCGTTTTTTGAGCGCCGCGAGAAGGGATTGCTATTTGGCTCCGACGAAACCCCCTTGCCGGACCGGCAGGCCGGAAGAAATCGCCCCTCGCGATTCATCTCGGCGTTCGTGCTCGGCGAGATGCGACGGTACTTTCCCGCTTTCGACCTGCGGGTCACGCACGAGTGGAGCGGCACGGCAGGCTTCACTCCCGACCAGTATCCTGTGGTTGGGCTGCTGGACGGAAATCGCCAGTACGTGATCGGCGGCATGTGCGGGTCCGGGACTGGCGTTTCGTTCAATTCCGGACGGTGCATCGTCAACCGTATCTTGGGGCGAGAGGCCGACGACGATTATCCGCCGGAATACTTCGCCCCCAGCCGATTGCTCGATCCGCAGCGACATGCTTGGCCGAAACTTCAAACCCAGGAGAGTGTTGCATGCTGATACCCAACGCGCCGTCGCTGCCGCTTTTGCCCCGTCCTGCGTATCAGAAAATGATCGTGGCCGGTTCGCCGGAGGCCTTTGGCCGGATCGTGGGAATGAGCGATGATCGGCGTACCGCCTACGTCGTGTGGCGAGGCACCGTGGGAGCGTATCGATTTCAGCCCGACCCGGCGACCATCGATACCTGCTATGTTATTCAAGGCCGCGCCATCATTCGTCGTCAGAACGAGGCCGACGCAGTGCTCACACCTGGTACGCTGTTTCAATTCCCGCGCGAACCGTTCGAAATGCAAATCGTCGAAGAGTTCGTCAAGGCGTCCTTCCTCTACAATTCGAACGAACTCTCGTGCGAAGTCGAACCGCTGCAGCCGAGTTCATGAATACGCTGAATTTATTAAGAAACTTCAACATTGGATCTGAGGGAGATTGAAGGTGTACCCACCGCATCCTCGTCGGGATTTTTTGCTCCAAGCCGCCACTACCGTTTCGACGTTGGCGGCTGCCACGGCCCTTAAGCCGCATGTCGCGAGCGCATCGGAAAACGAGCGGCGCGTAAAAGTCGGACTGATTGGCACCTCGCACCCCCATGCGGCAGGTAAGATCGCCGCGCTTCGACAGCTTGCCGAAGATTTTGAGGTCATGGGTGTTGTTGAGCCCGACGAGGCGCGGCGCGCCGAATTGCAAGGGAATCCCGCTTACGCTGGTCTTGCCTGGCTGACGGAGGAGCAATTGCTCCAGACGCGCGATCTAGGGGTGGTGGCCGTCGAAACCGAGGTGCGCGATCTGTTGCCGACCGCCTCCCGATGCATTGCGGCAGGCAAGCATATCCATCTCGAAAAACCGGGTGCCACCTCGCACTCGCACTTCCAACAACTGTTGCAGGATGCCGATGAGCGCAAGCTTTATGTGCAGTTGGGCTACATGCTACGGCACAATCCCGCAATTCAATTTCTGCTCAAGGTGCTGGGCGAGGGGTGGCTGGGGCAGATCTTCGAGATTTACGCAACCATGAGCAAAACGGTCGGCGATGACGAGCGACGTCGGCTTGCGGAATTTGCCGGCGGAGGAATGTTCGAATTGGGTTGTCACTTAATTGATTTGATGGTGGCCGTCCTCGGAAAACCGGAGGATGTGACCGTTTTCACGCGACGCTCGCGATCGCCTTCCGACACGCTGGCCGATAATCAGCTTGCGGTATTTCAGTACCCGAAATGCACGGCGGCAATTCGCATTGCGTTGATGGAAGTCGATGGCGTGAATCGGCGGCAGTTTGTCGTCTGCGGGACTGAGGGCACGGTGGACATTCGTCCGCTGGAACCTCCTCAATTGCAGCTTGCGCTTGACAGACCCCGCGACCGGTATCGCCAGGGCTATCAATCCGTGGAGTTGCCGTCCATGCCCGGCCGCTACGACGATCAGCTCAAGGCGTTGGCACGCGTGGTCCGCGGCGAGCAACCACCGTTGTTCAGCTCCTCGCACGACCTGATCGTGCACGAAGCACTTCTCCAAGCATCGGGGATGGGGTAGACTTAACTCGGGTCTGATCAAACGGGGACTACGAACTTGGAGGACCGTTGACGTGTCTGCGAATGCTGTCGCCGATTCGGCGCTGTTCAACTACCGCCGCTTGACGAACGAACAACTGCGATTTTACCAGGAGCAGGGCTACCTGGTGCTTGAGTCTGTGCTCACTCCGCAAGGTCTGGACGTGCTGCGCCGCGAATGCATGTCCGCCTGGCAGGTGGAAAAAGACGCCTTCGATCCGCAAAAGAACTGGCTTCACAACTCGCTGCTGGGTGACATTCACCATCGCTCCCCTACCACGCGGAAGTACTACTTTGCCGGTCCGCTGGTCGATGTCGCCGAGCAACTCATTGGACCCAACATCAAGGGCGCCACCTCACAACTCACCTTCAAGCTGCGCGGCAACACCATGTCCTTTGGTTGGCACCAAGACAATGGGTATGGTGAACTGGACCCCTACAACACGATCAGCACACTGACGGCCTTGGATCACGCCGATCGCGAGAATGGCTGTCTGTGGCTGATTCCTGGCAGCCATCATGAGGGACAGATCAAAGTCGAGCGGACGCCTAAAGAAAGGGCGGCAGCGAAAGAGGTCGTCGTGCCGGCGGACGATGCCCGCGGCGCGCCGATGCCCCTGCGGGCCGGCGATGCCTTGTTATTCCATTGCTGGATGCTCCACAAGTCCGACGGCAACTTGTCGAAGGATCGCGATCGCCGGATTCTTTTCCTGCGATACGCCGATGCCGATGCGGTGGAAGTGTATAGCAATCGCCAGCCGCGGTTGGGCCGGCTCTTGCGCGGAGTTTCTCGATTTCCCGAAGTGCGCGCGTTTGAGGCTGAACTATGACCGAACACTTGCGAGGGATGCTGGCCGCGGTGCACAGCCCGTTCCATGCCGATGGCAGCCTCAACCTCGATCGCGTTGAGCGGCAGGCGGAGCACCTGGTTCGGCACGGCGTCAGCGGCAGTTTCGTCTGCGGTTCCACCGGTGAAGGCCAGTCGCTGACGGTGCCCGAACGCATGCAGCTTGCCGAGCGCTGGACGGCCGTTGCCGGCAAGTCGTTGCGGGTGATTATTCACGTGGGGCACAACTGTCAGTTGGATGCCCGTGAACTGGCAACGCATGCCCAGCGGGTGGGCGTTTACGGAATCGCGGCCGTTGCGCCGAGCTACTTTCGTCCGGCGACCGTGCAGGATTTGGTGGAATTCATCCGGCCAATAGCCGCGGCCGCAGCCAGCACGCCTTTTTACTATTACCACATTCCCAAGTTCACGGGCGTGGATTTTCCAGTGGCCGACCTTCTGCCGCGGGCGGCCGGGCCGATTCCCAACCTGGCAGGCGCCAAATACACGCACAACGATTTTGTGGATTTCGGTAATTGCCTGATGCTCGACGATGGCCGTTGGGATCTGGTCTTCGGCAGCGAATTGATGCTGTTATCGGCGTTCGTGCTGGGAGCGCGGGCCGCCATCGGCACCACGTTTAACTACACGGCGCCCTTCTTCGGCGAGGTGTTTTCGGCATGGGACCGTGGCGATCTACCCGGCGCCCGTCATGCATTGCATCGCGCCCGGCAGTTCATCACCCGAATTCACGGTACCAGCGTACTGCCGAACAGCAAAGCGGTCATGAAGTTTTTGGGGATCGATTGCGGGCCGGTCCGCCCACCGCTGTGCCCACTCAGCGAACGTGAGTTGCAGCAGCTTCGCGTCGCACTCGAGGAGTACGGTGTGGCGTGACCGTTTGATAGTGTGGTGCACCGGAGCGGGCGAGCCGGGGGTTTTCAAATCGTCAAGTCACTTGCGCCCACCGCGTGAACTTGGTCGTTCGCTCCCGGACAGATTATCTCACGGAGCCACAGAGTCACCCAGATGCATGAGGTGGTTCCTGGGAAAATGAGCCAGTCCCCGGCCCGTGAACGGTTACCTCCGATTCAATCGCGAGACTTCGGCCAATCGACGAGAGGCAGTTGGGTTTCGGCTTCGATGGCCAGCAGCCGATTGTATTTGGCAAGTCGTTCCGACTGCCGGATCGACCCCACTTTGATTTGGTCACCGCCCCAACCTACCGCCAGATCGGCCAGCCAATGGTCTTCGGTCTCACCGCTGCGAGCGCTGATCGTCACCTTCCAGCCGGCGGAGCGAGCCAGTTGCAGCGTCTGAGCTGCTTCACTCAACGTGCCAATCTGGTTCACCTTCAGCAACAGCGCGTTTGCCGCGCGGGTCTCAATAGCACGGGCCGTACGCAGGGGGTTCGTGCAGAGCAGGTCGTCGCCCAAGACCAGCGTCCGACTGCCAACGCGCTCCTGCAGCAAAGTCCAGTGTTGCCAGTCCTCCTCCGCAAGACCGTCTTCCATGCTCACGATCGGAAAGTGCGCGAGCCAACTTTCGAGCTTATCGATCATCGCGGCGCCGCTAAGTGGTGCATCGCCCAGATGGTAATGCCCAGCATGGAAAAAATGACTGGCCGCCACATCCAATGCCAATGCTACGTCCCGTCCGGGCTCGAAGCCGGCGGCGCGAATGGCGGCAACCGCATCGGAAAGCATCGTCTCGACATCGGGAAACGGCGGTGCGAGCCCTCCTTCGTCGGCAGTCAGGGCGCGCATGGCGTACTTTTCGTTGACGAGCTCGGCGGCAGCTTGATAAACCGCGAAGACCATCGCCAACGATTCATCGATCGTCACCGCCGCGCTTGGCACGACCAGCACATCTTGAATGGGTATTTGCCCACCCGCATGTTTTCCGCCGCTAAATAGATTCACGGTAAGCCGCGGTAAGGTGCGAAGCGGCACGTCCACGACTTCGGACAAATACTGGTAAAGGGGAACCTTCTGCTCGGCCGCCGCCGCGCGGGCAAAGGCAAGCGATACCGCCAAAATGGCATTTGCCCCCAAGCCGGCCTTGTTAGCGTCGCCGTCGAGTTGAACGAGCATGCCATCCAGCGCTGCCTGGTCGCCGATGCGTTGTCCGACAAGGGCGCCACGAATCGTACGGTTGATATTTCCGACGGCACGGCGGCAGCCGAGTCCCCGATATCGTGCCGCATCGCCATCGCGCAGCTCCCATGCTTCAGCCGAACCCGTCGAAGCGCCCGAAGGAACCGACGCAATGCCCGTGGCGCCGCTCGCCAAGAGGCATTTTGCTTCCACCGTCGGGCGTCCACGACTATCGAGGATCTCGCGGCCGCTCAGGTCGGCAATGATCGTCATGGGCTACCACCCTCGAGTCGCGATAGGAATTGAGCCACCAGCTCGGGCACAGATGGTGGCGGATTGTGCATCAGCGGGACGACCGCCTGTTGCTGTCGAGTCCGTTCTGCGGGGGCAAGGTACTCCAGAGTCGATCTGCCTCGCACGCGCCCCAACAAGCAACCCAAAGCATGTCGCACGGCTCGAGCCTCCAAATCATCTTTCCACGGAACACTACCAAGTGCCGACCGATAGAACTGCCAATACTGCAAGGTAGCCACCGCAAAATCGGTTCGCAGGCTTGGAAGGTGGTGCGCCTTGCTCAGCAGGTGAGTCAATGAGAATCCGAGATCAAACGCCGGATCGCCGAAGTGAATCACTTCGTGATCGAGCAGTACGAGGCGGTCTCCGTGTATGAGAATGTTCTTGGGGCTGTAGTCGCCATGTACCAGCGTCAGCAGGCAGGCTTGCGTGTCGGCGATCAATCGCTTGTAAAACTCGATCGACTCGGCAACCTGGCTCGCAGTATAAGCGTAATAGGGCTCGATTCGCAATGATTCAAAAAACGATCGATCCCTGAACAGCTCGGCCAACTCGGTGCGATGTTCGTAGGCGTTCGAATGAATCGTGCCAAGCAGCTCGCCGAATTGACGAATGTGCGCCTCGTGGACCTGGCCGGAGAGCAACAGCAACTTCCAATTGTCATGCGGCTCGGGCACGGCCGCCATGGCCACAAGATGATGATCACGATCCTCAAAAATGTACCTGGGAATGCTACCCGGCGGGGCAAGTCTGCCCAGCCAGTGGATGCCCAGAGCCTCGCGCTCGATTCGCGAGGGATTGCTGAACCAATCGACCGCCACGCGGAGCTTTTCCAGGGCTTGTTTCACGACCCAGGTTTCGCCGCCTGGCCGCCTGACCAGCACGGTTCGATTCGAGACCCCACCGGTAAGCGTTCGCATCACCGGACGCTCGCCAACTGCAATGCGACCCGATTGATGCAAATACGCTTCCAGAGCGGTATGATCTTCGATGTCCAGGGCGACAGACACGCTCAGAATCTCCTTGGGCAAAGCGAGGGGGACAGGCACATTTTCCCGGGAAACACGTTGGACAATCCCCCGACAGGACGCTGCAGCTCTCGCAAATTCACCGGGAAAAATGAGCCAGTCCCCGGCCCGCGCACACTTGCCATGCGACGCATGAAGTGACACGAGCGAACCGGCTAATTCCAATCTCTTTCCACCGCGGAATATCCGCAGCGCGCTTTCAGGGCATGGTGAGCGTTTTAATGCTCGTCCAGTCGTGCGCCATGATTCGGTAATAGATCGCCGCGCTTTGAACGACCTGCTCCGTTTCAACGTACTCGTCGACGGCATGCGCTTGAGCGATACTGCCTGGGCCCAGCACAATCGCGGGAATCCCCTCGGGCAGCCAGCCGGCATCGCTGCCATAGGGCACACCGGCTGGGACCATGGTGCGACCCAAGACGTCTCGACATAAGTCGATGACGCTAGCCACAAACGGGTCCTCGGGGGAAGTGCTTAGGGCTGGAGCGAAGCATTGAAACTCACTGTGCTCGAGCGGCAGATTAAGGGCGCTCAGCCAGGCGAACAGGTCGTCGACGGATCGCTGCCGATCCATTCCGGGCAGTATTCGGAAATCGACGGAGATCGTGCATGCATCGGGAACCATATTCCGAGTGCGTCCGCCTTGAATCATGGTCACCGTGAGTGATGGACCGCTCATGAATGGACTTGTGCAGGCCGCTCGCAACTGGTGTTCGTAATGGGCAAGTGCGGTGATGACAGGCAGCGTCTCAAGGATGGCGTTGTGTCCTAGTTCCGCCTGTGACGTGTGGGCACTCTTGCCGCGAACCGTGATGTCCCATCGAATCGTGCCTTTATGTTGAATTACCGGCACCAGCTGCGTGGGTTCACCGAATATTCCGCGCCCGATGGGCAAACGCTCCGCAGCAATCAGGTGGCGGATGCCAGTCTGGCCGTGTTCTTCATCTCCGGCCGCCAACAACCAGACGGTTTGCGGAGGCTGGCGACCGGATTCGAGCAGTTGCAACAGGGCCAGCACCATGCCAGAGAGCGAACCTTTGTCATCACACGCACCTCGCCCGTAAATTCGAGAGTTCTTAAGGCAAGGAGCAAACGCCCGATCGGACCAATCGTCGGCGGGCACCGTGTCGATGTGCGATTCGAACAGCGAACCAGGCGCGTCGGTCTGGCCGGGAATGGTCATCAATAAACTTTCGTGGAACGGGGCGCACGACTGTCGCGTGGTCTTGACGCCAAACGGTGCAAACAGCCGTTCAAGATACTCAACAACCGGGCGTTCGACGGGGAGTCGGCCAGGGTAAGGCCGTCCCATCGGATTTACGGTTTGCAGCGAGATGAGATCGGTCAACAGTGCGATTGCCCGATCGTTAATCGCCAGAGGGGTGCGTCCACCAACGTCATGCATTGCCATATTGGTTAATCATCGGCCTCGTCGCTCATCTGCTCGTTCTTTTCCAGTCGTGCGAGCATGGTGCGGATATCCCCGGCGCCTTTGACGGCGACGTACACGGTGATTATGGAATACCACACCAAACAAGCCGCCGTCATTGCCAACCAGAACCAGTGAGTCATCCTATCGACCTGTCCTTTCCAGAAAACTCTCGCACGCACCACGGTTTGAGCAGCGAACCGACAACCATCGCCATTCCGGCAAGGACGTAAGTTGCGATGCCGGAGTAATAGGGACCGATTCGCCGCGCCAGATCTACCGTGCCTGGAAGTTGCTCGAGGATCAGGTAGGCGATCGGCAGCGCGGCGCCGCACACGATGGCAGCCGCTGCGCCCCAGTCATTCGCCCTTTTCCAGTAACAACAGGCGATTAACAGCGTGGTCATGCTGGACAAGTAAATGGTGGCCGTCACTCCCAGGTAGGTCCAGAGGTCTCCCTTCAGCGGATACCACAGCCCGTAGACCAGCAGAAAAACGCCAATCACGACGATGATTCCCCGATTCACAAGCAGTCCCAAAGCCTGTGACCAATGCTGTTTTCGGCGGATTGGCGCGAGAATATCGTTATAGATAACACTTCCCCAAGTGAGCATGTAGGCAGAGTCGGTGGACATGTCGGCGGCCAGCATGGCGGCGATCAACAGACCACTGAGCCCCATGGGAACTGCCATGCCAAGAAATTTTGGCATCGCGTACAACGTTTGGCCACCGATCTCCTGGGGGCTGAGCATGGCGAGCGCGGCAATGCCCCAAATTCCGGGAAGCATGAACCGGCAGACGAAGAAAAAACTGGTGCGTGTGTAGACGCGACGGCCCGTTGCGCTGTCTTTCGCGGCCAGCAATCGCTGAATGTTCGTCTGCCAGGTCAGCATCGCCGCCAACGCCACAAACGCATTGAACACAACGTACGCAAAGCCCATCTTGTCGTTGATAAACGGGTTGAACCCGCCGGGGCCATAGTGCGCGCTGACGGTGTTCACCATCGGATTCCAGCCGACCTGCATCAGAATCAGCGCCGTTACGACGATGAGTCCCACGCTCATCACGACGAACTGAAGATAGTCCGTTACGAGAACCGAGAGCATGCCGCCGACGACGGTGTACAAAGCCACTCCCAAAAGCAGGATCGTCATCGTGATTTCAAGATATTCGGGCTGCAATCCGCAGGCGAATACCAGAAATTCCCCTCCCGTACGCAGGAAAACTCCCATGTTCAGCAGCCCACCCAGGACGATCACGACCCCCGACGCCCAGCGGATGCGCATGCCGAAGCGTTTTTCAAACAACTCGGGAATGGTGATTACGCCGGCCGCTCGCAAGGGTTCAATGCAAAAGCCGGTGGCGCCGACAAAAAACATCGCCAGCGCCATCAGAATTCCCGGCGTCACGCCGGCAAATCCCTTCTCAAAACCGTTCTGCGCCGCGTACATGCAGGTCACCACGCCGAACTCGGTTGCCGCCATCGAGGCGATGCCCAGATGCAGGTTCATTTCTCGACCGGCCACCAGAAAATCTTCCACCTTGCCGACATACTTGCGGACCATCAA
>SXGT01912149.1_pt1 | contig 12712 bp, 6 predicted proteins | sample 3176221 | NCBI WGS metagenome assembly SXGT01 (sample SAMN11356862, study PRJNA531348) | freshwater metagenome | isolation source: freshwater sample F1-120 | place: China: Fuxian Lake, Yuxi | collected 2017-12-25
ATGTGAGCAGCGTAAGCGACTTTTCGAGCATGTTTTCCGGGGCAACTGCCTTTAATCAGGACATTGGCAACTGGGATATGAGCACCGCGACCGACATCAATGCCATGTTTCGCAATGCCACCGCTTTCAACCAGGACATCGGCAGCTGGGATGTAGGTAATGTGCTCAATACCTCGCTGATGTTTCTGGACGCTGCCGCCTTTAACCAGAATATCGGAGCATGGAACGTGAGCAATGTAACGAACATGTATGTCATGTTTTCCGGAGCAACCGCATTTAACCAGGATATCGGAAGCTGGAATGTGAGCAGCGTGGGCAATATGTCCGGCATGTTTGCCGGTGCAAGTTCATTCAATCAGGACATTGGCGGCTGGAATGTGGGCTTCGTCACAGATATGTCGCGAATGTTCGCCGGTGCCACCGCCTTTAATCAGGATATCGGAGCGTGGAATGTGGGCAACGTGACTGATATGAACGGGATGTTTGAAGATGCCATTGCCTTTAACCAGGACATCGGATCGTGGGCTGTAGGAGGTGTGACCGATTTGTCCGATATGTTTGAGGGGGCCAGTGCGTTTAATCAGGACATTTCAGGCTGGTCATTGGGTTCCGCGGGCGACATGTCCGATATGTTCAGGGATGCCGTGGCATTTAACCAGCCCATCGGGAACTGGATTGCATTAAACACCTCAACCATGGCAGGCATGCTGGCCGGAGCCACCGCCTTTAATCAGGACCTTGGATCCTTGGGCATCGGAAATGTGTATGACATGGCCAATATGCTCGACAATTGCGGTATTTCACAAACGAATTACGAATACACCCTTCATGGCTGGATTACTCAGGCCCCGCAAAATGGGGTGAGTTTAGGCGCTGCCGGGCTTATCTTTTGTGAGGCAGCAGATGTGCGGCTTGCGCTGATCAACACCCATAACTGGAGTATTTCCGGCGACCGGTTTGTTTCCTGCAACTCGGTGTTTACCACCACCTGGAAAACCGACAATCCCGGTACTTCCTCCAACACCCAGATCACCATTCCCGGCGAAGGTACCTACACCGTTGGCTGGGAGGAAGAGGGCAACCCCTCCAATGCGGGCAGCACCACTGGTACCGACGCGTTCACCCTTGATTTTCCCACCGCCGGAACCTACCGGGTTTGGATCGATGCCGGGCTCGACCGCATCGCCTTTAACAATGGGGGAGACAAACAAAAACTGCTCACCATTCAGCGATGGGGTACCGATGCCTGGACCAGCATGGCAGGCGCCTTCCATGGCTGTTCCAACCTCACGTATACGGCCACTGATGCGCCCGATTTAACGGGTCTCACCAATATGTCTTATATGTTTGCCGGCTGTAGCCTGTTCAACGGAGACATTGGCACATGGGATGTGTCCTGGGTAACCGATATGACAAGCCTGTTCAGTGGTGCAAGCTCATTTGATCAGGACATTGGTGCCTGGTCTGTAAACTGGGTAACCAGCATGAACAGCATGTTTGAAGGAGCCACCGCATTTAACCAGAATATCGGGATGTGGAACGTGGGCAGTGTGACAGAGATGGTCAACCTATTTAAAGATGCAAGTGCCTTTAATCAGGACATCGGAACCTGGAGTGTAGGGACTGTCACCTCCATGGCCGGGATGTTTGAAGGGGCCACTTCGTTCAATCAGGACATCACCTACTGGGACATGTTTTCTGTGACCAATGTATCTAACATGTTCAGGGGTGCAACCTCTTTTGATCAGAACATCGGGAACTGGTCCATTTTTTTCGGTGCAAGCGATTTGAGCGGAATGCTGGACGGAGCCACCGCATTTAACCAGAACCTCGGAAACCTGAATATCACCAACGCAGCGAGTATGGGCAGGATGCTGGACGGAACCGGCATTTCACTGGCCCGATACGACAGCACCCTGCTCGGCTGGGCTTCTCAAATGGTACCTTACGGAGTGATTTTCAGTGCCGATGGCCTGGAGTATTGCGCAGGTTCGGAAGCAAGGCTCTCCTTCATCAATACCAATGGCTGGACCATTTCGGGCGACCAGTTTGTTTCCTGCAGTTCTGTGTTTATCACCACCTGGAAAACAGACAACCCCGGCACATCCGATCCCGACCAGATCACCATTCCCGGCACCGGTACCTACATGGTAGGCTGGGAAGAGGTGGGAAATCCGTCGAATACGGGCAGCACCTCGGGTACGGGAAGTGTGACGGTTCAATTGCCTGCCGCCGGAACTTTCAAAGTATGGATGGATACGGGGCTTGCAGAGATATCCTTTAACAACGGGGGAGACCGGCGAAAGCTGCTCACCATCGAGCAATGGGGTATCGGCGCCTGGACCAGCCTGGCCGGAGCTTTTCGTGGCTGCTCCAACCTCACCTATGCCGCCTCTGATGTACCTGATTTGTCGGCCCTTACAGATGTGTCTTACATGTTTGCCGACTGCCCCGGATTTAATGGGAACATTGGTAGCTGGGACGTTTCGACGGTCCAAAACATGTCCCATATGTTTAGCGGGGCCAGTACCTTCAACCAGAATATCGGGAGCTGGAACGTACTGAATGTTGTGGATATGTCTGGCATGTTTAAAGGCGACAGTGCTTTTAACCAGAATATTTCAGCGTGGCTTGTAATGGGCGTATCGGACATGTCTGACATGTTCAGCGGGGCGGTGGCCTTCAACCAGGACATCGGCAGCTGGACCATTACAAGCACAGGCAGCACGGCCCGCATGTTTGAAGGGGCTACCTCCTTCAACCAGCCGCTTGGATCCTGGAATGTGTACAGTGTATCCGATATGTCGGGTATGTTTGCCGGGGCTACTTCTTTCAATCAGGACATCACCGGTTGGTTTTTGTCTGCCACCGACCTTTCGTATATGTTTGATGGTGCCAGTGCATTTGACCAGAACCTGGCCGGATGGAGTGTCGCAAACGTTACCAGCATGAGCGGCATGCTCGATGGCTCCGGTCTTTCGGTGGACAATTACGACAATACCCTCATCGGTTGGGCATATCAGATACCCAACATCGGGGTAGACCTGGGCGCTGCAGGTCTGGAGTATTGTAATGCATCTGCCGAGCGGCAAATCCTGATGAATGACTACGGCTGGAGTATTTCCGGCGACCGCTCCTCGTTTTGCAATTCCATGTTTGTCACCGTCTGGGATACAGAAAATCCGGGTACCTCGGGTTCTTCCGCCCTGGATATACCCGGCACAGGGCTCTACGCCATCGACTGGGAAGAGGTCGGTAATCCCGCCAACTCCGGCAGCACACAGGGCAACGGACTCGCAACAGTCGGCCTTCCCTCCCCCGGCATTTACCGGGTGGGCATCGACCCCGATGGTTTTACCGGATTTGCCTTCAGCAATACCGGCGATAAAGAGAAGCTCCTGGACATAGAGCAGTGGGGCGATATCTCATTTGGCAGTATGGCGGGGGCTTTTCACGGCTGTACCAACCTCACGTGTACTGCCACAGATGTGCCGGATATGTCCTGGGTAACGGATATGTCGAGTGCCTTTGAAGGATGCACCCATTTCAACGGAGACATTGGCGGCTGGAATGTGCAGTCGGTGAGCAACATGGCCGCCATGTTCAGAGGGGCTTCCGCCTTTAACAGGGACATCGGCAGTTGGAACGTCACCTTCGCAAACGATATGACCAGCATGTTCGAAGGGGCCAGTTCCTTTAATCAGGACATCAGCAGCTGGTCTGTGATCAATGTGTCAAATCTCGCCGGTATGTTTAAGGGTGCCTCTGCATTTAACCAGAATATCGGAGGCTGGACCCTTACCCTGGGTGTTTTCGATATGTCAGAGATGTTTAGCGGGGCTTCTTCATTTAATCAAGATATCGGAGCCTGGGACGTCGATTTCGTAAATGATATGTCCGGCATGTTCGAAGGAGCTACCGCGTTTAATCAGAATATCGGAGCCTGGGACGTCAATTTCGTAACCAACATGGATTCCATGTTTAAAGGGGCCACCTCCTTCAACCAGAATATCGGGGGCTGGAAGGTCGATCTAGTGGGAAACATGGCCAGTATGTTTGAAGGGGCCAGTTCGTTTGATCAGGACATTTCAGGCTGGAATGTTGGTTTCGTAACTGATATGTCCGATATGTTTTCCGGTGCCACTTCCTTCAACCAAAACCTCGGATCATGGATTGTGCAGTCGGTGGGTAACATGAGCGGAATGTTCGATAACTCAGGTTTGTCTCCTCAGAATTATGAAAATGCCCTCATCGGCTGGGCTGCCCAATCCGTTGCGACAGGGGTGTCCGTCGGCGCTTCCGGGATGGAATATTGTGACGACGGAGAAGCAGCCCGCAATGAACTGATCAACTCCTTTGGCTGGTCCTTCAGCGGAGACGTAAAAAGCTGCTCTTTCCTGCCCGTTGAATGGCTTTCACTCAGCGCAACCCCTCTTAATGGTCAGGTAAAGGTGGACTGGGGCACAGCCACTGAAGTTAACAGCGATTATTTCGGGGTGGAAAGCAGCACCGACCAGCAAATGTGGCAGGAAATCGGTACCGTAAAAGCCGCCGGTACTTCAGCCAATCCGGTAAACTACTCTTTCACAGACGCGCAGCCAGCCATAGGCCGCAATTTTTACCGGCTGAAGCAGGTAGACCTCAATGGCGGTTTCGCTTACAGCCCCGTAGTGGAGGCACTCACCGGCGATAACCAGATTCGGGCTTATCCCAATCCGGTCAGGGATGTACTTCACCTGGAACTCTCACAGGCCAACTGGCAAGGGGTGCTGTATGATGCCCAGGGAAAAAGGGTCGCCGTTTGGAAAAACCTGTCGGGCAATACCACCATCGAAACCCGCAACCTGCCCGAAGGCACCTATCTGCTGAAACTCACCGCACCACCTGCTTCACCCCGGCAAGTGTTCATTGTGAAGCAGTAAATCGCTGGAAGAACAAGAAAAAAGGCTGCCTCTTTGCGGAAGGCAGCCTTTTTTTATCCCTTCGGGAAATTAGCCTCAATCCCTTGCGGCTTCCACCACAAAGAGCTTACCCATATCGAGCTGACAGGTAATGACGGTGGGCTTAAAATTTGGGCGTGCGTGGCCCATCTGGTAGGCATGGTTGCGGAATATTCCCGGAGCTACTTCCTGAAACGAATCGTGGATTTCAGCCCCTGAAAAAAGGCTGGTGCGTACCTGAATCTCCACCGGATGGTGTTCATCTACATACAGCATCACATTGCCGGCCCCTGCGCGCAGCCGCACCTGAGATCCGGGGTGCAGGCCATTTCCCAGCCAGATACGGGTATCACCCATGTCGTTTTGGAGCTGGACCAACCGCGCACGGGCGAATTCAAGGTTTTTCACCACCAGGGTGGCACGGGCCACATGCACGGTCAGGTCCTCCATGGCGCTCTGGTTGGGCGCATCATACTGGAGGTTGACATTGGCAAAGGAAGAATGAATATCCAGGTGCTCCAGGTGAAGCAGGCTGGGCTCCAGCAGCAGGCCGCCTTTTTCGAGGCGTACCGTGAGGTGGGTCTGCACGGAGGGGTCCTGACGGTAGCCAATGGAATAACTCTGAAACCCGGCTCCCATAATCGGGGGCAGCATCGTGTTTTCAGCTACCAGGGGCGAAGGCCCTTTGGCCTGGGCATGCCCTAGAAAAAACCGGCGGTTCATTACGCCCGACTGGCTCCAGGATTCCGCTACATGGTGCATGGTGGACCCGTGGGGGGAGGAAAACTGCACGAAAGAGGAGCCACATTGACCGCTGGATTCAAGGAAAATTTCGCCTTCCGGCACATCCAGGGTGAGGTACATCCGTTTGCACACACCGGGGGTGTTCAGGGTATCCGCCCGCACAGCGCGCTGAGCCATTAGTGCCGGACCAGCCGACAGGAGAACCACTGAGGCCATCATCCACGAGATGGCGTACCGCTTTCGTTCCTTTTGTTTCATGGTTTGAGTGCCAACCACCATTTTTTCCATCTCCGCAATCCTTCCTTTCGGGGGTTAAATATAGAGGGTTTTGCATAGATAAAACCCTGTAGTTCAATCCAAAGCAAAAGTTTTTTTCCTGAAAACCACCTTTGCCACTGGATTCTCAAAAACGAAACCCCCAAAAAAAGGTTTTGTCCGGAGCCTCTCACACGTGTCGGGAATAAGACGGTCCCGTAACTTTGTGTGCCATGGCGGAACTCCACGACATCGAACCCTTCTATGGCTGGTTACAATGGTATAACCAGCAAATGGATCCCAATTCCCCCTTTCATGAGGTGGAGCACAACCAGTTTGTCTTCAACCGGAGCATAAACGAGATTCCGGCCCACCCGCTCTGGGATGAAATCGGCTCGGAAAGCTTGCTCGTCAAAATCCTCTTTGCCGATTACGATGAAGGCTATGCCATCATCGAATTGTTTGGCGAATGGAATGACTTGTTTGAAAACGATTACAAACTCTTTTCCGAAAACTGCCTCACCTTCCTGATCGATGCGGGCATCAGCCGTTTTATCCTCGTGTGTGAAAATGTGTTTCACACCTACCTGCAAAGCGACGATTACTACGATGCCCTTCAGGATGAGCTCGGCGACGAAGGCTGGATTTGCCTGTTGAGGGCGCGGCCCCATGTGAAAGAGGAAATGGAGCACTACGGCATTGCACCCTACTTTTACTGGAGCGAACTGCTCGACGAGCTCAACTGGCGTAAACTGCGCCCCGAGCCGCTGTATGAATTGGTAGCCGACCGCATCCGGAAGGCATTGCCCGGCTGACCTGTGGCGGGTGGGTTGCTATTATTTCTGCATCCAAACCCGTACTTTGGGGCCCTTAAAAGCCCCCCGAATGAAAGTGTTAAAAATCGTTCTGATTTCCCTCGCATCGCTGGCCTTGCTGGTCCTTGGCGGTGGTTTCGCGTTTTTTCAATCACTCAAACCCACCTACGAAGGCCGCACCACCGTGGCCGGGCTGAGTCAGCAGGCCGAAATCAGCTACGATGCATACGGCGTGCCCCATATTTCCGCCCAAACCGATGAAGACGCATTCCGCGCCCTCGGCTACGTACATGCGCAGGACCGCCTCTGGCAAATGGAGCTGATCCGCCGCATCGCTCCCGGCCGGCTTTCGGAAGTATTTGGCCCGGATATGGTCGAAACCGATCAGTTTTTCCGCACGCTGGGCCTCGGTGCCTACGGCACACAATCAGCCGCCGCATTGCGCAGCCGCAACGGTTCGGAGTCTCTGCGCCTGCTGGAAGCTTATCTGGGGGGAATCAATGAATTTGTGAACCACGGGCCAACCCCCATTGAGTTTACCCTTGTGGGATTGGAAAAAACGCCCTTTACGCTGGAGGATGTGTACAATACCATGGGTTATTTGGCTTTTTCATTTGCCAATGCCCACAAAACCGAACCCGTGGTGAGCGCCATGGCCTCCCTCGGTCCGGAGTACCTGAAGGCCTTTCAACTGGAGATCCCCGATTCAACCGCCATTTTGCGCAGTGGTACCGCCGGGCCTGCCTTTCTTTCGCTTCCACCCAAAGTAAGTGCCGTGCTCATGCAGTTGCCCACCGGCCCTTTTATGGGCAGCAATTCGTGGGTTATTTCTCCTGAAAAATCCACCACGGGCAAAGTTATCCTCTGCAACGACCCCCACATTGGCTTTGCGCAGCCATCGGTATGGTATGAGGCACAGCTCACCTCGCCGGGTTTTAACCACTACGGCCACCACCTGGCACTCATTCCTTTTCCCATGCTCATCCACTCCGACCGGCTTGCCACAGGCCTGACCATGTTTGAAAACGATGACGTGGATTTTTTTGAAGAAAAGATCAATCCCGAAAACCCCGGTCAGTACTATGCCACCGATCATTGGGAGGATTTTAAGGTGCGGCGGGAAGTGATTCAGGTAAAAGGCGCGGAAGAAGTGGTTTTGGAAGTGCGCGAAACCCGGCACGGTCCGCTGATCAACGACGTATTGCCCACCTTTTCGGGTGAAAAGCCCATTGCGATGTGGTGGACCTACCTCCAGTTTCCTAATCAGCTGGCGGAGGCGGTTTTGGGAATGGCGAAAGCAAAAAACATCGATGACCTGCGGGCTTCTGCGGCCATGATCCATGCACCGGGCCTCAATGTAATGTATGGCGATGCGCAGGGTAACATTGCCTGGTGGGCGGCTGGCAAACTGGTCAAACGGCCGGACCATGTACATGCTGCTTCGCTGCTTGATGGCGCTTCGGGTAAGGACGAACCCGTAGGCTATTACGATTTTTCGGAAAATCCGCAGTCGGAAAATCCGGCAAGCGGCTACGTGTACAGTGCCAACAATGCAGCCGAACTCCACACAGCGGGTGAGCGCACCATTTATCCGGGGTATTATTTACCCGAAAACCGCGCCCGCCGCATTGTACAGTTCCTCGAATCGAAGCCCAAACTCGGGCCTTCTGACATGAAAACCCTGCTGTTGGACGACCTCAACCTCGCAGCTCTTGATCTGCGCGACCGGCTGGCCGGATGGGTGGATACAGAAAAGCTATCCCAAACGGAAAAAGATGCCCTTGCCACCTACCGCGCCTGGGATGGCCGCCACGCCCTAGGTGCCCAGGGAGCAGCCCTGCATTTTCTGTGGCTGGGGCATGCCTACGAACTGGCCCTCAGGGACGAGTTCCTTGCCTTCGACTCCGTACGCGGGCCTGAACTGCTGACTGCATTCTACGATACCCACATGGCCAAAACGAGCAAGGAGCAGTTCGTTTCCGATGATACACACCCCTGGTGGGATGATGTGACCACCACCGACCGAAAAGAAAGCCGCCGGGAAGTGCTTACCCGCGCTTTTCAGCAGAGTGTGGCAGCACTCACCGCCCAACTCGGTCCCGACCCCGCTGCCTGGACCTGGGAAAAAGTGCATACCGTGGAGCACCCGCACCCGATGGGCCGGGTAAGCGCCCTGCGCTCCTATTTCAATGTGGGCCCATTCGCGGTGAGTGGAAGTGACGATGTGGTGAATAACCTGGGCTTCAACTACCACCCGGATGAGGTGCACACCGTGACCTATGGCCCCTCCACCCGCCGGATCGTGGATTTTTCCAATCTTGAAAACTGCGAAAGCATTCTGCCCACGGGGCAATCGGGTAATCCTTCCAGCCCGCACTACCGCGATCAGGCCCCGCTGTACCATGCCGGTACATGGCGCCCCATGCATTTTACCCCTGCCTCCATAGGGCGGGCTGCAAAGAAAAAGCTCGTATTGGTACCGAATTAAGCCCGGCAGGCCATCTACACCCGGGGCTAATCTTTCAACCTAACCAACCCCGGGCACGTATTTTCGTTTTGAGTAAGCTAACCGACATCCATCGGGAAAACTTTCTCTGATCTTTCACTGTTTTTCTTCGAATACACCTGCATTTGAATCCATCCTGCCACTCTCCGTTTTTGGAAAAAGCCCATCCGGGTCAGTTACAAGGCGAAAAGCCCTTTGTGCTGATGGTAGACAATTACGATTCATTTACCTGGAACCTCGTGGACCTCGTGCGCAGGTATTTGCCTGTAAAGGTCATCCGCAACGATGAACTCACGGCGCGTGAGGCGCTGGCGCTCAAGCCTTCGGCTATCCTGATTTCGCCGGGCCCGGGCCGCCCCGGGGACAGTGGCATGTGCCCTGAGCTGATGCAACTGGCCGCAGGCGCCATCCCGCTGCTGGGCGTATGCCTGGGCTGTCAGTTGCTGGGCCAATGGGCCGGCGCAGAGGTGGTGCGCGCACAGCGGCCCATGCATGGTAAAACCTCGCTGGTATATCATGACGGGGCCGGGGTCTTTGATGGCCTGCCCAATCCGGTATCGGTTATGCGCTACCATTCGCTTGTGATTGCCCCCGGCAGCCTGCCGCCCGGACTCGAGGTGAGCGCCTGGACTGCTGAAGACGAAATCATGGGGGTGATACACCCTGAAACCGGTATGGAGGGCCTGCAATTTCACCCCGAATCGGTGCTGACACCCCTGGGCGGGGCCATGATTGGCCGCTGGGTGCAGAAGGCAGGAATAATTCAGGAAGAGGAATTAACTTTGACCTCCGGTCGTAGGACCGGGTAACAACTTGTATTGCCTGGGAAGGCCCGTTTTTAGACCTTCCCAAACATTTTTGCCATGGAACCAGTCATCAGGCACGAAAACGGATACCAGTATGTAGAGCAAGGCCAGGGGGAGCCCATGGTGCTGCTTCACGGTCTCTTTGGCGCTCTGAGCAATTTTGCTGCCATGTTTGCAGAATTCTCTGACCGCTACCGGGTCATTATTCCGCTGATGCCCATTTATGAAAAAACCGATGTGCCAGCCACCGTGGAGGGACTTACGGATTTCATTGAGGGATTTATAGATTTTAAAGGATTGGAAAACTGTGTGCTGGTGGGTAATTCCCTCGGCGGGCATGTGGGGCTGGTTTACACCCTGCGCCGCCCGGAAAAGGTGGCTGCCCTCATCCTCACCGGCAGCAGTGGCCTGTTTGAGTCAGGAATGGGATCGGGTTTCCCGCGAAGGAGCTCTTACGAGTACGTGCACGAGCGCGTGGCCTACACCTTTTATTCGCCTGCCACCGCTACCAAAGAACTGGTGGATGAGGTTTTTGGCATTATTAACGACAACTACAAAACCCTCCGGATTCTGAACATGGCCCGCTCGGCCCAGCGCCAGAACCTTTCCCACCTTTTGCACCAGATCAAGACCCCAACCCTGCTTATTTGGGGATTAAACGACAATATTACCCCGCCAAGGGTAGGGCATGAGTTTCATAAACTCATCGCCAATAGCGAACTTTGTTTTATTGACCAGTGCGGGCACGCCGCCATGATGGAGCAATCCACTCGCTTTAATGCCCTGCTTGCCGATTTTCTCAACCGGAAACTCAAACCCATACCTGCCTGATGTTTGCACACGCCCTGATATCCAACTCCATCCCCCCTGTGAAACCTTCGGACCGGGCCGGAATGGTATTGGACTGGATGGGCGAGTTCAAAGTGAATCAGCTGCCTGTGGTGGATAAGGGCAAATTCATCGGGCTGGTGGTGGAGGACGACGTGCTGCACGCCACGGACCCCGATGAGACGGTGGAAGAAATCACCCGGGCAGGCTGGGAAAACGCTTATGTAAACGGCGATGCCCACATTTATGATGTGCTGGCCCTGATGAGCAGCCTCAAACTTGAGGTGCTGCCCGTATTGGACGAAGCCTCCCTTTACCTCGGCGTGATTACCCTGCGGGATATTTCCGAATACCTGGGGCAGCTTTTCGCCATCCATGAACCTGGAGGCATCCTTACCCTTCAGGTGGCCTCCAACAGCTATGTGCCTTCTGAAATTTCGCGCATCGCTGAGTCGGTGGATGTGAAAGTGCTGAGCTTTTATGTAGCCCCGTCGCCGGACAGTCAGGAGCTGCAGGTGACGGTGAAGGTAAATGCCGAAGACCTCAGCCGCCTCATGAGCGCCTTTGAGCGGTACAGCTACAAGATTGTGCACGCCGTGCAGCGCGGCAGCCGACGCACTGATCTCCAGGAAAACCTGGATGCGTTTATCCGTTTTCTGAATATGTAAACGGATTGGGTAAATAAGCCCGCCCGTCTGCGGTTTCTCGCTATTTTAGCGCCAACAACTTTTTATGATGATCCGGATAATGGCTGGGCTGGTTGCCGGTTGTGTGCGCATGGGGCTGCTGGCTGGCCTGTGGGTGAGCGGGTTGTGCGCCCTGGGGCAGGACAGTGTGCTGGTGAAGGAAGTATTTCTGGTCGGGGCAAAAAAAACCCGTGAGTGGATCGTATTTCAGGAAATGCCGTTTCAGAAAGGCGACCGAATCCCGGTAGCCCGGCTGGATGAACTGCTGGAAAAAGCAGAGCAAAATATCTACAACCTCAACCTGTTTACGGAGGTAAAACTCAATACAGATACCCTGGATGGGGGCTTGTATGTGTTTGTGAATGTGAAAGAACGTTGGTTCTTCATTGGCGCGCCCTTTGTGATCCTGGAGGAGCGCAATTCCTTCGATGTGATTCAGGCCCTGCTGGCAGGCGATTTGCACCGGGCATCCTACGGCCTGAATTTTACCTGGCGGAACATGACCGGCCACAACGAAACCTTTTATTTCTTCGGTCAGGCAGGTTTTTCCCGGCAGTTTGGACTGGATTATCAGCGGCCTTCCTTGTTTCGAAAGCAAAATATCGACCTGCTGCTTAACCTCGAGCTTTCCCGCAACCCGGAAATCATTATCGGCACCGAAAACGGCAAAGCTCACTGGCAACGCATGGATTCGGAGCCGCTTCAGCGCAGTATCTCCGGCTATGCAGGCCTGCGCAAGCGGTTTAACCCCAATACCAGCCTCACCTTACGCCTCGGCTACCAGGAGGTGGAAATGAACGACAGCCTGCCCGATTTCCGGCTGGGGCAGGAGCCGGTACGGTACCTCAGCGGTGCGAACCTGCGGGAACGCTACCCTACCTGGATGCTGTTTTATGTGGCCGATTACCGCGATGTGCGCGCCTACCCGCTTGATGGGTGGAAACTGCAGCTCTATGCCCGTGGTACAGGTCCTGAAGCCCTGGGTACCACGGCATTCGTGAAGACCGGTTTTTCCTTTTCGCAGTTTTTTCCGCTTGGCCAGCGCTGGAACCTCGGCTATGGCGTGCAGGCCGTAACCACCCTCGGCGATGCCCTTCCTTTTTATGAGAAAAGTTTTCTCGGGCTCAGCTAC
>SXGT01754185.1_pt1 | contig 12711 bp, 9 predicted proteins | sample 3176221 | NCBI WGS metagenome assembly SXGT01 (sample SAMN11356862, study PRJNA531348) | freshwater metagenome | isolation source: freshwater sample F1-120 | place: China: Fuxian Lake, Yuxi | collected 2017-12-25
AACTTCCACACATGTTTCATAAACGTAGAGCAGAATCTGTCGACTGGCTCTTCACGTTGAAAGATTGGGAAGGGAAAATGGGAAACGGACACCTCGGAGGTTACCCAACAACCAACCCAAAACATTCTCCCAGGACTGTCCTTATCTCAATGTAAAGATTTACTTGACAACATTTTCATCCTCTGTCTATAAACCATTTTGTCCCCTTCCATTTAAAAAAGAAAACTTGCGCCATAACAGAAAGCGTCTCAAATACAAAAAGACCCCCAGCAATTGCAAGTAAACATTCCTGCTTGCAAGCAAGCGCCATAAATCCAAGCAATGCCCCCAGCGCAAGCGAGCCAACGTCTCCCATAAAAATTTGAGCGGGGTAAGCATTATACCAAAGAAAACCAAGCGATGCTCCACCTAATGCCCCGCCAATCACTGCCAATTCACCTGTTCCGACAAAAGGAATATACAAATAAGGAGCGATAAGCGCATGTCCTGCAGCATAACAAACAAGTGAAAACGTCATAAAATTGGGAATAAGAACTCCAATAGCAAGCCCATCAAGCCCATCAGTTAAATTAACAGCATTACTTGTTCCTATGATAATAAAAAGAGCCCACACATAATAAACAACACCAAGATCAAGCACAATTGTTTTGAAAATTGGAAAATGCAAAGTCGTTGAAAGAACTCCTGAATACCACCATGCTGCAAGGAGCAAGCAACCTACAAACAACTGTAACCGTGATTTCAATTGCGCAGAAATACCGTGGGATGTTGTAATTTTTTTCCAATCATCAAGCGCACCAATTGCACCAAATCCCACTAAGCAAAAAAGTGCTAACCATACCCATGGATCAGTCAAATTGCACCATAACAATGTGGTAATGACAATAACAGCGACCATAAACAATCCGCCCATCGTTGGCTTACTTCCCTTGCTTTTATGCGTATCTGGAGTCCAGGGACGCGTGCCTGATTTTAAAAAATCTTGGAATCTGACAATAAACCAATCTCCCCAAAACAACGAACAGACAATAGCAGTTAAAAAAGCAGCCATAGCACGAAAGCTAATGTAATGAACGACGTTCAAACATGAAACAGTATGTTGAAAAAATGAAGCTATCCAGTATATCACAAAAACCCTTATTTCTATTAGAAAAAACAAACAATATAAAATAGGCTTATACAAGCCCTTTACTTAGCCCCTTTGACGCATTATCATAGGTGTTTTATTATAAGTGCATAACATTTTGAAGTGCGTAGCTTCATAAAGAATACATGAAGACAACTTAAACAGGAATGGTGTATCGTGTTAAAATTAGAAAATAAGACATATAAAATAATTAAAATGGGGAAATGGTTGGTTATTATAAGCATGCTTACAAGTATGCATGAAAGTACTTGCTCTTATCTACAAACAGATCCAGAAGTTCTTAATTCAATAGGAACACTTTCATTCACCACATCAGAAGACATGATGAAAGTTATTAATAGTATCTTAACAGACCCGAATGTCGATCCACTTGAAATTCTTGAACATCTTGATGCTATCGGACTCAAAACAAATAACAAGAATATTCAAAAGTTAGTTAAATATATTAAAACACTCATTATAGAAATATCAAAAAAAATAGATGCTAACAAAACCAGCAAAGCACTTAATGATGCTCAAATGGAAGTTGCTATAAAGGGGATAATTCTCAAATGTGCAACGACTTCAGGTACCTTGAACCTTGTAGCACCTGTTGAAAAAACACTTGGAAGTATGGATAAAACAACAAAAAAACAAACACTTGACGAACTTGAAGAACGCATTAAGCGCAGCCGTTTTCATAATAAATACTTTGAAAATAAATAAAAGCTCCGCATACGAGCAACTAAACACTAAAATTTTCTCTTAGCTCCATTTATTCAGTGGGCACGAGCATTCTGCTTGTGTCCACTGATTTGGTTTTTACAACCAGATCAAAACTTCTTAAAAAAGATCCTTCTTTGACGAAAAAGTCTATTTTTTATAAACTTTTGCTATATAATGATCCGAAGAGGTATACCTATGCATTATGATGTAAAAACCATTGAGAAAAAATGGCAAAATTTTTGGGATGCAAATCCTGATGCTCAAGTTAAAAAACAAGGAAAAGGTAATTTCTATTGCCTTGATATGTTTCCTTACCCTTCAGGCTCAGGTCTGCACGTCGGACACTGGCGCGGCTATGTTCTTTCTGATGTTTATGCTCGCACAAAATGGCTTGAAGGATACACGGTTCTTCACCCTATGGGATGGGATGCTTTCGGACTTCCTGCAGAAAATGATGCGATCAAAAAAGGAATTCACCCTCGAGTAAGCACAGAAAAAAATATTGCTGTTTTCAAAACTCAATTAAAAGAAGTTGGTGCATTATATGACTGGTCAAAGGAATTAGATACCACTGATCCTGACTATTATAAATGGACTCAATGGATTTTTTTACAAATGCACAAAAAAGGTCTTACCTACCAATCAAACATGCCCATCAATTGGTGCCCATCATGCAAAACAGGACTTGCCAACGAAGAAGTTGTCAATGGTGGATGTGAACGCTGCGGAACACTTGTTACCAAAAAAAATATCCCACAGTGGGTGCTTCGTATTACTCATTACGCAGAACCATTGCTTAATGATCTTGACACTCTTGAGTGGCCAGAAAAAGTAAAGGTTATGCAAAAAAATTGGATCGGGAAAAGTGAAGGTCTTACTTTTTCTGCTCCTGTTAAAAATTCCAATCTTATTTTGAAAACATTTTCAGCACACTTTGAAGCATGCTTTGCCGATACTTTTTTAGTTATTGCACCAGACCATCCATTACTTGCCGAACTTATCAAGGATGTTGCGAATAAAAAAGAAATTGAAACTGTTTGCGCTAAAATTTTAGAGCAACGTATCAAAGCAGGCACAGATGGCGACAAAGAAATTTTAGGAATATTTACTGGAAAATATGTTATTGATCCTTTGGGTAACGGTGAGCTTCCTCTTTGGGTTGCAAGTTTTGCATTAGCTGACTATGGAACCGGTATTGTCAAATGCTCAGCACATGATCCACGAGATTTTGCTTTTGCAAAAAAATATAACATCCCTCTTAAAGTTTGTTTAGTTTCTGCTGATAATGAAGAACTTAAAAAACAAGTTTTTGCACAAGAAGTTTGTTTTACTGATATGCAAAAAGGTATTCTTTTAGAACCGGCTCCTTTCAATGGCCGCGTTGCGGGAGAAGTTCGCGAGGAACTGATACAGTATCTTGAAAAACACAACCTTGCAAAAAGAACAACTACGTATAAATTACGTGACTGGATTTTTTCTCGTCAACGCTACTGGGGCGAGCCAATTCCTCTTGTTCACTGCTCTTCATGTGGAGTTGTTCCTGTTCCAGAATCAGAACTTCCTATAAAACTTCCTGATGTTGAAAAATATGAACCAACAGGTACAGGAGAATCTCCACTTGCAAGCATTACTGAATGGGTTAACACTCCCTGCCCTCAATGCAAAAAACCTGCAAAGCGTGAAACCAATACAATGCCGCAGTGGGCAGGATCATGCTGGTATTTTTTACGCTACCCTAATCCACACTTGAAAGATGTACCTTTTGATCAAAAAGATATGCGTGAATGGCTTCCCGTTGATTTGTATGTTGGCGGTATAGAACATGCAATTTTACATTTATTGTATGCACGTTTTTACATTAAATTTTTATGCGATTCAGGATTTTTACCTTTCAATGAACCCTTTAAACAATTGTTCAACCAAGGGATGGTATGCAAACTTTCAGAAAAATCTGGCCTTGTTGAAAAAATGTCAAAATCAAAAGGTAATGTTGTCAATCCTGACGATATTGTCAAACAATACGGATCAGATGTATTACGCGCCTATATTCTTTTCATGGGGCCACCAGAACTTGATTGTGAATGGCAAGACACGGGACTTGAAGGCGTTCGTAGATTTATTAATCGTTTTTGGACGTACATGAGTGATGCTGCGAATTTTGTTTCTGATGATAAAGAATTGGAAACTACGACACGACGTATTCACACATTTTTAAAACAATACCAAGAACGACTCAATGCTTTCAAACCTAATACTGCAGTTTCTGCTTTTATGGAGCTACTGAACGATCTGATTGCTGCAAAAGCTCAGATCAGCAGAACAAATGCAGAAAAAATTATTGTAAGTCTCTCAGTTCTTGCACCACATATGGCGAGTGAGTTGCTTGAACTTGTCTTTAAAAAACAGCTCAGAAGCTGTGTATGGCCAAGCTACGATGAATCATTAACCACGACCACACAAGCAATCTATGCCATTCAAATTAATGGAAAAATGCGTGCAACGCTTGAAGCATCTCTTGATGCTCCTCAAAATACCATTATTACACAAGCACAGTCTACTGTATCGAAATGGCTTGAAGGAAAAACAATTGTCAAAACAATCTTTGTTCAGAACAAAACAGTAAGTTTTGTTGTCAAAGAATAACAAAATTCAAAAGGGGCATTATACACACTGCCCCTTTTGAAAAACTCTCTCACTCCACACTGCCATAATGTAACGACAAAAAATTACATCAATAAGCTCAAAAGGTCTCTGGGTGGCTCTTTTTTAAAAATATGCTATACTACTGGCTCATTCGTTGTATTTTAACACGATGCTGTACCTTTATTTTGAAATGTAAGAAATTAAGATTGTAAAAAAATTATGATAAAAAAAACAAAACTACCATTCATATTACTTTGTGCTCTTTCTTTTATTTCATTTAACAACAAAGCTGAAACTCCATTTTTTGAAGAAGAAGAATTAGAATACCAACCAGAAGGACTCGATGACATAGCGCCAGATCTATCTGCAAGCACACGAACCATTGGACCAACTGAAGGTATCGGCATCATCGCCCTCTATGGTCTTCAAAATTTTCTCACGGTACCTTTTTATAAATACACACAACCACCTCGTAGACGTCCAATCACTGATCAACCCTACTTAGAATTTCCTGACTACACAGATGCCAATACAATCAAAATTATTCCTATTATTCATGCTAACGTAGAACAAAAATTAGTCGGCCAACACAGCCACCTTGAATGGTACGTTGATCTCGAACAACGTTTTTTTGTTGAAATTTTAAGTGGACTCGTTGGACCTGTTGATCCACTTCCAAAACCACCTTATGAACCAGCAGTTGAAAATTTTCCCAACATTCCAGAAATACTTTCGCTTTTCGCTCCCTTAAAAACACAAGAGTGGCAACTTGGATTCGATTTTCAATTTTTTAGAAAATTTAATGACGTCAACGTATTTGTGCAAACACCCTTTATATACCAAGTAAATAATTATTATTTGACCGCTCAAGAAAGAAAAAATATAGAAGATTATCCTTACATTAAAGATTTCTTTGGTGATGGTGATTACTGGGATTTTGTTCGTGATCATTTAATATGTGACAGAATAGGTTGGGGCGATACACAAATATTTATTGAAACAACAATCAAAGAAACTTATAAATCACACACTAATCTTGGTATTGAATTATTAATTCCTACTGCGTGCACACTCAAAAAGGGGATGCTGGGAACATCATTTAAAGTTGATGCTCCTTATCCACCGTTTAATTTTCTCAATGATTTTTTATCACCAGGAATCGATCTTCAGAGCGATATCGACAAAGAATTTAACCAAAAACTCATCATTGATAATGCAACAAATTTAGGTTTTAAAATACTTGATAAACTTACTACAATTTTACTTGAGCAACCCCTTGGTATGCAACATTTTGTTATTGGTGTTTTTACTCGAACACAAATGATCTTCACCCCATGGCTTGATCTTACTTCAAAAACAGGACTTTCATGTTCTCTTCCTGGCAATGAACAACGCTTTATGCGCCACACTCTTGATGAATCTATTGCATTAGCTAAAGCTATTACTCAAGCAGGAATTGACGGCATAACAGATGAAGAAGCTGTAGCATTAATGGAACAATTTAATACCGCAACGCTTCAACATTTTTTCCCATTAGCGTATAAAACAAAAGTATTTCCAGGTCTCTTTTTTGAAAGTTATTCACAAATAACTTATCACGGTGAACGTTGGACATTTTATGGTGGTTCAAATACTTGGTGGGCATTCATGAAAGAACGATTCTTAACAATTGACGCATCACCTTCTGAACTTCCAAAACTTGATACTAATAGCGCAAAAAAACCTCAGGCATATCAAACTCGTCTCTTTATTGGTGCTGACAAAAATCCTTATTATGATTCATCATGGACCTTTGGATTTAGAGCAGGCTGTTCTTCTCTTTCATGGAATATAGGTCCAGATGCTAGCATAGCAGCATTTCTTCGTTACGAATTTTAAAAGATATGTATAAATTCTTTTAATTCAAAATAAAATATGTCATCTTAAAGATTCATGCAAAAAATTAGATTCTTTTACAAGGAAAATAGATATGAAAAAAATAATTTTCGCTTTTATGGTAATCGGTTCTATTTTTGATACTATTTATGCAAAGCAACAACGACAGCATATTCTTATTCAACATAAAAGCATCCCTACACTTGATGGTAGTATTTTACTTGACGAAGCAACCATTAAAGACTGCCTTTATTCAATGCACCACACCACAGAACTTTTTAAAGGAAAATATGATTTTGAAACAAAAATATATACAAAAAAATACCAACTTAATGGTCAACCTGTTGGGTTACATGATTTAGTAAAAATAGAACAAAATTATGCTAAAATGAATATCAACATGGAAGATCCGCAACATAGAGCGCTCAACGATTGCCTTTTTCAAATGAAAGAAGACTTCAAAACAATTCAAGAGCCTCTTTTGGAAAAAGCTTCAAAATCAACAATACAACAAAAAACAACACAAGAACTCATGAATGAATGGATAGAAAAAGCAGGACGACAAGATTCTTTACTCAAACATTGGGGCTCAAAAAATCAATTCGAACCGTTATACAAAGCAACTGCTGCGGAATTTTATCAATTTTGTTTAGATTTAAAACATTTTCTGGAAGATCTAATTTTTAGCTGTCCAAAAGCACGTGAACGTTATAAGCTCATTGTATTAAAATCTGATCCAGAAAAATGTGCTCATTTTGACAAAGCATTTAGTAACCATTAATCTCTCGATACATTCTATCATGCAAAGGCTTTTTTAATGGAAGAGTTATCAGGAATTGTTGATCGTGTCATATTTTCAAATGAAGAAAATGGATTTTCAGTTTTTTTACTTACTCTTTCTGGCAAAGAAGCAATTACAGCCTCGGGCATAACACCTAAACTACAGCCTGGTCAACGTATAGCATTATTCGGCTCCTGGACGCTTCATCCAAAATTTGGAAAACAATTCAATGTTAACAAGTGTTCGCTGAGCTTGCCTACCTCAATAGAAGGTCTTAAAAAATACCTTGGCTCTGGACTTATCAAAGGAATTGGTAAAGTATATGCTGAAAAACTTGTTAATTACTTCAAAACAGAAATCTTAACCATTATTGAAAATGAACCACACAAACTCAGGGAAGTTCCTGGTATTGGCGAAAAAAAAGTCGAATCAATTATTCAGGCATGGCAAGAACAACGTGAAATTGCAAATATAATGGTTTTTCTACAAGATAAGGGTGCATCATCTGCTTTCGCAACAAAAATATACAAAGCATATGGTAATCGTGCAATAGAAAAGGTCACTGAAAATCCATACTCACTTGCACAAGATATCTGGGGAATTGGATTTAAAACTGCCGATATAATTGCTCAAAATCTTGGATTTGAAAAAAACTCACTCAAGCGAATCTCTTCCGGAATTCTTTTTGCACTGCATGAACACTCTAACAACGGACATTTGTATGCTGAAGTAGAAATGCTTAAGTCATTAACAATAAAATTACTAGAACTTGAAATACACGACACGACCTTAATACTTCTGAAGCAAGCGCTCTATGATTTATATGAAAAACAAACAATAAAATTAATCAGCAAAGACACGTCTCACTTTATTGGACTTGCTCAACATTATTTTATTGAAAAAAGTGTAGCATACCGCCTGACACAACATATGGCCCATTCATCATCATTTCAATGCGATATCAATAGTATCTACCAGCAACTGAGGGCTCCAAAATCTGGCTCTATTGAACTTAATGAGATGCAACAACAAGGAATTATCACCTGTTTACAATCCAAAATAACCATTATCACAGGTGGACCTGGCACAGGTAAAACAACACTCATCAGAACATTACTTGATATTCTCGATGCAAACAAAGCATCCTATCGTCTTTCCGCACCAACAGGACGCGCTGCAAAACGCATGACAGAAAGTACTGGGCGTTTTAGCGTTACACTTCATCGTTTACTTGAATTCAATCCACAAGGAATGAATTTTTTACACAACGAAACCAATGCGCTTAAATTACAATTTTTAATTGTTGATGAAGCATCCATGATTGATATATTTCTCGCACACCATCTACTAAAAGCGGTTCCCTTTAATGCTCATATTATTTTTCTTGGAGATATTGACCAGTTGCCTTCAGTAGGTGCCGGTAATTTTTTAAATGACATGATTGCAAGCAAAAAAATAGCAACCATTAAGCTTTCATTTATTTTTAGACAAGCACACAATAGCCTCATTGCAATTAATGCACACAGAATAAATGCTGGGGATTTTCCCATTTCATCAGCTCCCAATTCATTAAAAGATTTTTTCTTTATCAAAGAAGACCAACCAGAAAAAGTTCCAGAACATTTAAAAATCATTATTCATTCGATGCTTAAAAAACATGGCATAGCTTTCGAACAATGCATGATACTAACTCCCATGAACCGTGGAAGCGCGGGGACCATGACCCTTAATCATTTTTTACAATCAATTATCAACCCCCATACCACTCCTGAAAATCATATTATGCGCATAGGGGTTGCATTTAAAATACATGATCGAGTCATGCAAATAAAAAATAATTACGATAAAAATATTTTCAATGGAGACATTGGCATTATTACAGCTTTAAATCAAGGAGAAAAAACGCTTACTGTAACATTTGGAAACCAAGCAGTTATTTATGATTTTACTGATCTTGACGAGCTTATGCTTGCCTATTCCATCTCAATTCACAAGAGCCAGGGATCAGAATTTGACGCTGTTATTATTCCTCTTTTTACACAACATTTTACATTATTACAAAGAAATTTACTCTACACGGCGCTGACACGTGCAAAAAAATTGTGTATCCTTATAGGACAAACACGTGCTGTTGGCATGGCTATTGGCAATAACAAATGCGTAAAACGTACAACTTTTCTCACTGATTATTTAACATCGGATCTTTCATGTCGTTCTTAAAAGTTTTTTTACTTCCACTCTTTTTTATTTCGCACAATTATGGGCACTTCACCTCTTCTTCAAAAAAAATTACTATTGTTCTTGTTCCTGCTGGTAATCATAAAAATCCTGGGCGCATTATAGACAAAACCTATGAACGAACCATCACTCATTCAATTGCTCAAGCTCTCGGTACACTCTTTGAAGAAGAACGTTACGACTGTGAATGTATTATTGCACAATCATCTGGAAAATCATCTCTTGATCAATTACAACACGTATCAATTACCAATAGTGTTCATGCAGATTTGGTTATTATACTAAGTGCCTATCAGCAAGACAATGCTACCCCAAGCCTTTCTCTTTATCATAGCCCAACGCCTCTCCTTGCCCAATCACCTGCTCAAACATTAAGCTTTGTTCCCTTTGAAAAAATCCATACTCCTCATGCACACATAAGCAAACAATACGCTCATGTCCTTTATGACCACATAACAACCCTGCCACACATAACGCTCACCATTAAAAAGCCAATAGGGCTCCCTCTTGTGCTCCATGAAGGCATTAATACCCCAGCACTTTCACTTGAATGTGGATTTGCCTCAAATGATCATTGGCAATTAATTATACAACCTCTAACACAAGCTTTTCATGCACTTTTTGATTCTCTTGATACCATTAAAAAAACAAAAAAATATCGATGAATACCTTATCAAAATTACTCATCATTTCTTTTCTTTTTTTAAGCTTAGGGGCCACGCTCTTTCTTTTTCAACGAACATATCTTATCATTATAAAAAGGCCACAATACTCTCATCTTGAAAAAGAAGTAACAATAAAAAAAATGAATGTTTCTCTTTTAAAAAAAGATACATTAATAACAGAAGAAATATCATTTCCCTCATCAAATGTTCCAGAACTTGAACTTAATGCAATGCTACGCGCATGGCTTAAACTTTATCAAGATTATAGGCTCATAAAGCCAGAAACTCACATTCAAGATATTGCTTTTTCAATCACTAAAAAAATTCTCTTTATCTCTTTTTCTGCAACACTTTTTATAGAAAATGATGAACTTCTTAAAAAGGCATCTCTTTTAAAAAATCTTGCACTTGGGCTTAAAGCACTTTGCCCAAAAATTGAAGAGTTTTTCCTTCTTGTTGACCATAAACCAATGGAAGATTCCCACATTACCTGTTATCGTGCATTTTCAATACGTCAATGCATTGAGCTTATATAATCTCATTATTTATCATTTTTAAGAATTTTATTTCAAAAAATCAACAACTAAATTATGCTCAAAGCCGCTTATTTACTACCCTTTTGACATTAAGAAACTCCTCAGATATCCTGGAAGTAGGTTATATTTTAAAAAATGGAGATTATACCTATGAAAAAACTATTATACGGATTACTTATTGTGTCAGCAATGCAGAATGTTTCATTGCATGGAGCATATTTAACTTCTGATAGAGTAAAAGAGATACTTGACTATAACATTCAAAATAACTCGATACATTCCTTTGGTGAAAGTTGTATATTAGATCTACTTAAGCAACTTTCTAGAGAAGAACGTGCGATATATGCTCTTAAAGTTTTAAATCATTATCAAGAAACTAATAAAATTTATGAATTTAATCGTCTCTACGAACTACTAATTTGCCTTCCTCCAGCTGAACGTGAAATATATGCTTCCAACATTTTTAATTACTATTTAAAAACTAATAGCGTTCATGAACTTAAGAACCCACACTCACTACTAATTAACCTTTCTAAAGCTGAGTATGCGACACATGTTTTTAACATTTTAAATCGTTACAATCATAAAAGAACCTTATTTAAATATGATTCTCTCATTGAACTCATAAAAAACATTAGATCAAGTTCACTGAAATTATTATTCGACTACCCACAAAATATATTTACTCAAGAACTTACTTCAATTGACCAAAACTATCACCGACAATTACATATGTGTTACATTCGAAAAACAATTGAAAAAAGCAACCTACCTGTTGAATCTTCATTTTTTTCAGAAGAGCTACTTAAACCTCTTTTGTTGGAAGATATTGTTGCAATTATAGAACACATACATGAATCAACCGACATCTGTGGAGAATCAATGAAAAAAGTTAGACCATTGTGCCAAGCATATCTTATGCTTTGCGAAGACTTACCAAATTCAATGCCCATAGAACATTTCACTGATTTATTTGAGTCGTCATTATTCAGAACCCAAACTTCATCGCTCACAGAAACTCCTGATTCATCTAAAACCCCACAAAAAATACAAGAACTTTACGCACAATACAGACACACAAATATTATTGGAAATACTATCATCGTAAGTCGCGATGAACAACCATCAGTTGAACAATAACTGAATAAATTATAAATGGAGGATATACTTATGAAAAAATTATTATACGGATTACTTATTGTGTCAACAATGCAGAATGTTTCATTGCATGGAGCAAATTTAACTTCTGATGAAGTAAAAGAGATACTTAACTATAACATTCAAAATAACTCGATACATTCCTTTGGTGAAAATTATATATTAAATCTACTTCGTCAACTTCCTGAAGGTGAACGTGCGATATATACTCTTAACATTTTAAATCATTATCAAGAAACTAATAGGATTCATGAATTTAATGGTAATAATCTATACCTTCTACTAAGTTATCTTCCTGAAGGTGAACGTGCGATATATGCTCTTAACATTTTAAATCATTATCAAGAAATTAATAAATTTCATGAGCTTAATGATCTATACCTGTTACTCTATTTCATTCCCGAAGTTGAACGTGCAACATATGCTTCCAATATTTTAGATCATTATCAAAAAATTAATAAAATTCATAAACTTAACAATCTACACTCACTACTCAATTACCTTCCTCAAGCTGAACAAATAACATATGCTTCCAACATTTTAGATCATTATCAAAAAACTAATAGCGTTCATGAACTTAGGAATCAATACTTACTGCTTTGCTGCTTCATTCCTCAAGCTGAACGAATAAAATATACTTATACCATTATAAATTGTTATAATCATAAAAATACCTTATTTAAATACAACTTTTTCATGAATGCATATATGGCAAAGACACTCAATTTATCAAGAACATTATTCAACAACCCTCCACATATATTTACTCAAGAACTTGCTTCAATTGACCAAAATTATCACCGACAATTACATATGTGTTACATTCGAAAAACAATTGAAGAAAGTCGTCTTCCGGTTGAATCTTCATTTTTTTCAGAAGAGCTACTTAAACCTCTTTTGTTGGAAGATATTGTTGCAATTATAGAACACATACATGAATCAACCGACATCTGTGGAGAATCA
>SXGT01023427.1_pt1 | contig 12710 bp, 8 predicted proteins | sample 3176221 | NCBI WGS metagenome assembly SXGT01 (sample SAMN11356862, study PRJNA531348) | freshwater metagenome | isolation source: freshwater sample F1-120 | place: China: Fuxian Lake, Yuxi | collected 2017-12-25
AAGTCGGCATCCGTATTTGCATTCAACAGCATAATTTTTTTCCCAATAAGATCATGCGGCGAGTAGATCCCAGAGTCCTTGCGTGCCAAAAGCACTGAGGGCGAATGCTGAAATATCGCCGCCAAAGCCACTAAAGGCTTGCCTTGCAAACGGGCATAGAGAATTTCGCTGTTAGATTCGGCGTATTGCGCACGTCCTGCCAATACCTCTTCCACAGGTGTTCGACCTGGAGCAGCTTCGTGCAAACGGACGTCCAAGCCCTCATCCCGATAAAACCCCTGTTCAACAGCGGCATAATACCCAGCAAATTGAAATTGGTGATGCCAACGTAATTGAAAATCAATCACAGATAACACCGCTTCTTCCGCCATAACATTTAAAGGTATCAACAGCGTAAAAAGTTGCGCCATCCATATATAAATCAAACGTTTCACACAAATCCCAGGTGTTGTTGCGCTAGAATAGAACTCATAATCCAACCTCATAAAGGGATGCCCTTAGCGCTGTTCACACTGGCAGTTAAACTATCTGGAAATGGATTTTTTAGCATCAGTAACTTTATACGAGTCAACGCCAGAAGGTATTTTGACATTTGACAGCCCTACGTTTGCTGCAATGTCATATCAACTATGCCCACTTGCATGTGTATCAGTAACATTAAGCCTTGCCGAATTATTATGAGGTTTACGACAATTGGCTTGCATTCAGTGCGACTAGATTCCGTCCTATTACATCCAAGGTAGTTTGTTTAGCGTGACTTGCTCACTGAAACACTAAACAATCACAAAGCTTGAAAATGACGCCTCTGATTGTTCGGTATATTCAACGGTTAGATAACCGATCACTCGAAATCTAATATAAAAAAGCCGTGAATTAGCTATACATCACGCAATTAGATTATTTATCTTCCAAGTTCCAAACGCGATTTTTTAGCAATTTGCGTTCCGTCCATTTTTGCAATACCTGCATATCTTGTCTAAACAATTCAGGGCAAGGCACAGTATGCTCTTGCGCATTTTCTTCTTCCTGTAACCAAGCTTCCCATGCTTGGAGAACATCAGGTTGCAAACGCTCATCGTCTTTTGAGCCAAGAGCAAATAAGGTTTCTGCTTGACCATCTCGCCCTTTAACGCAAAAACACCCTAAACGCCGCACCGGATAACCCATATCCTGAGCAACATTTGCTAATTCATGCGTAATGATAATTTCAGTATTGAAGTGCCGGGTTAAAGCTTCTACCCTTGACGTTAAATTCATCGGGTCACCCAATATGCCAAACTTCCTGACGCCTTTTTCTGGACCCAGATTACCCATGACCACCGGACCGGAAGAAACACCAATCCCTGCATTAATAATAGTACTAATCGCAGTTAAGACTTCGGCATCAAATTTATGGGCATAACGCGTAGGTAGCTCAGTAAAAAACTTTTTCTGCAATTGCGCTAACTCCAGCGCGCCTTCAAGCGCATTACGATAATGTTCCAACTGCTGCCCATCTTTATATGGCCAGTAATAACAGACCATATCGCCGATATAGGTTTCCCACCAGCCTTTATTTTTCTGTAAAACTAAGGTCGTTTCCAGATAATCATTCATTAATTCTAAGATCAGCAGTGGTTCTTTTAACATGCTGGTGACCTGAGTGTATCCCGCCAAATCACTCATCAAGACCACTGCCCGGTAATGTTGATGTTGGAAGGCTTCGTCTTCTTTTAACGCCAACAGCATCTCTAGAACCTGTTTGGGCATATGCCCATAAGTAATATTCCCTAGTTTCGAGGCATTGATTAAATGCATAGTCAATGACTGCATCGCCCCTAAAATATAGGTCAGCATACCCACGGTTACTGGCCATAACTGTAACTGCTTAGACAATATACACAGCGAGCAGAGCATCACGAACAGCACTATGCCACATACCCAGACCCAAACTTGCTTGACATAAGCACTTATCACCACCCCCAAAACAGCGAGCGTTAGGAACAACAACAATTTGATCCAAGGTGCTGGCTCACGCGGATGATCGTTATTTAAAAGGGTTTCGACCGCATCAGCGAGATATTGCGAGCCTGGAGAAATACGATTGGGTCCCCACATCGCATTGGTCATCGGAGTGATGGTAATATCAGTCGCTTCTGAAGGTGTGGTCAATTGTAAAATGACCACGCGACCTGCAAGCTTTGCTGCGACTGCAGCTGCTTCTGCGTCATTACAGGAAGCTAAAGCACTTAAAGGAAACATAGGCCGACGTAACGACCATTCAACAGCGTAATTGGGATAACTTAAGCGGAGACGTCGACAAGGAAAGCCACCGTTACACGTTTCGCGTACTTCATTTTTGAGCACCGCCTTCACCCCTTCAGGGTCAATATAGCGTGCTAAGGTCACTGCGGCATGATCGTCGGATAAATCCATCCAACGATCTATGGTGGCACCTTTAGTGATTAAACGGTCAGACGCTACCACACCTCCAGGGGGAATAAAGGCTTCGGCGTCAACATCAAATAATAGGAAATCCGGCAGGTCGCCATCCCCTAAGAAAGGCGCGATATGAAAAAATGGGAAAACTTCCCCTGCCATTTTTAACGGTGCAGTCCCTGCCGAACTATCTCGAACTTGACATTGATTACCCCCTGTAACTTGACAGTCGGGACGCGACCAACGCACACTTTTATCAGCTTCGATACAGATAGCATAAGGCATCTGGCCTTCTTGGGACTTTGCTAATCTGGCGTCCATAAAAACACCTTTGACACCCGCTGCAATCAACTTTTCTGTTGCCCGAGCATAAAGTGGTAAGGTTTGTTTACGTGCTACCTCCGCAGGAATATTATCATCCAGCAATACAATAGCGGCGTGCTTCCACTCTGTTCTTGCCTGAAACACAACCGCAATATCATGTATCCAAAAATCGATTTTATTACCAATGCCAAAATCGGCGACCATACCAAAGAGTGTCGCCGAACACACAAAAACCCATAACCATTTACGGGCAATCGTTAATCGATACATGAGTTGCTTTTAGAACGCCAACGTTACATAGGTTTCTTTATCAATTTTCGGAAATTGAAAGTTATGTAAGGCATCCAAAGAACATGCAGCAAATTTACTATCCACATCGGTATTTTTAACCACCGCACCCGTAACTTGGCCATTGACTTTCAATTTCCAACTTAAAGTGATTGCATGCTCTGAATCTGATACTGCACGGCATAGATCAATTTCGGATTTAAGCATCGTCATCCAAGGCTCAAGTGCTGGATCGACATTTTTGTGGCTACCAATACCGCGAACCGTGACAGAAGATGTCCGGGTATCTAAGGCAACAACATTTGCGGTTCCAGGTGCCAAGCCAACATCATGGCTAGTTTTTTTCGCAGAAATGGCACACATTAAAGCATTAGCATCACCGTTTGCCTCTGAGCAGGCTAAGCGATTACTTTGCCATGGCGAACATTTTAGCGAAGCATCCGCCTGCAACCACGGCTGTGTAGCTTGCGCTACTTTAACGGTGACAGCGTGTGTGGATTTGTTTTGACAAATCAGTTGATACGCGGTGTCTGCAGGGTTACTGACTGCAGTCTCCAACCAAAAACGTGCCCCGGGTGCGACACTCAGAACGCTATCCACGGATAAATCTTCTTTATTTGAACAATGACTGCCCGAAACATCCGTGCCTGAACTGCGCATTTGTTGTATTTTTAGTAAGGGACAATCTGCCGCGTTAACATGGGAATTAATACTCAATGCGGTAAGCATACCCAAGAGTAAAATGTAGGTTTTTTTTAACATAGCTCTATCTAAACCTCGTATTGCTATTTTGTAATGAGTTACGTGTGATTATACTCTCACTGGCTTGAAGACGAACAGTGACATATCGCTATTCACACATTAAGCATAGCAAATTCTAGTCTAATGTATGAGGTATTTCAAAACAATAACTTATTCTCCGGCTATCGACATGCTTTCCAACAAAATAGAACCTGTGCGCACGTTACCCCGTTTATCCACATCATTGCCTACTGCGACCATGTTTTTAAACATATCTTTTAAATTTCCGGCAATCGTAATCTCTTCAACCGGATATTGAATTTCGCCATTCTCCACCCAAAATCCTGCCGCACCTCTGGAATAATCACCCGTGACATTATTAATACCTTGCCCCATCAATTCTGTGACTAACAACCCAGTTCCCATTCGCTGCAACATACCCTTAAAATCATCCGGCCCAGTATCTATAAACAAGTTATGTACACCACCTGCATTACCAGTGGTTTGCATGCCTAATTTTCGCGCTGAATAACTACTCAAGACATAGCCTTGTACTACCCCCCCCTGCACCAGATCGCGGGTTTGGGTTACGACCCCTTCAGCATCATAGGCCGCACTACCTAAAGCCCCTGTGAGCAAGGGCTGCTCATGAATGCGTACAAATTCCGGAAATACCGTTTGCCCGATACTGTTTAATAAAAAAGAAGATTTACGGTATAAATTGCCGCCACTGATTGCACTGATAAAGGCATTGAGCAAACCAGATGCAACCTCTGCTTGATACAGCACGGGACATTGACGTGTAGTCAATTGGCGACCATTCAAGCGCCGTAAGGTACGCTCAGCGGCTTTTTGACCAATGGCTGCAGCGGCTTCCAACTGACCAGGATCTCGCGCAACACTATACCAATAATCACGCTGCATACTGTCGCCACGCTGTCCGAGCACAGCGCAACTTAAAGAATGACGGCTGGAGCGGTAGCCTTGAACGAAATCCAGGGTATTACCAAAGACACGTATCCCTTGATGGGTGTTGACAGTCGCACCTTCAGAATTGGTGATATCCACATGAAAATCGCGTGCGGCTTGCTCACACGTGACCGCGAGCGCTATCGCTTCATCTGCAGATAAATCCCAAGGATGATATAAATCCAAATCGGGAAATGCAGTCGCTAAGAGAGCCTTATCCGGTAAGCCCGCATATTCATCTTCGCTTGCATAGCGCGCAAAACTGCAAGCAGCTTGTACAGTTTCACGAATTGATGCAGGTGATAAATCGGTGCTACTTGCCGAACCTTTACGTTGTCCAATGAATACGGTCACCCCTAAACCCTGACTGCGGTGATATTCTAAGGTCTCCACATCCCCCAAACGCGCCGTGACCGACAAACCATCATCAACACTCAACCCAGCTTCAGCGGCAGTGGCACCTTGTTTTTTGGCTTCATTGAGCAAATCATGCACAATGTTTTTTAGCTCATTTATTTCGTCCAAATTTTGCAAACTCATATTCTCAATCAGCATTTAGGTTGAATTATCGATCCTAATCGTAGGTGACCGGAGGCATGCTACACCTGAGTACCACCTACAGTAATACCATCAATCTTTAGCGTAGGCTGTCCAACACCCACAGGCACACTTTGTCCATCTTTACCGCAGGTACCTACACCAGAATCCAGTTCTAGATCATTCCCAACCATTGAAACTTTAGTCAATACGTCTGGACCATTGCCTACCAGGGTTGCACCTTTAACAGGCCGAGTAATTTTACCGTTTTCAATAAGATAAGCTTCGCTCGCAGAAAATACGAACTTACCCGAAGTGATATCTACCTGCCCACCTGCAAAGTTTTTGGCGTATAAGCCGTGTTTGACCGACGCAATAATTTCAGCCGGGTCTGATGCGCCAGCTAACATATAGGTGTTGGTCATACGCGGCATAGGCAAATGTTGATATGACTCACGTCTACCGTTGCCTGTTGATTTAACCCCCATCAAACGCGCATTTAATTTGTCTTGTAAGTAGCCTTTTAAAATGCCTTTTTCAATCAAGACGGTATTTTCAGTTGGCGTACCTTCATCATCGATGCTTAGTGACCCTCGACGTCCTTGCAAGGTTCCATCATCCACCACAGTACATAAATCAGATGCGACCCGCTCACCCACACGACCACTAAACGCGGAGGTACCCTTGCGGTTAAAATCACCTTCGAGACCATGACCTATGGCTTCATGCAACAATATTCCAGGCCAACCGGGACCTAATACCACGGTCATCGTGCCTGCGGGGGCCGCTTCTGCTTCAAGATTTACCAAGGCCTGACGCACGGCTTCTTGACCATAGCTCAGTGCTAAATCACCGTGTAGAAAATAATCGTATACATCCCGTGTACCCCCACCCATACTGCCACGCTCACGCCGACCATTTTTATCAACAACGATCACGGTGACATTTAAGCGGACTAAAGGTCTGACATCGGCCACTAAATTGCCATTCTGATTCGCAATCAACACATTGTCATAGGCACCGACCAGACTCACCATCACGTCTTCAATGCGATGATCCAACTTTCGGGTTTCGCTATCGATTTTCTGCAGCAACGCCACTTTATCCTGATCGGCATAGGATTTTAATGGGTTTACGGCAGGATAGTATTGTGGCCAGCCGAACGTGGGCTGTACCCGTATTTGCTGTTGTTGTCCGTGTTTCGCAATCGCTTTAACATTTTCAGCCGCACGCAGTAACAACGCCAATTCGATGCGATCAGTATAGGCGAAACCAGTTTTATCCCCAGAGACGACTCTGACGCCCGCACCTTGCTCTATGCTATGTGAACCTTCTTTAACAATACCACCTTCCATAGACCAGGATTCAAAGTGACTCGATTGCAGGTAAATATCCGCTTCGTCAACCTTGACGCTCAGCAGGCTATTCATAATCTGTTCTATCTGCGCATATTGAATGTCAGTGTGCGCCAAAATAGCATGTTGTACGTGTTTTAATGTATCCATGAGCTGCAATATATATGATTAACCAAAGACTATTCGCGTTTCAAGCGTTCGTGCTGCAGGATGGATTCCGAGAAACCATCATGTAAAGAAGTAAAAATGGTTTTTAATACCAATTGAGGACTATCATCTGGGCCTGGAACTTTATCATCCACGACTTCTTCAATTTTCTCCTTTTTATCGGCTAACTTAGTTATGGCGCCCATATCTGTTGCAGTAATTTGCGTGACTGCCTGTTGACTGGAAGTTTTTAATAACAACTGATATTTACGCAACCCAAAATGGGAACCGAACCATGAATTGCTAAACCCCTCAAGCAAACCTGAACCGGAAGTATACGTCCCATCACCTGCAGTGTACTTACCTACATCATCACCAGCATATTTATCAACATCAAAATTCACCCATAAATAGCCTTGATCACGGTTAAGCTCAGTAACCCTAATTTTATGATGCCGTAAAACCTGATCCAGCCGCTCCCAGGTTTTTTCAAACGATTCTTCTACCACTAACATAGGGGGAGTGGCAGAAGATAGGAACTTAACTTTGTCACCTAAACCCTGAGTTAATAACTTATCGTCTTTATCCGAAGTGGATTCTTTAGTTGGAATAGAAATAATTTGCGGCGGAACCTGCAAAGTATCGTAAGGGTCAAGTTTATTGTTATTGCTACAAGCAGTAATAAACATTGACACCAAACCAACGACTACGAGAATAGCTGTTTTATAATGCATAAAATTATGGGGTAAAAAAACGACGATGTTGTAAAGCAGGAAAACTGGCGCGAATTTTATCCAATTTTTCCAAGTCAATATCCGCACTCACAAAGCCCGCACCCGATTTTTGACAAGCGAGCACGACACCCCAAGGATCGATAATCATACTGTGACCAAAAGTTTGTCGACCATTTTTATGAAAGCCGCCTTGATTGGGTGCAATGACGTAACATAAATTTTCAATGGCCCGCGCTCTGAGCAAAACTTCCCAATGTGCAGCGCCCGTTTGCGCAGTAAATGCCGACGGTACGACCAAAATTTGCAACCCTTGCGCCTGCATTTTACGAATGATTTCTGGGAAACGTAAATCGTAGCAAATCGCAATACCCAATTTGCCAAATGGCGTGTCCACCAATAATGGCTGATCTCCTGCTTCGATGGTGTCGGATTCACGATAGACTTCATTGGTCTCAGGCACATTGACATCGAATAAATGGACTTTATCGTAACGTGCTACCCGCTGTCCTTGAGCGTTGTAGACAACACAGGCAGCACGAATTTTATTATCGTCGTCTGCCGCCAAGGGAATGGTACCGCCCACCACCCAAACATGGTATTTTTTGGCTACATCGGCAAGAAAATTCTGGATAGGACCAACGCCGTCCTGCTCACGTTGTTTGATTTTGTCGCTGGCATTTTCTCCCATCAACGGAAAGTTCTCGGGTAACGCGACCAGCTTAGCGCCAGCACGCACGGCCTCGGCAATCAGCTTTTCAGCTTCCAATAAATTCGCACTGATGCTGGGCGATGATGCCATCTGGATGGCTGCACATAAACTCATATTTACATTATTCCTTATGATTATTCAAAATACTCAGGGTTAAGCGATGCTTAATGTAACCAGGAAAAATCAGTCAGCCTATGCCAGGTTTTCTGTAACAACCCACTATTTTCATGGAGCTGCGTGGCGATTGGATTTTGCCAAGTACCCCGCAGCTGAAATTCTGATCCTAACAAGAAACCCTCTTGTGAGTTTCCAGTCACCGTTTCAGCGGCAAACGTGAGCACCTTGTCCACAATTGTACCAGCAATAGGTAGGGCTGCAGAACTTTTAGGTAACACGGTCACATGCTGTTCTAGCGTACGCGCGCCTAGATCCATGGTGCCTTTTAATAAAATTTCTGCTGGGATAGCATCAATTTTAACTAATTGACTGGAAGCAATACCTTGCTGTAAGACAAAAGCACCGTTGATACTGTTAAACATCAAACCCTCGGCGTATAAATCACTAAAATCCAAACGTAAGCGCCGCCCCCACTGTTCCATTGCTAAAAAGCCCAACACTCGCCCAAACCCGGGTTCAATACTTAAAATGCGTCCATTTTCCAGCTGCACATCTAAACTTCCATTGAGGTTTTTTAATGCAAAGTCTTGCGGAGAGCCTTGCCACTGGACATTAAAATTGATCAAGGCCTGCGATCCTTTAAGATCATGAGTTAAATCCAACTTAGCTAAGTATTCCCCAAACCCTTGCATAGTCAACTTTCCATTCGCCTGCGTGATCGGTAAAGAACGCTCATAATGCCAGCTCCCATTGAAGGCTAATTCACCTTTGGCATTTTTCAATTTAATCTCTGGAAATTGTAATCCATCAGCAATGCGTTGCGTATTGAGCGTAAGCACACCTAAATCAATCCCTTGCCACAAGAGTTGTTGGCTGTAAATGTTAAACAACGGCAGTCGACTCTGCTTTTTAGAATACATGCTAGTAGCAGGAACTGATGCGGCACCTTGCTGCGCAAGCTTGGACAGATCTAAATACTGTAAATCCAGTTGTATAGCTTGATCTAAAGCTCCTGCCAATGGTTTACGAATTGCACCGCGCAATAAGCTCGACTCTACGGCAATCTGCCAAATATTTTGCTTTAACAGCATGCTCATCGCGACACGCCCGGTATCCTGTTGCTGCCAAAACAAATGCCGCCCATACAAATTGATCTGTTCAAATAACGGGGCTTGCGCGTTTGCATTGCCATCATCTGCAGCCAATCCTAGCCATTCGCTCAATGCAATATTCTGCAGATTAATTTCCAAACTTTTACCCGCTGACGGTAGTGTCGGCATTTCACCTTCACCGACTAACATTTTGATGGCCGCTATGCTTTTATGGTGGACGTCAACTTTGCAGGCTGCTTGCAATTTCTGTGCATAATCTACTGTCAAAGGCATGAAATTGGTGTCACCTAATTGCATACGCACAGCTAAACTGCTACTGCTTGCCGCATTTTTTGCCAAAATATCTGGCAATTTGACTTGCATACCCACCAAATCGGAACTTAGCTTTAAGCTAACAGGTAAATTTTTTGCCGTCGGCAAGTCTAAATCCAGTTGATAATCGCTTTCACCGTCGACAAACTGCAGATCTGGCCATTTAAATTGCTGCTGTAGTTGCAGTAAATCACTATGCCCATGGACCATGATCGACATTTTATCCGCACTATTACTTAAAACCCCTTTAATCGGATAACCCAGCGCCTCACCTTGATAATTGCCTGCCGTCAGGCCCGCAGCATCAAAGCTTAACGTCCCGCGCAGTGCCGTAATTGGCAAATCGATGGGCAACACATTGAGTTTGGCGTTTTCGGTCACCACATGACCTTCGATGCGCTGCTCCAATTGGTCAAGCAAAGGAATTTTAATATCCAAGTCAAACACTGCCGCACCTTGGGCGCTCAGCACCTCTAGCGCTGACGCCACTTTTTCACGCACAGGAGATTGCTTGAGAAAGCTAAAAATATCAGGAAACTGGCCTTTGCCTTTCCCGGTGATTGTCAGATATTGACTGGTTTCGAAAGAAGGCACATTAATCTTAAACTCTTCCAATTTCAGCGCATCAGCATGACCTTGGGCAGTAATAAACATCCCGGCCTGATAAAATACCGCCTCTAAGGATAAATCCTTAACATGTCCCCATCAGGGCGCATAATCCAAATCGATGTGATCCATATCTAAAATCAGCTCAAATACCCCCTGATTTTTTGAAAACGGAAAATCTGCCAACGCACCTTTAAGAATGACACCACGCGGACGAGCACGTCCCTGCACAAAAGCCTTCGCTAACCAATTTTCAGCATCCGGGCCCATCAGCTTAGTCGGAAAATATTGCCCAAAATTGCGCACATCGGTATCACCCTCAAAGCGGGTAAGCAAATTAATTTCTGTGGCATAGGTGTCGCGCTGAATCTGCAACTGTAAATCACTCTTGGTCTGGATATCTGGAACCTCTAAATCCAGTAACGGCGTGGACAACAGCCACCCCTGAGCATTTTGTTGCCAGGAGAGTCGAGTCTGCAGTGATTTAAGTGCTAATGCCTGCGGAAATGCTTGAGGTAAATTGAGGCTAGACTGTTGTGCATTAAGATCCAGAGTGCCTTGCAATTCATTGCCTTGAATATGGACATTGACATGATTAATGCTGGGATAGCTATCCGTGGGAGTGATACCAAAGTCCAGCAAATCCCCCAAAATGGCAAAACGTTGTTGTTGGGGTTGAAACCGAAAACTAAATTGGCGCAGCTGACCCTGTAACTTTGGCCATTGCGCGCTTGAGGGGATAAAATCGCCAATAAATGACTGTAGCGCATGCAGTTGATTTAATTCCAGACTGGGAAGCTCTGCTGAAACTTGAGTCACGGCAAATTCCCCCGCGCTGGGGAACTGTAGCGCGAATTTTGCGTTCAATATTTGCAGTGCGTCACTATGGATAATCAGATGATCAGCATGCACCTGCCATTGCCCATCCTTTTGCACCGCATTGAGCTGCGCATGGAGATTATGCAGCGCTATATCCGCATACCCAGTATGCTGCAAGGTTAACCCTTGTAGCTGCAGCTTTGCTGTCAAAGTGTGTACTTGCGAAGCATGCCAATAACTCCACAATTGCACATCACCCTTACCCTTTAACAAACGTATCGCCTCGGGCAAGCTATCTTTCAGCAATTGTGGTAACGCTAATTGTTTAGCCTGCACATACACTAAGCCATTTATAGCATTCGCCGCTAAAAAATTACCTTGCAACTGCATTGAAACCTGTAACGCCTCGCCTTGCTGTTCGGGTAGTTGCAACAGCATATGCAACAGATGCTGATCATCGCCAGTGTTTTTAAGCAAAATATTGACCGCTGTAAATACTTGCAGCGCGGGCGTTTTAGTCACAGGCGGGGAGGGTTTGAGATCTTGCCAGCTGACTTGGCTGTGAAGAATTTCAAAGCGTTCCCCCTGTAACAACCACAACGGTGGGCTATCATCGTTGCTAGTGATACCCGCAATAGCAATATGCCCATCTGGATGTCTTATGACTGAGAGCTCTGCACCAATCAAAGTCACCCAAGCGGAGGTGAGCAGCGGTTGATGGCGGAGCAGCTCTAATAAATCGATGCTCACCCGAATTTCTTTGACGTGAATGACAGGCGGTAATTGTGCGTTAGGGCTTAGTACATCGACATTTTTTAACACCAACGCCGGACGAAACCCACGCATACCTGCGCCTAAACTGGCAATTTTGACCGGGGCCGCTAATTCGCTGCTGACTTTAGCTTCTAAATCACTGCGATATAGCTCTATGCTGCCTAACAACAGCCGCACAGCCGTTAAGCAAAGCGCAAAGCTGATTAAACCCCAAAAAATTAAATGTCTGCTGGCGCGCGTGAGATGGTAAATCATGCATTAAATTATACTTGCCCGACAGACATTAAGCCTGATTTTTATTATGTTTAGCTACAACAATACGACATCAAACTGCTCTTGGTTATACTCTGCTTCCGCACGAAAACGAATGCGTACATTTAAAAAGCTTTCTAATTCCGCGAGCGTATCCGCTTCCTCATCTAACAACATTTCCACCACGTTATTGGACGCTAAGACGAGTAATTGTTGTACATTAAATTGACGAACCTCACGAATCACCTCGCGAAAAATTTCTAGGCAAATCGATTCGGCGGTTTTAAGCACCCCACGACCAGCACAGGCACTACAGGGCTCGCATAAAATATGCTCCAAACTTTCACGCGTTCTTTTGCGTGTCATCTCCACTAACCCCAGAGCCGAAACTTCCGTAATTTTAGTTTTGGCATTATCTTTAGCCAACAACGAACTGAGCGTTTCCAACACTTGCCGCCGATGTTCCGCACTTTGCATATCGATAAAATCGATAATG
>SXGT01602450.1_pt1 | contig 12709 bp, 10 predicted proteins | sample 3176221 | NCBI WGS metagenome assembly SXGT01 (sample SAMN11356862, study PRJNA531348) | freshwater metagenome | isolation source: freshwater sample F1-120 | place: China: Fuxian Lake, Yuxi | collected 2017-12-25
GAAAATATAGACATGCGGGGGCATCGCGCCCGCCGCGTTTGATTCAGTGTTCACTCCACGAAAAAACATGACCTGTTTCCTCTCCAAAGACCTTGGTTTGCTTCCAGTTTCAATTGAATGAATCAGAACGGAAGCGCGCCGAGTCCTTGGACGCGGGAAATCACGTTATTTGCCTGCGAAGCCCCAAGTCCATGTCGCATCACCTCCTCTCTCGCGTCGACCCGCCCGTGGCGGGGACCATTTCGTGCTTAAAAGCAGAAGGCCCCGGACCGTTACCAGTCCGGGGCCTCTATGAAAACCTGTTAAGGTTGGTTTCTATTGAATTCGAGGCGTGCGGACCCGCTGTCCTCCGAGAAGGAGGAGTGGGAGAAGCGAGGCACCGTCACGCAACGAATTGCTCAATCGACATTTCCTTGTTTAGAGGTGACCCTACTTTACCATTTGGCCGGGGGCGATTGCAAATACCAAGTCGCCGGCGTGTAATCGCGAACGCGCCGAGGGGTTTTGGTTGACTGCTTTCGCGGTGCTGCGTACCATGGTGGGCGAGACATGCAGGCGCTGCGTGTCGCGGGGGAAATTCGAAGTACGGGGGCGCCCTTGAACAATCTTCCAAGGGTATCGTGTGTCGCGTGGGCGGTGGCGTGGTGTCTCTTCGCTCCGCCGGTGCGTGCGCTTGAAGCGGGTGCGGCCAAGATCGAGATCGTGCCGGGGGCCGGTGTGCCTTTGGACGGCGACTTCGCGCGCCGCGGCCGGCCCGCCACGGGCACTCGCAGTCCGCTGTATGTGCGCGCGCTGTATTTGCAGGAAGGCGAGACCGCGCTATTTATTGTCTCCGCGGATCTCTTCGCCATCACACCCGACTTGCGCGCGCGAGTGATCGAGAAAGCGCCAGTCGCAGTGCCGCGTGAAAATATTGTGCTCGCCGCGACGCACACGCTGAACGGCCCTGGCGGATTCGATCATTCCTGGCTCGGCCGCCAGCGCGGCGGACGGTTCATGGCCGAAGAACTCGACGCTGTCGCGGCCACCTTTGCCGCGGCGATGCAAACAGCATACGACGTGCGCACACGCGCCTCTGCAGGGTATGCGGCGATGGATACGGCCCTCGTCGCCAATCGCTTCGATCCGGCCGCGCCTGTCGATGGGCAACTGGGTGTGTTGCGTGTGGATGATTCGGATGGGAACCCGATTGCGCTTCTCGCGAATCTCGGCGCGGCGCCGCAGGGTACGCGCGACCTTGTGTTTTCGGCGGATTTCCCTGGCGCGTTCTGCACGGCGTTGGAAGGCATGACGGCATCCACGGCGGTTGCGATGTTTTTGAATGGCGCGTCGGGTGATCAAATTCCGGCGGCGACGGACGGTATGCAGACCTTCGCCGAAGCGCTAGCCGGTCAGGTCAAGGGTCTCGCGAACGAGATTAAGTGTCGCGAAGTGACGCTCGCTTTTTCACATGCTGCGCAAGAAATGCCGTTGCACTCGGCGAGTCCGTTCTATCCCGATGAGGGATTATTTCAGGTCATCGAGATTGATCGGCTGGCGATGTTGTTCATGTCGCCGATTCCGCGCGGGGAGATTGGGATCGCGTTGCGAAAAGCCGTTGTCGCGCGCGGTTACGCACAATGCATGGTCGTCGCCCCGGCGAATGGGTATCTCGGGGCAGTGGCATCCGTCGAGACGATCGCGCGGGCAGAGGAACGCAGCGAACCCGTCTATCTCGGCCCGGCGGCGGCAGCATGGCTGGTTGAGAGTGCAACTGCGCCACTCGCGCACGGTGCATCGGCTGTTGCAGAAAAGCCGTTGCTCCCGGAACGTCCGCTTGAAACGCGCGATGGTCTGGTCTATCTCGCGCACTCCGGTACGGCCGCGGAAATCGGTGCGCAACGCGGATTAGCGCTGCGGCGGCTGGACGGCGGCGCAAAGAGTTTTCCGGATCTCCCGGCGCGCTGGCTTGAGTCCGCCGCCGGCGGAGTTTTGGGTCATTGGAACCTGATGCGATCCGCGGTCGCCGTCGAATCGCTTGCATTGCCTGTCGCCGGGGAAAACGCTCGTTCTGCGCTACGAAGCGTAGGGGCCGAGACCTTGCAGGCGCTCGCAGAGATGAGTGCGGAGTCGAGAGTTCCTTTCGGTCAATTGTGGCTGCGGCAGCTCGCGCCATCGTCGGATAGCGACGCTCCAGTTGGGCCTGCCGGCGTTGCATTCGGTATGTCGACGATCGACAACGGTTTTGTCCTTGCTCAATCGATTGAATGGCCGGAGCCGGTCGAGGTAACAGTGACGCGGGTGAAGGCGAAAACAGGTCACTCGTATGTTGTCGTTGGCCTTCCGTGGCACGTGGGCGGCACCGCGGGTGTGAATGATCGCGGAGTTGCGATCGCGGTGGCGTCTTCACAACCCGAAGCCGGAGTAGCGATTGCGGTACCAGCGGAAACCGTGATCGCCGAAGTGCTCGCACACGCTGCCACCTTCGATGATGCACTCGCCATTCTCAGCACGCCCCGTATCGATGCCACCGGCCGCGTGCTCGTCGCGTTTGATGACGGGGCCCGCTCACAATCTGCGATCGTGGAGCTGGGTGTGTCACCCACGTTAACGCTGGATCCCGTCGCGCTGGAGTTTGCACGTGATGATCTCGCACCGTCGCCGCGCGATGTTCGAATTCAACACTTGCTGGACGGATTGAACGCGCCCACCGTTGCTGACGCGGAACGCATAGTGGCTGACCGCGATCGTCGCGCCAGCGCCGCTGACCGCGTCCTGAGTACTCGGACGCGCGCATGCGTGGTGCTTGTGCCACGGCAACGTGAACTGTGTGTGATGGCGCCGGATGCCGCTGGTACGCCGCGCGCGTTCGAAGTAGTGTCTGTGCGCGGGGACGAGTCATGAGCGATACGCCGCGCATCTACACGACGCCAGGCGGTCGCCCCATCCGTAGTGCTGGCCGCGGACGCCGCCGCCGTATTGGCCGCTTTATTGGCATTGCAGTTGTGATTTTTCTCGCGTGGGCCTTCTGGGTTTCGCGTGACACGCATCCCATCGCCGAATTCGTTCCCGCGCCACGCCGGTTGGAGGCGGTCTTGCCGCACGCCGCAGTCGCACGGTATCGCGTGGCGGCATCGCATGTGTGGGACGGTGTTCCGCAGTCGCTCGTGGCCTCCGCGCCCGAAGCGATCGCGGACAAGCGCGGTCTGCCGGACTGGATTATCGGGAATCTCATTGGCGGCACTGCGATCGTTGTGGCGGACGATGTTGCCGCGTGGAGCGATGCCGTGTTCATCGCGCGTATGACTCGCGCGGGTTGCATCATCGAGCGAGCGATGCGCTTTCGCCCTGCAAGCCGCGGCGAGTATGCCGGCGGCTTGCACCTGCGGTATTGGGAACCCGGCAAGCTTCACTACGCCGTTCGCGGGCGCACGCTACTCGCAAGCCCGTCGCGCGATGCGCTGGTGGATGCACTCACGCTTACGCCGGAGCGGCGCGTGCCGGAGAAGTCGGTCGCTGCCGCGCTTTCGGACACCGGTTCGGAAGATGCGCGTGGTACCTGGACGCTTCCGACGGATTCCGGGGCGGGGCGTGTATTTCAGGAAATTCGTTTCGCCGCGCGTGTGGATGAAAACGAAGCCACCGTAAAGTTTCGTGCGAAGTTTCGTCCCGAAGTAGCCGAGGCGTTGGCGCCGCAATGGAGAGATGTGAAACCAACCGCATTGTCGGCGGCATTCGACGGACCCTTGGCCATTTCGGCCAATCTCGGGGGTACTGTTGAGGAAACGTGGCGCGCTCTATCCGAAGTCGTAGACCTGCCGTGGCTTACGCCCGAGCAGTGGCAGGCGTGGCGACGCGAGAACGGCGGGCAATCGGCCTCGGCGTTACTGACCGGAATCGTCGGCCCGATGGGTCCGGGGGTACGCTTGACCTGGCAGGGTATCGATCTCGAAGAAATGTCGCCGGTTCCGGTTTTCGTTGGCAGTATTTCCGGGCGGCGCGAAGCGGCTGCCGCGCTGCTGGACAGTCTGCCAAAGCCAGATGCGCCCCGCGTTGCCGATGCGCGCGTCACTTTCGACCGAGAGTCGGGCCGGCTCGAAGCGCCGCTGATGAGCGGCCCCGCGATGACGCCGCTCGGCCAGTGGGACGGAGATGCGCTTTACTTCGGCACCAGCGCCTCGATCGCGCCGGAGTTCATCGAGTCCGGCCGGGAGCACACGCGGCCCATCGACAAACCGGCAAACGTGTATATGCGGATGGATCCCGCGGCCTGCGTCCAGATGCTTGTGCGGGCCGGGCGCGACCTCGCCGCGAGCGGGCTGCTGCGCGATCAGACGCGGGAGTCTTTTGAGAAGGATGCGGCCGAATGGACGGAACGCGCAGCGGCGCTCGAGTTCGTCGAAGGCAGCGCAGTCATTACCCATGAGCAGATCGAAGTGGATCTTCACGTGAAATGCCGTCCGGCGAAGTAACGGATTAGAAATTGATGGCGGACAGGCTCGGGATCGACGACTCGAGCGGTACGGTCTCAATCGCAGTCGCGCCAATCTTCGCAAGCTCATAGCGGACGCGGGCGATTGGAAGTTTCGGATCGTGAGTCTTTAATTCAATGCTGAACTCGACGTACTTCTCGCCTTCGTTCATGGTAGGTTCCGTGCCGAAGAGTTGGTGCTTCTCGAGGTAGCCCAGAATTTTCGACTTGTCCGTCTTGAGCGCATTGAAGAGGACGAGCACCTTGTCTTCGGCGAAAATCGATCCATAGAGATTGAGCAGCACCATCCGTGCGAGGTCGTATTTCTCGGGCTGGTTCTTCAGATCGGCGTTTGCCCAAATACCGGCTTCGGAATCCATCACGACGTCCGCGATCTCGAGGCCATAGTTGCGGATCGCGCTGCCGGATTGTGTGATCTCCAGACCGAAATCCACGGCGCCTTGCTTCACCTTGGCTTCGGTCTTGCCCCAGGTCTCGTAAATCACGAGACCCTTTTTTATTTTCTCCGGTGTTTTGAACTTTTGGATGCTGTATTCCTCGTGAGACTCCGCGAATCCGAGTTGCGCGCATTTTTTTCGGAACCATTCCAGCGCGAGATAGGGCATTTCGGAGACCATGGTGACCAGCGGTTTGGATTTAAGAATCGCCTTAAGCCATGCGTCGCAGTCTTCGCCACCTTCCTTGCGGATGATCACGATGCGGACTTCGCCGCGCTTCAGCGAGAGCACCTTGCGCAGGTCAATCGTGCGGCCATATTCGATTTCCATCTCCAGCGTGCGTTCCTTTATCCAGTCCTCGCCGGAGATCGCAATGTCCACTTCGCCCAGGGCTAGTTGTGCGCCGAATTCCTGCGGGCGGCCGTCCCAGCCGACAATGAACGAGTGCAGCGGGAAAGATGTCGGCCCGCCTTGGTCGTAGCCCTTCGTCGGAAAGCCGGCATTGCGCAGTAGATTGACGAGGCTGCCGCCGCGCGTGGGGTCGGCCAGCGATCCCGCCGGCATGCCGATAATGAGTTTCGTGTCGCTCATAGTCCTAGAGTCCGATCAACGCGTGCTACAGCACGCAACGAAAGACCATATACCCTTCGGCCGCCTTGACGGAAATCTCGCTGCCGCGCAGGCGTGCCGTGTATTCGACGTTTTGCAGGCTCGAATGGTGCACCGGGTCGCGCATTTGCGACTGGTGCAACGAGAGCGCATGCAGCTTTTGATCGAGATACTCTGAAATATCCACGTAGAAATTCGGATGAAACTTCTCGCGTTCGAGACTCCAGAACAGCGAGGTGTTGTTGTATCCAATGACCAGCGGCTGGAAGGGCTTGATCGACGGTACACCGGGCCGCGCCGCGGTGAAGGCCGCGCGGAACACCGCTTCGTGGTCCTGGTTGTAGGATGACACAGGCAACGCGACCATCGTCGGCTTCAGCTTGTCGTATGCGAGTTTGCTCTCTTGCTCAATTTTCTGGATCAGGTCGCGCCGCGGGATCGCGTCCAGGCGGAGGTGGGTCTGCGCGTCGCGGTACAAGACGTCGTAATCGTCCACGCGGAGGTACTTCATCACGTCGAGAAATTCCTGCTCACGCTTGTTGCCCGAGACCATCTCCGTCTTGCCGTCGTAATGTTTGAGATCGCCGACAGAGCACACCATTACGTACACTTCGCCGCCGAGATCCTTGATGCGTGCCATTGTGCCCGCGCAGCCGAAGGACTCGTCGTCTGCATGTGGTGAAATCACCAGCAGGCGTTGCTTCGACAAAAATTCGTCACCGACGGTCAAGCTGTTTCTCCTGAATGAGTTCTTCGTACAGCGCCTCTATGCGCATGACCATGCGTTCCAGGCTGAAATCCGGCGCGACGAAACGCCGCGCGGAATCGCCCATGGCACCCGCTTTTGCGCGATCGTTTGCCAGGCTGAGCACCGCCCCCGCAATGGACTGCGCGTCGCGCGGCGGCACTAACAACCCCGTCGTCCCGTCACGCACGATTTCCGGTATCCCCCCGACACGCGTGGCCACTACAGGCGTGCCGGCCGCGCCGGCTTCGAGGATCACACGGCCCATGCCTTCATTCAGCGACGGCACCACGAGCACATCGAAGGCCGCCATCAGCGCAGGCACGTCCTCGCGCAGCCCCAAAAACCTTACGCGGCCGTTCAGCCCGCCCGCTTTCGACCGCAACGCGGACGCTTCCGAGCCGTCACCCGCGTGTACAAATTGCGCCGCCGGCGCACGCGCGGCGATGTCCTCCGCAGCGGCCATAAAATACGAAAAACCCTTCACGGGTTCAAGGCGTCCGACCGCGCCGACGACGAATGCATCATCGCGAATACCAAGCTTCGAGCGCGTGGCCGTGCGCCGCGCGCGCGCGTCGTCGTAGGGTTTCAGATCGATGCCGCTGAAAATGGTGACGAACTGCTCGCGGCGGCCGATGCCTTGCGCGAGATGTTCCTCGATTCCGCCGGGAGTCAGTTCAATGAGCCGATCGGTCCAGCGCGCCGCGCGGCGTTCCGCGGCGATGAAGATCCGAGTTTTCCACGGGGAGAAGTATCCGTCGAACACGTTGCCGTGGGGCGTGTGAACAATGATCGGAACTCCGGCGACTCTGGCTGCGAGCCGCCCGAGGATGCCGGCCTTCGACGTATGCGTGTGTACGATCTGAAATCCGCCACTGCGGATTTTTCGCACCAGACCGGCGAGCGCGCGCACGTCGTGCAACGGTGAGACTGCGCGAATGAGTGCGGGTTCGCGGACGATTTTTATATCCGCCGCCGCGACTCGATCCTCTATGTTTCCTTCTGCGCCAGAGGTCGGCCCGCTGATGAGCGATACATCGAAGCGATCGCGATTGGCGAGGCGCACCGTATGAAAGGTGTTTTCCTGTGCGCCGCCTTTGCAGAGGCGCGTGATGATATGGGCAACGCGGATGCGGCTCATGTGCGGCGCGCGAAGGCGTCCATCATTGACCGGGTGAAGGTGGCCCAATTAAGTTCGGTCTCGATACGGCGGCGGCCGGCCGCACCCATGCGTTCCGCGAGGCCGCGATCCGAGAGCAGGCGATCGATCGCGTTTGCGGTTGCCGTAGGGTCGTCCGGTTGCACCAAAAGACCGTTCTCGCCGTCGCGGACGGCGTCCGGGATGCCGCCCGAGTTTCCCGCCACGACAGGCTTGCCGTGTGCAGCGGCTTCGGCGAATACAAGTCCAAAACCTTCAACTTGTCCGCCCAGCCCTTCGCCCGCAGGCAATGCGAAGACGTCGCAGATCGAGTAGAGCGCGTTTATTTCTGCGTCGTCGAGGTGGCCCGGCAGACGCAGATTCTCGATCACGTGGGTTTCAGTGGCAAGGCGTTCTGCATCGTCACGGCACGGACCGCGCCCTGCGCAAACGAACACCGTCCGTGGATGCTGTTCGATCACATGCGGCATCGCGCGCACCAGAGTAAGGTGTCCTTTGCGCGGCACCATGCGGCCAACGGAAAGCACCAGGCGATGTCCATTGAGATTGAGTTTTCGCTTGATGGCGTCAACGGCTTCCGGCGTGGGCGGAGTGGGAGAGGACGCACCCGGCATACACACTTCGATCGAATTCGGATTGACATCAAACTCGACAAGTTTGTCGCGTGTGAAGCGGCTAATGGCAACGGTGAACGCAGCATCCCGATAAATCGTTTTGAGAATGGACGCAGGCAGGCTGCCGCGCGCGAACTTGAGAAATTCGTAGCCGTAGGCGAACGTGATAAAGGGCGTACCGAACAAGCGCTGCGCAGCGAGGCCAAAAAGTCCGCCGGAGGCCACGTTGATGGCGAGAACCAGATCGGGACGCGGCAATGCGCGCAGGCAGGCGATGCACATTGGCAAGGCGCGCGCCCATCCGAGCCCGTAGCCGCGATAGCGCACGACGCGCACGGGCTCCGCGCGATCGAAGTCATCCATGCCGGCGAACCAGGGCGCGACGACTGTCACCTCATGGCCGAGCGTGGCGAGTTCGCGCGCGACTTGCCGCGCGACAGTCGAGATCCCTCCTTCGATGGGCGGATAGTCGGCTGTCGGGATGAGGATTTTCACGCGGCCTTCTTGACGATGATGTGATTGCCCAGGACCAGCGCATCGATACCGGTGCCGAGAAAACAGCGGACTGCGTCATCCGGCGTATTCACGATCGGCTCACCCATGACATTGAATGAAGTGTTGAGCACGATCGGCACACCGCAGCGTTTCTCAAATTCGAGGAGCAGCCGGTGATAGCGCGGCTGGACCTTCGGGGAAACTGTCTGCACGCGGGCCGTGCCGTCGACGTGCGTGATCGCCGGCAGCAACGCCTGCTTGTCTGAGGCGACCTTGTGCACAAAGAGCATGAACGGAGAATCGCCGCAACCCGGGAAAAAGTCTGCTGCGCGCTCTTCGACGCAACTCGGCGCGAAAGGTCGGAACGATTCGCGATGCTTTACAACCGAGTTCACGCGATCCTTCATATCTGCGCGGGTGGGGTCCGCCAGGATGCTCCGCGCGCCCAGCGCGCGCGGGCCGAACTCCGCGCGATCCTGGAACCAGCCGACGATGTTTCCGTCCGCGATGAGTTTCGCCGCACGCATTTCGAGATCGGATGGTGATTCGGAGGGAAGCCCCGATCGTTTGATCGCTTCGCGCATTTCCGCATCCGTGAACTCCGGCCCAAGCCGTGCGTCATGCATTTCATAGCCGCGCGCGGCTCCGCTGATCTCATGGTAGAGCTGCATCGCACCGCCGATGGCGATGCCGTCGTCGCCCGCGGCCGGCTGGATGAAAATGCGATCGAAGGGACCTTCACGCAACAAGCGGCCGTTCATCGAACAATTCAGTGCAACGCCCCCGGCAAGGCAGAGATTTTTCATGCCGGTTTCTTCGTGCAACGCGCGCGCCATGCGCAGTACCGCTTCCTCGACGACTTTCTGCGCAGAAGCGGCGATATTGCGATGCCGCTTCTCGACTTCCTCGCCTTTCACGCGCGGTGCGCCAAAGCGTTGAAGGAATTTGTCGGAAAAGTATCCGCGTTTCGATCCCGGCCGATACTGAAACGCAGTCCAATCCAGATTGATTTGGTAGTCGCCCAGCCGGCCATTCGGCGCGACGATGCTGCGGAACTCATCGTAGAACTCCGGCTCGCCATACGGCGCAAGGCCCATCACTTTGTACTCATCGCTCGCGCGCTGGAATCCTAGATAGTCCGTGATGGCCGAATAGAACACACCAAGCGAATGCGGGTAGTTGATCGCATGCAGCGGCTCGATACGCGTGCCGCGGCCGATGCCTTGCCAGGTTGAGGTCCATTCGCCGATGTAGTCGATCGTGAGCAGCGCGGCTTCGTCGAAGGGGGAGACGAGAAAGGCGCTCGCCGCGTGCGCGGGATGATGCGCCATGTAGTGCAGCTTCGTGCGCGGGCTGCACAGCCCGCGCATGTCGAGCACATAGCGCGCGTTGTGCGCGAGTTCATATCCGGCATACGCCGCCGAATAGAACGGCGCGCGCGCAGCCGTCTTGAGCCGATACGCCAGGCGCCGCGCAACGCGCTCTCCAGGCTTCATATACGCGGCGACGTGATCCACGTCGCGCGGGGAAAGACCGGCGGATTCGAGACACCACGCAACAGCGTTTTTCGGCGGACCACCCTGATGCTTTACGCGCGTGAGCCGCTCTTCGGCGACCGCCGCGACGAGCTTGCCATCGCAGACGAGCGCCGCCGCGGAATCATGCGAGTATCCCCCGATACCCAAGACATTCATTGGCTGGACAGCCCCCGGCCGCTAGTATAGCGCCCGGAGCGGCGTAGGGTCATTTCGCGGGCTGGCGTCTCCGCAGGCACTCTGCCAGCGCGATCGCGGCGCTCACGGATGCATTCAGGCTCGGAATCGGCCCTGTCAGCGGGATGCGCACGCCGAAATCGCAGGACTCGCGCACGAGCCGCCGCAACCCGGAGCCTTCGCTGCCAATGACGAGCCCGATGCGTCCGCCGAGGTCCGCTTCCCAGAGGGTCTTGTCGCCCTCGGGATCGAGCGCGGCGATCCAGAATTCGTGTTCCTTCAGTTGCCCAATCGCGCGCGCGAGGTTCGTCACGCGAACAAGATCGATGTGCTCCATCGCGCCGGAGGCCGCTTTGATCGCCGTCGGCGTCAGCGGCGCTGCGCGATCCTCGAGTAGAACCAGTGCGGCGCCGCCCATCGCCGCCGCCGATCGCGCGATCGAGCCGAGGTAGTGCGGATCGGTCACGCCGTCGAGCAGGACTACGACCGCGTCCTTCGCGATCGGTTTTGCGAGCCCGGTCTTCAGTTCGTAGAGCGGAAGAGGATCCGCCTCGAGCACGACACCCTGATGCACGCCGCCCTTCGCGAGGCGATCGAGTTCGCCTCGCGACGTTTCGATCAGGGTCACACCGCGTGCCGCCTCGCGAATCTCATCGAGATCTTCGCCGCCCGCCAATAAATGCAAAGCCTGCGCGCGGCGACGTCCCGCGCGCAGGCATTCCAGCACCGAGTTACGCCCGTAGACGAGATCGGATTGGCCGCGATCGCGGTTCACCGTTCGCCGAAGGGGTCCATGTCGAGCTGATGGACTTCGATCAGTTTTTGAATGCGCAGTTTGAGCTCGTCCGGATTGGCCACGCGCGAGTCATACTGAATCGCATTCTCTTGCCAGAGATACACGAGCAATTCGACGGCCTGTTCGTTCTCGTCGAGTTTTTCGTGAGCGCGTGCCAGTTGGTAGCGGTTCCAATAGCGGTTCGCACCACCCGGATAGCGTTGAAGCGCAGTACTGTAAAAGTCCTTGGCGCGCTCGTACCGGAAAGTGGCCATCAAGAAACCGCCGTACTTCGACAGCGTCGCTTCATTTGTCTTGTCCTTGCCCGCGTCGGCGCCCGGCGTGCCGGAGGTCGCGCGGTTGTACATGTAGTTCACGCCGCCCGACGTGAACAGCCATCCGCCGCCGAGGATAACGGCGAAGATGACCAGCCACTTCAGCTTGCTTAGATCCATAACCTGACTCCTTCCCAAGGATGAGGACTCGCGTCCCCGTTACAAATATTGATAGAGGAGATCGCTCAATATCGGAACCGGATATCCCAGGTAATGCACGACGACCAAGATGATTAACACGACAATGGCAAACACAATCAGCTTGCGAATCCAGATCCACGACTTCGCGAAAAAGGTCGTATCGCGCCGCATATCGTCCAGCTTCGCTGCACGCTGTACAAAAGCCTCATGCCGCTGCTTGCAGTCAGCCGAGCAGAAGTTGCCTGTCGCGCCCCGCACCGCGCAGGTATCGCAGAAGGGTTTGCTGCATTGCTTGCATCGCCCGGTCGCCTCGATGCTGGGGTGATTGAGGCAACTTGAAGCAAGTCCGGCTGGCATATTGGGAATAATCCTGTTATTGCGAATACTACGTATTTGTCAGTGGATTATTGCAGGGAGCCCGCGAAATGTCAATTGATTTGTGTTTTATGAAAGCTGCAGTATTCAGCTTTTTACCCACCGCATCGAGCGACGAACGGCTTCCTGCCAGGCCGTAATGTGCTGGGTCCGGGTGTCGGATTTCATCTTAGGTTTGTATTCTTTTTCGAGCGCCCAGTTCTTGGTCACGTCGCTCTGATCCTTCCAGAATCCCGTGGCGAGGCCGGCGAGATAGGCCGCTCCAAGCGCCGTGGTCTCAGCAACAACGGGCTTTTGCACTTTCACGCCGAGGATGTCGGCTTGGAATTGCAGCATCATGCTTGAGCCAGTCGCGCCGCCGTCCACGCGCAGCTCTTTGAGTTTGACGCCGGAGTCCTTTTCCATCGCTTCGACGAGGTCGCTCGATTGGAAGGCCATCGACTCGATCGTCGCGCGCGCGATGTGGCCGACCGTCGTGCCGCGCTCGATGCCGACGATGATGCCACGTGCGTAAGGATCCCAATGAGGAGTGCCGAGGCCAACGAAGGCCGGTACGAAGTAGATTCCTCCATTGTCTTTGACGGTGTTAGCGAGCGTGTTTACATCGGGGGATTTCTTGATGACCTTGAGGCCATCGCGCAGCCACTGTACCGCCGCGCCGCCGATGAAGACAGAGCCTTCGAGGCAATAGGTCGTCTTGCCGCCGATGCGCCAGCCGATCGTCGTGAGCAGGCCGGACTTCGATGCGACCGCCTTGTCTCCTGTGTTCATCAGGATGAAGCAACCTGTGCCGTAGGTATTCTTCACCATACCTGGCGCGAAGCAGGCCTGGCCGAAGGTC
>SXGT01039640.1_pt1 | contig 12707 bp, 13 predicted proteins | sample 3176221 | NCBI WGS metagenome assembly SXGT01 (sample SAMN11356862, study PRJNA531348) | freshwater metagenome | isolation source: freshwater sample F1-120 | place: China: Fuxian Lake, Yuxi | collected 2017-12-25
CCGGTCTCGGCCATGTGGATGACCTCGGCGCCGGCGTCGGTGTCCTGCAATTGCGCGATGTCGACGTCTTCGGGCCCGATGCCGGCGGCCTCATAGGCCGCCTTGGCCGCGAATACCGTCGGCGAGGGATCCTCGTCCAGTGGCGCCGAGGTGGCGTGCACCTCGTAGGCGCCGAAGGTGCGGGTACGAATCTCGCTGGCCCGCACATACACCGGCTTGTCGGTGTACTTGTGGGCGATGTCGGCGCGGCACATGATGACCGCGGCGGCGCCCTCATCGGGGGCGCAGAACATGTACTGGCGCAGCGGGTAGTTCAGCACCGGTGAGGCCATGATCTCATCAACGGAGATCTCCTTGCGCCGGAACGCATTCGGGTTCAGCACACCGTTGCGGAAGTTCTTGTTGGCCACCCGTGCCAGTGTCTCCTCGGAGATGCCGTGCTTGTGGATGTAGTGGTTGGCCTTGATACCGAAGAACTTTGTGGTCACGAACTGGCCGTTGTTGGCGTACCACTGGGGCAACGCGAGCTTGGCGGGATCGTCAGTGAAGGCGCCGCGCGGATGCTTGTCCAGGCCGATCGCGATACCGATGTCGTACTTGCCCAACCGGATGGTGTCGGCGGTCTGCTGAATGGCGCTGGCCGAGGTGGCGCAGGCGTTGAAGACGTTGGTGAAGGTGATGCCGGTGAGGCCGACCAGGCGCGTGACGGCGTCGGGATTGGACACCTCGTAGCTGCCGCCGAACCCGAACTGGATGTCCTTCCATTCCAGCTTCGCATCCGCCAGCGCGCTGGTGATCGCCTCGGCGCCCATCTCCATCGCGGTCTTGTCGAACCGGCCGAAGGGATGGATGCCGACGCCGATGATCGCTACATCGTTGCTCATGCCTTGGACTCCTCGACGGGCTTGAACCAGAAGGTGACGAGCTCGTCACCGTCGGCATCGGTGGCGAACGGCGCCATGGTCAGTTCGACCTCCATGCCGAATTCCAGCTTGGCGGGGTCGTTTTCGGTGAGCCGACCCTCCACGCGAATCAGATCACCCAGTTGCACGAGGCCGACACCGAACGGCACGAAGTCCTTGCCGGTCGGTCCGGCATAGGGCGCTCCCGGTGGGAACCCCTGCGTGGTCCACGCCACGACGGTGCCGCGGCGCGGCAGCAGCAGGTCCGACATCTCGGCCTTGCTGCACCGGGGGCAGCGCAGCTGACGCGGGAACGTCGTCGCGGAACACGCGCCACACTGGCTGCCGATGAGTTGGGGGTTCTCGTCGGGCCAGGTGGAGATCTCGGGGGCAAGCGCCTTCTGCATCAGGCTCCTCGGCTACCTGTAGAAGAATGTATTGACGAATTCGTACAATAGCATTGCTCGAAAGTGGAAACCATATTCTCATCGAGGTTTGACCTGCGCACCCTCGAGTAACCGGGTGGTCGCGGCGTAGACATCGAGGGCGCCCCCGGCCACCTGCCCGGCCAGTTCGTCGAGACCGGGATGGGACTGCAGCACACTCTGGGCCAGCGAGAGAATCTGCAGTCGCGCCCGGATCACCCGGCGCTCGGCGGTATCGGAGCGGTGGTGGGCATCGATGGCGGCGACAAGCTCCTCGATGCCCACGTTCTGCGACGCGATGATCTTGAGGATCGGCAGGCCGGTCTCGATGTGCAGGTCCCTGGCGGTCTGATCGGCGCCATCGCGGTCGGCCTTGTTGACCACGATGATGTCGGCGATCTCCAGCAGGCCCGCCTTGGCGGCCTGGATCGCGTCACCGGCACCCGGGTTGAGGATGGCCACCGTCGGGTCGGCGACGGCGGCGATCTCGATCTCCGACTGACCGACCCCGACCGTCTCCAGCACGACGATGTCGTAGTTCAATGCCGCAAGCAGCCGGATCGCCGCGGGCACCGCGGCGGCCAGCCCGCCCAGGTGCCCGCGGGTGGCCACCGAGCGGATCATCACGTCGGGATCGTTGATGTGGGCGGCCATCCGGATCCGGTCGCCGAGCAGCGCTCCCCCGCTGTAGGGCGAGGACGGGTCGACGGCGAGCACCGCCACCCGTAAGCCGCCGGCCCGGTACGCCGAGACGAGCACCGCGACGGTGGTGGACTTTCCCGCGCCCGGCGGACCGGTGATCCCGACGGTGCGCACCGGGCGTGCGGGCAGCATCGCCAGCACCTCGTCGCGACGCTCGCTCTCGACCAGGCTCAGCAGCCGGCCCGCGGCCCGCTGCGACCCGCCGCGCGCGGCGTCGAGCAGTTCCTGGATGTCCATCGACTGCGACTTTATGGCGCGACCTCGATGACCGTGGCCGAACCCATGCCACCGCCCGCGCACATCGCGGCCACTCCGATACCACCTCCGCGCCTGCGCAGTTCATGGACCAGGGTGACGATCATCCGGGCGCCGGTGGCGGCCACCGGATGCCCCAGCGAGCACCCGCTGCCGCTGACGTTGACCTTCTCCGGATCGATGTCGAGCAGCTTGATGGTGGCCACGCACATCGCCGCGAATGCCTCGTTGATCTCGAACAGGTCGACATCGGACAGCGAGATCCGGGCCCGGGACAGGGCTTTGGTGATGGCCTCCACCGGGGCGAGCCCGGTGAACGCGGGATCCACCCCGACCGACGCCCAGGCGCGGATGGTGCCGAGCGCCGGCAGTCCGAGCCGGTCGCTGGCGATGGCCAGGGCCGCCGAGGCGTCGTTGGCGCCGCAGGCGTTGCCCGCGGTGATCGAGAAGCCGTCGATCTCCGGGTGCAGCACCTTGAGGCCGGCCAGCTTCTCCAATGTCGTGTCGCGGCGCGGATGCTCGTCGGTGTCGAAGACCCCGTGCGGGGTGTCGATCGGCAGGATCTCGTCGGCGAAACGGCCCCCGTCGATGGCCGCGATGGCCTTCCGGTGCGAGCCCAGCGCCCAGGCGTCCATCTCCTCGCGGCCCACCCCGGCCTTGACCGCCGCGTTCCAGCCGACGGTGATCGACATGTCCATATTGGGCGCGTCGGGCCGATCCGGATGGGTCGGCGGGAACCACGGCTGGAACTCCTCGCCCACCTGACGGAGGAACCGTGGCGAGGTGGATGCGGAATTCACCCCACCGGCGATGATCAGCTGATCCATCCCGGACCGAATGCTCGCCGCGGCCGATTGCACCGCGGCCTGCCCGGCGGCGCAGTGCCGGTTCATGGCCAGCCCCGGCACCGAGGTCAGTCCCGCGGTCACCGCCGCATGCCGGGCCACCACGCCGCCACCGTAGAGGCCCTCGCCGAGAATGACGTCGTCCACCGGGGCCCCGTCGAGTCCGGCGGCCACTGCTGCGACCACATGGTCGGCCAGCACATAGGCGTCGGTATCGCGCAGCGTGCCCTTCTTGGCGGTGCCGATCGGCGTGCGCAGCGCGGAGACGATCACGGCCTCAGGCATCGAAACTGCCCCTTTCACGGTGGAGTGAGAATGTTATTCTCACAGTTCGAGAGTGCCAGTTGCAAGAAGGAGAAGTGAATGGACATCGCCGGTAGCTCCGCGCTCGTGGTGGGTGGCGCAGGAGGCCTGGGAGAGGCGACGGTCCGCCGACTGCACGCCGCGGGCGCCAAAGTGGTTGTCGCGGATCTGGCCGACGAGAAGGGCCCCAAACTCGCCGACGAGCTCGGTGTGAAGTACATCCGCACCGATGCGACCTCCGAGGAATCGGTGAACGCCGCCATCGCCGAGGCTGAAGCTCTTGCCCCGCTGCGCATCTCGGTCGACACCCACGGCGGTCCGGCGGCCGGCGGCCGGCTGATCGGCAAGGACGGGTCGCCACACGGACTGGAAGGGTTCGAGACGACCGTCAAGTTCTATCTGACCGCGGTGTTCAATGTGATGCGGCTGGCCGCGGCGGCCATCGCCCGCACCGAACCCCTGGAAGAGGGCGGCCGCGGCGTCATCGTCAACACCGCATCCATCGCCGGCTACGAAGGACAGATCGGCCAGCTGGCCTACGCCGCCGCCAAGGGTGGTGTGCTCGGTATGACGCTGGTGGCCGCACGCGACCTGTCCCCGTTGGGAATCCGCGTCAACACCATCGCTCCGGGCACCATCAACACCCCGGCGTACGGCAAGGCCGCCGACCAGCTGGAGCAGTACTGGGGCCCGCAGATCCCGTTCCCCAAGCGCATGGGCCGCTCGACCGAGTACGCCCAACTCGCCCAGAGCATCATCGAGAACGATTACCTCAACGGCGAGATCATCCGTCTCGACGGGGGCCTGCGGTTCCCGCCCAAGTGAGTCCGCTGGCGGGCAGGACTGCCTTCGTCGCCGGCGCCAGCCGCGGGATCGGGGCCACCATCGCCCACGCGCTCGCCGCGGCCGGCGCCTCGGTCGCGGTGGCGGCCCGCTCCGAACAGCTCGGCAAGATGCCGGGCACCATCGGCTCGGTGGCGGAGTCGATCCGCACACAGGGCGGCAGCGCGCTGGCCGTTCCATGCGATGTCACCAGCGAAGAGTCGGTCGACCGCGCTGTCGCCGAGACGGTTTCGGAGTTCGGCGGAATCGACATCCTGGTCGCCAACGCGGGCGTGCTGTGGCTGGGACCGATCGAATCGACACCGCTGAAACGCTGGCAGCTCTGCCTGGACGTCAATCTGACCGGCGTCTTCCTGGTGACCAAGGCGGTGATCCCGTATGTTCGGGCCCGCGGCGGCGGATCACTGATGGCTATCACCACCACCGGTGTCGGAATGCCCGGCGCGAACGCCTACTGGGTGTCCAAGGCCGCCGCCGAGCGTCTGTACCTGGGCTTGGCCGACGACCTGCGGCCGGACAACATCGCGGTGAACTGCCTGAGCCCATCCCGGGTGGTGCTCACCGAGGGCTGGCAGGCCGGTGGCGGTGGATTCGAGGTCCCGCCGGAGATGGTCGAACCGCCCGAGGCCATGGGGCGGGCCGCAGTACTGCTCGCCGGCCAGGACGCCAGTGGGGTCACCGGCACCGTGCAGCGCTCCGAGGAACTGACCTTCTGACGCCGAGTGTGCACTTATCACACATTTCGCGGAGAAGCGTGCGTTAAGTGGCCGCTCGGCCCGGTCAGGAGTATTCATCGCGCAGCACCCGCCGCAACACCTTCCCCGACGGCAATCGCGGGATGACGTCGACGAAAACCACCCGGCTGGGCCGTTTGTAGGATGACAGCCGCTCACCCACCAGGGCGATCAGTTCCTGTTCGGTGACCGGCTTTCCGGTGGCGACGGCCGCAAGGACCGCCTCGCCGTTCACACCGTCGGGGACGCCGAACACCGCGCAGTCCTGCACCGCCGGATGCCCGTGCAGCACCGCCTCCACCTCCGCGGGCGCCACCTGGAAACCGCGCACCTTGATCATCTCTTTGAGCCGGTCGGTGATCCGCAGCCAGCCCTCGCTGTCCAGTTCACCGATGTCCCCGGTGCGGTACCACCCGTCCGCGAACGCCTCTGCCGTGGCGTCGTCGGGCAGATAACCGGCCATCGCCGACTCCGAGCGCACCTGGATCTCACCGTTCTCGGCGATGCGCACCGACACACCGGGCACCGGTTTGCCGACGGTGTCCAACCGGGCGTCGCCGATCGGGCAGCAGGCGATCACCGGCAATTCGCTGGCGCCGTATGCCGATACCCACGGCACGCCGATCCGGTCGGTGACGGTGTCGGCAACGCTCTTGGTGACCGGCGTCGCGCACCACATGATGTAGCGCAGCGATGACAGGTCGTAGCTCTCCAGTTCCGGATGCGCGGCGATGGCCAAAGCGATGGGCGCGACGGCCATTTCGACGGTGATGCGGTCATCCTGGATATGGGCCAGCATCCGGTCGATATCGAAGCGCGGGTGCAGGCGCATCCAGGCCCCGGTGTCGAGAATCGTGGCGATGTTGAGCAGCCCGAGGATGTGCGAGGGCGGCGTCATGATCTGCATGCGATCATCGGCCGTGAGACCGAGCGCGGTCCGCCAGTGCCGCACCGCTGCGGCGAACGCCGCATGGGTGTGCCGCACGGCCTTGGGCATGCCCGTGGTTCCGGAGCTGAACACGAACAGTGCGTCGGCCTCGGGGGGTACCGGGTCCCATCCGCCGCCGGCGGGCGTGATCGGCTCGTCGAGGTGCAGCATCGGGATGTGGTCGGCCAGCACCTCGGCATCCCCGACGCCCAGCACCGGTGCCGTCAGCGCGAGCGCATGCGCGACCTCGGCCGGTTTCCAGCCCGAACTGAGTAGCACCACCGCCGCGCCGAGACGCCAGATCGCCCGCAGCGCAACGACGAACTCCGGGCGGTTGGACGACATCAGGGCAACCCGGTCACCGGCGCGCACGCCGCGGGCCGCGAGCGTGGCGGCCATCCCGTCGGACAGCGCGTCCAGCTCGGCCATGGTGTACTGGCGGTCCCCGAATGCCAGGACCGATTCGTTCGCTGCAGCCATCAACCGACTACCTTATCCGTAACGGAGAATGATATTCTCCGTTTGTCAGAATCCAACGCCAGGAGAGCTTGATGACGGCCGAACCAGTGCCCGCCGACGAAGTGACGATCCTGCTCGACGGTGCGCGCACGACCGCACTACCGGTCGCGGGCGAGACACTGCTGGAGACGGCACGACGGGCCGGCCTGACTCCCCCGTTCGCCTGCGAGGCCGGCAACTGCGGCACCTGCATCGCCAAGCTCACCGAGGGCAGCGCGACCATGAAGGTCAACGACGCGCTCGACGACGACGAGGTCGACGAGGGCTACGTGCTGACGTGTCAGGCGATCCCGAACCCGGGCCCGCTGACGGTCGATTACGACGACTGAGGGGCAGCGTCGAACACCGGAGCCGGCCGGTACTCCGGCTCGAAACCCTGCACCCGGATCGGGCTGCCCACCAACCGGAAATCCCCGGCGGTCACCACCATCTCGGGGGTGTCCTCCAGCGCCTCCGGTAGCGAACGCACCGCAGCGGCAGGAATCCCGAGCGGCTTGAGCCGCGCCTCCCAGTTCACCGCGGTGTCTGCGGCCAGCGCGGCCGATACCAGCGCAAGAACCTCATCACGGGCACCGGCCCGCTCGACCATGGTCTCGAAGCCCGCGATACCGGCCTCACCGGCGAACGACCGCCAGAACCCGTCATGGGTGATGAACAACGCCAGATGTCCGTCGGCAGTCGGAAATAGCTGCGCGGGAACGTAATAGGAATGCGCGCCGAACGGGTAGCGCTTCGGGTGGGCGGCGTCGTTCAGATACGCCGCGGCCCGGTAGTTCAGCTGCGAGAGCATCACATCGCGCAGACACACGTCCACCTGCCCGCCCTGCCCCGACACGATCTTGGCGAGCAGACCCAAGGCGGCGGTGAGACCCGTCGAATTGTCGGCCGCCGAGTAGCCCGGCAGCGTGGGCGGACCGTCCGGGTCACCGGTCATCGCCGCCACTCCGGTCGCGGCCTGAATCACGTAGTCGAACGCGGGGTCGTCCCCGCCGTGCAGACCGTACCCGGTCAGCGCGACGCACACGATCTTCTCGTTGTACCGGCGCAGGTTCTCATAGGTCAGGCCGAGCTTCTTGATCGCCGAAGGCTTCATGTTGACCAGCAGCGCATGCGAATCGGCCACCAGCTCACCGAGTCTGGCGCGCCCGTCCGCGGAGGCCAGGTCCAGGCAGACGCTGCGCTTGTTGCGGTTGAGGCTGGCGAAATAGCTGTCGCTGACCTGCCGGGAGATCTCACCACCGGGCGGCTCGACCTTGATGACCTCGGCGCCGAGATCGGCCAGCAGCATGGTCGCGTACGGACCGGCCAGCATGACACCGACCTCGATGATGCGGATGCCGTGCAGCGGTCCGGCGGGCAGGAGCGCAGCGACCGGGGAATCGGGTGAGCTCACGAGACCTGCTTGGCGAGTTCGGCGATCACCTCACGGGTTCGGTACTTCGACGCGATCAGCTCATCGCGGGTATCCCCGATCGGCAGCAGCCGCACCGACAGATCGGTGACGCCCGCATCGGCAAAGGACTTGAAACGGGCCAATATCGACTCCTCGTCACCGGCGGCACAGAGATCGCCGACGGTGCGGGCATCGCCGCGGTCGAGCAGCTTCTGGTAGTTCGGCGAGGTCTCGGCCTCGGCCAGGATCCGGTTGGCGCGATCCTTGGCGCCGTCGATCTCGGAGTTGGCGCACAGCGTGACCGGGATGCCCGCCACGATGCGCGGCGCGGGCTTACCGGCCTCGGCGGCGGCCTTGTTGATCTTGGGCGCGATGTGCTCGCCGATGGCCTTCTCGTCGGCCATCCACAGCGACGTGCCGTCGGCGTGCTCACCGGCGATCTGCAGCATCACCGGGCCGAGCGCGGCCACCAGCACCGGCATCGGCGTCGCGGCACCGAGCGCCGTCGGGTTGTGCACCGTGAAGTTGTCGTTCTCGACATCCACCGGTCCGGGCCCCGAGATGGCAGCGTTGAACACCTGCAGGTAGTCACGGGTGTACGCGGCGGGCTTGTCATAGGGCAGGCCCAACATGTCCCGGATGATCCAGTGATGCGACGGCCCGACACCGAGCGCCAACCGCCCGTTGGATACGGCGTGCACTGAAAGTGCCTGCCGGGCCAGCGCAATGGGATGCTGCGCCTGCAGCGGCACCACGGCGGTGCCGAGTTCGATGCGGGTGCTGTGCGACGCCATCAACGCCACCATGGTCAGCAGATCGAAATCGTCGGGCACCTGCGGCATCCACGCGGTGGCCAGGCCGGCCGAATCGGCCCATTCGATATCGGAGATCAGCTTGCTGACCTTGCGGGCCATATCGCCGCGCTCGGCCCCGATCATCACGCCCAGTCTCATGACTCGGAAACCTTCTCGGTCAGCGCGCGCACATCGGTCACCAGTCTCTCCAGCGACGTCCCGGTCGGGAACACCGCGGCCGCACCGGCATCCAGCAGTTTCTGCACATCGGCCTCGGGAATGGTGCCACCGACCACCACGGCGATATCGCCGGCATCAGCGGCCCGCAGGGCGTCCACGACACGGGTGGTCAACCCCACATGCGCGCCGGAGAGGATCGAAAGACCCACGAGAGCGACGTCTTCCTGCAGCGCGATGGAGACGATGTCCTCGACACGCTGACGGATACCGGTGTAGACGACCTCGAAGCCGGCATCACGCAGCGTGCGCGCGACGATCTTGGCGCCCTTGTCGTGACCGTCCAGACCGGGCTTGGCGACCAATACGCGGGTAGCCACTAGAACACCACCGGCTGCTGGAATTCGCCCCACACTGCCTTGAGCGCCGAGACCATCTCACCCACGGTGCAATACGCTCCTGCGCAGTCGATCAGCTTGTGCATCAGGTTGTCGTCTCCCTCGGCTGCTCGGGCCAGCGCGGCCAGGGCCTCTTTCACGGCGACATCATCGCGTTCGGCCTTGACCTTGGCCAACCGCGCCAGCTGCTTGTCACGACCCTCGGCATCGAGCTCGTAGGTGGCCAGGTCGGGTGCGGGTTCATCGACGACGAACGTGTTCACGCCGACGACCGGCCGCTCGCCGGACTCGATCTCGTGGTGAATCTTGAACGCCTCATCGGCGATCAGTCCCTGCAGGTAGCCGTCCTCGATGCAGCGCACCATGCCACCGTGCTGTTCGAGATCGTGCATGATCTCGATGATCTTGGCCTCGGTGGCGTCGGTGAGCGCCTCGACGAAGTACGAACCCCCCAGCGGATCGGCGACTTTCGTCACGCCGGTCTCATACGCCAGGATCTGTTGGGTGCGCAGCGCCAACGTCGCCGACTCCTCACTGGGCAGCGCGAACGGCTCATCCCACGCCGCGGTGAACATCGACTGCACCCCGCCGAGCACCGCCGCCAACGATTCGTAGGCGACCCGGACCAGGTTGTTCTGCGCCTGCGGTGCATACAGCGACGCGCCGCCCGCGACACAGCCGAACCGGAACATCGCGGCCTTGTCGGTGGTGGCGCCGTAGCGCTCACGCACGATGGTGGCCCACCGCCTGCGGCCCGCCCGGTACTTGGCGATCTCCTCGAAGAAGTCGCCGTGGGTGTAGAAGAAGAAGGAGATCTGCGGAGCGAACTTGTCGATCGTCATGCGGCCACGCTCGATGACCGTGTCGCAGTAGGTGACCCCGTCGGCCAGGGTGAAGGCCATCTCCTGGACGGCATTGGCACCCGCATCGCGGAAATGCGCACCCGCCACCGAGATGGCGTTGAACCGCGGCACCTCGGCGGCACAGAACTCGATGGTGTCGGCGATCAGCCGCAGCGACGGCTCGGGCGGCCAGATCCAGGTCCCGCGCGAGGCGTACTACTTGAGGATGTCGTTCTGGATGGTGCCGGTGAGCTTTTCGCGCGGCACACCCTTCTTCTCCGCAGCGGCGACGTAGAACGCCAGCAGGATCGCGGCGGTGCCGTTGATGGTGAAGCTGGTGCTGATCTTGTCCAGCGGGATGCTGTCGAACAGGATCTCGGCATCGGCCAGGGTATCTACCGCGACTCCGACGCGGCCGACCTCCTCCCCGTACTCCGGGTCATCGGAGTCGTACCCGCACTGGGTCGGCAGGTCCAACGCCACCGACAGACCGGTGCCGCCCTGACCGAGCAGATACCGGTAGCGCGCGTTGGATTCCTCGGCGGTGCCGAACCCGGAGTACTGCCGGAAGGTCCAGGTCTTACCGCGATATCCCGAGGCGAAGTTTCCGCGCGTGAACGGGTAGTCGCCCGGCGCGGGCGGATCTCCCGTGCGGTCGGCGGGACCGTACACAGGAGCCAGCGGGATGCCGGAGGGTGTAAAGACGTCGTCGCTCATCACTGGATAACGTACTTGCTCAAAATGAGAATGCCAATACCGCTGGCTGAAAACATGCACCCTGAGGGCTTGCAGAGCGGTCGAAGCAGCGCAAGACAGGCGTGTCGACAACCCCCCGGCGCCGTGTCGTGCCTGGCCATGCGCGATTATGGCACTTGCTGAAAATGAGAATGCCAATACCATCAGGGGAAGCAAGGCCCTTCCGTCCAAGGAGTCATTATGTCCAGCGCGCAACGTCCGCTCGCCGATCGAACGCTGGTGGTGTCCGGCGGCAGCCGCGGTATCGGCCTGGCCATCGCACTCGGCGCCGCACAGCAGGGCGCCAACGTGGTGCTGTTGGCCAAGACCGCCGAGCCCCACCCGAAGCTGCCGGGAACCGTGCACACCGCCGTCGCCGATGTGGAGGCCGTCGGCGCCAAGGCCGTGGCCGTCGTCGGCGACGTCCGCAAAGAAGAAGATGTGCAGCGCGCCATCGACACCGCGGTACAGACCTTCGGTGGCGTCGACATCGTCATCAACAACGCCAGCGCCATCGCCACCGAGTCCACCGAACACCTTGCCGCCAAGAAGTTCGACCTGATGATGGACATCAACGTGCGTGGCACATTCCTGCTCACCAAGGCGGCGCTGCCGCACCTGCAGAAGTCCCCGAAAGCTCATGTCATCACGCTGGCGCCGCCACTGAACCTGAATCCCTACTGGCTGGGCGCACACCCCGTCTACACGGTGTCCAAATACGGCATGACGCTGCTGTCGCTGGGCTGGGCGCAGGAGTTCAAGGATTCCGGCATCGGGTTCAGCTGCCTGTGGCCGCAGACCTATATCGCGACCTCGGCGGTGACGAACCTGGCCGACGGCGACAACCTGGCCTCGGCGTCCCGCAGTCCGCAGATCATGGCCGACGCCGCGGTGCGGATCCTGACCGGTCCGGCCAAGGAGTCCAACGGCCAGACCTACATCGACGCCGACGTGCTCGCCGACGCAGGCGTCACCGACCTTTCCGGCTATGGCGGTGGCGACGATCCCATCTGGGATATCTTCGTGGACAAATCATGAGTATCTCGCTGCTGTTGGAGATGGCGTCCTCGACCGATCCGGACCGTACGGCGGTCGTATCGGGCGATCTGCGCCTGACCACCGGTGAATTGAGTGAGCTCGCCGATGGCGGTGCCGGCGTGGTGGCGGCCTCGGGTGCCGAGCACGTCGCCTATGTCGGGGCCGGCGGTGCCGTGCTGCCGCTGCTGCTGTTCGCCTCCGCGCGCGCCGGGGTGCCCGTGACACCGCTGAACTACCGGTTGAGCGCCGACGGCCTGCGGACCCTGATCGCGCGGCTGCCGAAACCGCTGGTGGTGGTGGACGACGAGTACCGCGACGCCGTCGGTGCCGGCTTTCAGACGATCGGGTCCGCGGAGTTCCTGGCCGCAGCGCGCACCGCCGAACCCGCTGCACAGTTCCCCGATCCGGATTCGGTGGGCGTGGTGCTGTTCACCTCGGGCACCACATCGGCACCGAAAGCCGTTGAACTGACGCACAACAACCTCACCAGCTATATCACCGGCACCGTCGAGTTCGCCTCCGCCGAACCCGGTGACGCCGCGCTGATCTGCGTACCGCCCTACCACATCGCCGGGGTCTCGGCGGCGCTGTCGAATCTGTACGCGGGCCGAAAGATGGTCTATCTCACCCAGTTCGATGCCCGCGAGTGGGTGCGCCTGGTCGAGTCCGAGGGCGTCACCTCGGCGACGGTCGTGCCGACCATGCTGGACCGCATCGTCACCGTGTTGGAATCCCAGAACACCGCCCTGCCGACACTGCGCACACTGGCTTACGGCGGCTCCAAGGTCGCGCTGCCACTGGTGCGCAAGGCTCTTGAGCTGCTGCCCGCCGTCGGCTTCGTCAATGCCTACGGCCTCACCGAGACCAGCTCGAC
>SXGT01607440.1_pt1 | contig 12707 bp, 10 predicted proteins | sample 3176221 | NCBI WGS metagenome assembly SXGT01 (sample SAMN11356862, study PRJNA531348) | freshwater metagenome | isolation source: freshwater sample F1-120 | place: China: Fuxian Lake, Yuxi | collected 2017-12-25
GCCACGGTCAGCTCGACCACCCCCAGCCCCGAGCCGAGATGCCCGCCCGTCGTCCCGACCGCGGAGATCGTCTCGGCGCGCAGTTCGTCGGCGAGCGCGCGCAATTGCTCGGGCGCAAGCCGGCGCAGGTCGGCGGGGGCGGCCACGGTGTCGAGGAGCGGCGTCGCTGGGAGGTCGGTCATGCGGCGGTATCTAGCGATACGTACGCCGAGTGTCGATGAATCGGCGCGGCTCAACTGCAAGCGCATGGTCGCTGCACGCGGCGTGCATTCCGCCGAGCCCGCGATCGTTGCCAAACGAGGTGAATCTCCGGTTAAACTTTCTTAACCCATTGGCTCTTACGGTCGCCTATCGTTGATGCAGAGGCAGCCTTGGCCGCCTTACGATGAACAGAAGGCGGTACCCATGAACCCGATCGAACGCGACATGCTCGACACCCTGAAGCGGGGACGCGACGAATTCGGCGTCGTCGCGGTCAAGGCCGAGTTCGAAGCCGAAGGCACCCGCCCTGGCGAGTTCCTCCGCCTGCTTGAGCTCGCTCGCCGCGCGGACCTGAAGGTCGCGCTCAAGATCGGCGGCTGCGAGGCGGTGTCGGACCTGCTCGCGAGCCAGGTCTACGGCGTCGATTACATCATCGCGCCGATGGTCGAGACACCCTACGCGCTCTCCAAGTTCGCCGATGCGGTGCGCAAGACCCACGACGCGGACAGTTCGACCGAATTCCTGTTCAATCTGGAGACTCAGACCACGCTCGATAATCTCGCCGCGATGGTCCCGATGGTGCGCGACCAGATCACCGGCATCGTCTTCGGCCGGGTCGATTACACCTTGTCGCGCGGCATGCCGCGCGCGGCGATCGACGAGCAGGTGATCACCAACGCGGTGCTGATGGTCGCCCGGGTCTGCGCCGCACGCGATTGCGAGCTGGTCGTCGGCGGTTCGGTCTCACCCGCCTCGATCCCGGCGCTGCGCGCGTTTCGCGACATACGGCTGGACCGTTTCGAGACGCGCAAGATCGTGTTCGACGGCGCGGCGTGCGAGAGCGACCGGATCGCGGACGGCATCGCCAACGCGGTCGACTTCGAGCTCCTCTGGCTCAAGAACAAGCGCGACCATTATGCGGGCATCGCGCGCGAGGATCAGGCGCGCATCGAAATGATGGAGAAGCGCTCCGCCGCCACATCGTCGCCGGTCCGGGCCGCCGCCTGAGCTACCGGGCCATGGCGGACCGTCCTCGATTGCTCCTGTTCGGAGCATCCGGCGCCATCGGGCGGACGGTGGCGGACCATGCCGTGCGCGCGGACTGGTCGGTGACCGGCGTAACCCGCGGACCAGCGCCGGATCGAGCGCCGGCCGCGATTGACTGGATCACCTGGGATCCGGCGCATGGCGAAGCCGACGGCGCGCTGGCAAATCGGCCACCTTTTGATGCCGTTTGCTGGGCGCAGGGGGCGAACCTGACCGACTCGCTCGGCAATTTTGATGCGGAGCGGCATCGCGAACTCTACAACGCCAACGTCCTGTCGGTGCTGATCTCCGCCGACGCGCTGGTCACCCGCGGCCTGCTCGCATCCCAAGGCGCACGGCTGGTCGTCGTCAGCTCGATCTGGCAGGAGCGCGCACGCGCGAACAAGCTATCCTACACCGTGACCAAGGCGGCGGTCGGCGGGCTTGTCCGCTCCGCCAGCGTCGACCTGGGACGCGAGGGGCATCTGATCAACGCGGTGCTGCCCGGCGTGCTCGACACGCCGATGGCGCGCGCGAACCTGTCCGCGGACCAGATCGCGGCGGTCGCAGCGGCCACGACGCTGGGGCGGCTGCCCGACCTCGACACGCTGGCGGAGACGATCCTGTTCCTCTGCTCGCGCGCAAACCGCGCGATCAGCGGCCAATCGATCACCGTCGATCTGGGGATGAGCAATGCCCGACTCGTTTGAGGTCGCCGCCTCCACCGGCTCGTACCGCGTGACGATAGCGCCCGGCTTGCTCCAGGCGGCGCTCGCCAAGCCGCGTCAGGCGGTGTTCCTGGTCGACGCCATGCTCGCCGGTCCGCTCGTCGAAGCCGGGCTGGACCCGATCGTTCTCGTCGCGGACGAAACCGCCAAGTCGCTCGACCGGATGGCCGAGGTGATCGTCGCGATGCGCGAGCGTCGGGCCACCCGCGAGACGGTCCTGGTCGCGATCGGCGGCGGAGCGGTGCAGGACGCGGCGGCCTTCGCGGCGTCTATCTACATGCGCGGCATCGCCTGGGTGTACGTCCCGACGACGCTGCTCAGCATGGCCGACAGCTGCATCGGCGGCAAATCGTCGATCAACGTCGGCACCTACAAGAACATCGTCGGCACCTTTCACCCGCCGATCGAGGTGGTCGTCGACACCGCGCTGACCGCCTCCCTCTCCGCCGAGCAAAAGGCGGCAGGGCTGTGCGAAGCGGCGAAGATCTGCCTGTGCCGCGGCCGCGACACGTTCGAACGCTACCTCGCGCTGCGGCCCGCCGCCGACGCGAACGAAGCGGCGTTGACGGAGATTGTCGCGCTAAGTTTGCACGCCAAAAAATGGTTTATCGAGGTTGACGAGTTCGACCGGGCCGAGCGCCTGCTCCTCAACTTCGGCCACACCTTCGGCCATGCGCTGGAGGCGGCGAGCGGGTTCGGGATCAGCCACGGCATCGCGGTGGGGCTCGGCATGCTCGCGGCGCTCCATCTCGGCGAAGCGCTGGGCCGGGATTATACCCGCGCGCCGCACGTCACGGCGTTCCGCGCGCATGTCGCGACGCTCGTCGGCACGGTCAACGGGTTGGCGGAGGTGCTCGCGCGTGTCGAGACGCCCGCGCTGATGGATGCGTTCGCAGGCGACAAGAAGCACACGCGTGACAGCTTCGCGGTGATCGTCGTCGCAGAGAACGGCTCGGTCGAGCGCCGCCTGCTGCCTCGCGACCCAGACACCGAAGCGATGATCCAGCGTGCCTTCGCAGGGATGCTCGCGTCCTGTCCCCGCACCGCTCCGTCGCTTGTCGAGGCGGCGTGATGACTGGCGGCGCGCTGGTGCGCGACATCGAGCTGTCGATCGTCATCCCGTGCTACAACGAGGAGGCGAACGTCGAGGCAATCCATGCGGCGGTGACCGCGGAGGCCGAGCAGCACGCGACAAGCCACGAGATCATCTTCATCGACAACCGCTCGACCGACCGAACCCGCGAACTGCTGCGCGCGATCGCAGCGCGCGATCCCCGCGTCCGCGCCATCTTCAATAACCGCAACTACGGCCAGATGCGCTCGCCGACGCACGGGATCTACCAGGCCGAGGGGCGGGCGGTGATCGCGATGTGCGCCGACTTCCAGGATTCGCCCGCGCTGATCGGCGACTTCATCCGCCAGTGGCGCGCGGGCGCGCAGGTGGTGCTCGGCCAGCGGAGGAGCGAGAAGGCGTCCCTGGTGCTCGGCCTCGTTCGCCGCGCGGGCTATGCGTTCTTCTCCAAGTTCGGCGACTATCCGCTCATCCCCGGCGCGACCGGCTTTGGACTGTTCGATCGCGAAGTCGTCGACATGCTGGCGTCGTGGAACGAGCCGGAGCCTTTCTTCCGCGGCATGGTGGTCGAAAGCGGCTATCGTCTGGCGGTGATCCCGTTCGACCGTCCCGTGCGCGCGGGCGGCAAGAGCAGCAACACCTTCTGGGCGCTGCTCAATTTCGCCCTGTCGGGGGTCGGCGGATCGGCCAAGTCGCTGTTGCGGCTGCAGTTGGTGATCGGGATCGCGCTGATCTTCGCATCCATGCTGGCCGCGGCCGTCACCGCGATCCGCTTTGCTGTCATCGGCTACTCCCCGGCGCTGCTTATTCTGACGGTCATGTTCGCGCTGTTCTCGCTGGTTCTGCTCTTTCTGGGGCTGATCGGCGATCAGGTGCGGCTGCTCACCGAACGCGTGCGCAACGTGCCGCTGGTGATCGAGGAGGAGCGGGTGAACTTTCCTGCCGAGCGCGCGCAGCCCGCCGAGCGGGCGCTGCACCGTGTCCGGCTGCCCGTCACCGCCTGACCGGGACCGGTCTGCATGACTTGGGCCTTCGCCGACGACATCGACACCGTCGTCACGCGACTCGCGGACGACTGGCCTCGGCTGCGCGGCGCGCGGCTGTTCCTGACCGGCGGCACCGGGTTCATCGGGCGCTGGATGCTGGAGGCGCTCGCGCAAGCGGACCGGCGGTTCGGGCTCGAGCTGGACGTGACGGTGCTGACGCGGTCGCCCGACGCCTTCGCGGCCAAGGCGCCTCACCTCGCCGCCTGTTCCGCGTTCCGCTTCGTCGCGGGCGACGTGCTGGCGCTGGAGGCGCTCGGCGAGCGTTACACCCACGTCGTTCACGCCGCGACCGACGCCAGCGCGCACCTCAACGAGCACGATCCGCGCCGCATGTTCGACACCGTCGTCACCGGCACCCGCCGCGCGCTCGACTTCGCGGTCGACGCGGGCGCCGATCGCTTCTTCTTCCTGTCATCGGGCGCGGTCTATGGCGCGCAGCCGTGGGAGATCGAGCGGGTCGACGAAGCGTATCGCGGCGGTCCCGACCAACGCGACCCGCGCGCCGCCTACGCCGAGGGCAAGCGCGCCGCCGAGATGCTGTGCGCGATCTACGGCAAGCAGTTCGGGCTCGATGTCGTCAACGCGCGCATCTTCGCGCTGCTCGGGCCGCTGCTGTCGCTCGACATCCATTTCGCCGCGGGCAATTTCATCCGCGATGCGCTTGCGGGCCGCACGGTGACCGTGAACGGCGCGGGAACCGCGGTGCGGTCGTACCTGTACGCCGCCGACCTGACGGTCTGGCTCCTGGCGATGCTGCTGCGCGCAGCGCCGGGCAGCGTGTACAACGTCGGGTCGGAAGACGGCGTCTCGATCGCCGATCTGGCGCGCCGCACCGCTTCGCTGCTAGGGGCGCCCGGCGTCGCGGTGCTGGGCGAACCCGATGGGGGATGGAACCCGGGGCGCTACGTGCCGTCCACCGCGCGGATCCGTCACGATCTCGGCGTCGCCGCGACCGTGGGGCTGGATGAGGCGATCCGCCGCACGGCGATCTCGAACGGGTGGAAACAATGAACAAGGTAAAGCTGTCGAACTGGGTCGCCGAGCAGCTCGTCGCGCACGGGATCCGCGACGTGTTCATGCTGACGGGCGGCGGGGCGATGCACCTCAACCACTCGATCGGCACCGATCCGCGGCTGACCACGACCTTCTGCCACCACGAACAGGCGCTGGCGATGGCGGCGGAGGCCTATTGCCGCCTCACCAACCGGCTGGCGGTCGTCAACGTGACCTCCGGCCCCGGCGGCACCAACGCGATCACCGGGGTCTACGGCGCGTTCGTCGATTCCATCGGCATGCTCGTCATCTCGGGGCAGGTGAAGATCGAGACCACCGTCCGCTCGACAGGCCTCCCTTTACGCCAGTACGGCGATCAGGAGCTCGATATCGAGGAGCTGGTCCGTCCGATCACCAAATATGCGCACATGGTCACCGACCCGCGCTCGATCCGCTATCATCTGGAGAAAGCGATCTATCTGGCGCAGACCGGGCGTCCGGGGCCGGTGTGGCTCGACATCCCGCTCGACGTCCAGGCCGCGACAATCAATCCCGACGACCTGCTCCCCGGTTTCGACCCGGCCGAGCTCGACGAGCCGTGGAAGGCGACCGATCTCGCGGCCGCCGCCGACGCGATCCTCGCACGGCTGCAGACGGCCGAGCGCCCGGTGGTGTTCGCGGGCGGGGGCGTGCGGATTTCGGGCGCGCACGCCGATTTCCTCGCCTTGGTCGGCAAGCTCGGCATCCCCGTCGTGACCGGCTGGAACGCGCATGACGTGATCTGGAACGACCATCCGCTCTATTGCGGACGTCCGGGCTCGATCGGCGATCGGCCGGGCAATTTCACCGTCCAGAACGCCGATTGCCTGCTGGTGCTCGGCAGTCGCCTCAACATCCGCCAGGTCTCCTACAATTGGACCAGCTTCGCGCGTGCGGCGTACAAGATCTGGGTCGACATCGATCCGCTGGAGCTGAAAAAGCCCACCGTCACCCCCGACATGCCGGTCGTCGCCGACCTGAAGGGCCTGTTGCCCGCGCTGAACGCGGCGCCTTACCCAGGACCGAGCGACGCGCATCGCGAATGGCTGGCGTGGGCGCGCGATCGCGCGCCGCGGTTCCCCATCGTGCTCCCCGAATACCGCCACAACCAGGTCTGCCACCCTTATGTCGCGATGGAGGCGCTGTTCGATCGCCTTGCCGAGGACGACATCGTCGTCACCGGCAACGGCAGCGCGTGCGTCGTCAGCTTCCAGACGGCGAACCTCAAGCGCGGTCAGCGGCTGTGGACCAATTCGGGCTGCGCGACGATGGGCTACGACCTGCCCGCCGCGATCGGCGTCTGCGCCGCGACCGGCCGCAACCAGCGGGTGATCTGCCTGGCCGGCGACGGCAGCATCATGATGAACCTGCAGGAGATGCAGACGATCACGGGCTACGGGCTGCCGGTGAAGGTGTTTCTGCTCAACAACAACGGCTATGTCTCGATCTTCCAGACCCACCGCAACTTCTTCAACGGCGTGGAGGTCGGCGGCGGCCCCAAGAGCAACGTGACCTTTCCCGATTTCGGCAAAATCGCGACCGCCTTCGGCTTCGGCTATTCGCGGATCGCCCGGCACGACGATCTGGCCGACGGCATCGCCGCCGCGCTCGCGACCGACGGCCCGGTGCTGTGCGAGATCGTCATCGACGAGAACGCGACCTTCGCGCCGAAGCTCGCGGCCAAGCAGCACCCCGACGGCCGCATCACCAGCCCGGCGCTGGAGGACCTGTCGCCGTTCCTCCCTCGCGAGGTGATGCGCGAGAACATGATCATCGACGTGATTGACGATTGATGGCGCTCGACGCACTCATCGGCGTGGCGCAGCGGCGGCTGGCGGCGAGCGGCCGCCCGCTGCGCTTCCTCCTCGCGGGCGGCGTCAACACGCTGTTCGGGCTGGCCATCTACCCCGCGCTGCTCTGGTCGTCGCCCGCGCTGCACGACCGTTACATGCTCGGGCTGGGGCTCGCGCAAACGCTGTCGCTCGTCTTCGCCTTCACCACCTACAAGCTGACGGTGTTCCGCACTCGCGGCGGCGCGGCAGGCGAGTTCTCGCGCTTCCTGCCCTTCTATCTCCTTCATTACGCGGCCAACTGGCTGGCGCTGCCCTTGCTCGTCTCGGGTCCCGGGGTCGACCCGGTGGTCGCGCAATTCGCCTTCTCGGTCGTGCTGATCGCGAGCAGCTGGCTCTGGCACAGCCGCGTCACCTTCCGGCCCGCCCGGTGAGCGCCGCGTTTCTCCGCCGCGCCTGCCCGGCGTGCGGCGCGGACGCCCGGCGACCGGAGGCTCATTCAGACCGGCGGGCCGAGACCCTCTCGCTCGACGAACTGCGCCCCTATTGGAGCGGGCTGTTCAAGGAGAAGGTCTTCTTCTCCTACGACCGCTGCGAGACATGCGGACTGCTGTTCGCACCCGCCTATTTCACCCCGGCGCAGCTCGGCGAATTGTACGCCGACATGGCCCCCAACATGGACCTGGTCCCTTCAGCCGCGCTTGAAGCGACCCAGCGCGGCTATTGGGACGCCGTGCGCAGGCAAGCGCCGCTTGACGGCGGCTATCTGGAGATCGGCCCCGACATCGGCTGGATCGTCCGCCACGCCGCCGCCGAAGGCCGGTTCGACCATTATTGGCTGTTCGAGCCCAATCACGCGGTCCACGCCCCGCTCGCCGCCGCAACCGCGGGCAAGCCGCACGACATCTCGACTGAGATGGAGGACCTGTCGATCGTTCCCGACGGATCAGTCGGACTCGCGGTGATGGTCCACGTCCTCGACCATCTCCTCGATCCCAAGGCGATGCTGGAGCGCATCCGCGCCAAGCTCAAGCCCGACGGCGTGCTGATGATCGTCACCCACAACGAAGCCTCGCTGCTGCGCCGGGTGATGGGGACGCGCTGGCCGCCCTTCTGCCTCCAGCACCCCGAGCTCTATAATCCCCGGTCAATGACCGGCCTCGTCCGCCGCGCCGGGTACGCGTCGGTCGCGGTGCAGCGGTCGACCAACTACTTTCCAATCAGCTTCATGGTTCGTCAGGCGGGCTATACGATCGGCGTCGACCTCGCACGCCTGCCGCTGCCGCAGACCGCGATCGGGCTGAAGCTCGGCAACATGGTCACCCTCGCCCGCCGCTGAGCGCCCGGGCGGCATAAGCGTCGATCTGAGCCGCGGTCACCGCGCGTGGGTCCTCTCCCGCCGCGACCGCCTTGTGCCAGGCGACGATCCAGTCGAGCGCGTCGGCGAGCGGCAGCGAAGGCGACCAGCCGAGCATCGCGCGCGCCTTGGAGATGTCGAGCCTGAGCAGCCCCGCCTCGTGCGGCGCCGCGCCCGTCCAGCCGACCGCCTCGGCCGCCCCGCCGCCCCAGGCCCCGCGCATCCGCTCGACGATCCATGACACGGCCCTTGCATCGTCGTCGGCGGGGCCGAAGTTCCACGCACCGGCAAGCTCCGCCTCGCCCGCCAGCAGCCGCTCGGCGAGAAGGAGATAGCCGCCGAGCGCCTCCAGCACGTGCTGCCACGGCCTCACCGCATGCAGAAAGCGGATTGCGGGCGCTTCGCCGCGCTCGAACGCGCGGACCAGGTCGGGGACAAGCCGGTCGAGCGCGTAATCGCCGCCGCCGATCACGTTGCCCGCGCGCGCCGACGCGAGCTGCAGCCCGGCGTCCGCGAAGTACGACCGGCGATACGCCGCGACGACCAGCTCGGCGCAGCCCTTGGAGCTGCTGTACGGATCGTGTCCGCCCATCGCATCGGTCTCGCGGTAAGGCTCGATCTGCTCGCGGTTCTCGTAGCATTTGTCGGTGGTGACGCAGACCGTCGCAGCAGCGCCGACCCGCCGCGCCGCCTCCAGCACATGGACGGTGCCCATGACGTTGGTCGCATAGGTCTCGACAGGCTCCTCGTACGACAGGCGGACGAGCGGCTGCGCGGCCAGATGGAACACGACCTCCGGCCGCGCCCCGGCCATTGCTTCGGCCACCGCGCCCGCGTCGCGGACGTCGCCCTCGACATGCGTCACGAGCTCGCCGATCCGCGCCGTCGCGAACAGGCTGGGATCGGTCGGCGGCGGCAGCGCGAAGCCGGTGACCTCCGCGCCCAGCCGGTGCAGCCAGAGCGCGAGCCAGCTGCCCTTGAACCCGGTATGTCCGGTCAGGAAGACCCGCCTGCCTCGCCAGCCGGACCCGTTCACCAGCATTTCCACGGCGCCTTGCCCGACGCCCATAATTCCTCGAGCAACAGCTTGTCCCGGAGCGTATCCATCGGCTGCCAGAACCCGCTGTGACGGTAGCCGACGAGCTCGCCCGCGCGCGCCAGCGTCTCCAGCGGCTCGGCCTCCCACGTCGTCTCCGGGCCCTCGATCAGATCGAGCACGCTTGAGTCGGCGACGAAGAAGCCGCCATTGATCATGCCGCCGTCACCTTCCGGCTTCTCCTGAAACGCGGTGACGTTTGCGCCTTCAAAACGCACCGCCCCGAACCGGCCGGGGGGCGCCACCGCGGTGATCGTGGCGCGGCGGCGATGGGCGCGATGGAATGCGATCAGGTCGCGGATCGCGATGTCGGCGACGCCGTCGCCGTAAGTAAAGCAGAACGGCTCGCCTTCGGTCAAATAGGGGCGCACCGCCTTCAATCGCCCGCCGGTCATCGTATCTGCCCCCGTGTCGACCAAAGTAATCCGCCACTTCTCGCTGCGCGACCGGTGGACGACCATGCTGTTGTCGGACAGGTCGATCGTGACGTCGGATGTATGAAGAAAGTAGTTCGCGAAGAACTCCTTGATCAGATACCCTTTATAACCCAGGCAAATATAGAAGTCGTTGAGCCCTGCGGCGGCATAGATCTTCATGATGTGCCACAGGATCGGCATGCCGCCGATCTCCACCATCGGCTTGGGTCTGATCGCCGTTTCTTCACCGAGGCGGGTGCCGAGGCCGCCCGCAAGGATCACCGTCTTCACGCTCGCTACACTCCCGATGCCGCGGGCCGGGCGTGGTGACTTCGGCTTTGCGTGTCAACCGCGACCGATCCGCCGAAGCCGCGTGGGCTTGGGGGCGTCCCGCCGACCGTCGCGCGGCTGTGTCACCTGCGGCGCTCGACCGTCAGATTGGGGTCGCCGCGCAATTGCGCTGGCAAAGCCGAACCGCGAACGGCAAAGCTGCGCCTTTCCCATGCTTTTCAACGGAACCGCCTCCCTATGAACGATCCGGCCACGCGCCCGGCGAGCAGAAGCGGGCTCGCGTTCCTGGAGGGCGGCGATGCGACCGGCGCGCTGATGCTCGATCAGGACTGGTCGGGGTCGCCGCTGGGCGATCCGTCGTGCTGGCCGCAGTCGCTCCGCTCGATCGCGGGGCTCCTGCTCCATTCCCGTTTCCCGATGTTCGTCGCCTGGGGCCCCGAACTCGGCCTGCTCTACAATGACGCCTATGCGGAGATCCTCGGCGCCAAGCATCCCGCGGCGCTCGGGCGGCGCTTTCGTGACGTCTGGGGGGAGATCTGGACCGACATCGCGCCGCTGATCGACGCGGCGCTGGCGGGCGAGGCGACGTTTCGCGAGAACCTGCCGCTGGTGTTGAACCGCCGCGGCTTTGCCGAACAGACCTCCTTCACCTTCAGCTATTCGCCCGTGCGCGACGACGCGGGTCGGATCGCCGGGATGTTCTGCGTCTGCACCGAGACGACCGAAGCGGTTCTCGCCGCGCGCCAGAAGGCCGCGGCGGCGGAACGGCAGCGCGCGCTGCTGGAACTGGACAACCGGTTGCGCGACGTGTCCGATCCCGTCGACGTGTCGTTCGCCGCCGCCGAAGTGCTTGGCGTCGCGCTCGGGGCGGCCCGCGTGGGCTACGGCGTTCTCGATCCCGAGGCGAGAACGATCACGGTGGAACGCAACTGGAGCGCTCCGGGCTTCGCCAGCGTCGCGGGCGTGCATCATTTCAGCGATTACGGCTCGTACATCGACGACCTGCGCCGCGGCGTTTCGGTCGCCAACGCCGATATCGAAGCGGACCCGGCCACCGCCGCCCGCGCTGCGGCTTTTCGCGCCATCGGCATCCGGGCGTTCCTGGACGTGCCGGTCGTCGAGCAGGGCCGCACGGTGGCGCAGCTGTTCGTCCACTCGGCCGTTCCGCGCGAGTGGAGCGACGACGAGGTCTCGTTCGTCCGCGACTTCGCCGAACGGACTCGGGCGGCGATCGCCCGGCGCGTCGCGGAGGCGGACCTGCGCGAAAGCGAGAGCCGCTTCCGCAACATGGCCGATCAGGCCCCCGTGATGATGTGGGTCACCGACCCGAGCGGCGCCTGTACCTATCTCAATCGGCGCTGGTATGCGTTCACCGGCCAGGCGGAGGGAGAAGGCGAAGGGTTCGGCTGGCTCGACGCGGTGCATGACGACGACCGACCCGCCGCGGAACAGGCGTTCGTCGACGCCAACGCCGCGCAGCAGGACTATCGGGTCGAGTTCCGCGTTCGCCGCTCCGACGGCGTGTATCGCTGGGCGATCGACGCCGCCGCCGCTCGGTTCGGCGCGGGCGGCGAATTCCTGGGCTATGTCGGATCGGTCTTCGACATCGACGAGCGCCGCGAGATGGAGGCCGCGCTGCGATCGAGCACCGAGCGCGCCGAAGCGCTGGCGGCCGAGCAGGCGGCGATCCTGGGGCAATTAGCCGAGGGCGTGATCGTCACCGATCGCGACGGCCGGATCACCTTCGTCAACGAGGCCGCGGAGCGGCTTCACGGCGTCGCGCGCCTGGACGTGCCGCCCGACGACTACAGCGAAACCTATCATCTCCTGACGCTCGACGGCGAGCAATACCCCTCTCACGAGCTGCCGCTCGCGCGCGCGGTTCTGCACGGCGAGACGGTCGCGGACGCGCGCTGGCGCATCCGCCGCCGCGACGGCACGGAGGTGCTCGCGATCGGCAGCGCACGCCCGGTGCGCGACGCGGCGGGCGAAGCGATGGGCGCGGTGCTCACCCTTCGCGACGACACCGAACGCGCGGAGGCGGAGCGGAATCTGCGCGAGAACGAGGCGCGCTTGCGCGCGCTCACCGACAACCTGCCTTCGGGCATGGTGTACCAGATCGCCACCGGTCGCGACGGCGCGGAGCGGCGCTTTCTGTATGTTTCGCAAAGCCATGAGAAGCTGACCGGCGTCCCCGCCGAGGCCGTGCTCGCCGATCCCTCCATCCCCTACAATCTGATCCTGCCGGAGCACCGGCCCGCGCTGGTCGCCGCCGAAGCCGAGGCGATCGCCGGGCAGAAGCCGTTCGACGTCCAGGTCGAGTTTCGCCGAGCGGACGGCGAGGTGCGCTGGGCGCGCATCATCTCGGCGCCGCGGAGCTACAGCGACGGCAGCCTAATCTGGGACGGCATCCAGATCGACATCACCGACCAGAAGCGTGCGGAAGAGTTGCTGCTGCGGCTCAACGACGAGCTCGAGCGCCGGGTGGCCGAGCGGACCGCGGAACTGGAGCAGACCCAGGACGCGCTGACGGGAGGGCCGGGTGACTTCTGCGGTCTCGGGGCCATCCGCCCGGGAACGGCCACGCGACCGCAGAAGTCACGTGCCGGATCGCCGCGGGTAGCGTTCGAGGGCGTGCCCGACGACCTCGCC
>SXGT01049906.1_pt1 | contig 12704 bp, 13 predicted proteins | sample 3176221 | NCBI WGS metagenome assembly SXGT01 (sample SAMN11356862, study PRJNA531348) | freshwater metagenome | isolation source: freshwater sample F1-120 | place: China: Fuxian Lake, Yuxi | collected 2017-12-25
AGGCCGAACTGGCCGCCGAAGCCATGGGCATTACTTCTGACCGATTGAAGGAGCTGGAACTGATCGACGAAATCGTGCCGGAACCCCTGGGCGGTGCCCATCGGGATCGCCGCCGGATTGCCGAGACCCTCAAACAGACCCTGAAGCGGCATCTGGATGAACTGCTGCATACGCCCCGCGAGGCTCTGCTTGAGCAGCGTTATGCCCGGCTGGCTGGCTACGGCGTCTACGAGGAAGCCGGTTAGACCTGGCCCCGCCCGGCTCCATGCTGCCAACAGCCGACACGCTGCGTCAGCAGCTTGAATGCCATCCCCGTCCCAATCGCTACTGGATCGGCTACAGTGGCGGCCTGGATTCCCGCGTACTGCTGGAACTCTGCGCCCGGATTGCCCGGGACGACGGACGTTGCTCCTTTGCTGCCGTCCACGTCCATCACGGTCTGCAGGCCGTCGCCGATGACTGGGTAACCCACTGCCAGCAGGTCTGTGAACACCATGCCCTGCCCTGCCGGATCATCCGGGTGGATGCCCGGCCACTGCGTGGCCAAAGCCCGGAAGACGCCGCCCGCACCGCCCGTTACCGGGCGTTGCAGTCGGTATTGGCTGAGGGTGACATCCTGCTGACTGCCCAGCACCGCGACGACCAGGCCGAAACCTTGTTGCTGCAATTGTTGCGGGGTGCCGGTCTGGCCGGTCTGGCCGCCATGCCGGACTATGCCCCGTTACCGCCCGGCCACATCCTCCGCCCCTTTCTGGCCCATACCCGGCAGGAACTCGCAGCCTGCGCCGCTGCGCTGCAACTCGACTGGATCGAAGACCCCAGCAACCAGGATCAAACCTATGACCGCAATTTTCTGCGTCAAAGCGTATGGCCTCTGCTGGAAAGCCGCTGGCCGGGTCTTTCCGCCACCCTGACCCGCACCGCCCGCCATTGCGCCGAGGCGCAGGCCATGCTGGATCAACGGGCCGCCGCCTGGTTGGCACCGGCCCTGCGTGGCGGCGATACCCGGCTTGATCTGACCGTCCTGCGTCGTCACCCCTCGAGCGAGCAGGCCCTCATCCTGAGAGCCTGGCTCAAACACAACGGGTTACGCATGATTTCAACCCGCTGTCTGGCGCAGTTGCAACAGACGGTGATTGCCGCCGGTGCCGACCGCACCCCGCACCTGGTCTGGCCGGAAGCCGAAATCCGCCGCTATCGCGATACCCTGTACCTGTTAAACCCGCCGCTCCGGCCAGTCAGGCCGGTGTGGCTCGACTGGCCGGGCGATGCAAGCCTGAGTCTGCCGGACGATAACGGTCAGCTTGAGGTGACCCGCACCTGCGGCAGCGGTATCGCCCTCAGGCATTGGCAGGGGGCCGCCATCCGGGTGGGTTATCGCCGGGGCGGTGAATCCATCGGCCTGCCGGGTCGTCATCACCGCCACGCACTCAAGAAATTCCTGCAGGAACAGGGCGTTCCGCCCTGGATGCGTGAACGCCTGCCCCTGATTTATCTCGACAGCCAACTGGCGTCCATTGCCGGTCGCTGGACCCTGGCAGCTCATGCGGCCAGTCCGGACGAGGACTCGGTTCAAATACACTGGAGACAACCATGACCACATCCCTGGCGCGGGACGCAAAAATCTATATCGCCGGTCACCGCGGGCTGGTGGGTTCAGCCCTGTATCGTTATCTGGCCGCACGGGGCCATGCAAACCTGATTACGGTCGATCATGCCGACCTTGACCTGACCCGGCAGGCCGCCGTGACCGATTTTTTCCAGTCCACCCGCCCGGACTATGTTCTGCTGGCCGCTGCCCGGGTAGGCGGTATTCAGGCCAATGACGCATACCCGGCCCGGTTTATTCACGACAATCTGGCCATACAAAACCACGTGATTGATGCTGCCTGCCGAACCGGCGTCAGCAAACTGCTGTTTTTGGGGTCTTCCTGTATTTACCCGCGTCTGGCTCCGCAACCCATCCCGGAGGAGGCTCTGCTGACCGGGCCGCTCGAACCGACCAATCAGTGGTATGCCATTGCCAAATTTGCCGGGATCAAGCTGTGTCAGGCCTACCGGCGGCAATACGGTTTCAACGCCATTGCCCTGATGCCTACCAACCTGTACGGGCCGGAAGACAATTTTGACCTGGAAACAGCCCACGTCCTGCCTGCCCTGATCCGCAAGTTTGATACCGCCCGACGCGAAGGCCGTGACCGGGTGGATGTATGGGGAACCGGTACTGTCCGGCGCGAATTTCTGCACGTGGACGATCTGGCCGCCGCCTGCATGTTTCTGATGCAGCATTACGACAGCGGGGACATCATCAATGTGGGAACCGGTCAGGATATCTCCATCGCCGAACTGGCCGCAAAAATCAGCACGATCAGCGGGTATCAGGGATTGATCCGGTATGACTCAACCCGACCGGATGGCACGCCGCGCAAACAACTGGACGTGACCCGCCTGCACCGGTTGGGCTGGCAGGCCCGCATCCCGCTGGATGAGGGGCTTGCGGAAACCTGGCGGTGGTATCAAGACCACCGGGAGCAGGCCGGGTGGCTATAGAAAGTCGTGGCGGTTGTCACCCGCAGACGGGGATGCCGCAAACAGGTGATCGGGATTGAAGCGGGCCAGCGAGAACTCGTCCAGGTTCAGATCCTGGTAAGTGGTCGTGCCGTGCAGGATGGTATCGGAGAGGAGGTCGCCAAATACCGGAGCGTATTTCAGGGCTTGTCCGCCGCCCAGGCAGTGGTACAGGCCGGAAAGAACCGGATCCGGCCCGAGTATGAAGCGCAAATCCGGGGTAATGTCGAATACCGACACATAACCACCGGCATACAGGGGGGAGCCGACTCGGGGAAAGCGGTGGGTAACCCGGTTGGCGTAGTCCTGAAGTTGCTGCTGGGGAACCCGGAAGTTGGTCGCATCGTAAATGACATCGGCACCGGCCGGGTTCATGACGCTGCGGCTGAAGTATTCGGCAATCCGCTCAGGGTCGCGTTGCCGGGGCTGGTGCATGTGCAGGATGCTGCCACGCCAGCGGCGGAAATAGGCCCGGTTGACATAGTCAGCAATGATGGGCAGATTTTCCGGCAGGTCGGACGCACTCACCAGCCAGTTGGCCACATAAACCGGTTCCATGGCAATGGGGACAACCCGCCCCAGTCGGGCCATCAGGGCCGGACTCCAGGCACCGGTGGCATTGACCAGGTGATCGCAGTGAAAGACGCCCCGGTTGGTTCTGACCGTATGTACGTCGTCAAATCCCAGTACCTGGGTGTGTTCCCTGACCTCGACACCGTTCAGGCTGACGGCTGTTTGCAGGGCATGCAGTACGTCACCGGCCTCCAGTTGTAATACATCCGGCTCTTAAAAAAACAGATCATCCGGGTCAAGCCGCATGGCATTGGCGGTCAGGCGGGCGGCATCATCGCGGTCGAGCGGGTGGATTGTCACCCCGGCCTGTTGTACGGCCTGCATCCGCTCAAACCAGAGCGCGGCGGGACTGGACGCCCCGCCGATCCACAGGGCTCCCGGTGTTTCATGGGGAATGCTGACGCCCCACAGTTCGGCCAGATTTTTCCAGAATCCGGTAGAGATGCGGGCCAGGCGGGCAGCCGTGGCCGAGGCATTGGCTGAACGGACGATGGCACTGTGGCGCGAACTGACGCCGGCTCCGAGTACGGCTTTCTCGATAAGGGCCACCTTCTGGTGAGGGGGCAGTTTGCGGGCCAGTGAAATGGCGGTTGCCGCCCCCAGGCAACCGCCACCGACGACCAGCGTGTGGTAGTGTGGTGTCATGATTATTCATTCCCGTGATTTCCGGATCGGTACCGGCAGGGTTTTCATTTTGTGAGTCCAGCCAAAATCAGCCAGGATGCAGCTTTTGACCATCCCGAGGAAACCCGGTTCATCCCAACCCTCAATGCCAATCTGTTCAGGTTCTACCTCCCTGAGGGTATGGAACAGCCTGTCCCAGACTGAGAATACCGCCCCGTAGTTGCTGTCGTGTTCGCTTCTGAGGGTTGAGTGATGAGCCCTGTGCAGACGCGGCACGATGAAAACCAGGGCCAGGTAGCGTTCACCCGGCAGGCGGGTATTTGTATGATGGAACAGGATGAACAAGCTCATGACGGCCTGGGTAACCAGCAGAAATTCTACCGTAATGCCCATCGCCAGGATAAAACCGGTGCGAACCATGACTTCCATTAACAATTCGCCGAAATGGAATCTGAGACCGGTGGTAACATTCAGGTTGGGATCACTGTGATGAACCCGGTGCAACACCCAGAGGACGTCGCAATGGTGCATCAGGTAGTGCCATGCGTACATGGTGAAATCGAGCAATATAAAGCAGAGTATATATTTCAGCGGGCCATTTTCCATCCCGACCAGCAGGCCGTGACCGTTAACGGCATCCGCCAGATAGTAGACCGAACTCAGCGACAGCAGCGAAGCGGTCAGGTCGTTGAAAAAGAAGGTGGACAGATTGAGTGGATAGGACTTCATCAGCACCCGGGCCTGGCGGGTCAGCACCGGATTGCGGGCCTCAAGGTAAATGCAAAGACCGAGAACCGTCAAAAACAGAACACCCAGGGCATCCAGTATCGACCAGGTGTGCAACCACTCCCTCAGGGCGATCAGGGTGTTCAGGATATGTTCATGAATCGAATTCAGCAGATCATCGTATTTGTACATGGCTGTGGCTCCGAAGATGGAAAGGAAAGACGAACACTTTGATAGCAGGTGGCAGAATTAGTTCCGCCATTGTCTTTCTTTTGTATAGTCTGTAACCTATACGTATGTTAAACATATTGAGTTCAGTGCTGCCATGACCGCTCCTGTTTCCGTTCCGTCCGCTGTCGATGTCACCCCCTCGCCGGAGGGGTGTTTTACCATTGGTGCCGTTTCCCACATCACCGGCATTCCGGTAGGTACCTTGCGCATCTGGGAGCGACGCTATGGCGGTTCGCTGCCTCATCGGGGCGAAAACAACCGGCGCCAGTACACGCAGGCCGAAGTGACGCGCCTCACCCTGATCCGGCAACTGGTGGAGCTGGGTCATCCGGTTGGTAGCGTGGTTCGTTTGACCGAGGCAGCGTTGCGTGAACGCATTCAGTTTCACGAACAGGAACAACCCGACGCCATACCATCGGCAGTGATTCCGGCACCGCGGGTGATGGTGTTTGGAGAAACACTGGGTTTCGCACCGGAGACCCTTACCGGCTCACTCGACATCGCGGGACTGTATCCGTTATTTGCAGAATTTGAGAAAGCGGCCCTGACCGCAGCACCGGATGTGCTGGTGGCTGAATGGTTGAGTGTGACCGAGGAAAATCTACGCAGCCTGAGTGCCCTGGCCCGGCAAACGGCCGTCCGTCGCTGTGTGCTGGTGTACACCTATGCCAGTCGCGACATTCTGGCTCAGGCAGATCGGCTCGGCATGAGGTTGCTGTCGACGCCGGTTTCAGCCGAAGGGTTGGTCGCTGCCTGTCAGGGGCAACCGCAACCCCGAACGGCCCATCAGGCACTGCAGGGTAAGGGAGCGGGTGACCTGCCAGCCCGGCAGTTCACCAACGAGACCCTGGTTCAGTTGTCGCGCCTGTCTACCGATCTGGCCTGCGAGTGCCCGCGCCATCTGTCGGAACTGGTGCTGAAACTGAGCGCATTCGAGGCCTACAGCCTGGATTGCGAAAACGCGGATGCCTTGAATGCGGCCAGGCATCAGGTGCTTCACCGGATTACCGCCGATGCCCGTGCCCTGATGGAATCGGCCCTGGTCTACCTGCTTCAGGCAGAGTTCGGCACGGTCACCCCACCGCACGCGGGCACTGGTTCGGCAATGGGGCACACTTTATAATCCCGGCTTTGACGTATTGATTCATCCCCACATGAGGTAAAACAGATGGCGAGCATAGTATTCAGGGTCAGCGGCATGAAATGCGGCGGGTGCGAAAACCAGGTGCGGGAAACCCTGATGGCCTGCAATGGGGTCGAGCGGGTCACGCCCAGCCATAAATCGGCCACCGTGGAAGTGGATTATAACCCCGACCTGGCCAACCCTGAGGCGATGGCCCGGGCGATCACCGACAAGGGCTTTGGGGTTGAACAGCCTACAACCCCGGCCTGAAGGCAGGAGTTTGAAGGGCCAATCCCGCGAGCCTGACCGACCCCGGAAAAACTGGCTTTTTTTTCAAAACAACCCAAGATAGCAGCAACTCTGGAGGTTGCGGGAACAGGGTGACGCCAGGCGTCACGCGCTATCCCTCCCTGCCCTCAAAGGGCAGGGTTTCTCGCGCAAATTTCAATGAAAACGCCCGTTCGTATTGCAGTCACCGGTGCGGCCGGGCAGATTAGCTACGCCCTGCTGTTTCGCCTGATTGCCGGCGACTTACTGGGGCCGGATCAGCCGGTCATCCTGCACCTGCTGGAAACGCCTGAGGCCCGTGCCGCCCTGGACGGGGTTGCCATGGAACTGGACGACTGTGCCGCCCCGCTTTTGCATGATTATGTACTGACCGATTCAGCCACTACCGCGTTTGATGCCGTTGATCTGGCCTTTCTGGTGGGTGCCCGCCCCCGAATCGCCGGTATGGAACGCAAGGATCTGCTGGAGATCAACGCCGACATCTTCAGGACACAGGGCCTGGCCCTGAATGAGCGGGCCAAACGTGATGCCCGCATCCTGATTGTGGGCAATCCGGCCAACACCAATGCCCTGATTGCCTGGAGTAATGCCCCCGAACTGGGAGCCGACAATTTTTCCGCCATGACCCGGCTTGACCACAACCGGGCCGTTACCCTGCTGGCCCGCCGGTGTGAGTGTCCGGTCAGTGCGGTCAAGGGAGTGATTGTCTGGGGTAATCACTCCAACACCCAGTTTCCCGACCTGCATCATGCCAGCGTGGACGGAATACCTGCCCTGGAACGGGTGGGGTGGGATTGGTACGAACAGCAGTTCATCCAGACCGTACAGGTGCGGGGCACTGCCGTGCTTCAGGTACGCGGCAAATCCAGTGCCGCCTCGGCAGCCCATGCCGCTTTGGGCCACATGCGGGACTGGGTGCGGGGCACACCCGCAGACGACTGGGTGAGCATGGCCCTGCCGGGGGATGGCAGCTATGACGTGGAGCCGGGGCTGGTGTTCTCCTACCCGGTGGTTGTGCGCGATGGCCAACGGCACATTGTCCGCGACCTCTCCATCAACCGGTTCTGTGCTGAAAGAATGAAGCAAACCGAGGCCGAACTGGCCGCCGAACGGGCGGTCGTGCAGCATCTGCTGGGGCGGAGAGCCCCATGATTTTCTGGCGGATCAAACCCCTTGATGTCATTTTGTCCCCATCGGAGCAGAAAAGCCTGCACCGTTCCCTGGGAGCCTGGCAACTGACCCTGCTGGGCATCGGTGCCATCATCGGTACCGGTATCTTCGTGCTGACGGCGGAAGCCGCCCAGAAAGCGGGGCCGGGCATGATGCTGTCCTTTGTAATTGCCGGATTCGTCTGTGCGGTGGCTGCCCTCTGTTATGCCGAGTTGTCCTCCATGGTGCCGGTATCGGGTTCAGCCTACACCTATTCTTATGCGGTGCTGGGTGAGTTGATTGCCTGGATGGTCGGGTGGGCCTTGATGCTGGAATATGCCGTGGCGGCCAGTGCCGTGGCGGTGGGATGGTCTGGCTATCTGGTGGGGTTATTGCGTGGTTCGTTCAACTGGTCTCCCCCGGTGGCCCTGACCGAGGGGCCGTATGTGGGCGGGATCATCAACCTGCCGGCAGTGGCCATTTGTCTGCTGGTTTCGGTATTCCTGCTGGTGGGCACCCGCGAGAGCGCGGTGTTCAATGCCATTCTGGTGGCCGTCAAGATCATCGCCCTGACCGTCTTCGTCGGCTTGGCCCTGCCCCATGCCAGTCTGGATCATTTCTCGCCCTTCATGCCACTGGGGCTGGAGGGAGTGACCGGCGCGGCGGCCTCCATCTTCTTTGCCTACGTCGGCTTTGATGCGGTATCGACCGCTGCCGAGGAGACCCGCAATCCGCAGCGCAACGTGCCCATCGGCCTGATCGGCTCGCTGGCCGTTTGTACCGTGTTCTACCTGCTGGTGGCGGCGGGTGCGATCGGGAGCGTCGGGGCGCAACCCCTGCTGGATGCAAGCGGGCAGGCCTATGCGCCCGGTTCTGCCGGTCTGGCCGAGCAATGCCGCAACCTGCTGGCGGAAAACAACCGTCCGCTGGTCTGCTCGCGGGATGCCCTGGCCCAGGTGTTGCGACAAACCGGATTTGAACAGGTTGGCAACCTGCTGGGATTGGCCGCTTTTCTGGCCTTGCCGTCGGTCATCCTGATGATGATGTACGGCCAGACCCGCATCTTTTTCGTCATGGCCCGGGACGGGCTGTTGCCGGAACCGCTGAGTCGCATACACCCCCGCTTCAAAACGCCCCACGTGGTGACCGCCGTGACGGCACTGGGGGTCACCCTCGCCGCCGCCTTTTTGCCGGTCGGCAAACTGGCAGACATCTCCAACTCGGGTACCCTGTTTGCGTTCATGGTGGTGGCTCTGGCCGTGATGATTTTGAGGGTCAGGGACAGCGGTAGACCGCGTCCCTTCCGAACCCCCTTGATCTGGGTCATTGGCCCCATGGCACTGGTCGGCTGTTTTACCCTGTTCCTGTTTTTACCGCCGGTGGCCAAACTGGTGTTTCCGGTCTGGTCTGCCATCGGGCTTTGCTTTTATTTTCTCTACGGCTATCGCCGCAGTCATGTCGCCCGGTCAGAGTCGTCCTGAGCCGGGTACTGTTGACGATGCTCAGAAAAACATGGCCACGGCTGCATCCAGGGTATCCCGCATGTCGGGATCATCGGTCAGCGGGCGCACCAGCGTCATGCGGCATGCCGCCCGCGCTTCCACCCCTTTGGCGATGAGCTGACCGGCATAGACCAGCAGCCGGGTAGAAATGCCCTCATCCAGCCCGTGTCCCTTGAGGTTGCGGGCACGCTGGGCAATCTGTACCAGTTTTTCCGCCGTGGCCCGGTCTATGCCGGTCTCATGGGACACCACCTCGGTTTCCACGTCGGTGGCGGGATAATTGAAATCCAGTGCGCCAAACCGCTGTTTGGTGGATTGCTTGAGGTCCTTCAGCAGGTTCTGGTAACCGGGGTTGTAGGAAATGACCAGTTGAAAATCGGGATGAGCGTTCACCAGCTCGCCCTTGCGATCAAGCGGCAGGGTGCGGCGGTGATCGGTCAGGGGGTGGATGACTACGGTGGTATCCTGACGCGCCTCCACCACCTCATCCAGATAACAGATGGCACCGAGCCGGGCCGCCGTGGTCAGCGGGCCATCCTGCCAGCGGGTACCGTTGGCATCCAGCAAAAACCGCCCGACCAGGTCGGAAGCCGTCATGTCCTCGTTGCAGGCGACGGTGATGAGTGGCCGCCCCAGTCGGTAGGCCATGTATTCGATGAAACGGGTTTTGCCGCACCCGGTGGGGCCTTTGAGCATGACCGGCATGCGGGCGGCATAGGCCGATTCGTACAGTTCCACTTCATCCGCAACCGGACGATAGTAAGGTTCTGCCTGGATCAGATACTGTTCGGCGGCATTCATGATTCAAGACTCCTGAGTTGAAAAGTGCCTATTGTAACGTCAGTTCGGGTTGTTAAGGACAGGGTGAGTGGTGAGTAGCGCGGCCATCCTGGCCGCGTGGTAAGCGAGTGGGGAGTGGGGAATGGGGAATGGGGAGCGAACACTGCATACTAACCCTCCAACCCCCCTGCCTACTGCCTACTGCCTACTGCCTACTGCCTTCTGCCTCCAGCCTCTCTGATTCAACAGCGGCTTGTGCTTTAATACGACCGCTTTTTTTTACTTCCGGCAACTCCCTTGAAAGACGCTATCATTTACGAATTTCCACTCAACGAACGCATTCGCCTGTTCCTGCGGGTGGAGCAATTGTTCCAGCAGATTCACCATTTTGCCCGAGGTTCTTCAATCTGGGACAGCCGGGCTCTGGTCAGCCATTTGCTGGAAATGCTCAACCTGCTGGGGCGTAACGATCTTAAATCAGAAGTACTGAAGGAGCTGGAACGGCACACGGCCGCACTGACCCGCCTGGCCAGAAAGGACGGCAGTGATTCGGTGCGGATAGGAGAGATACTGAAGCAACTGGAGGCCATGAGTCGTAAAATCTACGCCATTCCGGGCAGGGTCGGGGGAGAGTTGCTGGAGGATGACCTCATCAAGAGCATCGCCCAGCGAACCAGCATCCCGGGTGGAACCTGCTCGTTTGACCTGCCAGCCTTTCACCGGTGGTTGCATCTTGATTATCCCGAGCGGATGAGTGACCTTGATCGCTGGCTGCAATCCCTCAACGTGATTCACGCCACCATGATTCAGTTGCTGAACTTCACCCGATCCTGCAGTGATTCGTCCCGGCAGGTTGCCCAGGCCGGTTACTACCAGAAAACCCTGGATCACAGCCTGCCTTACCAGCTTCTGAGGGTAACACTGGACGACAGCGTTCCCTGCTATGCCGAAATCAGCGGAGGCAAGCACCGTTTCAGCGTGCGTTTTATGGTCATGGAACCCGCAGGCAGGCCGGTTCAGGCGGCGGGCGATATCGAGTTTCAGCTTGACTGCGCGATACTTTAACGCCAGTTGGGGTAAGGGGAGTGGCGCGGCCATCCTGGCCGCGTGGAGAGCGAATGGCGAGTGCCTTCTGCCTTCTGCCCTCTGCCATCCACCCCTCACCAACAAAGAGGAGACACTGTATGACACCGATACGTCATCCCGCCGTTGCGGGTACCTTTTACCCGGCCGATCCGGTGCAACTGCATCGTAGCGTGCAGGGTTATTTGCAGGCTGCTGCGATTCCGGTGGGTTCATTACCCAAGGCCATCGTGGCTCCCCATGCCGGCTATGTCTACTCCGGCCCGGTCGCCGCCTCGGTGTACCGGTCGCTGCAAGCCGGTGGACATGCGATACGCCGGGTGATTCTCATCGGGCCGTCGCACCGGGTGGGCTTCCGTGGTATCGCCTTGTGTCAGGCCACAGCCTATGCCAGCCCACTGGGTCAGGTTGCGATCGACCAGTCGGCGTATGCCTCGCTGAAGGATCTGGCCTTTGTCGGTTTTCTGGATGAAGCCCATGCCCATGAACACAGTCTGGAAGTGCAACTGCCCTTCTTGCAGGAAGTGCTGGGATCGTCATTCAGTCTGGTGCCGCTGGTTGCCGGTGAAGCCACTCCGGAGCAGGTCAGTGAGGTTCTGGAGCGACTCTGGCAGGATACGGCGACCCTGCTGGTCATCAGTTCGGATCTGAGCCATTATCACGATTACGCCACGGCACAGGGGATGGATCAGGCCACCTCCCGCGCCATAGAACACCTGCAAATGGATGCCATCGGCAACGAATCAGCCTGTGGCCGGGTTCCGCTGCGGGGGTTGTTATCCCTGGCCAAACGCAAGGGCTGGACGGCACAGACCGTGGATTTGAGAAATTCCGGCGACACTGCCGGCGGCAAGGATCGGGTCGTGGGGTATGGTGCATATGTCTTCCACTAACAGTTCCTGCAGTCTGGCGGTCGGGTTGCAGCGGGTTCTGATTGATCTGGCCCGGTTGTCCATTCACCATGGTCTGGCCAACCGAACCCCGTTTCCGGTCGGAACCGGGGGACTGGCCCCTGAACTGGCGGTGCTGCGGGCCACTTTTGTGACCCTCAACCTGGATGGACACCTGCGCGGGTGCATCGGTACCCTGCAGGCGGTGCGACCACTGGCAGTAGACATCGCCCACAATGCCTTTGCCGCCGCCTTCCAGGATCACCGCTTCACCCCGGTAAGTCCAGCCGAAGCGGAACGGTTGCACCTGCATCTTTCCCTGCTGACCCCGGCCGTACCGCTGCAATTCAGTTCAGAAGCGGATCTGCTGGCCAAAATCGTTCCGTTTGAGGACGGGTTGATTCTGGAAGACGGCGGCAGGCGTGGTACCTTTTTACCTTCGGTATGGGAATCCCTGCCCAATCCGGAAAAATTTCTGCAACACCTCAAGTTGAAGGCGGGTTTACCGGTCGATTACTGGTCGTCCGGACTGAAGGTCTGGCGTTATCGCACCGAATCCATCCATCACTGACCCGCCATTCCGCATCCCTCACCCGGAATTGGCATATAAAGCGACATAGCGGTCGCCGAGTGGAGGGGTGGCAGATATAATTCCCCTCCTCCGGAGGGGTGGCAGGCGCAGCCTGACGGGGTGGTGGGTCGGGAAGTCGGCGTTCAGGCCGCTTGCGCCGCGTTGGGGCTACCACGGGCGCGGTTTCACCGTACACGCGCCAGAATCCAAAGTACGCCGCCCGCCTTATCGAACCCTTCTTCGCCCCTGGCACTGCCGTCCGAGACTGAACAGCGCATTCTGGAAGCACTTCATAGTGAGCGGTTTATGGACGCTTCTCCCCACCAAATCCATGCCACCCTGTTGGATCAAGACGAGTATCCGTGTTCGATCCGCACGATGTACCGGCTGTTGCTGGAGAAGTCCGCGAGCGTCGCGATCAATGCCGCCATCTTGTCCAATGTATGCCTGATCGAGGAAAATTGGTAGGGGTGGCGGGTCGAGTGGCGCGGCCATGTTCCTGTCCGGAAAAACAGCCGTCACGCCTCACGCAAGGTGGCTCTCACACCATCTTGCTGACGGCAATCACCAGACCTGCCATCGTCAACACCAGGCCA
>SXGT01256229.1_pt1 | contig 12704 bp, 11 predicted proteins | sample 3176221 | NCBI WGS metagenome assembly SXGT01 (sample SAMN11356862, study PRJNA531348) | freshwater metagenome | isolation source: freshwater sample F1-120 | place: China: Fuxian Lake, Yuxi | collected 2017-12-25
AGCACGCGCACCTTGGGATCGGCCGACAGGCGGATGGCCAGCACGCAACCGGCCGAGCCCGCACCCACGATCACGTAATCGAAGCGGCCGATCGATCTTGAAACGGATTCCGGCATCTCACCCCTCTGTAGGCGGCAGTGTTGCAGCGAAGGGAAGCAGCGACAAGCAGTAACCCTCTCCGCCCTAAGGCGCTCGCTTTGCGAGCGCCGAGGGGGGAGAGGGTGCGAGCGCAGCGAGCGGGTGAGGTGGGTCTTGTCCGCTGGCAGCGCAAAGACACCTCACCCTCCCATCGCCCAAGTCCTTCATTCGCGCCTGTCGCGGGCCTTGAAGGCCCGCAACACCGCGCAAGGGCGATGGGTCCCTCCCTCTCCCCACTAGGCGCCTCGCTTCGCGAGCGCCGAGTGCGGAGAGGGGCTTCAGAGCGGAGAGGGGCTTCAGAGAGGAGAGAGGACTTTGCCGTCAGCTCGCGCTGTAGCCGCCGTCGACCGGGATGGTCACGCCGGTGATCATCTGCGCGGCGGGCGAGGCGAGGAAGACCACGGTGCCGCCCAGCTCCTCGGGCTCGTTCCAGCGCCCCTCGGGCAGGCGCTCCGTCACCTTGCGGAAGAACTCGGGGTTCTCGCGGCCGGGGCGGGTGAGCTCGGTCTTGAACCAGCCCGGCGCGATGGCGTTGACCCGGATGCCGTCCTTGGCCCAGGCCAGGGCCAGGGACTTGGTGAGCTGCACCAGCCCCGCCTTGGCCGCGCCGTAGGCCGGCGCGTGCGGGCTGCCGAAATGGCTGTACATCGAGCCGACATTGATGATGCAGCCCCGGGAGGCCGCGAGCTTCGGCCTGAACGAGGTGGCGAAGCGGAAACTGCCGAAGAGATGCACGTCGACGATGTGCTGGAAGGTCTCGACCTCGTACTCTTTCACCCGGGCCAGCTTGCCGGCGCACTGCACCAGCACGTCGAGGCCCGGCGTCGCGTCGGCCAGCTTCTGCACCGCCGCGGTGTCGCAGACATCGAGCACCACGTGCTCGAACCCGTCCTTTGTAGCCGGGGCGGGCGCCATGTCGACCAGGGTGACCGTGGCGCCGAGCGCCTTGAAGGCCTCGCCGATGGCCAGGCCCAGGCCGCCCCGCCCGCCGGTGACCAGGACGCGCTTGCCGGAAACGTCGAAACTCGGTGCTGCCATCGTTCCCCCTTGTCGAGGCGTGACCAAACCGCGCCTGTAAGGCCCTGTCAATGACGGGGAATGAAAAGCGCCGATGGACGCGCAGCCGCCCAGTTCGTAGCCTCAGCCCATGCACAGCGCCGTCTGGTCCCTGACCGCCATCATCGCCGGCACCTTCATGCTGCAGGGCGGCAACGGTCTGCTGGGCACCTTTCTCTCTCTGCGCCTGGCCCTGGAAGGGGTGCCGTCCTTCCTGATCGGCGTGGTCGTCGCCTCCTATTCCGGCGGCTTCCTGGTGACCTGCCTGTTCGGCCACCGGCTGATCCGGGAGGTCGGCCATATCCGCGCCTTCGCCGCCTGCGCGGCGGTGATGTGCTGCGTCACCCTGGCTTTTTCCCTGCGGGTCGATCCCTGGGTCTGGGCCGGCCTGCGGCTGCTCACCGGCATGACGGCCGCCGGCATGTTCATGATCGCCGAAAGCTGGCTCAACGACCGCACGCCCTCGTCGATCCGCGGGCGTATCTTTGCCGTCTACTCGATCTCCAACATGATGGCGGCGAGCAGCTGCCAGCTTCTGCTGTTCGTCGCCGACCCGGCCGGCCTCGCCTTCTTCATGATCACCGCCGGCCTGTTCTCGGCCTCGCTGATTCCCCTGGCCCTGACCCGGGCCTCGGCGCCGGCCGTGCCGTCGATCGAGGCCTTCGGCCTGCGCCAGCTGTTCCGGGTCTCGCCGGTCGCCGTGGTCGGCTGCATCTGCGCCGGCCTGGTCAACGCGTCGGTCGGCGGTCTGGCACCCGTCTTCGCGCTGGGTGTCGGCGTGCCCTCAAGCGAGGTCGGCCTGTTCACGGCGTCCCTGGTGATCGGGGGCTTCCTGCTGCAGTGGCCGCTGGGGCGCCTGTCGGACCGCTACGACCGGCGCGGGGTGCTGCTGGGCGTGGCCGTGACGGCGTCGTGCGTCGCCCTGACCCTGGCGGCGGTGACGAGCGGGCCGCTTCTCGGGCTGGTGCTTCTCGCCATGGCCTTCGGCGGCACGGCCTATTCCGTCTATCCGATCTGCGCCACCCACGCCAACGACCACGCCGAGCGCAGCCAGACCGTCGGGGTGTCGAGCGGGCTGCTGCTTTCCTGGGCCATCGGCTCGGTCATCGGCCCGCTGCTGGCCACGGCGACCATGGGGCTGGTGGGGCCGGCGGGCCTCTTCCTCTACACGGCGAGCATCCACGTGCCGCTCCTGCTCTACGTCCTCTGGCGCATGACCCGTCGCGCACCCGTGCCGGCGGAGCAGCGTAGCGCCTTCGTCGCCGAGGCGTCGGCGGTCACGCCGAGCGCCATAGAGCCGGCGCCGCGTTCCGGGCAATCTTGACTTGGGTACCGGTGGCGAGGATCACTGACGTCCTGCCCCTCTCCGCACGAAGTGGGGAGAGGGAGGGGCCCATCGCCTTGCGCGGTGTTGCGGGCCTTCAAGGCCCGCGACAGGCGCGAAGAAGGATTTGGGCGATGGGAGGGTGAGGTGTCGTGCCGTCAGCGCGATGCACAACGTTGGCGCTAAAGAGCCCACCTCACCCTCCCACGACTTCGTCGTGGGCCCCTCCCTCTCCCCCCTAAAGGGCGGAGAGGGGCTTCTGAAGGAATAACGGTTCGGGGAGAAGACGATGAATCTCGGTCTCAAGGGCAAGCGGGTGCTGGTCACGGCGGGGGCGTCGGGCATCGGCCGGGCGACGGCCAGGGCCTTCGCGGCCGAGGGCTCGCGCGTCTTCATCTGCGACGTGGACACGGCCGAGCTGGCGAACTTCGCTAGGGAGAATAACGGCATCGGCACGACCGTGGCCGACGTCTCGGACGAGAAGGCGGTCGATCGCCTCTTCGCCGAGGCCGGCAAGTTCCTCGGCGGGCTCGACATCCTGGTCAACAACGCCGGCATCGCCGGCCCGACCGGGCCGGTCGAGAGCCTGAGCCTGGCCGACTGGAAGCGCACGCTCGACGTCAACATCACCGGTCAATTTCTCTGCGCGAAAAAAGCCGTCCCTTTGCTCCGGGAGGCCGGTGGGGGCTGTATCGTCAACCTCTCCTCGGCGGCGGGGAAGTTCGGCTTCCCGCGCCGCTCACCCTATTCGGCATCGAAATGGGCGGTCGTCGGCTTCACCAAGAGCCTGGCCATCGAGCTGGGACCGGACAGGATCCGGGTCAACGCCATCCTGCCGGGGGCGGTCGACGGGCCGCGTATCCGCAAGGTGATCGAGGCCAAGGCCGCCTCGCTCGGCGTGCCTGTCGAGGAGATGACGAAGAAATACGTGGCGCAGTCCTCGATGGCCCGCATGGTGACCGCCGACGACATCGCCAACCAGATCGTGTTCCTGTGCTCGGATGCGGGGCAGAACGTCTCCGGCCAGCCGATCTCCGTCGACGCGGATACGCAGTATATACTCTAGCGAAACGCGAAGCGTTTCGCGGAAGGCGCCCAGCGCAACGCCGCAAGGCGTTGGCGCGGAAGGCGTTTCTTTGCGCTCTGAATAAGAAGTCAGGAGACCGTCCATGGAATCCGTCGGTATCGTCGGCGCCGGCCTGATCGGCCGCGCCTGGGCCATGGTCTTTGCCCGCTCCGGGCACACGGTGAAGCTCTGGGACGGCGAGGCGAAGCAGCGCGAGACGGCGCTGCCGATCATCGGTGACCGCCTGCGCGACCTCGAGGCGGCCGGGCTGATCAAGGACCCGCCTTCGATCCTCAAGCGCATCACCGTGGTCGCGACCCTGGCGGAGGCGGTGCAGGGCGTCACTTACGTGCAGGAATGCCTGCCGGAAGTGCTCGAGCTCAAGCGCAGGATGTTCGCCGAGATGGACGCCCTGGCCGCACCCGAGACGATCCTTGCCAGCTCGACCTCGACCATGCAGCCCTCGTCCTTCTCGGAGCACGTGAAGGGCCGTCAGCGCTGCCTCGTCGCCCACCCGGTGAACCCGCCCTATCTCATCCCCGTGGTTGAGCTCTCGGGCGCGCCCTGGACGAGCGCCGAAACACTGGCGCGCACGCGCGCCCTGATGGAAGCCTCCGGCCAGAAGCCGGTGACCATCAGGCACGAGGTCAACGGCTTCATCATCAACCGCCTGCAGGGCGCCCTGCTGGCCGAGGCTTTCCGCCTGGTCGAGGACGGCTTCATCACGCCCGAGGACCTCGACACCTGCATCGCCCACGGGCTCGGCCTGCGCTGGTCGTTCATGGGACCGTTCGAGACCATCGACCTCAACGCGCCCGAGGGCCTCGCCGATTACTGCCGCCGCTTCGGCGCGCCCTATCACGAGATCGTCAAGGAGCAGGCCCGCAACGTCCGGCCGTGGAGCGAGGCGCTGGTGGCCCAGCTCGACGCCCATCGCCGCCAGGCGCTGCCCGCCGACAGACTGGCCGAACGCTCGACCTGGCGCGACCGGCGTTTGATGGCGCTGGCCGCGCATAAGCGGGCGGTAGACGCAAAAGAAGGCACGTAGCTTACTAACCCTCTCCGCCCGCTTTGGGGGGAGAGGGTGCGAGCGCAGCGAGCGGGTGAGGTGGGTCCGTGCGGCACGACACCTCATCCTCCCACGACTGCGTCGTGGGCCCCTCCCTCTCCCCACTAAGGCGCCTCGCTTCGCGAGCGCCGAGTGCGGAGAGGGGCTTCAGAGCAAAGAGGCGCGCGTTGCGCTCCTTTTCTCCTGAGAGTCTGGATCCCCGCTATCGCGGGGATGACGACCCGGAACGTGGTGCCGTCAGCCAACTAACCCTCTCCGCCATAGGGGGAGAGGGTGCGAACGAAGTGAGCGGGTGAGGTGGGAAGCGCGAGCGTAGCTCGCGCGAACTGCGGCGCAGTGAATGCATAGCATTCGCGTGAGCCGCTCCGAAGACCAAGAGGTGCGCGACGCGCGACCTTACGGTCGCACTGGCACGCCTTCAGTGAGACGCTAAGTGCGTCTCACTGGGGTCTGTTCCACGAATCCCATTCCGGGTTGACCCAGGGTTGGCCCTGGTCGGGGAAGACCTCGTTCTGCCACTGCACGAGATGCGCGTAGTCGGCGCGCGGCGGGGAGAAGATCTCCATCAGCTCCACCGTGTCGTCGCCGACCGCGTAAGAGCGGTGCATGGTGAAGGGCGGCACGATGATTGCCGAGCCGGACGGCATCTCCTGCTCCTTGCCGCCGATCTCCACGCGCAGCCGACCCTTGTTGACGATGATCAGCTGGTCGAAGGGATGGTCCTGGGGGGCCCGGTGATGGCCCTGCCTGCCCCTGGCCTGCGGCGTGATCTCCGCCCACACGGTCTGGCATTGCTGGGTGCGCAGCGAGCGGCGCCGCATGCGGCCTTCGTGCAGCATGGTGTCGACCGGCATCTCGGCGAGCTTGTAGAGCGGCGGCTTCTTCTTCCAGGGGTCGTTTTTCGTCCACTTGGTCCAGGAGAAGAGCTCGCGGTCGCGCACCCACGGGGCGCCGTCGTCCTTGTAGTCGTTCTTCTGGTACTCGTTGAGGTCGATGTAATCGTGGCGCACCGGCGCGAAGATCTCGTACAGCACCGCCGGGCGGTCGCCATGGGCGTAGCCGCGATGCATGTAATAGGCGGGCACCACCATGGCCGAGCTGGCGCTGACCGCATGGTCGATGCCCTCGACGTCCTGCATCATGCAGCCGTCGAGCACGCAGAGCAGCATGTCGTAGGGATGGTCGTGCGGCGCGCGGTGGTTCTTCTGCTTGTCCAGGGGCTGCGGGGTAATAGTGCCGAAGACGATCTGCGCGCCCTGCGTGCGGATCGAATAGCGCTTCATCCGCCCCTCGTGCAGCCGCGTCTCCAGCGGAATGTCGGACAGGTTGAAGACGGTGCCGTTCTGAACCATGGTGTTCCTCTTTACGAACCCTCTCCGCACGAAGTGGGGAGAGGGAAGGGGCCCGTTGCGTCAGCAACGGGAAGGGTGAGGTGTCGTGCCGAAAGACCCACCTCACCCGCTCACTTCGTTCGCACCCTCTCCCCCCGCAAGCGGGCGGAGAGGGTTACTGGAGTCACTCCGCCTTCAGCCCCAGCTCCTTGATCACCTTCGACCACCTCGCGCGGTCCTCGTTGATCATGCTGACCAGCCGCTCCGGCGTGCCGCCGAGCGGCTCGGAGGCGACGGTGGCCAGGCGCTGGGCGACCATGGGGTCCTTGAGCGCCTCGTTGGCCGCCTTGTTGAGCGCGGCGATGATCGGGGCCGGCGTGCCCTTGGGCGCGTAGAAGGCGTTCCAGCCGTAGAGCTTCAGGTCGATGCCGCTCTCTGCGAGAGTCGGGACGTCAGGAACGAATGGATTCTTGGTCGGGTTGGTGACGGCGAGCGCCTTGACCTGGCCCTCCCTGATGCGCGCCAGGGAGGACGGCATCGCCTCGATCACCAGGTCGGTGTCGCCGCGCATCAGATCGGGGAACAGCCCGGTATTGCCGGCGGAGTAGGGCACCTTGGTCAGGGAGATCTTCGCCGCCTCGCTGAACATGCCGTTGACCACCTGCGCCGTGGTGCTGGCGAGGCCGACGGTGAGCTGGCCGGGCCTGGCCTTCGCCTCGGCGACGAACTGGGCGATGGTCTTGTCCTTGTGCTTCGCCCCCACCATCACGGCGTAGCCCGTGCCGGCGATGGCCACGATCGGCACCAGGTCGGTCATCGGCTCGAAGCCCATGTTCTGGTAGAGGAACGGGTTGCCGATATGCGTGGCGTTGCCGGTGCAGAGCAGCGTGTAGCCGTCCGGCGTCGACTTCGCCGCCTCGGCGCCGCCGATATTGCCGCCGGCCCCCGGCTTGTTCTCGATGACGATCGTCTGGTGGCCGAGCGTGGTCTTCAGCGCCTCGATGAAGGCGCGGCACATCAGGTCCGTCGCCTGGCCGGCCCCGTAGGGCGCGATGACCCGGATCGTGCGGCCGGGAGCGGGATAGGACTGGGCGCCGGAATCGGTACTGGCGGTGAAAGCGAGAAGACCGGCGGCAAGCGCGAAGGCAAAGCGCATCATGGGGGACCCTTCCCGGATCGGGTTGCGGTCCGGCCAGTTAAACCCTGGAATTGAATGCTTTCAAGGGTAGGCCGGCCGTCCCACGGGCGGAACCCGCGGGAAATCGCGGAATTTCGCCAAGCGGAATGTCGGCGCTCCGGATTTGGCGCGTCCCACCCCCGCCCCACGTTGACAAGTCAACGTAGGCGCCTAGACTGGCCCTCATAAGAAGAAGGGGAGAAACGCCGGTGGCCGGACAGGCTCTGCGGGCCCGGGTGGTGAGCCCGGCATCCGGGACGGATGACGGCGATCCGTGGAACGCCGCGATCGAGCGGCGCCGCGCTCTCGAGCTTGCCGAATTCCCCAGCTCGCTCCTCCTGCGCGTGGCCAATGTCATCCACCAGGAGGGCACCTCGCTCTACGCGCGCAGGCACGGGTTGACGCTGCCCGAGTGGCGCATCCTCGGCCGCCTGCATGAATCCGCCCCGATGCGCCTGGCCGAGCTCTGCCGCGTCTCGCATTTTGACAAGGCGCAGGCCACGCGCGTGCTGCGCCGCCTCGCCGCGCGCCGCCTCGTGCGCCAGTTCGCCGACATCGCGCACCGGCATCGCCGCATCGTCGATCTCACCCCGGCCGGCCGCAGGCTGGCGCAGTCCGTCTTCCCCGAGGCCATCGCGGAGCAGATGAAGCTGCTGCGCGCGCTCTCACCGGAGGAACGGCGCGTCACCTTCGGCGCGCTGCGCAAGCTGCTGGCCGTCTACGGCGCCGCGATCCCCAAGAGCCCCTCATGAAGATCACCGGCATCGAGACCCTCGCTGCGGATGGCGGCTATCGCACCTGCACCTATGTGAAGGTCAGCACCGACGAAGGGCTGGTCGGCTGGTCCGAATACTACGAAGGCCTGACCGGCGCCTCGGTCACGCCGCTGATCCAGGGCTTCGCCCGGACGGCGCGCGGCATGGACCCGCGCGCGGTCGGGCGCTTGAGCGAATCCCTGCTGGCCACCACACGCCTGTCCTCGGGCGGTCTCGCCCACCAGGCGGTCGCCGCCATCGAGAATGCCTGCCTCGACATCCAGGGCAAGGCGCAGGGCGTTCCGGTCCATGCCCTCTTCGGCGGGCCGTTCCGCGACCGCGTTCCCTGCTACTGGACGCATTGCGGGAGCTACCGCGTGCGCCACCCCGCGTTCTACGAAAGCCTGGGCTACGAGCCGGTGCGCAGGCTGGCCGACTTCACCCGTCTGGGGAAGGAGGCTGCACAGCTCGGCTTCCGCGCGGTGAAGACCAACCCGGTCTTCTTCGATCGCGACAGGCCGTACATGTTCAACGGCGGCTTCCGCATCGAGCCCGGCTTCCTCGACCGCAGCATCGAGGACCGGCGGATCGGCATGATCGTCGAGCAGCTCGAGGCGCTGCGCGAGGGAATCGGTCCGGATCGCGGTCTGATGCTCGATGTCAGCTTCAGCCAGCGCACCGAGGGCTATCTGCGTCTCGCCCGCCGGCTGGAGAAGCTCGATCTCTACTGGCTCGAGCTCGACATGCGCGACCCCGAGGGGCTGGCGCTGATCCGCCAGTCCAGCCGCGTGCCCATCGCCTCGCTCGAAGCGCTGCACGGCATCCACGAGTTCCGGCCCTATCTGGAGAAGCGCGCCGTCGACACGCTGATCGTCGATCCGATGTGGAACGGGGTGTGGCAGTCGGTGCGCGTCGCCACCCTGGCGGACGCCTTCGAGACCCATGTCGCTCCCCACAATCCGGTCGGCGATCTCGCCAACCTGATGTCGGCCCATTTCTGCGCCGCCATCGCCAATTTCCGCATCATGGAGCTGCGCGTCGACGAAGCGCCCTGGACGCGCGATTTCCTCACCCACCCCTCGACGCTGGAGAACGGCGAGATGCTCGTCCCCACGCGCCCGGGCTGGGGTTCCGACATCGACGAGGAGGCGCTGCGCGCCCATCCGCCGAAAGCCCCGCGATGAAGAAGCTGCGCGTCATCTACTGGGCCCGGCTGCAGCTGGCGAAGCAGCAGATCCACGCCGCGCTCAGCGCGGTCGAAGGGGCCGAGCTGGTCGTGACGGAAAAGCTTCCCGACTGTCTCGCGGCGCTGAAGGGGGCGGACGCGCTGATCCTCTACGACGCGCCGCCGGACCAGGCGCGGCCGCTGGTCGAGGCGCTGTCAGCCCCGGGCAACACGGTGCGCTGGATGCATTTCCTCACCGCCGGGCGCGAAGGCTTCGACGCATGCGGCCTGCCGCCCAAGGTGACCGTCACCTGGCCGGCCGGCTGCGTGGCGCCGACCGTGGCCGAGCACGCCATGGCGCTGCTCCTCGCGCTGGTCCGCCGCGTGCCTTCCATGCTGGAGCATCAGGCCAGGCGCCACTGGTCGCGGATCGACGTCTCGGCCCGGGCGACCTCCGTCGAAGGCAGGACCATGGCGATTGTCGGCTACGGTCAGATCGGGCGGGAGCTCGCCCGCCGCGCGCGACCGTTCGGCATCCGGACCGTTGCCGTCTCGCGCACGCCGAAGCTGGACGAGCCTCTTGATGAAGCGCATCCGCTGACCGAGCTGGACAAAGTGCTGGCCCGCGCCGACATCGTGGCGATTGCCCTGCCGCTGACCAGGGCGACCCATCATCTCTTCGACCGGCGGCGCCTTGCCCTCTGCAAGCCCGGCGTGATCCTGATCAACGTGGCGCGCGGCGGGCTGGTCGACCAGCAGGCGCTGGCCGATTCTCTCGCCTCCGGCCAGGTGGGGGCGGCAGGACTCGACGTCGTCGATCCCGAGCCGTTGCCGGCGGACGATCCGCTGTGGGACGCGCCCAACCTGCTGCTCTCGCCGCATTTCGGCGGCGGGGCCAGCGCGGTCAGCCAGGCGCGGCTGGCGGCCGGCGCCGCCGACAATCTTCGCCGGCTGCTCGCCGGCCAGCCTCTGCAGCACATCGTCACCGGATAAGGATCGAGGGAGGACATCATGCACACTCGCCGGACCATCCTGTCGCTGATGGCCGCCGCCGCGGCGCTCGCCGTCGGCGGCACCGCACAGGCCCAGTCTCTGGCCCAGAGCACCGGGCGCCTGCCTCTGGTCACCGTCTATGTCGGGTTTCCGGCGGGCGGCGCCACCGACACGGTGGCCCGGCTGGTCGCCAACGCCATCCAGGGAAGCTACGCGGATTCGGTGATCGTGCAGAACCGCGCCGGGGCCGCCGGCCAGATTGCCGCCGCGCATGTCAAGGAGCAGCCGGCCAACGGCACCGCGCTGCTCTTCACGCCGGCCTTCCCGATGGCCATCTTCCCGCACATCTACAAGGAGCTGCGCTACGACACCTTGAAGGATTTCGTGCCCGTGGCCACCACGCATTACGGCACGCTGGCGCTGGCCGTCGGCCCCGGCACGCCTTCAGAGGTGAAGACGCTGCGCGAGTTCCTCGCCTGGGCCCGGGCCAACCCGGACAAGGCGAGCTTCGGCGCGCCATCAGGCTCCTCGCAGCACTTCACCGGCGCCATGCTGGCGCGCGATTCCAACGTGAAGCTGGAGCAGGTGGCCTATCGCGGCGGCGCCCCGGCGGTGACCGAGGTGCTGGGCGGGCATCTGCCGGCCATCATCACGCCGCTGGCCGAGCTGCTGCCACATGCCGGCGCCCTGCGCATCCTCGCGGTGACCTCGCGCGAGCGCTCGGTGCTGGCGCCGACCATCCCGACCTTCGTCGAGCAGGGCTTCGCCAACATCGTCGTGCAGGACTGGTCGGGCTTCCTGATGCCGTCCGGCACGCCGCCCGAGCTGGTGGCGCGCGCCAACCAGGCGATCAGCGCCGCCATCCAGTCCCCCGCGGTCAAGGAGGCGATGGCCAAGCTGGGCATGGAGGCACAGCCCACCAACCCCACCGCCTTCGCCGAAGCAGTCCGTGAGAGCTGGACACGCTATCGCGACATCGTCCAGCAGACGGGCTTCAAGGCCGAGCCGTAACGAGGTGTCCCGGCCCTCAGGCCGGGGTCCTGGTGGCGACGTGTCGTCGCCGCCAGGGGCTGCCGACTGCTTTGCGGAGCGCTCGACCTGGCGCGATCACCGCCCGATGGCGCTGGCTGCGCACAAAAGGGCGCTGGCCTCGGTACTGGCGGTAAAAGCGAGAAGACCGGCGGCGACGAGGGAAGCGAGGCGCATCATGGGGAGCCTCGGCGGTTGGCCGGGAGAGCGATCCGGTCACCTCAAGACGCCGCGTTCCGTTGCCCGAGCGAGCCCGTGCAACAGGACCGGCGCTTCGAACCGAACGAACCCTTACTCACGAGAGGGTTGCGGTGCTCCCCGTCTACCTTAGTAGTGCCCCTGGTCTAAGGCAGGGACCGGGGAATTTCGTTCAGTGGAATGCAGGCATTCCGCGCGGGAGACGCTCCCAACGAACTAGTCATTTGCTGCGTACTTTTGGGAAATAAATCTGGCTGGTCACGTTGGCCAACTCATCGGCACTGCCGGCATGCGATTTGATGCCTAGCTCCTTCTCCACGCGCTCGTAGAGATGATACGGCTCAAGCTCCCGTGCGGTTAGCATTATGACTCTCTGCTCATAGTCGCCATTTAAAGTTTTCGCCAATTCAATTTCTGTTTCGGTAAATGGCGCCAGTTTCGCCAACAGCACAAATACATCAAAGCGATTCTTGGGGAGGGCGTCGGCAATCCGCCTCAGATTTTCGACGTCTGCCGCGTCTATCGTGCCGCCTTCATCTTTGCACTCCGCTAAGATGATGTGTGCTTTCTTTCTCGTTGTGCCCGGAAGGATCGCCATAAAGTCGATCTCGCAGCGAGGAAGGTCCACGCCGTCCTTAGGCTCCAGTTCGAATGACGGGATATAGATTTCGTCGTGCCCGAATGACCGAATGCTCGTAGATAATTGCTGGAGCACCAAAGCCACCGCGACCGCACCTTGGGCATTTTTTTCGAGACCCAGAACCCCAGTGCGTCGATAACGAAACTCGCCATTCACGAGTTGCCGCGTCCCGTCGTAACGGCCGCCGCAAAGATCACAAATGTTCTGTTGCTGTAGTTGGTCTAGGGCAATCCAGCTTGGCAAGTTGCACGCGGGACAAATTAGCTCCGCGCCCATCCGAAACAGGCCTTTCTCTACTAAATAGGAGAAGGCCATTTCCGGAGTCAGCTTGGTGTTTACGGGCCGACTTTCTATAAAAAGGTCTTCGTGGTTCTTGAAACTAGCGGATGAATTGTTTGGGTCTGCCTTGCCGATAAGTTGAAGTGCCGTCCGTTTGGTGAAGTTTGCTGACGGACCATGAGTCTTAATCAGGCGTCGAACTCCCGGGATCTTGAACACCCTGGCTCCGCTTAGGCCACCTAAACGCGCAATAAGCTGCCGAACAATGAGGCCGCCATTACTGGGCTTTGCACGAGCGCCACATAAGCCAAAGAGCTGCGAGGCCAGCTCCATAACAGATAGCGCGGCTAAGAGCCGTTCCGGAAAGTTTCGATTCACGATGAAGGGGCTGTCAATCGGCGAAGCATGAGGCGGATCATGGCGAGGCGGATGAAGGCAGCGGCCTTGCGGGCATGACGCTCGAAGTCTTTGGCGAGACGACGGC